>Ga0210043_1002209_pt1 | contig 13411 bp, 16 predicted proteins | sample CryGeymet201501t_FD_183990 | JGI IMG/M metagenome (GOLD analysis project Ga0210043, IMG submission 183990) | Groundwater microbial communities from Crystal Geyser aquifers in Utah, USA - Crystal Geyser metaG 2015-01t (SPAdes) (version 2) | ecosystem: Environmental > Aquatic > Deep subsurface >... | reverse complement strand
GGTCTGGGTCAGAGTGGTGAACCACTGAATCCACGCCATCGTGAGCTTGCGCGTGTCGGTAATTAGGTCGTCCTGGACCGGAAACGCCGCAAATTGCTGGGCCATTACGCGGCCTCATCGCTGCGCTCCACGTCGAGGAAGGCATCCAACAGCGCGACCGGGACGGGGTCGGTGATGATGACGCGGAACACGCGTTGCCTCGCGCTCCCGCACCGGGTCCAGTAGACGCGCGTGCCGTACTGGCCGATCTTCCCGAGGGCGCGCGGGCGCTCGTTGCCCCACGTGCGGCCGCCGTCGTTCGAGGACTGCATCACGACCTGCGGAGTGGACCCCTGTCCGGTCCCGCCGGTCCCGACCCCGACCTGCACGAACAGCGTGAAGCGGCTGTAGAACACCCGCCTCAGCCCGTCGATGATGGCCGGCGCCTGCCGGACGCGGCGCAAGGGCCGGCTGTCCACGTCGGTGTAGTAGTCGGAGGAGACCTCGTGGATGTCGCCCGTTTCGCGGTCACACATCAGGTGCTTGTTGAAGGCGAAACAGTGGAACTGCGGACGCCAGGACGTGTACGTATTCTGCTCGGCGATCCACGTGCCGCGCTCGTGCCAGAGCCCCGTGGCGAAGTCGAACGTCCACGTCATTTGCCCCGGAAAGGACAGCAAGTAGAACGCGTGGCCGACCTGCTCGTAGGTTTCCCCAATCGAGTTGGTCAGGGTCGAAAACTGGGCGAAGGCGTATTCTGAGGCGTGCGTCGAGATCCGGCTGGGGGTGAACCCTTCCGCGCGCATCACGATCCCTTGGCCGTTGCGGTTCCGCGACAACCACACCATCGAGCCGCCGGCCTCTTTGAGCGAGAAGGGGGCGGCAATCCCCACCGGCACGAGTCCGCTCGGATGGGGCGCGAACGGGAAGGGGAAGGTGCCCGCGTTGTACCAGACCTCGGACGTCTGCTCACCCAGGAGCCAGATATGGCCGTAGGAGGAGACGCCCATCGAGACCCAGGGGTCCGATCCGATCGTCCGGCCGGCAAACTGCGTCGGGTCCCAGGTGGTCCCGTCAAAGAGGTCGGAGATCCGGAATTGCGCGTTCGCCGTGTTGAAGCACAGAAAGTAGCCGTAGAGCATGGCGCCCATCGTCGCGCCGCTCGAGATGACCTCCGTGAGGACATCGGTCGCGAGGTCGTAGTTGTAGCCCTTGTCCCCGGACGTGACGAAGAGTTGGCCGCCGCCATCGCCGTTCGTGCTGATGGTCGCCGGGTTGGCATCCCCCGCCACCGTGCCCCGATTGATCGCCGTCTGGTTCTCGAAGAACTCGTAGAACACGTTCCCGACCACCCCGAAACACCGGCCGGCCGACTCGAACATCGCCTTCCCGCCGCTGGTGTCGACGGCGACAAACACGGCGGACCCGGGAATCGAATACAGGGCGATCTGCGCGTTGGCCCCCTTGGACGCCACGACCTCCGGATAGAGATTGATCGTGCGTTCGGCGTCGACGGTCGGCGACTGCGCGGGGTACGATCCTCCGATGAAACTCGGGTAGCGCATCAGCCGCCGCCTCCCGTGTCGGTGCGAATGTCGTACCCGCTCCCCCAGATTGGCGCGAGTCGTGGATCGAACTGCGCCTCGGTCGGCTGGTAGTTCGCGCGCTTCACCCAAGCCAGGGCGTCGTCGGCGTCCGCCTTCAGGTCGGGACGCAGTTGGCGTCCGAACTCCGGCGCCAGCACCTTCGCGAGATTGAGGCGAATGGCCAGCCCGTACCCGGGCGGAAACGTGTAGACCGTCGTAAGATCCGCGAACTGTGACAGCGCGGTCGGCGTGTAGAGCACGAGGGCCGCGAGCGAGCTGGTCGGCACGGGGTAGACCGTGATCGTCCCGAGTCCCGCCGCCCAGGCGTGATCGTAGTAGATGGCGTAGGGGAAGGTCGACGTGGCCGACTTCTGCGCGATCCGCTGGAATTGCGCCAAGAGCAACGGTGGCCCGCAGGGAATCTCCAGCGGCATCGCCGCCGTGTTGTCTTCGATGACACTGACGCCTTCGATCCAGAGCGGCCGCTGCTGGTCGAAGTTCCCGCCCGAGCCGATCGTGTAGGCCGCTTGGCTGGCCGTCAAGGCGTACACCGTCCGCGTGACGACGAAGATGGTCCACCGTTGAGTGGCCCATCCGTCGATCATCTCGTTGAGCGCCTCAAACCCCGCCGCCATGTCTTCGGCGGACGGGGTGTCGGAGGCGTCAATCACGCCCAGTGACCGTAGGGCGCGCGTAACGATGGTGTTCGCGGACGGCATGGCGGCGTTACTTGCCCTTCTTGCCCTTCTTGCCGTCCGGCGCATCGCCCGCCGGCGCGTCGCCACCGGCGGTGACGCCGGAATCGCGAGCATCGCCCGCCGGCGCGTCCGCGAAGTCCGCCGGGCTGTCCTTCCAGCCCGTCGGCAGCGACGCCAGATGATCGGGAGACTTGGCCAGCACGGACCGGCCGTCACGGTAGTAAACCCACTTGGAACTCATAACGCTCCTTCGAGTGCGCCCGGCCCCAGGCGATGCACGAGTACGGCCACAAGACACGCGACGCCGACCATCGGGAGGTAGGCGTGGTGTTCCTGCATCCCCTCCCCGGTCGACCAGAGAAAGCGCGGCAGAATGCTCACGCCCACCACGAGCGCACCGAATGCCGCCCACGAGCGGCACCGGAGCCACCACGCGCCGACACCCCCCGCCACGACCGCGAGGGCGCCCAGCGCGACGAGGCGCCAGACCGCTGGCACGCTCCACGGGTCCGGGTCGATGGTGAAGCCCACGGGCACCACAAAGAGACGCACCCAACGCCAGAACGCCGTCGCCTGAAGGGCGGCTTCATCGAGCCGTCCACTGGTGGTCGCCATCCGGGCGCTGTAGGCGATCAGCGCGCGCCAGGTGAACCACTGGGCGTACCACGCCAGCCACCAGCCCACCCCAGCCGCCGTCACGGCGAGGGCCGTCAGCCCGCGCCACGGCACGCGCGGTCGACTCGTCGCCCACGCCAGCGCCACAACCGGGAAGGCGATCAGTCCAATTTCCTTGCTGAGCACGGCCATGCTCAGGCCGCTGACGAGCGCCACGAGGCCCGCCAGCGTCCTCCGGTGCAGGACACCCCAGATCGCCCCGACCACCCCGAGCGCGACCAAGAGGTCAGCCCTGGCACTGACGTAGGCCACGGCTTGGCTATTCAGGGGATGCCACAGAAACACGGCCACGCCGGCGAGCGGCGCCGATGTCCCGCCCACTAGCGCGCTCAGGACCATGTAGAGGGCGGTCCCAGCGAGGAGATGGAGTCCAACGTTGACCCCATGAAAGGTTCCAGACCGCAGGGACACGTCCGACTGCACCTGATAGGTCCACTGCGTCAGCCCCCGTCCCGGTACCGCGAATCGGGCGGGGCGATGGCTGGGCGCCAAGTCAGCCGTCCAGTTCGCATCCTCGTAGACGAACGGCGCTGTGAACACGGGCGCATAGATCGCCGTCGTGATGACCAGGACCAGCCAGAGTCCCAGGCGCGACGTCACGGGGTGGCCGCCTCCGCGGCGCGCTCGAGGCGACGGGCAGCGTCAAAGGCTGGAAACTGCGTGAGGATGGCCCGCGCCCGTTGCGACGCATCAGTGTAGCGCCCCTCGATCAGGTCCAGGGTCGCCAGATTAAACGTCGTGTACACCCAGGTATCCTCCCGTTCGCGGCATCGGCGCGTCCCCCGTTCGACGAGGGCTTCCGCGATCAAGTACTGCCGGCGGGCCTCCTGTCGATCCCCGCGCTGTTGCGCGAGCACCCCGAGGTTGACCGCCGACCGTGGCTTGTCCGGGGCACGCGCGGCCGACTCCGTCCAGAGTGCCACCTCGTCACGCCAGATGGGCGTGCGCCAGGCGGTCAACGCCGCCAACGCGCACACCCACACGAGGAACCCCAGCCGCCAGCCCGCCATCGGGACCGGCGTCTAGTTGCCGCGGAACTGCGGCGTCGACCCGTAGGCGAACGGCGCGATGTTCACGCCGAACCACTCGAAGCCGCTGCCGGCGGTTCGGGCGTCGCACATCCACTGGTTGCCGGTGCGGATGTTGATCCACGGCAAATACTGGACCGTGGCCAGCGCGCACGACCCCAACGGCGGATCGGTGATCTGGAACATGGCGCCGACGCCATACGTGACGGTCGCGCCGGAGGCGTGGGGGGCGGCCCGCGTGCCGCCGACGCCGCGCATCACCTGAATCGTGGTGCTGGTGCAGGACCCTGTGGTCGCGCCACACGACTGCACGAGGATCTGCTCCCAGTCGATGAACAGGTAGCTGCCGACCTGGAGGATGGTGGCCCCGGACCCGACGCTGGCGATCGTAATCTGCTGCGCCGTCGCCGTGACGGCCGTCGAGGTCGTGGTCGTGGGAACCGTGGTCTGCGCGAGCGCCGGCAGGCTGAAGGCCAGGACCAGCGCCGCAACGAGGGCCGAGAAGCGGAAGCGAATCGTCGTCATTGAAGTCTCCACTGAACTGAACCGGTGAACAGGGGTCCGGCGAGGCGTCCAAGGGGCGCCTCGCCGAGACGATTCCCTAGCCGCAGACGCGGCCGCCCATCTCCGCCCGGACCGCCGCCCAGCCGTACATGCAGTCGATCCGGGCCGGCGCCTGGTCGGTCCGGACCTCATACTGCTTGACCATCCGGAGCGCGACGCCGAGTTCCTTGTTGCTCACGCGCTCGGCCACCCACACGCCCTGCGGCAGCGGGAGGTCGACCATGACCATCGCGTAGGCCCCCTCGTTAAACACGAGGGCCTGCGGCGTCAAGACGCCCGCGTAGGACGAGGCGTGTCCGAAGGTGGTCATCGCCGCGTTGTCCGCGACGCCGGCGCTGACGTTCTGGAGGGCCCCCGACGTCACGATGGACGGCGAGATCGGCACGGTGGCGTTGCCGCTGCCGTCCGAGTCCACGTCGGCCGTGACCGTGAAGTCCATCAGGTTCGACAACGTCTGGTAGTTCAGGGGGTTGATCGCGTAGACCCCCGCGAACTGGACCACGTCGCCTTCCTTCAGGAACCCGGTGATGCTGTTCGAGCAGCCGTCGATGATGATCGACGCGCCCGTTTGCACGGCGGCGCTGTTGGCGAGCGGCGTGCCGCCCAGGGCGCCGACGGTGTGGGTCGCCACGTTCTGCGACCAGAACCACTCGTCGATACCGAGGGCCTCGTCGCCGAACTTGCCGGCCTTGTACTGCTTGCTGATGGTCGCGGCCGGGTTGAAGATCGTCGACGTGCCGCTCGTGAGATACATGTGCATCTCGGACGAGAGGACCGCGCAGCGCGGCGTCGGGCAGGCGGCGCCGTCGAGCCGAACGCCGATCCCCAGGTACGGCAGGGTCGCCGCCTGCGGCAGCGTGCCGGTGGACCCCGGAGGCACGCCGGGCGTGCCCGTGGTGTAGTACGTCTTCTTGTACATCCGCGACAGGCCATCGAAGTCGATGGTCGTCACGAGCGCATTGACCGCCGGCATGATGTAGCGCTTCCGGTAGTCGTCGACCTGGGTCGCCAGCTCGAGCGAGGACAGTTCGATGCCGATGTTCGCCTGGTCCGTCAGGGTGATCGGCACGATCTGGTTGGTGAGGGCCTGGACCGTGAGGGCCTCGCCCTTGTTGACCTGGTACCGCTGCGGCAGACGGGCGTTCACGGAGAGGCCGACCTTGGCCCCGCCCTGCACGAACTCGTCGCTGTAGCTGCGGTCGACGTTGTTGGCGAACTTGAGCGAGTTGACGAGTATCCGCGTGGTCTCGAAGAGCACCCACGTCGGCGTCACGAGTGTGTTGGACATGAAATCCCCGGGCTACTTAGGCCCGGCGACGACGGTCGTCCTCCGCATTGGCGCGCTTGAAAAACGTGTTGAAGTCGCGCACCTGCGTCAGGGGCTCCGCCTCGCCAGCCGTCCGCGCACCCCGAGCCACTGGCTGGATGGGGGGGTTCGCGTGGGTTGTTCTGGCGGGGCCTGGCGAGCCATGCTTCGCACCAGTGACCGCTGCTTCCATAACACTGAGCGCCCGAATCTGGGCGGCCGGATGCAGACGCGCGAGGCGCTCCATTTCGGGAGCCCCCAACGAAGCGAGATGCAGCAGCAGCGCTGCCGGCTTCTCGGAAAAGCGCAGCGCGTCCATGACGGGACGCGTCGGTTGCAGGTCGGTGAGCTTCTCGGCGAGCTCGGGCGCCTGGCCCAGCTCGTAGAAAATCTCCGGGCCATCCGGGTGAAACTGGGCCAAGAGGTTGACAAACGGGATCTCGAGGTCGGCGACCTCCGCAATCACCGTGTCGAAGTCCGCGTGGGCCGCGCGCGTCGCGGCGACGCTCTGCTGCCACTTCTCCTGGCGGACATAGGTCTGGGCCGCCTCACGCCCCTCGTGGATGTCCTTCTGGACCGCGGCCGTGGCGTCGCGCACGGCTCTGGCCGTGATGTGGGCCGTCAGGTCGCGCTGAAACTCGTTGAAGGTCTTCCCGTCGGCGTCGTACTGCTCCCAGGTCGGCGCGTCCCCGTCGGGTTCCGCGGTGGCGACCGGCGTCTTGGGCGCGGGTTCGGCCGGGGCGAGCCGGCGCGCGGCGCGCTCGCGCTCTTCGGCCTCGAAGGCGCGGCGGGTGTCCTCGCGGAGCTTCGTGAGGGCCGAAATTTCGGCCTGAATCTTGTTGACCCGTCTCGTGCCACGGTCCAGCTTGGGCCTGGCGTCGGGTTTCGCCGGCGCGCCGTCCTCGGTCTCGAGGACCGGCGGCTCCTCACCCTCCGGCGCGGCCGTGTCCGCCGGAGACGGATCACCCTCGGGGATCGTGGGCGATGGCTCGGGCTCTGCCGAAAGGCTCTGGCGCATGGCATCGGCGGACGCATCGGTCACGCCAATGGTGGCGGACTGACCGCGCCAGCCGTCTTTCTCGACCGAGACGATCCCGGTGGTCGCGGTGCTGGACTCCTGCATGGGGCTCCTGGCGCCCGAAAAGTGGTCGTACGCGGGTCGCCACTACGTAGGGTGCCAAGGCGCTCAACTGGCGGTCGGTAATCCGTTGATATTTCTGGCGGGCGCGCGCTCCAGGGACAGCACGAGTCGATACCCGAAGGCATCAAGGATGCGCACGACGGTGAGGACGTGGACGTTGCGCCCCTTCAGGATGCGCGTAAGGGTTTGCGGGGAACAGCCGACCAGATCCGCGGCTGTGGTCAGCCCCAACGTGCCGATCGCCGTGCGGACAATGACGCGCACCTGGCGCATCGTGGTCACTTCCGCGTCGGGACTCATACCGCCGGCCGCTCCGAGGCCCGCGCCGCCGCGTCTTGTCGGGCCGCTCTGGCATCGTCCCGGTCGGCGCCCTTGTGGCCGGCCTCCATGACGGCCTTCGCGCGGGCCATTCGGGCGTCGTGGGTGAACTCGGCCGCCTGGAGGAGCCGCTCCGACTCCGCCTTAAGCAGGGCGATCCCCTCGGCGCTCTCGGTGCGCGTCTGGACTTCCATGACCTTCGCGCGCAGTTCGAGGAGTTTGATGCGCTCCTCGGCCTCGATCTTCAACTTCGTCCGTTCGGTCTCGGCGTTCTCCTTGACGGCGTCGGTCTGCACCTCCTGGGTGAGCTTCTGCAGCGCCTGGGTGAGCTGCTGATTCTGCTGGCCGAGCGCCTGCAGCTGCTGTTGGACCTGCGGCGGCACCTGCTGGTCCTTCTCGTCCGGCTGTGGGGCCAGCTTCCGGAGCTTCTCGGCAATGCGCTTGGCGGCCGGGTTATCCATCTGTTCGAGCCAGTCCGGCGCGATCATCGGCGCCAACTGCGGCGCGGCCTCGAGGATGCCCTGAATGACGGCGGCGTTCTCCTCGCGCTGGGTCGCAAACGAGCGTCCAATGGACACGACCACGTTGTAGCTGCCCTTCGTCAGGTCGTAGTGCTCCTGCTCGGCCGCCTGCTCCTGGACCGCCGGCGAGGGGCCGCCCATCCCGATCATCGCCTTGGCCCGGCCGATGATCCCGGGCCGCGGCGGCACCTGTGAGACCGGGATCGGTGTCTGGTCCGGCCCCCGCACGAACGGCTCATTGATCATGATCTGCTCTTCGGTCTGGTAGTCCTCTCCGAGCGTCCGCATGATGCGGCCTGGGGTGTCGTAGACCTTCGGCATCAGGTCCAGGATGATGCGGGCCTCGTGGGTGATGGAGATTTGCGCCAGGTCGTCCACGTAGTTGGAGGTACCCATTTCGCCCTGGGTCTTCAGGGCGTTGATGGCCTTGCCCGACTGGTTGTCCGACCCGCGGCCGAGCGATGGATTGAACCGGCCGGTCGTGGCCTGGATGTCCATGTCGGCCTCTTGGACCGCCACGACGATCGCCTGAATGGCCGGCTCGACGACGTTCCGCTGCGGCGGGGGCACCAACTGGCCCTCGAAGGTCTTGGGCCGGTAGATGAGGCGCGTCCAGTTCCGGACGTTCGCCAAGTCCCACATGTCCTTGTAGCCTTCGTCCTGTCCTTCGGCCATCACAAACGGGGCCCGTGGCGCCAGCCCAATCGACTCGATCAGAGCCGAGCGCATGACGTTGTAGGACCGCTGGGCGTCCTTGGCGTTCGAGATGACGCCCTTCCAGCACTTGTCGCCGTCGACGACGTACCGCTTGCCGATGACGGGCACGACCGGGATGTAGCGGCCGTCCCACCGCTCCTCCTGGAGGACGTCCTTCGCGTTGACGATGGCCCACTCGACGCGGCGCTTGTCGATGCGGCGGACCTTGACGCCCTCCCGGGCCTCGTAGCCCTCCGGCAGCTCCGGCATCTCCATCGTCTCGCCGGTGGTGGTGTCGAGCACTTTGTAGACGTAGTCATGGACCACGTAGAAGTACTCGGCCACGCGGATGATGCGCTGGCCGTCCGGCGGGCCCTCTCCAATCCACCCCTTCCAGAGGTCGTCTCCGGTGGTCGTGAGCTCGACGGCGCTGTGGCCCACTGGGAAGCCCGGGAACCGCCGGTGGTATTCGTCTTCCGGGAGGTCGGTCGTGATCAGGCACCACTCGGCGTCCGACTTGTCCGGCTTCTGGGCGAACGGGTCGAAATAGACACTGCCCTGGTTCTCGATCTCCGCGATGGTGATGTCCTGGTCGAAGTCGCCGTCGTTGGCGAACTCCTTCAGGATGCGGTAGAAGCCACGCCCGCACTTGACCGCGCGGTCCAGCGCCCATTGCCGGACGCTGGTGGCGTTCGAGTCCACCTCGATCGTCCGGTAGATGCCCTGGCGCACCTCGGCGCCCTTGGCGTTGGCGCCCTCCCCCTTGGGCCGGAACTTCGGCGACAAGCGCGTCGCCCGGGCCTCATTGAGGACCTGCTGAACGGGCTGGTCCAGCTTCGGGATCGTGAGGCACGGACGGGCGGCCGTCATGCGGCCGGCGGGCCCGGTCGCCCCGCCGCGGCGCGCCTCAAGGATCTCCTGGGGCCACTGGTCTTCCGGCAGCGCCCGATCGAAGCGGAGGTCCTCCTGCTCGCGGAGACGTTGGGCGTGCTCCGCCTCGGCGCAGGTCTGGAAACACTGAAGCGCCTGTTTGACCAACTCCGCCTTGCGGGCGGACTCTCGCTGGTCGGGCGTCAGCTCGACGGCGTCCGTCTGGTCCTCCTGGGCCAGAAAGGCGGCACGGTCGTCACGAACGAGCGTGGTCGAGCGAATCTTCTGCGGCTTGGGCGTCCGGGGTGTTTTGGCCATCATCCTGAAGGTCAGGAGGAAGGAACGGCATCACCATAGCCCTCACGGCCGGGCGACGAAGCGGGTCGAATCGCGACAAGTAGGCGTCCAACTGCGGTCGGGTCCGCACAGTGGCCCGCATCAGGCGTTCCAGGCGGGCGAGACTCACCGCGTCTGGTGTCTTTGCGCCTTCATGGGCGCACGGGTTGGCGCGCGCGGCCCAGCCCATTACGCTGGCAGCCCTTCTCCGCGTCCGTAGAGGAAGCACCGGCGGGAGCGCCAACGGCGCAACCACGGAAAAAGGCGAGGCGCCGTGCCGTCACCGACCCAATCGTCCTTCATCCCCTCGGTCCTCTTGGCTGCACCGGCGCCCCCAGTGGCGCGGCCACGAGCCCCGCGGTCTTACTCGCGATGGCCTGCTCATAGAACGCCAGCAGAGCCGCGTGCTGGAACGGCGCGGGCTCCGTCCGGAAGGCCGGGTCTTTACGGTCCGGGTCCAGGGCGTCGGCCTCAAGGCGGAACCGGCGCGCCTCGAGGAGCGCGCTGAGCACGAGGTCGTTGCGCTGAAGGTGCTGAGCCCGACGGTAGGCGTCGTGGGCCGCGCGGGACTTCGAGAGCAGCGTCGTGATCACTCGCCGTCCTCGTCCTCGCCGTCCTCGGTGCACAACAGGACGCCGCCCACGAACAGCAACACGCCGAGGAGCCCGAATCCCCCCACCACCGCGAGCACGAGCATCCCCCAGATCCACCCGCTCAATGCTTCGCCGCCCTTCCCGCGTCGATCAACTGCTCCAAGAGCTGCTGTGGACTGCCGTCCGGTCCGTAGAAGTCCCGCTTTCCGGCCTCACTCGACGCGCTGTCGACGGTCCACGCGCGGTCGATGTCGGCCTGGCTGGGCGGGGTCGGCACTTCGAGCTTGTCGAGGACGAACTTGGAGGACAGCCCCCCGAACGCGCGGGCGTGCTGCTGCTCGAAAAAGCCGAAGACCTTGTCGGCGAGGTCGAGAGAGACCGGGAAGCCCTGAAACGCCTTGATGAAGGTCGTACGCCACGTGAAGCGGCCCCCGCCGATGACCTCGGCGAGCATCTGCGGGTCGCTGGCCACCATCGTCATGATGCGGCCGATCCAGACATTGATGGCCTCGCCGACCGGGCGGGATTCGGCCGACTGCTTCAAGGCGTTCACGTACTTCACGATAGCAACGCCGGGCGTGAAGACGATGCGGTTTATCCGACTGACACGACTAACACGACTGACACGATGTGTGGAACGTGGAACATGCTTTAGGTGCCCATCCACGCCTGGCCGGAGGGCGGGGCGGAGAAGGTCTCACCCTGCTCGACGTGGGGCTCGCGGTCGACAACGGGCGCCGCGAAGGTGAGGGCGAGGGCGTCGGCGTCATCTGGGGAGCTTAGGCCGCGCTTCTTCATGGCCTCCTTCGACTCCAGGACGATCCGGTCTTGCTGGTCGTGGTGGTAGCCCGGTCCCGTCAGGTCGGTCTCGAGGCGCGCGTGCGGGTCGATGGCGCCCTTCGACAGCCAATCGCGCAGCCGCCCCCACATATAGGCGCGCATATTGGCGTACTTGCGGTCCGGGCTCTTCCCGCTGAATTGGACCTCCATGACGTTGCGATGGCCGAGCTGCTGGAGGCGGTCGGCGATGGGGCCCCCGATCCCAGTCCCATCAACGAACAGCATCGCGACGGGACGGCCAGCGTACGTCTTCGTCAGCACGTCGACGGCCACCGTCACGAGCCGCATGGAGTCGCGGGCCTCCGCGCCGGGAATCCGCACCGGCGGGATAGACCTGGCATCGGTCCCGCGGCGGAACCGGAAGACACACTCGTCTTCACCGCCGCGGGCGACGTCCAGGCCGCAGACAAGCGGGTCATCCGCGAGGACCGCCGGCTCCTGGCGCTGGGCTGCACTCACTAGGTCGGTGCCGATGTATTGCAGGTCGGACGCGCGCGGGGGGAGCCCCTTGACGCGCACCCGCACAAAGTCAGAGTCTTCGCCGTAATCGGTAATCCACTCCTCGATTTGGGCCTTGTTTGTGAACCGCGAGGTCCGCGAGTCCACCACGACCGGGTTCCACCGATGGCGCATGGACCCGAAACAGGCCGCGTGGAAGCTCCCGTGCGACCGGGTGCAGTTCCCGAACAGAAAAATCATCGGCTCGCCGTCGGTCAGGCCGCCCTCAGCGACCTCGTAGATGCTCTCGGGGATGGCGGAGGCTTCGTCAAAGATGTAGAACGAAGTCGAGTCGGCCGCGTGCTGGCCGGCAAACGCTTCGCTATTTTCCTCTTTGGAACTCTGCGGCGCTACAAACCATGAATCCTTGAAGCCGTTCCGGTACATCCGCTCGGTGTTCACCGTGAACCAATGACCGGTCTTGCAGAGTTTGGTCCATCGCTGGATGCCGGCCCACGTCTTGGTCTGGAGCTGGGTGATGGTGTTGGCGGTGATGGTGCCCTGGGCGTGCGGGCGGGTGGACATGATCCAGTCCACGAGGAATCCGACTTCGACCGACTTCCCGATGCCGTGGCCACTGGAGACGGCGAGACGAATCGGCGCGACCGCCGTATGCCCGTCGAACTTGCGGGCCCGGACCTCCTGGCCAATCCGATCAAGGGCCTCCCGCTGCCACACGTCCGGGCCGTCGTGCGACTCGAGTGACCCGGGCTCGCCCCAGGGATACATCGCCAGCACGAAGCCGAGCGGGTCATTGTAAAACTCGGCGACGGTCTCGTGGAGGAGCACCTCGTACGTGGGCGCCGCGCTATCGCCCGCTGGCACGCTTCCGCCCACGCAGGAGGGCCTCAATGAGGGCCTCGTCCGCATCCAGCTTCACGCGCTCGACCAGGAGGGCGAAGTGCTTGCCGAGCATCTCCAGGGTGCGGGGCTTGTCCCACACTTTGATCCTGTGGACCGTGTCGGTATGGCCGTCACCGGCCTGGGCGTTCTTGATGATGACTTCGATGCTGGCGATACAGGCGGCCTCTTCCTCGGTGAGGTCCTGAATCGGGCGCAAGTTCCCGCGGTCGTCGAAGAGACTTCGCACGTTCGAGAACGCCAAGCGACGCATCTCCTCGAGAGTGCGCGCGGCCGACAGGTCCGCTTTCGCAAGCTGTCGCTGTGTCTTTTTTGCCACTTCGGCGGCCACCTCAACATTCCTCAACAGTCGCTCGGCTGCCTGGGCGGCGCCACGCGGGCTGTAGCCGGCGCGCAGGCAGGCGGCTGTAGCGTTCAGGTCGATGAGATACTCCGCGACGAACCGAGCCTGCCGCGGTGTCATAGTGGGCCCCATTCCTGCTCAGCTAGCGCCAGTGAGAACTGCAGGCGGTGGTCCATCTCGGCGGTCGCGGCTTGGAAGTCCTGCCACGCTTGGCGGTGTCGCTCGGCGAGGGTGGACGGCTTGAGCACGGGGACGCCGGCGCAGGCGTGCCAGTAGGCGTCTTCGGCAGTCATGCTCTAATTGTCAAGCCAAGAGCGGTGAAAGCGCTGAGATTTATCCGACTGACACGAGTTGCAGGATGCGGCGCCAGGGCCCACGCCTTGGCGCAGTTGACGCGCGCCCTGCTCTGGCTCGACACCGAACCACGCCTTGAACTCGACGGCCGTCATCATACCGCGGGTCTCTTCCCGTCCCAGCGCACCTGGGGCCAATGGGCCTGGAGATACCGCTGGAACGCCTCCGGGTAGATCCGGATGGCCCGGTAGGCTTTGCGCCGGC
>Ga0210043_1002202_pt1 | contig 13429 bp, 13 predicted proteins | sample CryGeymet201501t_FD_183990 | JGI IMG/M metagenome (GOLD analysis project Ga0210043, IMG submission 183990) | Groundwater microbial communities from Crystal Geyser aquifers in Utah, USA - Crystal Geyser metaG 2015-01t (SPAdes) (version 2) | ecosystem: Environmental > Aquatic > Deep subsurface >... | reverse complement strand
GTGTACTCGATGCTTGTTCTGTTCGTGTTGCCAATTCACTGATACCTGCCACATCTTCTGTTGAAGTTGCCGCACCTTGATTAGCTATGTTGTCAGCATATTGCTTATTTACAAATTGATTAGTAGTTGTGGCAGTTAAATTTGAAGTTGGTAAAACAGTGTTATAAGTCCATAAACCTGTTATATCTTCGCTATTTGCTTTAGCTGGATATAAATTAAATAACTGCGGTGGGTCTGAAAATATAACCTGCGAACCGCCGGCGTGAGAAAATTGCAAAGTAGAAGAAGCGGTATAAGGAGTAATAGGACTTAGTCCCCTAGTGCAACCTGATAAAGTGGCTGTCCCGCCAGCGTTTTGAGCAACTGTTGTACAACTGGCTATTTCTTGTCTTGATTTGCTTCCAGGCTCAAGAGTTATGTAAAAAATATCTGATAAATCAGAGTCTTGTATTTTATAATCATTTTGAGGGATTGTTAATGATTGTAAGGTTATTGAAGTGGCGGCACTTGAAACGCCTGAACCAGCTAAGTTATAAGTTGTTAACGCCGCAGGTTGTGTAGATGCTCCTAAATTACCCGCTTGTTGCTTGCCCTCTAAACAGGCTAAAAACGCTATATTCTGCTCGTATGAGCCATTATAGTCATAAATGCCACAATTATCCGCTATAGGCTTTCTCTCGCTTACAGAGGGCAAATTATAGCTATAATGCTCCCATAGAGTAGAAGCGGCAGTAGCCGGAATAGCTATTAAGATAAAAAGTAAGATTAAAAGTTTTTTCATAGTAGGTGTATTAGTATTTAATATTTATAGCACGTCTTTTTGATAATTCAGCGTTACTTCCGTGAGAAATTATAGCCCAGTATCTGTCTACGGAGTTAGTAGAGAAACTAACATTTATTTCAAAAAAATCTTCTCTGGCAAATTCTTTTATAACTCTAAACTTTCTTGCATTTGTAGGTGGATTTAAAAAACTTCCTAAAGGATTAACAGCTAAAGATTGCTGAGCCAACGAGTTTATTTGCACATTTCCCTCTAAAATGTTCTCGTCATCTCCGTCAATGGTTTGTTCTATTGTTTGTGTGCCTCCCTCATAGTCATAATTAATAGTCATTAAAAGGTCATCCGTATTAGATGTAATTTCTCCTCTAACATAATATTCATCAAAGGTTTTTAACAACCCCTCTTTATCTGATAGATAAGCATAAACAGCTTTAGCGTCTATCGGTATTTTATCGTTTACATCCATTCCGTCATAAACTCCATCACTTGCCCCTTCAAACAAAAGATAAGTTTCAGGAACGGCGTTGCTATGTCCATAAAGCCTAGAACGAATATCACCGCCGTCATCAGCCAACTCTATAACCGACATAGCTCCAACAGGTAAAACTTGAGGTGGATTCCAATATCTTTTTAATTTTCCGTCAGCGTCTTCAATATAATTTAACATATACATTCTGGACTCTTGATTAGCTGTGATATGCAAAGTATTTTTATACCAAGCCATAAATACATCAGGGACGCCTGCGGTAGTAAACCAGTTTTCAGCGTCAAAATCAGGCTTAATGGGCGTTGATAATCTGCGAGGGTTTATTCCTCCTATATTTTCAGGGTCATCAATACTTCTTAATGCAACTTCATTCGTCATATATACTAAAGAATTTCCAATAGGAATAATTGATTCCTGACTTAAGGCTCCCTGGTCTTCTCCTACATCAAATTTTTTAACGATTAACGTTTCTGTTAAAGTGCTTCCAACAGATAGTTGATTAAACTGTGTTCTAAAAATAGTTGACTTGCCTGAAAATATAAGCAAATTAGAACCCAGCGAGGCTATTGCTCTGGTAGTTCCCGATAAAGTGAGCAATGCTCCTTCGCCCGGAACTCTTGGGCTTGAAAAAGTATAATCGGTATAATCATCATTTGCTGAAACATAAACTTCTTCATCATCTTCGCTACCTACTATTATTTGGTTTTCAAAATTATATATAACGTGATTATTTCTATTAGCGTTAGGTTTATCGGTTTGCGTAACTATTTTTTGAACCAAAATATCGTTTGCTTGCAATCCTGTTGTATCTACAATGCCAGTTAACGTGGTTGTGCTTTCTCCGCCAGTATAAGTATATTCTGTCCCCGTCCTAACACAAACTAAAGTTTTATTTCTTGTTGTATAAAATCTGTTTTGAGCAAAAGTAGTCGTGCCTTGTTTAGTAATGGTTGTTCCAGTAATTGAGCTAACAACTGCAACCGCCCCGTTCCATTCATAAAGATTATCATCACCTATAACCATTATTTGTAAATCTATACCCTCGGTAGCATCAAACCAAGTTGCTGGTCTTAATTTTTCGGTAGTTGACCAACCGTTTGACACTCTTGTCCAAGCATTTACAGCGTAAGTATCTACTGTACCTAAATATATTTCCAATTCATCATCATAAAATCTTTGTGGCGCTTGAAAGCCTGTTGAAGTCCACCAAGTCCAAGCGTTTCTTATTGGTGTTAGAGATGTATTAGCAGAACCGAACCTTTCATAGCCTGACCTTATTTTTACTTTTTTCTGAAAATCAATAAGAACATTCTTTGAGCCTGCTATAAGAAATCTTTTATCGGTGTTAGCTGGGTCTGTTGAGGTCTGATAGCCTTTACTTTCAGTTGCTAAATTAAAATCTTTCATAATAATTTGTTTATAAATTTACCACCTACCGCGAGCGGGCGCGCTCCCCCAATAACTAATAGCTTTTTTAGACATTCCAGGATTTTCAAGTCTATATTTATTATATAATCCCGGTTTATCACCTACGCCATATAACTCTCTTTCCGCCCAATTAATATCAAATCCGCTGTCAACTCCTTCTACTTGTTGGGCACAAGCTATTAATGTTTCCAATAACCAAATCTGTATAGCATCGTTGTCTAATAAAACATTATCATCATCTGATGTTGGTCTGCTTATAAGAGTCCCGGCGCTATTTTGAAATATATATTTACCGTAATATTTAAAATCAAAATTTCTTCCAATAGAAAATAATATATTATCTACTCTTATTTGTGTAATGGCAGAGTCTACATCAAAGGTAACTTTAGCAGAATCTATTGTAGCAGGATCGACCGTTCCTACTTCTGTTGCTGTTGACCAAGGCACTTTAATTAGATTCCAACCAACTTGAAAAGCAGAGCCGTCAGCTTGAGTGGTTTGAGCAACGCCAGTCCAGTAATTAGCGGTTAAATCATTTCCCCAAATAATAGACACAGAATTTATATTTGCTAAATCAGTTGAGTTTTTAACATAAAACCAAGCAAATACATCTGCAACTTCGTCTTCATTAGTCAAATCTACTGCTGATAATGTAGTATTCTGTATTCCGTCTCCCGAAGCCGCCACATCAAACTTAATAGAACCATTGCCTGATTTTTTAAATATAGTGTCTTGAGCCAAATTAGAGGCTGTGCCAACTGCCGACCAAGTACCATTATCTGTTAAAGAGTTGAGTGTTGACAACACTTTTCCTTGTCTTGAACGCCAGTTAATGCGTATTATTTTAGAGCCTTCACTTCCTTCTATGCTTATTTTTTTCTGTTTTATTGCCTTCTGGACATCAAAATAATTAGCATAATTTCTCAATGCGTTGTCCGAATTATTGCGATTATCTTGAGGAATTAAATCTATAATCTTTTTATAATCGCTAGGCAAAGAATAATTATAAATATCATCGTGAACAGTGTTAGACAATGGCTGTGTTCTAATAGTATCAACGGGGTCTAATTTTAATAACATAGTATTGGCGGCACGTTCAAAAACAGCCTCAATATTGCGGACTTTATTTAATGAACCTCCGTGTAACATTCCAGTTAAATGTTCTTTTGCTTGTGTTATTGTAATCATTTTATTTATTTTATAAAACCATATTTATCTTATTCCTTCTCGTCTTACGAGTTCTAAATAAACATCTGATGCCGCACCATTAACAGTATATTCAATACGTAAGTTATTAGTTGCTAAATTAGTAATAGGAAATCCTTGCATTGGATAAGTAATAGTGGTAGAAGTTGCCGCACTAAATTGATTATAACTATTATCTATTAAAAACCAATTTCTTGTACTAGCAACTTCATCATTAGACTGATAAAGAACATAGCTTAAAAATGGAACAGTTGTTGAACTGTAAACCATCGCATTTATATAAGCTAATTCACTTGAATCAATACCCATAACATCGCAAGTAGTAGATGCTTTACCTGCCGTAATGTATTCAGGTGAAGTTGTAGCAGTTTGACAACGATAACGACTTACAGTCATATTGCTACCTCCCAAATTTTGCTCTTCTACTTCATACTGGATATTATCCAACTCTTGAGATGTGCCTTTTATAGTCAAAGCATAAGCTCCGCTAACTATAAAAGCTAGTGCTAAAATTGATATTATTATACTTTTTTTCATAATTTTATAATTAATTAATTATTTATTCTTGCTTCCCAAAAAAATTGAGAAGCAAAAGAGATAATTAATCTACGTGTACTAACTCGCTTAATTCACAAACAACGTCAGTATCAACTTTTCTATAACAATTTAGTACGGACCATTCTGCCCCGTCTATTACATCAACATTGGTATCAACACCAATTAGATCAATGCCGGCGCCTTTAGTTATTGTCATTGCAACAGCGGCAGTGCTTGAAGCATTTTGTATCCACCAGCTTCTCATATCACCAGCATTAGGCAACAATGTAGTCATTGTGCTTGTTGCGGGCAAGGTAAGAGCAAATGAAGTGCTATCTGTTGATAAAACATCCAAAACAGAATTAGCTAATAAATTTGCTTCAGTTAAAGTACCTGCGCTAGCAGAAGTAGTTGATGCTAAAGTACCATTACCTGAAGTTAAGCCAGCTATATCTGTTTCGCCCGTAACACTAAAAGCTCCGCCAATAGTAGCCGCTCCAGTAGAAGTTAAGGTAGTTCCTCTAACTTCTCCGGCGACAGGCGAAGTGCTATCAGCGCTTATTCCGTGAGGAAATCTTGTGCCTGAAGCACCTAATACACCATTTTCTTGCAAGAAGTTAATAGCAGACTCTATAACACTTGAATTGCCTTCATTAACTACTTTAGCTAATTCAACCAAATCATTAATGTTTCTATTTTCAGCCGCCTTAACACTGACTATTCCCACAGTTAAAACTAATGCAATTATCCCTGCGATTATATATCTTTTGTCTTTAAACATAGGATTAAACATTAGTTAATTAAACGCTTCCGTTAGATGCAGCATATCCGGTCCAAGAACCAGGGAATGTAGTTTCATGGTATTTGTAAGTCATATTCCAAGAATCATTATCAGAATATTTTGGCTCAACCATTTCGGTTACCAATCCATAGAATACCTTGCGAGTAATCATGTGGTCTTCTGAAATAATATGATATGAAGTAGCGGCATTAGTGTTTGAATTTAAATTAGCGCCTGAATTTAAGAAAACAGAAGCTCTAATTTGTACCTGACCATAATCTGTATCAAAGATATTTAGATTATTTTCAGCACTATTAGCTACTAAACTTGAATTTTGCACCTCTTTAGCGGTTTTGTACAAGATAAAAGGCACTAATATACCGGAATAAACGTGAGAACCGACTTCTCCATCTTGAGCTCTCTGTTCAGCCAAAGAATTGACTAAAGTCCAAAGATTATCAGGAGTAAGTGAGCCTGTTTCCAAGTTATCTACGGTATCACCGCTTAAGGTTACATGGCTATTAGAAGCTAAAGCCTGTCCGTCTGGAGTAGTATTGAAACTACCACTGAAAGCATCAGCATAAGTTTCTAATATAGCCGTTTTATCTTGAGTAAGTTTTGCTCTATCACCAACTTGTTCACCAATCATTTCTCTTTTTCCTACGTGATCAGCTCTAAAAGCTTCATCAGAAATAGGAATTCTTTTAGTGAATTTTTGTGATGCTTTAGCTTTGGTATTACCAATCCAAGTATCTGTTGTGTAAATCTCTTCTTGTTCATCAGTCTTTTGGAACTCTCCAACATTGGAGTCTTCATCCCAAATAAACTGTAATAAATCAAGAGGACCTTGTTTGAAGAACATTCCATCTCCTGCAGAAAGATATTGAGGCTGATTAGCTCTGCCATATCTCTCATACATCACAGTATCTATTTCTGTTTTCCGTTTTTGTTACTTTTGCTCTTTGAATATATTGATTACCTAAAAATGTAAAAGTTTTTTTATGACACTCTTTGCATAAAGTCCTTCCGTTATTTAAGTCCCATAAATCTTTACATTGTTTTGCTTCATCTAAAGATTTTATCTGATATTTGTTTACAATTTCTGAAAACATTATTAGATAATGGTCTACATTTAATTCTCCACCACGTTTATTACATAGCTGGCAAGTATAATTGTCTCTTTCAAAGATAGTTTTACGCCAATCTATATATTTTTTACAAGTTCTTATTTGCGCGGATATTTTTGTAATACCACCTTTCCAATTTCCATTTTTTTCACCAACACCAATTCCAGTTAAACCTTTATTCCAAGCTGTTATCCCCTTTTTAGTGCCAATTCTTCTAGTTTTAATGTCAGCTTTTTGAAAAATTATTTGTAATGTCGTTTTACAGATATTGTATTTATCAGCTATTTCTTTAAATGTTAATCCAGACTTATACTCTTTATTATATAAATCTAAATTATCCCAAAGTTTTGATTTTTTTCTTCCAGAATTTGCATAACTAATCTGACAAGAACGAGAGCAAAAATATTGTTTTCTGCACTCATAATCAGAAACTTCTTTGCCACATTTTTTACATTTTAGTAATCTTTTTCCCATATACTGCTAATGATAGCATAATATATGAAAATATTCAAATTTTAAGAGCAATGGCTAAGTTATTTCTACTTAGCTCTGCGACTTCATTTAGGTTATATCGCAGACCAGACTGTCGCTTCACCCTTTCGGGGCTTCCCCACTCAGTCGTTCAGGCTGCACGGCTTTCGCCTGCTTGCCCCCCGTCGTCCACCTCTGGACTTCCGAGCCAATCAGAGGAAGTTTTACTATCCATATTTCTATGGTAGGCAGCATTTTAATTTACTGCATCTGGAGATAATGCTCCTGTGTGTCCACCTGTATAGAACATATTTTTAAGAACTTAGTTAATTAAAGATTACTTATGATGCGTAATCATTATCAATACGATAAGCTAATTGGTCTACTAGAATATCCAGTGTTCCATGAGCTACACTACCTTCTACAATTTGGAACAAGTCTGTATCCACAGACGCAGTATCCTTAATTGTATAAGACTCACCGCCGTCAACAGCTCCAGTAGCATCGTAGTCTACTCTAGTTACATCGCCAATAATTCCTAATAATTCAGCGGCAGTATCAATACTGGCTGCTGTTTCCGCTTTACCTCTAATTCTACCAGCATAAGCGATAGGATTAGCTGTCATAGCAGTTTGAGCTATTAAAGTGCCTGTTTCTAAAGGTAAAGCTTCTTTCATAGCAATTCCACCAAAATAGTTAGTTCCATTGGTTACGAAATCAACGGTAGCTAAAACGTAAGTATTAGCAGACGCAACACCTGAGCTTAAAGTAGCGGTTGAATATAAAGGCTCGCCAACTTCAAATCTAGTAGCAGAAGCTGCCACACGTCTTGGAAGCGTTACTTGCGGACCAATAACTTGTAAATCTCTTTTCATATTTTCAATATTAAAACCAAAGACACATAGTGCCTCTGGCTGATTAATTAAACGTCGCAATATCTAGTATTGCTTTGCTGTTTCCAGCGTTGTTTTAAGCAAATTTATGACCTTCGGGATAAACCGCTCCAGTTTTCTTATCATAGATAAGCTTTTTACCGTTTGCAGTTGTTTTCTCATATTGTTTTGTTTGGTTGTTAAACACAAACCCTCTTCTACCAATTACAGTCTTAATGTCGCCTGACACTTGACTGTCTTTGGTTGGTTGAGGCTCAATATGAGTTTCGGCAGTATCTCTATTGATACCGTCTTTACCCTTTAAGGCTCTAAGAGCTTCATCTCTTTCAGCTATTAGCTTATTGCCGTTAGCCAAAACATAAGACTCTTTAATTTGCTCTTCAAGAGAATAATTAGCAGGGAAAGTTCTATTTTCCCATTTAGCTAAGATTAACTTTTTCTCGTCTTCCGAGCCAGCTAATCTACTTGCTAAAGCTTCTGCGTTTTGCTTTTCAATTACCTTTCTGTTCTTCTGTTCATTTTCAGCAAGAATTTGAGATAACTCAGCTTTAGTTAAAGGTTTATCGTCGTTATCTTCTGATTTATCTCCTTCTCGTTTTTTTTCTGAATCTTTAAACCTTTTATCTGCTAAAGCTTTTTCAGCTTTAATAGCCTTTTCATTAGCAATAGCTAATTCTTTCTCTAGTTCAGCACTATAATCAATTTTTGATGTGCTTTCTTCAGTTTTAACTTTTTCACCTTCTTTTTGTGAATCAGTATTAACATCTTGCTTTTCAGCTTCGGCTTTCGCCTCCGCTTCGGCCGCAAGTTTAGCCTGTTTTTCTTCATCAGTCATAGACATCCTCTTATTAACCCTTTATCTACTTTGAGGTTCAAGTAGAGAGTATCTGCTTTAAGCAGTAGTATTAAATTTTCCACTTCCTTTTTGAAGTGAGTTTAATCTTGTTTTAAATGTATCAAGCGTTAGCAACCATAACTTGCCGGCAATCAAATCATCAACACTTTGTGAATCCACATACATTTTTTTATTAGACTGATATTTTATATCATTCTGTAAAATAGACCATAGCTTTGAATTTCTAAAATTATCCGCTTCAGCTATTAATAATCTTCTAATATCGTCATTAACTGGTTTTTCTTTAAAATACCAAGTTCCGTTTTTATCAGTTAAAATATCGTCTTTTGAAATTGTATTGTACAATTTTTTTACAGCCAAAGTAAGTATTTTATGCTTATCTTCGCTATTTTCAATATCATTTATAGCATCAGCTATTGTCAGATAACCTTGCTCAGTAAATCCGCCTAATTTTTCTATTAGCCATTTTTTCATTATTTTTTAACTTTATCTTTTTTTTCTTCTCTTTTTTGTTTTTTACCAGCCATTTCTTCGGCTTTTTTATCTTTTCTTCTCTTATCAAGGGTTTCTTTAGCTTTTACCTCTAAAGGTAATTCTTTCCCCTCGGGATATTCAAACAATTCTCCATCAACTCTAATCTGAATAATCGGTTCTGGATTTTCAACTCTTTTGTTCTTTTTAAAATCCCAAAAAGAACCAGTTTTAATCTTACGACCACCAGATAAAATCAATCCGCCTAATCTATCATAGGCTGCTAATTTTTCTCCTTCTGTAGCTTTTTCTCCAACTCCACCAGACATTTCTCCACGTGCATTTGGTGAGCCATAGACAGCTCTTTGATATTTACTGTCATTTTGGATAACATATTCTTTTAATTTCATACGTTTTTTATTAATTAATTATTGTATATTAGTCGGAGCAACAGGCGTTCTACCCATTGTCGCTGGCTGTAATTGATTATTATTTGGAACTGCTAATTGCTCTTGCTCTGGTTGTTTTTTTATTAATTCATCGCCCTCGCTTTGGAAGAAAGCATATACTAATTTCTTATCTAATTTTTCCATATCAATATAAGGGTCGTTAGCTAGTATTCCTCTTAACTGAACAAGTAATTCCTGCATATATTCATTTGTTTTGCTAAACATCTGCGTAACATCAACCTTGCAAAGATATTTAAACTTAGCAAATATTTCAGGATTAACCAGTGCAATACTATTTTTCTTATCGGGATAACCGGACTGCTCTAATAATTCCATAGACTTATATTTCTTTTCTTTTGCCGTCATTTTTTTACCCATTAAACTTTCATCAAATTTAATAGTCTTATTTCCCATTCCTCCGCCCGATACTTTGTTGTCTAAAAAGAATTTAGGATATTTAAGAACAGTCTGTCCGCCTACTAATTCCTGAACCTGCGGGACTGTTATATTATTTATAGCTATGTCTTTCATCAAATCTCCGTATAAAACCATACTTTCAGCTAAGGACTTGCCTACTGCTCTTAATATCTTTTTGGCGTCTGCTCTTGACTGAGCCACAGTATAAGCTTTCTGTGAGGCTTCTGGAAGTTGTCCTTGCATAGTCTTTGATAGTGAGCCTTCATCCATAGACTGCTCAATCATAGGCATAGCAGTATTAAGTATAGAACCTTGTCTTGGCGGTAATAAAGGATTAACTTTACTGTCTTTATCTTCAAGTGTAATAACAGCATTAGGAAACATTACCTCTGAGTCTATCTTATCAGAACCACTAATAGCAATCGGCATATTAGCTCTTAATAATTCGTCATTCATTCCAACTTCATAAACAGCGTCTATAAGCATATTATCCCAACCCAACACATTCATCATTGACTTGTAATAAAAGAAATGGTCTCCTATTCTGTTAAATCCGAACGGTATTTTATTGTATTTAGGCGCTCCTCTGTTATCTCTGTGCTTTATGGGATTATTCTCTACACTTCCCATGTTACCCATATAAATACCATTAACAAAAGGTATCTCTAAATCTTCTCTGCGGTTTTTATATATTTCTTCTGCTACTAATTTATCATTTTCAATATCGTCTTTAATATTATAGAATAATCCGTCTTCGTCATTATAAACAGACTTAATCCCTTCTTGGACAAATATCCAATTAGGATGATCACCATATTTAGCCTCTAACTCGTGATAATCTTTATAACATCTCTCTATAATCGCCTTCTGCCTTTGGATATTCCTTTGATAAGCATTAGTTATTAAAACTTGATTAGGTGAGTATATCGGCGCTTTAAATCCGCTTAATACTTCATCTAATATTTCTTTTTTAGTATAACTTCCGTCTGCTTGTTTTTCTTTAATCTTTTGAAAGACCTCGCAATATTCAGTCCCTAAAAACGTAACTGGGTTGGTTTCCATACTGAATACTAACTGCAAAAAAGAATTTTGATAATCAGAGTTAATCGGCTGTGCCATCCACTCTATAATATCTTGCATTATTTCTGATATTTGAACATCAACCTCGTCATCGCTGTTTTGAGCTACAAATAACGGCAGTAAATAATTAGCTGTTAATTGAGAGTGCATAGCAATACCTTTATTTCTTGCCATACTGCGTGTCCCTCTCCATTTCCAGCTTTCACTTGGGTCTTCAAAATCAGTATCAACAAAAGCATTAAACATCATCTGCCCTCTATTTGTGTCTTCAATAACAGAACGATTATTTAATTCAACATAACCACGCTGGATAATATCAATTCCTGTAATATAATCTTCTTTGACAATTTTAGTAATATCAATCACTTCTTGAGTTGGTTGATAAGATGATAATTGTTTTTTTCCTTTTAAATCTCCAATCATATTTATCTAAATCGGCTATAACCGATAGATGATTTATTAATACTAACTCCACTTTTTGAAACGCCTGGTCTATATACGTGTGTTTCTTTTTTATCTTTTTCCACTAAATCGGCAATAGCATAAGATATAGCATCCATTGGGTCAGATCCTTCGTGGTCTGGCTCTCCTTTAGGGTTTCCGTCTTTATCTTCCGCCCAGTGGTATTTTTCGTAAGCTTCCCACACCCAATTACCATAAACAGGATGATTTTTTCTAACTACTTTTATTCTTTTTTCTGCGGTCATTTTTATCCTTGTATCTACGCTTCCCGGACCGAAGATTGATTTTACTGCGTTTATTCCCTTGTCTTCCATTAAGGATATGCTCTTAGGTTCGTCAGCTCCGAATACTGCTCTTATTTGTCCGTCTGGATCTATATTTCTAATATCCGAAGCAACAACCGTGTCTTCTATTTCATTGCCATAAGTTATTCCGTCAACTATATAATAACCATCGCAATAATATAATCCTATTGTAGCAACAGGGTCAGGAAACCATCCCCAGTCTCCTCCAATTCTTAATAATTTAGCATCTTCCGGCAATTCATCTATAAGCTCCCAGCCTTTATAAATCTTTCCTCTAACTACTTCGGGGATATAGCCCTTAATCATCTGGTAATAATAGGCAGGGTTTGTCTTTTTATATTCTTTATATCTCTTAACGGTATGCTCGTCTAAATTAACTATATTATCTAAATAATTTCCTTTAATAAAGACTGTATCAGTTATTCCCTTCTTTAATTCTGGGAGATAGAAATCAGCTACTCCTTTAATTGGTATTAAGTCAAACCATTTCTGAATAATCCAATGATTTTTAAATGGCGGATTAAGCAATAAAACTATATGAATATCACCTTTAACAGTTCTTAATGAGTCATTTAAAGTTCTAAATTCTTCTTCGCCTATTTCTTCCGCTTCTTCAATTACTATAACATTATAATTAGCTAATGATTTTAGTCTAGCTGTCAGGCTTCCACTGCTTGCTTTAAATCCGTGTCCTTTAAATGAATTATTTCCGTATTTAATATAAAGATCAGAGTCTACAACGTGCAAGGCTTCTTTTATTCCTTGTTCTTCTGCTCTATCTACAAGCTCTCGCCAAATAGAATGCCTAATATCAGATTGAACTGCTCTCATTAAAGCTCCTCTGGTAAATTCTGGTGCTATTAACTTTGAAAGAGCATACTGGCTTCCTGCGGTAGACCTGCCCGCTCCACGACCGCCCATACAGATATAATATCTAACATTACTTTCCCATAATGGAGCAAATATTTCATTCACTGTTTGTTTTACCGCTATCTCCATTGTATTTTTCAATTTTAATTGAATTACCTGCTATTTGAATTGCTCCGCCGTCAGCTCCTGTAAGTTCGTTTTTCTGTATCTGTATCGGCATCCCATCAAGATAATTCCATATTAACTTAATTATTGCGCTATCTCCATCAACTATTCCTTTCTTTAAAATTGTTTTAACAAGTGCTTCTTCATAAGAATAATTTTTTCCTTCTGCTATTTTAATCAAAGCTTCTTTTACTTTTGTTGTAAAGCTTTTATTTCCTTTTTCTTTTCCACCAACTTTCGGATGACCTTTTTTAAATTTACCTCTTTCATCAAATAACTTTTCCCTTTTCACTATTTTTTCACTATTGTGTGATTTTTTTTTATTCATAACTTTTATGCTTTTTGTCCTGCTATGTCAACTTAATAGCCTTCTGATTTGTGTAGTCTTCCCATCTTTTAATTATCACATCACAATATTTAGGGTCTAATTCAGACATATAGCATATTCTGTTTGTTTTCTCACAAGCTATTAGAGTGCTTCCGCTTCCACCAAATAAATCCATTACGATATCATCTGCCTTACTTGAGTTGTGTATTGCGTATGTTATCAGCTCTACTGGTTTTTGGGTTGGATGTTTATATCCTGCAACACTATCTCTTTTCATTGTCCATATCGTTGTCTTTCCGTTTTGTTCATCTCTAT
>Ga0210043_1002200_pt1 | contig 13443 bp, 12 predicted proteins | sample CryGeymet201501t_FD_183990 | JGI IMG/M metagenome (GOLD analysis project Ga0210043, IMG submission 183990) | Groundwater microbial communities from Crystal Geyser aquifers in Utah, USA - Crystal Geyser metaG 2015-01t (SPAdes) (version 2) | ecosystem: Environmental > Aquatic > Deep subsurface >... | reverse complement strand
GGCGGGACCATGACTATGCTGGTGTGCGTAAAGCACGTCACTACTACGTACAAGTCCTGGTTCGCGAATGGGCAGCCAAGGGCATGTGTCGTGTCTTTGGACTGTGCAGAAATGCGGAGGAGAGATCGAACATCAAATTCCCACAGAACTAACGGCTGGAGGATCCCTGAGCCTGGAGTGTCCATTGGTGGGGCAGTATACGGAAATCCGCTTGGTGCGCCAGGCAAGGGCATGAAATTCGGCAGGTGAGCTGAGCACAAACGAACGAATATCATGGCTGAAGACACGATAGCTCAAGGGTCATACACGACGGGGCTCTACATCCACGCACAGTGCCTACGCACGCCAGCAGGTCTGGTGTATTGGAGTATCCCGGAGCGATTGGTCTATGATGATCTGGATGGATGCATCTACCAGGAAGCAGCTGGTGGAGAGTACTTGGTGGACCTGGTCATCTCTCAGTACAAAGAGCTGTATGCCAACCCCACTGTACTGCTTGGCGTGGTGTGCGAGTTCCAGCCAGACCCAATCATTGACCCATCTATTCCACTTCGTCCTGGGCAGGTCATCGTATTCCCCCCGTTCGATTACTGTGATGAGGCATTCAGTGCCCCAATGGTGGAGTACCCTGAAGTTTGAGAGGCCTTCAAGTATCCCATGCCAATCAACGACCTCAATACATGGAACCCGATGCTGCACATCGAAGTGCTGCGGGGTGGGTACGTAGGAGATGAGCTACTCAAGCGCACCATCTCATTCACTTACATCGACAGGGCCAGGAAGTTCGATGAGGTCGAGTGGGTGCTGGACAATCACGATGGATACTGCACGAAGATTGAGAACATAGCACTTGGGCTAGTACTTCGTCTGCGCCTGGGGTATCTGGGCGCCATGATCCCACCGCAGACTTTCATCATCAACAAGATTGCAGGCGGTGTTGGCGTGAATCGAGATCAGCGCATGTCAGTTGCTGACGCTGACGCCAAGATCACTTACCACGGGCGAAACAGAAACGCCCCCGGCAACTTGGCAGGGAAGGGGAAGATCAAGAAGGGAATGCATGCCGGGCCCACGCAAGACATCACGCAGCACGACTTGTTCCTGGGGTCCAGCTCACGTGAAAAGGGCGGGCCCAGGATATTTCATGTAAAGTGTATGTCTGATGCCGTGAAGGAGATTGCCTCACGCAACGGATTCTATGGCCCATATGCCATGGTGCAAGACACGACAGATCGCGTGGACAACGTGGTCATCCCTGGAACGATGAGTGATGGCGAGTTCCTGATGCTGCAAGCAGATCGCTATGGCTACACCTACAAGATCGATCACCGAGGGCTACACTGGCATGATGATGGCTGGGGAAAGAAGACGCTGAAGCGCCCCGTAGAACGGCTTGTGTACGGAGTCAGCGGGGACATCGAGACACTACGAGTGGTGGGGGACTTCAAGCTCCCGGTCCCACTCAATGTAAAGGCTCACGGCCGTGACCATCAGACCCGAGAGGGATTCGTGGCCCAGCTCGATGCGGCCAACTCCAAGGTCAAAACAGCTTTCACGTCGTTCTACATGACAGGGCTCCCGTCGCCGAATCAGCCCAATGCAAGATCAGCTCCTGGGGCCAGAGAGCGCATGCAAGCACTGTCACGACAGGAGAGCTTCATCACACCAGAGACGAGACAAGTGGCTAGCGTGGAGGCCACAAATCGCTTCATCAAGAGACATTTGGGTGCGCTCAAGCTGGAGATCACATGTGCCGGGAACCCCAAGCTGCTAGCGACGTACATGGTTCTTGTTGGCGGGACATACACCAGGCTTGTTGATGGCATCTGGTGGATTGACGAAGCGAAGCATGTGTTTGATGGGACGACCTACAAGACCAGTATCACGGTGAAGCAACCACCACCAAAGGCAAAGCCAGGTGCCGTTACTGAAGGCATGGTATGGGACGACAAGTTCGCTCATGCTGGAGGGAAGCCCATTGTGAGCAGTATCCTGATCAAGAACCTGGATCGGTGAGCACAAATGGCCGACCAACTAATGGGTGTCTGGCCTGCGACTGTGGTGGCCGTGGAGACCGAGACGCGCTGCCGAAGAATCCGTGCGCGCATCGAGGGCATGTTCGATGAGACTCCCTATTGGTGCCAGCCAGCAGGGATGCCCGGGGCTGGTGCTGTAGGTCAGGGATCGTATTACCCTGTAAAGCTTAACCAGCAGGTATACCTCATCTTCTTGCACGGGGATCCCATGGCTGGTGCCATCTACCTCACGGGTCCATATGGCGTGGACTCTACCACGGGGCTGATGCCTGGGCCGGAGACGATCAATGCAGCCTCGTCCGTCATGGAGGCAAGCAAGGACATCATCATTTGGGAGGATGAGGACTTCTTCATCGGTGTAGTATATAGCGAGAGGGGCGGGTCATCGAGGAAGCAGATTCGCCTCATCGAGAAGAGCACGTCCACTGGCATCGTGATTGATGCAGCTGATGGAGCAGATGGGGGATCAAAGAGCGTTCTCATCCAAGCCACCACGGCAATTCGTATGTCGGCCATGGGCCTGGTCAATATTCTGGGGTCTGTAGTCCAGGCCCAAGGCCGACGTGTTTTGGGGCTGACGAAGAAGCATATCTGACAGGCCCAAGAGAGCCACGACGATGCCAGCAATCGATATCTGCAAGCCGATGCCTCTTCCACCGACTCCACCGTCGATTGAGATCCCCGCGTTCGGTATCTTGGAGAAGGCCAGTGGGGCACTCGATCAAATCCCTGACATCGGAGACCTCATTGCTGGGTTTCAGGACACGCTGGCTGTAGCATTGGCACCGCTCCGCAGGTTCATGGAGATCATCGAGGCCATGATGGCCTTTGACAACTGCATCCGTTCCATCCCGCGGGCCATCCTCTCGCTCAGCCCACAGCCGCTCTACGATTGCCTCAAGGCGTTGGGGAAGATCATCGCTATCTTGGCAAGCTACGTCCCACCGATGGCCTACATCCTCACCATCCTGGACCTTGCTAGCTACTGCATCGACATCATCACTGAGGTCTACTCGTTACTGCAACGACTGGACGCAAAGATCGGAGAATATCTAACTGCGCTATCCTCAGCTCAGCTACTTGGAGATGCTCAGCTTGAGGCCTACGTGCGCTGTGGGTTAGAAGAGGTGAAGTCGGTATCCCTCAACATCTTTGGCCTGCTGGCGTTCATCAAGCCCATCAATGATGTGCTTCTCGACGCAATCATCGAGAAAATTGACAACCCTGCGCTGCGGGAGGCTGTCCAGCAATACAAGGACGCCACGCAATCCTTCTCCTCTGCGAAGAGCGCCATCGCCAACGGGACTGAGCTGCCGGAGCTCCCGGGGCACTCCGTTATCTCCAAGCCATGGAATCCAGACGTGCCTGTTCCGCCGCTTGGCCCGCTGCTTCAGGCCATGTACATCGTTCAGATGTCACTGGCTCAGATCTACAATGTTCTCGCGCCCCTTGTCGGGCGAGAGGCCAACAAGGTAGTGGGTGAACCACCGAGCATGACGTATCTGTAGATATTACAGAAGCTAGCCAATCCAGCCTGAATCAAGTAGGATCTACCCCAATGGCTTCTGCAAACACGCCAATCACGCAGAGAAACTTGATTCTACCCCTGTCCCGTGGCCCTCGTGGCCTGGCGACAGCCATGATGTATACGCGGTATCACACGGCGGTCCACAACTTCATCAAGACGCCTCTGGGCTCACTGCGGTGGGCATTGGGCTACGGGTCGATGATTGATGAGTTGAGGACGCAGAACCTGACGGATGCTGCAAAGTCAGATGCCAGAGCATTGTTGGTCATGGGGCTCAACACGTTCATCCCGGACATCACGGTGTATGATGTTCTATTCACCAAGCTTCCAACGTCTAATCGGCTCGAGGTCCTGGTGAAGTGGGACATCCCAAATGCATCGCCTCGTGACCCACGGGGCAATGCAATCTCCTCCACGGTGCAGAGCACTGCGGTGCAAGTCTAGGAGAACAAAGACCAATGCCACTGCCTCTCATCCCTCCTGACATGCTAGACGCCACAGCCCTCGACTACGAGGACATGATGACGCGAGCTCGCACGTTGGTGCAGCAAGCCTGTCCATATTGGAGAGATCATAGCTCCAACTTCATCGAGAACGTTCTCCTGGAGGCCTGTGGGTTCATGATCAATACAGCGCGCATCACCATGGAGCAACGGTCCCGTCAGAGCTATTGGTCTCTGGTATCAGAGATGCGCTCTGTCATTCGGCTGGGGCGAGCCAATTCATTCATTGTGGCAGGGTACACCGCGGCTACCATCGTGCTGCGCCTGTCTGTCCCATCTGGCACGGCGACGCGGAAGGTCCCTATTCTAGAGGGACTTCGCATCCGGGCTCAGCAAGACGGTGGCGGGCCAAGGTACCGTGTAATGGTCGCAAACGAGCTAGCTGTGGGGTCTAGCTACGTAGATGTATCAGCAGAAAATGCAGAGGTGCATGACGGATCATTTGAGAGCACAGGCGATGCCAACCAAGAGGTCATTCTGGCAGAAGCTCCATACATTGATGGTAGCATAGTCGTCTCCGTCAGCGGTGTGGAATGGGACAGGCAGATCTCTGGTACGCTGACGATGTCCAGGCCTGAGAGTCTGCATTACGTGACAAAGCTCGACGATCAAAACAGAGTTCACATTCTATTCGGAAATGGAATCAACGGATCCATCCCTGCACGAGGCGCGCCTATCGCCACTGAGCACAAGACAGGTGATGGCACAAATGGTGAGGTGTCGGCTGGGGCTGTATGGCTCATCGAAGACACGGTCTATGATGACCTCGGGCAAGCTACCACGTTGGTGGTGTCCAACCCGTCAGATTCGTCCCCGGCTGATAGTGGAACTACAGTGGACCAAGCTCGGGTGCTAGGCCCAATCGCATCCACCACGCGAGACACAGCCGTGGACGAAGATGACTTTGAGAACGCGGCCATCTCTGTCTCCGGCATTGCTCGTGCAGCCATGGTAACGTCGGAGCAAGACCCTGATGTAGATGATGACTATGGTCTGCTCTACCTTGTAGCCAGGGGCAGCAAGCTGATCTCCGGTAGATTTGCAGCAGCGGCTCCGACGGTGGCGCAGATCGCAGCTGTGGAGTACAAGCTGAGCAAGGCTGGTGGGAAGCGCCCGTTGATGCTCTTCTCCTACGATGTCAGACCAGCCGTGTTTCGTACGGTCACGCACTCCGTAAAGATTTACAAGGCATCTAATTACTCACAGACGGTAGTAGCTGCTAACATCAGAGCGGCTGTGGCTGACTTCTATGCCGTATCTCTCTCCGGGAAGCAGCCTAACCCAGGTATCGACTTCGGGTTCCGCCTGCTGGGGAGTGACGGCACGTCTGATTACACCATTGCATGGAGTGACCTGTTCGAGGCCATCAAGAGCGCAGCTGGTGTACGCCGCATCTCGCATGACGTGGACTGCTTGCTCTTGAACGACATTCGTGCGTCGGTGACCCTGCTTCCACATGAGTGGGCCATCCCTGGGGCCGTTACGATCTATGATATGGACGAGAGCGGGGTACAGATCTAACAATGGCACCCAAATACAGACCGGGAGCGCTGGATGCTGATGGCCGTTACTACCTGACTGCTGCTGCTGGTAGCGTAATTGGATCCAAGCTTTATGATGTATCTCTTGGCAAGTGGGGCAATCCAACATCCAGTTTGTTCTCTGGAGGCGCAAGGGACGGGTACTGGTACAGGGACGGCGTGCGCACGGCATGGGGTGACTTCGGCACAATCGCGGGCGGTGTCAGACACAACTCGTGGGCCACCATTGATATGGCAGAGAGGATGAAGGCCATCCCGAATCTGATCAACGCTTACTATGCCATGGCGTATGATCCGCTCAGAAATGACGTATCCATTGTGGCAGAAGGGCGCGCTCGAATGTCCTCTCCTTCGCAAGGTACGTTCAAGACAACTCAGGCTCTGTCCACTGCGTTTCACGGGCAACTTCAGGGGGACTTTGATGTAGAACTCAGTATCCTGAATCTGACGGGGGCCAGTTACTACATTTATGTTCCGATTCACCTGATCGTGTTCGGTGGTCAGGGCCAGGTGATTAGCGTCCACTGCGAGCGTCTTTCATCTGGGAATTGTAACTTCAGCTGGCACCGCGGAGATGATCGCAGCGACGCATCCACATCTATTGCAGCCGGGGTGTCTGTGGGTGCAAACCCGAAGCTCAAGATCACCCGGGTAGGGAACCTCTACACCGTTTACTATGATCGAGGACAAGGTGCTGGATGGGTCTCAGGGGGAACGTACACATCAAGCAAGAGACTCAGGAAGTCATGCTTGTACGTCGGCGCATTGCTGAGCCAATACGACGGATCTTACCCATCAGGAGCAAACTGCGCCCCGTCTGTAGACGTAGAGATCACACTCAACAGCGGAACCTACGTGACGCGCCCGACTTGGGCGCTCCGTGCCGCCAGTGTTGATCGTGGCAGTCGTGCTGACTTCCCGGAGAAGGCGCTGTTGGTATGGACCCAGAAGGAGTTGGTGATCATCGACACAGAGACCGAGAAGCTCTGGATGCGGTTCAAGAACTCGCAAATTGGGACTCACACGGACTACATTTTGCCCGGCGTGTCTGCTACCACCGTCATCGCCAACGCTGGGCTCGACGTTGACACTGGAGCAATCTACGCTCAGCTGTACGACGGAACCACGGCTAGCAAGGGCTCGCTGGTGATGATCGACTTTGCGTCTGACGGTGTCAATGTGTTCCACAACTCAGCCAGCAACGTTCCTATTGGAGGGTCATTTGACATCTCGTACAACGCCAATTACCCCTGGTGGCAGTTCACGCATGCACTAGACTACCCCAATGGGGGGGACCCTGACACGAATTGGTCAAAGTGGACTACGGGCGGAACACCTCGTTCCAATTGGACTGTGCAATCCGACCTGAATCGTGCCATTGCTACGTGGAGCGATGCGACCTACGGCTACAAAGCAATAGCCACCGCCATTGGTGTCCAGGTTGTTCGCCGCCTACCTGGAATGATGGATCCCACGCCTGACAATACATGGAACTATGCCACAGCCATCACTGTAACAGACGCAAGGGCAGTGTCTTTCACATCTGATGGCGATCTCGTCTACGCAGACGCGGCTTTCACCTACATTGTGCTCCTTGCTACCTGGCAAGCTGCCTTTGGGGGAACGTTCGCTGATGATGTTGCTGTAGCTCAACCAGGGACTGTCTCACATGCTTGTCAGTACAGTATAACGTCATACACCGATGGATTGCTTGTGGCTAGAGACGAGGGCGTATACCGCATCTCGATTCCAGGCGGTGTGTCCACGCTCCTCATTTCTTCCCCTGGTGGTGGAGCAACATATGAAGTGCTCCCCTCGTTCACCGAGCTGCGTGCTGTAAGCGCAGTGCAATTTGGGACTGTCGACGTGGCGCTCATTGCTACTACCGAAGCCGGTCCTCTGTACTTCGTGCACGCCATCAGGCTAGATACAGGAAATCTAGCGGGTAGCGGTGAAGCTACAGATCTTGGAGCTGATGCATTGTCAGTCCATGGTGTAGTCTAAAATGGCTACCGTATACGTCTATGTCTCGAGCAGCGCTGGCGTGGACGTTGTAGCCCTGCTTGTCAGCTTGGCGGGTGTAAATCCATCCTACGAGATCGCTGGGGCTGGAGCAGGACAAGCCCAAGATTGGACTGAAGCTCAAGATCTAGGTGGAGAAGCGATCGCAGAGTTTGCTCAACTGCCCTGGGAAGGATTCGAGTGCGGGTTTGCCAACAACGGGAATTCGCAGTCACTGTTCGCGTTAACCGACCTGCAACTTGCCATGTTCGAGGCCGCAACACAGGGGTACGAATCCTTCGATCACTCGTGGAACAACAACCACTTCTGGAAGGCCATCTTTGCAGCCGGGGACCTGAAGCACGCTGACTTTGACGGGGAGGGCTACGAGGACTTTGAAGACGGATGGGGCTTCAACGAGAACTCGAAGCTTGTCTTCGCCCCGGCTACAGATCTTGATGTGGCACAGTTCAATACTGCTACGGTAGACTACGAATGCTTTGATGCGGGGTGGGACATGAACCATGATTCATCCACAGTGCCAATCGTGACATATGTGAACTATGACTCTGCTGCTCCTGAATCGGTGGAGGACTTCGAGGAGGAGTGGGTAACGCCACTCGGTATCTGAAAATGGCTGAAGCAGACTTCATCGAGTTGGCTGGAGGCGCACTGACTGATGCTCAGGTGCGTTATGGGTACTCGGCCAACGCTGCGTTCTCTGCCCCAGATGGATCCAACGTTCTGGGGTTCCAGGCACTAGACAACGTTGTTGGGTTCCGGGGGCTGGTATCCAACGTGGCGCTCATCAACCCCACACCAGTAGGCAAGGGCGGTGACATCTCGGCCTGCATTCGCAAGTACGATCATGGTCTGTTCACACCGTGCATCTTCATGGCCCAAGGCCTGCAGGCCTCAAGCCCAGCCTACATCTTGGGTCTGAGTGAAGAGACGCCCCACAAGATAATATTGCGCAAGGGCCCGCTGAACGCACCAACCAAGATAGGCGGGAGCGGGAATCTGAGCGAGAGCGATGACTCATTTCTAGAGGGCCCGTCTAATGGATGGCACGAGCTGCGGCTATCCGTGTGTGTGAATCCGCATGGAGAGGTTATTCTACAATGCCTATATGACTCGGCCTTAGGGAGCGGAGGCGGTCCAGCCGTTCCAACGTGGTCATGGATTAATGGCATGCACCCTGTAACGCTAAGTTGGGACCCTTGCTATGTGGATGATACGATGGGTATCGTGAACGGCAGTCCTGCGCTCAAGGGCGGGTTCTACTTTGGCATCGGGCACTATAACAGCGCGGACGCTGGACACATTTCGCTGTTCGATTACCTCAGAACAGGGTACCAAACGGCCCCGTAGGAGGCCGAGTAGGAGCTGACAGGCAAATGGCAAGCACAGATTGGACTGCACTGACCAACATTCTCGACGGAAGCAAGGTCGTCAAGAACGTATCCATGGCCTTCACGCTCCCCCCGATGACAGGGGCGAACGAGTTCACCTATGGATTCAACACGTTGACATCAAACGTTGGGTTCTCTGGGCTCTACGTCGCCGCAGCGACGGGCATCAACGTCCCTACCCCAGCGCTCAAGGGCGGGAGGATGTCCATCGTGATGAAGCGCTATTCAGCCAGCGCGCTGTACGCGCCTATTATGGGACTCATCGCTGGCATCGATGTAGAGACTGCTGTGGCCTACTTCGTGGGCTTGACGCAGGGGGCAACGTCGTATCAGATCGCACTGAAGAAGGGAACGCTCATCTCTGGACTACGCACGTCTGACAGCGGGCTCCTCCGCGTGTCCACCGAGGCTTTCGGTGACATGGGTGACACCGATGAGGCCTGGCATCACCTGCAGCTGGATGTGCTGGTGAACCCGCATGGTGAGGTCAGACTGATTGTGACTGAGAACGATCTGTCAGCTCACGATGCAGACAATCCATCCTTTATGCCCATTGCGGGAATGAACCCCTACGTGGACGATTCCTTGGGCGCCATCAGCGGGAGTGCACCGCTGACGGGAGCGTTCAGATTCTTCTATGGCATGTACACTGAAGGACAAGCCTCACAGGCCTGTCTCTTCGATCAGGCCGTTGTGGCCGAGCAGCTACTGCCGTGAAGCCATACTGGAGATACCCTGGCGCTCTCAATGGGCGCATTATGCCCACGGTGTCCATGGCACTGGATGGGTCATATGTGTTTTGTCTTGGAGGTGATGACGAAGAACCACAGACGTTCACGCTGTCCCCGGGCGAGAAGGTGTCCGTCGAGCAAATTATTGATGCTGGTGGAGTGGACCTGGTCTACTTCTATTTTCAGTTCCGTACTGGCCCCATGCCAGCATACCGCATGGTTCTGAATGCACAGTCGGCCCAGATCAAACTTGGCAGCTTGGCCACTGTTGGAGATGGCATGGTCGGCATCAGCATTGAAGAGCCAAGTCTCCTGGCCAACGAGAACCTGTTCGTTCAGGCAGATAGTGACCAGCTTGCGAAGCTATCTGGATTCCCCACCCCAGCCAACAATGGGGTGTTTCGCATCTCATCCGTGCCTGTACACGACGATGTATATCCCCCGGGACGCGTTGCCGTGATCGAGAACGCAGCCGCTGTGGCCGAGGCTGGCCCAGCTACTACCGTAGAGATCTATGGAGCAAGGTGGGTGGGCCAAGTCTACATTGACGCTGTGAAGCGAGTTGAGGTGGTGGAGTTCACGGATGCTGGGCCACAACGCGACCTAGCCGTGAACATCTCCAAGCTGGTTGGCTTTCACACACTCAAGTATGTACTTGAGCTGCAGAGCATCGTGACGAGCTAATGCCTGGAATTAGAGTACCGCTTGCATCACTGCTGGTAGACCACAATCGCTTCGTGGATGCGACTACTGATCTCTTGGTAATCAACGAGATTCCACAGGAGAATGAGACAGGCGTACCACTTAGCGCCAGCATTAGCATGACCGCCGCTTGCATGCAGTCTGAAGTCATCACCGAGATGCAAGTGTGGCTGGCCGATCTGGGTGCTGGAGGGCTACTCGAGCTGGCCTATGACCTGACTGGTGGCGGGTTTCAAGCCGGATACTCCGGATCCGCCACTCCTGATGCTAGCCCAAGCAGTGGAGTCAATGACGAGCTACAGCTGGTAATCAACAGGGCATTAGATTTTTCATCGCTGTCCAACATCCGTGTTGAGGTGTTGGCGGCTACAGCATCCTACAAGTTTAGCGGGGCCTACAACTTCACCACTGAGGACAAGACCCCACCAGAAATACTGGATGTTGTATTCCTAGGCCCGAGAACTGCCCGGGTTATTTTCTCAGAGCCCATGAATCAAACCAGCTCTCTGAACTTCACATTTGCTGATGAGGGCGTGGAGATTGTGGATGCACAAGACGTTCAACTCATGACGCAGGCCCCAGTAGCATCGTGGACCGGAATGTGGGCTGGGCTGACGGGCTCCATCTACCCATCGAACAATGGATATCGAGAGATCATTGCTGTAGACATAGAAGCCAAGACTGTGCGTCTTGGCTCGTCCAGCAACCCCCTCACCCCTGACACCGGGATAGACTTGAACGATGCTGGGGCTGTCATCCGTGACCGCAAGCTCAGAATGTCAATCTCTCCCTACCGCTTGACCGCTAGATTGAGCGATGAGGCCATCGGTCTAGAGCCCCTTGACCCAGACACTGTGCAGTGTACCTACGAGCCAATCGTAGTGAACGTGAACGCACCTGAGGCCGACGAGGTTCCTGCGGGGGCTAATGTTGCATCCTATACAGTGTTGCAGTTCCACGATGATGTGTCATACGGCAGGCTCTACACGCTGGTAGCCAAGGGCGTAATAGATGCTTTCGGCAACTCATCTGGGGACCCGGGGGCCGAGTTTGACTTCACGTCCCCGTGGTTTGGGGCCCCAACTCGAATGATGGTAGAAGACTTGATCCCAGATGAGTACTGGGACGATGACATGCTAAATCAGCATGCCCTCCGCAGTATAATGGTAGTACTACAAGACTTGCTAAACGTCTTGTGGAACAGGATCGATGGCCTGCAGTATCTCCACGATCCAGACCGCTGCCCAAAGCATCTATTGCCTCATTTGCTGTATCACATGGGCTGCCCGTTCACCTTTCCCATTGAGACAGAGAGCTTCCAGCGCCGAGTAGCTAATGGCCTGGACCAGATGAAGCGAATGGTGGGAACAGAGACGGGGATCGAAGACATCATCACACTACTTCTGCCAGATGTGCCATGCGATGTAAGGCCATACCTGAACAACGTGGATGGGTGGGTGCTTAATGAGAGCCTTCTGGGGTTCACCACCATTCTATCTCCCGGGTCACCGTACTACAGGAACGCCTACGAGATCGTGTCCCCTGTTGACTTGACTGACGAGCAGCGTAGGATCGTAGTCGATGCAGCAAAGTGGGCAGACCCTGTAAATGCCCATTTGATCAGGGTGCTTGAGCCATCTAATGCTGCGTACAACGAGGCCGTGGTCTGGGTGCTGGGTCTGAGTGCACTGGGCTACTCAACAATTCTGAAGCAGGGGATCTAAAATGGATCGCTACAACTGGTACTCTGGGATGATCGTGTCCGACACCCACATGGACACTGCATTCTCCAACGTGTGGGCAGGAGAGAAGATGCTTCGCATCGGACATGGCTTGTCCCAAGCCTTGGCTGCAGGAGCACCCACAGCTCTTCGGCACGGTGGAATTCTCAACGGGGGAATTGTCACTCGTAGCGGAGTGCTCACCAAGACCGTCGAGGTCACTGACCTGAAGGCCATCGATGAGCTAGGCCGATTCATTACGTTGGGTGGGACTGCGACCATCGCGCTCTCACATACGGGGTCAGTGGCGAACTCCGAGATCGGCTACTTGACACCGCTTACGTGGAACGGAGCTGCTATCTCCGTGCCGGCCGGCGAAGAGCGGTGGTTGTCACTGTGGGTAGGATATGCCGAGCTTCTAAGCGACTCGCACAACGACATCTCTGGCACCCCTGTCTACCTGCAGGTGGATGAGTCCTTCCTGTTCAAGGTCGAGATTGGGGCCGCGAGTGCAGCCCCTGCCACAGACCGATCAGCACTAATTGATGGGTGGGTCCTGCTCACCGATATCCTCATCGAGGAAAATGGTGGGGACTACAGAATCAAGACGGTGGGATCTGACGCTATCTGCGGTAGCAACGAGGACTTGGATGTAATCGGGTATGGACTCGATGACGTAGCTGCACTGCCTGGCAGGCGCTCAGACTGGGTGACGGCGGAGGATAGCACCAACTACCCGCAGGCGCGGAGTGGTGGTGACCAGATCTACAGCCTTCGAGCAGGAACACCACGGGCTGCATTGGAGGACATCGTCCAGACGCTGCAGCGTCAGGTACGTGCTGCAGGACCGCCCATCGAGCCTGTGGGCACAGAAATCATCGGGGCCAGAGCCCAGGCTGGAGCTGGCCTGGGGCTGGCCATCGAGGCGGCGGCCTCGCTCCCCGTGGGTTCTTTGGACGAGCAGCTGTTGTATGTGCTCAACCAGATCAACGAGAAGCTGGGGCGCGGTGGCGGGGTCCTTGACCCACCGGCCACAGCAGATGGCATCATCGCCACGCCCACCACGCTGAGCCACGACAAGGCCTTGATTTGCATCAAGGGCTCTGTCGCAGGGGCTATCGTGGACAGGGTGAAGAATGGAACCAAGTACGGCCATCAAATCGCCCCGCCTCGATTTCTAGATCACTTCTTGTGGTACCAAGACATCATCACGATGGCCGGGGTAGACAAGGCCATCCCGTGGTTCGGCACTACAAACGACGACGGGG
>Ga0210043_1002199_pt1 | contig 13446 bp, 16 predicted proteins | sample CryGeymet201501t_FD_183990 | JGI IMG/M metagenome (GOLD analysis project Ga0210043, IMG submission 183990) | Groundwater microbial communities from Crystal Geyser aquifers in Utah, USA - Crystal Geyser metaG 2015-01t (SPAdes) (version 2) | ecosystem: Environmental > Aquatic > Deep subsurface >... | reverse complement strand
ATGTCTCAGCAAGGCAAAGATGTCCTTGGCGGGCTTGCTTCCCTTCTCCCAGGTGGAAGCACAATCCAGGGGGCAAAAAACGCTTACGATAGGGTAGGGCAGATTCCAGGGATGGTCGGTGCTATTGCTAAAAAAATAGAAGATAATTATTATACTCCAGAAATGAGAAAAATGGGTATTGAGCCAGACCCAAGGTTCGCTGCTTTAAAGAATTTATCCCAGAATAACGAGCAAGACTTCCAGAATGTAAAAGACTTCGGTGAGGATTTAGCTATGATCTATGGTGGGAAGCTACTCAGAGCATTCGGCAAAGGTGCTAAAAAAACTTCAGGAATGTCGAATTTAGCGACAGTTGATAAAAGAAAAGCTGATAAAGTCGTGGAAGGTTTAAATAAAAACCCCAATAAAGAGAGTTTCATTACATACCAAAAAGCGAATTTGAGCAAATATACCCCAGAAGAAATATATTCCGTTATCGACAGAAACCCTACTTTGTCAAAAATGACACAGGGAATGAGCAACCAGCAAAAAAGATCGTTTTTAAATGACTCATTGGACAATACTTTCATAGGCTCTGGAGCGAGAAACAAAGCCGCTGGAAAGGAAGCTGCGATTGAAACAGAGAGAGAGACATTTCCTTCTGGGATGATGGAAGCTGCATCTGGTATACCTTCTTCCTCTGTTAAAGGAAATTATTCAAATATTAGTCCAAATTCTGCAACGATCTTTGACCCTAAGAATAGTGGAGTTTTTGGATTCGGTGGGATAGAACAAGACAGGACTTTAAAGAAGAATTTAATAAACAAGTTTACTGGAAAGTAGTCTAATAAGTATGAAAAACGACACAATTATAAGAATCAAAAAAAAACTAGGGATACTTCCTCGTTACGGAACATTGCTTGGGACAATTAACCCATACCGCCCTTTGACTCCTGAAGAAATGGAAGAAATGATGTTCGGCGATAAGGGATTTTTACATGGGATGGAAATTCCTGTAGCCATAGAACAAGAGAAAGATAGAGCATTTTTTTTAATGCTAGAGATGAACGAATTACAAGGAGCAGTATAATGGCTAAAAAAAGAAAAGGCAAAGGGTGTAAATAATGGAAGCCAGTCTAATGGATTTACTCTCTGGGATGAAAGGATTCGGATCGGGTCGATCTGTTTCTTCATCTGGAGAATCCGCTCCCAGAAGCTTCTCCGATTCGATTTCTGGCTTATTTGGAAGCCCAGGAGATATGGGTGTACCGAGATCGGCTCAAGGCGATCCCAAGGATGAAGAAATCCAGAAATTAAAAGAAATGTTAAGTAAAAGTAGAGAAACTTCAAAATTAGAAGCTCTAGACAGGCTTATAGGTAGGTAAATATGGAAGATTTAGCATCACAAGGCGCAAGTACGGAAAATAGCCAGGTTTCTGATGAAGATGGGAAAGCAAAGAAAAAGATGTGGGAAGCATTGGGGGGCGCATTGGGTGGGATGAGCCAAAGGGGTAGTGGTTCTCAACAAATGGGAGGGAGTATGCCTCAACCAGCACAAATGTCTCCATACCAGCCTTCTTTCCAGTCTCCGCAGAACATCATGGGTGACGCTCGCTACGAAGCCCTTAGTAGGTTGTCAAGATAAAAATGCTTGACAATCCCATGATTTAGCTATTCATAAAACCAGATGAATACTACCCAATTAATTGATTCTATTAAAAGAAAGACAAGTATGCCAAACGCTCAGTCTCTTTGGACTCCAGCGAGGATTTTAGCATCAATTAATGAGGAACTACAAATCTGTATTTTGCCGTTGATGATGAGGATTCAAGAGGATTATTTTCTCGCTTACCAATCATTCACAACTTACCAAGCTTCTCTCCCGATTCCATCCAGAGCGATTGGAACGAAGATTCGGTCTTTAGGATTTTACAAAGATGGATATCTTCAAAGAAATGTCCCAAGATTGGATGAAGAAAATACTTTTTTAAGCAGAAATCTCGGCTTCGTTTTTGAAAACTATTCTGCTAAATTAAAATTTGACCAATTCCCCGATGCCAATTCTGAATTACGTCTTTATTATTACAAGTCTCCAAACACACTAGACTTAGAGACAAATGTCTCTCCAATTTCAGCTATAGATACAGCTACAAATATTGTAACAACTTCTGCTGCTTTGCCTTTCTATATAGCAAGGACTTTGATTAACACACAGTCTCCCAATAATCCATTTTTGGTTACTGCGGAAGATATTGAAATCATTTCTGTAAATGGGGCTTCCATCGAATTATCTTCTGTAGAGGGGATGTCTGTTGGCGATTATGTTTGCGAAAATACTAAAGCATTCTTTCCTAACATCCCGCTAGAAATGCATTCTCTGCTCGCTCAAAGAGTCGCTGTGAAGGTTTTAGAGGCGAATGGTAGCTTGGCTGAGATGGCTGCTGCTCAAGGCATTTATACTCAAATGGAACGAGATGCGATCTACATTTTAACACCGAGGGCTGATGGGACAACTGCTAAGTTTACCCCTGGTAGAGGCATTTCTGCTTATACTAGATAGGAATTGGCAAATCAACTAAAACTCCAAATACAAGGTTTATACAATACCGAAAACCAATTTTCTGCGGTTCCTCCTGGTTCTCTTGAGATTGCAGAGAATATTGTAATTGATTATCCTTCTGTTGCACAGTCGAGAAGAGGGTTCTCTAAGCATTTATCCGCTTCGGCTCAAGTAAATGCAATCACTGAATTCAATGATGTGATCCACGCTACAATCAATGACACTCTTAATAGAGAGAATGCTGGTGTATTCACAGCTTATTCTGGGAGCATTACTCCCCCTGCTGGGTTTCGGAATCGGTTTGCGGAAGCAAATGAAGCACTCTATTTTACTACGGAAACGGGGATTAAGAAGATTTTTTCTGTTGGTGGAACCATTACTCAAGCTGGCGTTCCTAGAGCATTAGATGGGGTGGCTACGGCTGCTCAGAACGTAGATTTTCTTCCTGGGGACGTAAACACTACAGACGATCGAATTGCAGTGACAGGATTCCAGACAGGGACTAAGGTCCAATTTTCTACTACTGGTGGACTCCCTGGTGGGCTTGCCGTTTCTACAGATTATTGGCTTAATAGATTTGATGCAAATAATGTATCTGTCTACGATACTTTTGCAAATGCACAAGCTGGTGGAGCAACAGGATTAATCAATCTAGTTACCAGTGGGACGGGTGTTCATACAATATTGGAGCAAGAGAATCCATTTTTGGGAGCAGGGAATCAAGTAGCTTACAGGTGCCTTTTTGGGTATCGAGATGCGAATGAATATTTATTTAGAGGCGCTCCTTCCGGTAGAACTGTCACTGCAAACAATGACTTAGTTACTGTCCCTGTCGGGGTAAATTTCCCGATTCCAGATGGAATTACTGATTCTTATTTTATCCAAATCTACAGAACTACTCAATCAACAGCTTCTCCAAATGATGAAATGTTTCTGTTGGTAGAAATCCCGATTACCTCTGCATTGATATCAGCAGGGGAAGTTTTGTATTTTGACCAGACCCCAGATAGCTCTTTAGGAGAGGCACTTTACACAAACGCTTCTCAGCAAGGAATCCTCTCTGCCAATGATGAACCACCGATTGCTACTGATATTTCTGTTTACAAAGGTTATTCAATTTACTCGAATACAAAAAAGAAAGAAAGCTTAATCACTCAATTAATTGAAGTGCAAGCCGTTGATACTACAGTCACGATTGGAGCAGAAGTTTATACTGCCAAGACAACAGAAAACGCCGCTTCCAAATTCTTCCAAGTTTTCACTACTGGAGAAGACTTTGAGAATATAAGAAACACAGCTTCTTCTCTTGTAAGAATGATAAACACTGGCTCCTCTTCTTATTACGCTTACTATCTATCTGTAGGCGATCCAGAGGGGATCATCCTTATTCAAGGCAGAACTTTTTCTACTGCTCAGTTTATTTTTAACAGCAATTCTCCTAGTTCTTATACCCCAACGCCTCCTACTGGTGGAGTTACTTCTGATGCCGAAACTAGAGTAAATCGTCTTTATTATTCAAAACCACAACAGCCAGATGCCGTCCCTTCTGGACAATTTTTTGAAGTAGGTAGCCCGAATAAGGCTATTCTCCGCGTCTTGTCCTTAAGAGATTCTGCTTATGTATTGAAAGAGGATGGGATTTTTAGAATTGTTGGTGACATTTTTGAAAATATGAGAATTTCTATTTTCGATAGAACCACAGTAATTGCTGGATCGGAAACTGCTGTAGTGGCAGACAACACTATCATTTTAAACTCAAATAAAGGAGTCGTAGCAATCTCAGATAATGGGATGACTGCAATCGGCGATTCCATAGAAGCTGACATTATTGTTGCAGCACAAAACGCAAATTTCGATTCTCTCGCTTTTGGATTATCGGATGAGATCAATAAAAGATATATAATTTATTATCCATCGAATGGTGGAGATGTACAAGCTACAAAAGCCTTTGTGTTCTCTACTTCTACGAACGCTTGGACTAGTTGGACTTTCCCATGTAATTGTGGCTATATTAGTTCTAGAATGTATCTTGGAGGAGTCGATACTTTTGATGATTATTGGCTTTATAAAGAAAGGCAAGACTTCGCGCTGTCCGATTATGTGGATCACTCCTTTACTGGAGAGATTGTAAGCATAGACAGAGTTTTAAACACAATGACTCTCCGAACTACTGATGTTTCTTTTATGAAAGAAGGGATGCAAATTCTTCAGGGCAGAGGGAAAGCAGAAGTATTGACTATCCAAGCTGGAGACACCGTTTCTGTAGAATTATTGACAGATGATTTTTATGTGAATAGAGACTTTGAAAGCACAGATATTGATCCTGTTCTTTATACAGTAAGTTTACCAAGTCATGGCTATGAGACTGGAGACACTTTTAAATTAAGAACTACTGGCACTCTCCCTACTCCATTAGCAATAAACACTATTTATTTTATTATTGTAATTGATGAGAATACAATCCAATTTGCTGCTTCCGCAGCAGACTCTGTCACTGGTACTCCTATCACTATTGCAGATGATGGTAGCGGAGTTCATACAATCATTTCTGGATCATGCACAATCGCTGAACCGATTTCAGTTCGAGTCGCTTGGAATCCAATAGATGGTGGTGACCCTTCCACAGTAAAACATTTTCAAATTTGTAATTTCCTTTTTGGAAATTCTACTTTTGAAAACCTGAGAGGATTTTTCAGAACTTCATTTTCTCCGCAGACTGAAATATTAAGAATAGCCAATGAAACTGGTGGTCAACCATGGGGGAGATTCCCATGGGGACTTGTACCATGGGGGGATACTTTTGCAGCAGATAGAGTAATACAAACTTATATTCCTCTTGAGAAAAGGAGAGGTACATGGCTGTATGCTGGCTACCAGATATCAGAAGCTTTTTCTGATATTCAAGCAAGAGGACTCACTATTGGAATGGCTGAAACAGGAGATACTTTCAGATGAGAAATCGAATGTTTGATCCTCCGCTTAATACGAATCGTCTTAATAAAGCTGAGATTAAAGACATGCCAGAATGGTTTACTCCAGTTCTGGATTTTGTAAATAAAATATCCCAAGCTGTTTACTATGCTCAGGACTATGATATTACGACTTTGATTAATGAAACAGAAAATAGAAATCAAATTTTTATTGCTTATGAGCAATTCGCTTCTGGAGTAGACGCTGGGAATTCTGTTGCTGGAGTATGGCAACCGAGGGCGTTGAACACAGTGCAGTTTTCTGATATCGAAGGGACTCAATTAGCAAACAATAGAATAAAGCTACCCATTGGAGACTATCTAGTTATTGCTAGGGCGAATACTCATGGGAATGTCGGCAACCACAGAACGAGAATCCAAAAGGTAAATGCCACGAATTCTACGCTTCTATTTGGTAGCCCAGGTAGTTCAACCAATAACGCAAAAATAGCATGGATGATCGGATCGGTATCCATCAGTAAAGACGATATTTTGGAATTGCAGCATCGCTGTGATAATAGTGTTACGAATGGTTTCGGGACAGCAATCAGTGATGGCTTCCCAGAAATCTATAGTAGTGTATATTTTAGGAAAAGATTTTAGAGGTATATTATGAGTCCAGAATTCTTACAAGCAGCAATGGGAATTATGTCCCAGCAACAAGCAGGTCAAACTTTTGATGAATTAAAAGGAGACTTGCCCGAATTACAGAATTATAATTTAGGTCAATACGCGGATTTTCCAGAACTTCAACAGTTGATGGCAGCAGAAAAAATGCAATCATCTTTTGAAGAAGGTGGCGGAGAGGGTTTTGATGCTAGAATGCGAGCATTGAACAAGCTAGAGGGAGTCGCTGATACAGGCGCTACTGCTCAAGGTGAATTAGACAGAGCTAGGATGAACGCTGATTCTGGAATGCGAGATAAAGCTGCAAGAGAAGCAATTTTAGCTAGAGAACAAGCAATGTCTGGAGGGAATAATACTGGGCGAAGGATACAAGATCAACTTCTTAATGCACAAGCTGGAGCAGATAGAAGGGCTATGGGCGATCTTGGAAACCAAGCAAACATGGAAAATTCTAGAATGGCTGCGCTCCAGGGGATTGGTCAGATGGGGTCTAGTCTTACTATGGATACCCAGAGACAACAAGAAGCGAGAGATCGCATTATGCAGTTTAACAACCAGAACCAAAACTCCAGAGATTTTGCAAATAACTCTATAGCAAACCAGACTCTTCTGGGAAGGGATCAAAGAGGGATGCAAAATCTTGATTTAAGAAATAACCAACAACAAATGAATAACAATTTGGCTCAACAAAGATTTAGCAACCAAGCAGCAGTTGCAGCAGGGAAAGCTGGTCAACAGATGCAAATGGGGCAATCCGCTATGCAAAATTCTCAGTACAATGCTGGGCTTGCTTCTCAGAATAATCAGTTCGGTCAACAGATGCGACAGAGCTATGGTCAGATGTTGGCTAGTGGGGCTGGTGGGGCAGCGAGTGCGCTTACGTCTTCAGACAAAAATAAAAAAGAAGGGATCGAGAAAGCTGATCTTGACATTGAAGATTTCTTAAATTCGATTACTGGAGTTCGCTTTAAGTACAAAGACCCATTTTCTAAATTTACTACTCCAGGTACAAAAGTAGGAATCGTGGCTCAAGATATTGAGAACACTCTCCCAGGGCAAGCTATGATAAAAGAAACGGATGATGGGAAGGTATTAGATACTAAAGAAGCAGTATCGCCAATTCTAGCTTCCCTTGGGAACCTAAATGAAAGACTTAGAAAGGCAGGTATCTAATGGCTACGCTAGATGATTTAAAAGCATTACTTGGAATCGAGGAATCTGCTCCACAAGAGATTGACCCAGTAGAAGAACCAATACCAAGACCAGAAGGGATTGAAAAGGTTAAGGCTCTGCTACAAACTCCAAATCCAGACCCAGTCTCTCCAAAGCCACAGATGATCCAAGAACCGAATGTAGACCCAGTCTCTCCAAAGCCACAGATGATCCAAGAACCGAATGTAGACCCAGTGCGACCAGAAGCTGTCAGAATGCAAGCTGATGCTCCATTAGAGGCTCAATCTTCCGCCTCTGTCTACCGAGACTATGAAAAAGAAGCTTATGATGACAAGAATAGTTTTTCTAGTAAATTACTGAATGCATTTATTGGTGGTGCTTCTGGATTCGGAGGAAGAGGAATCGGAGAAATTACTAATGCTCAAATGATTAGAGAAAATGCTAAAATGAAAGATGCTAAAATGCTAAATCTCCGCTCCTCGGATTCTCAGATTTCCAACCATTTCAGAGAACTAGCTAAGATGTATTCCGATCCAAAAGAATTTACCGTTACAGACAAAATGTCCGCAGATGATTTGATTAAAGCTATGCCATGGCTTGCAGAAAAAATAGGAATAGATCAGTCTCAGTTTGGCTTAGACGTAAGGGATAAACTTGCTTCCAGAAAGATGGGAGGCGGTGCAGGTAAGAAAAAACCCCTTGGGGAAAAAGCAGAAGAGCTAATCGGAAATCAATCCAATGTGATTGAATACGCTGGAGAACTTACAAATAAAATCATGGCGAACCCTGATGTCATTGGGAAAGCAACTTCTTCTTATCAAAAAGGGCTTTCTAAGATACCTTTTTTAAATCTCAATGATCCAAATTGGATAGAACTGGAAGGGCAGCTAAAAGCATTTACTAAGTCTTATTTGAAGTCAATGGAAGGCGGTAGACCTTCGGATTTTGACGCAGTATCTTATGAAAGGATTACAGGGAACCAATTTAATTCTCCCGAAGAATTGGTTCGGTTGATTTCTAGCCTAAAAAATTCTGCTGAAAAAGCTAGAGCATGGAGGCTTGAGTCCGCAGGTAGAAACAATAAAGATGTATCTGGTTATACAGATATGATGCGGAAACCAGGTACATCGTATACGCAAAAAAGCTTACCAAATACGATTAAATACCAAATGAAAGGAAAAATTTACAATATCCCCAAATCCTTAGAAAGCAAATTTTTGAAAGATAATCCTGGAGCGAAAAAGTTATGAGCGATAAAACTAATTGGAACGAATTCGCAGAAGATTCAGCTCCTGACTGGGAAGAATTTTCGTCTCCAGAAGGCCAATCTTCCCAGAGCATGATCCCCGAAGGAAAAGAAAAAACCATTATTGGAGACATCCAAAACTTTTTTAAAAACCCAAGCTTGGACAACCTATCCACAATAGGGGATGACACCCCTACTGCCTCTGCAATTTCAGGCGGGCTTAAGGGAGCTTACTTTGGCTTAGATGATGCTCTTGTAGGTGCTGTTGGTGGGGACAAAGAAAAAGCTAAATATAAAGAAAGACAAGATCGTTTAGAAAAGATGAATCCGAAAGGTTTTATCGCAGGAGAAATAGGCTCTGGTTTTGCTACTCCGACTGGAGCTGCGACAGTTTTAAAATCTGTACCAGGCTTATCCAAACTCGCTACTACTTCTCCGAAACTTGCCAAGTTATTGGCTCAGATGGGTGCTGGTGGAATTCAAGGAGCAACAGCAGGGGTAGGATATTCGGAAGAAGATGACCCAAGCATGTCTAGTGCATTAGGGGCAGGGATTGGAATGGGACTGCCTGCTGTTGGGGCATTGGGAGGGAAAATCGCTTCTAAGCTCCCCAAGGGTTCTACTATTTTCAAAGGAGCGACTGGACTTTCTGATTTAGAATATGACGTAGCTAGAAATAAAGATTTATCAACAGCGAAGTCTCCCGAAGAGATGGAATCCTTTTATCAGAATATTCTCGACTCTCTCAAAAGCAATGTATCTAAAGCAGACGATAAAGTAAAATCTTCTATGACCAAGTTTGATGATTTGATTGATGCTCCAGGGATCGGAAAACCGCTTAGTGGGCTATCTCCTTCTGAGGGAGCTTTCAAGATGGGGGACATAGAACCACCTCCAGGGACATTATCTAGAGGCGATCTCTCCACTGCTTTACGGGATTTAATTAAAGGCGGAGACGGATTTGAAGCCCTCGCTGATTACAGACCTAAAACTGAAAAATTTGAATTTAAGAATGCGGAAACAGAAAGAGTATTCAACCAATTACAGAAACAAGTAAATCAATCTTTAAAAGGGATGGAAGAATTTATTCCAGAAGACCGAGTGATGGGGATGGTGGATGAGCTTACTGGCTCAATTAACTACGACAAGGATTCAAACCTAAAACAAAAAATAACTAAAGGACTAGCTTCCAGAATTAAAGAGCAAGTTTATTCTAGGAATCCCGCTCTAAAAGAAGCGAAAGGTCTATCGCAAGAAGCATTAGAATTAGATGAACTAGGCAGAAAAATTCTCGCTCCATCTACTGAATGGGCTGGAAGTCAAAAATTGTCGCTTCCATCTGACACAACTAAAAGAGCAGAAGCCAGGTTGCTAAATCCAGAGTCGTTCGAAACTAAAAGATTTTCCGAACGATTAAAGCAAGCGACTGGTTTAGACCTAGAAGATGAGACCTTAAAAAGATCGGTAAAAGAATCTACACGAGGCGGGTCTCCTACTGGGTTTTGGGATAGAGAGGGAGCGAAAAAAGCTGCTGAACTTGCAGGGATAGGAACCGTTGGGTATGCTGTTGGGTCTTCTTACGGAGAAGGAACTTCCGCAGGTGGAGTTGGAATAGGGCTAGGATTACTTCGACAGAAATATGGGAAAAGACTTGGAGCGACAATCCTCCAAAAGCTACAGAGGGTTTCTAATGATAGGATGCAGTCTTTAAGTAAACCAGAAATGGTGAGACTTGCAGAAAATTACGCAAAAGGTGGGAACAAGAAACTCGCTGCCACCTACTATGTCATGTCACAAAGAAACAAAAGATTAAGAGAGGATCAAGAAGAATGACAATCGAAGAGCTAGGGGAGCTGGCAATCCCAATATTACAAATTACATCTATCGTTCTCGTCCCTGCCTTGGCATATTATTTGAAAAGCGAGATCCGGTTTAATTCTAGTACTGTTAAGGAATGGACGAATGCAGAGCTCGCCAAAGTCTATGAATTAGTGAAGCGAGAGGTGGCTTACATGGAATCGCGATTATCCGAAAACGAGAAAGAGCAAAGCCGTATCGCCTCTGGAAATGAGATTCTTGCTTTAAAGGTTCAACACATAGACGAGAAGATCTCTGCTGTAGACAGGAAACAAGACTTCCTTTTGAATAAGATGGAGATGCAACACGATCTAATTATCAAGGCTTTGGCAGAGGATAAAAAATGAATATAATGCGAACCATACTGGAGCGATATATCGTAGAGAAACACGGAGCGGATTTAGATAAATATACAATTCTAGGTCTTAGAGGGATGACTCTCGAAAATGGTTTTATAAAAGGGAACCAGAATAAAAACGATGAGTGGAATGATGCAATAATCATAATTGGGAACGGAAAATTTCTGCCTCATATTGGTACGGTTGACCCAGGGAATTACTGGCTACAATACCCCATGAATAAGAACGGGACGGCTAGATTGGAACCAGGGGATTTTCTCGTTACTGAAGGACTCCACAGAGGGAAGCGAGCATTAGTACAGCATTCTGTTGTGACAGTTCGCAGAGACGGGAACCGAGATAAATCATTTAATAATTTGGATAGATTCTACACAGGCAAATTTGCAATCAATGTACACTTTTCCTCTGATCTCAAAACTGTAGGAACGGACTCAGCAGGTTGTGTAGTATTTAAATATTTATGGGGGTCGAAAGAAGCAGAAGCAATCCTTGACCTTCTTTATGGTAGCAAGCAAAGATTCTTCCAAGTCATCATTACGGATGAACAAAACCTAGGATTATTTATAGGAGATATGAAATGAACGTATTCGAGCATATAAACTTTTACTATGTAATTTCGGTAAATATAATCATATGGGCTACAATCAAGCAATTCAATTTAAAGCGCAAGGAAGCGAAGAAACTCGTTTCCCTCTGTCTGGGTATCATAATTGCTCTAGGGTTCGGCTACGTTGATTACACGCACTCTCAGGGGGATTTCTCAGACAGTATACAAAAGCTATTCCTATCGTTTGCGATCGCAGTATTCATGTATGATTACACAATTAAATTGGTAATGGACTTTTTTAAGAAAGGAGAATCCAAATGAGACTACTCGCCTTCCTATTATTGATAGGGTGTTCTTCCGCCCCCTACAAAGACCCTACTAATTTAGATTTAATTGAATCTATTGCGAATGACCCTGCAATAGAAGAAAGCGCTAAATCGAAGATTATTGCGAAGATCGCAAAAAAAGATATAGATACCGTTCGGCAGATTGTTACAGAAAATACAGAGTTAAAAGAACAGATCATAGAGGATCAATGGAAAGTAGACCTAGTAAACAGAGTCAAAACTACATTCTACTGGTTACTAGGAATACTATTCGCTTGCACTGTTGGGTATGTGCTATTTAAGTTTCGGAGACTTCTCGGCTCCCCGATTTAACTTATTTTCTTTTTCCTGCTTCTAGAATTGGCATCCCTGCTTCGGTTTGGTTTATTCTGCATTCTTTTCTCCTTAGAGCAAACTACCTTGTTCTGCTTTTTGTTTTGGTTCTGGTTTCATCCAATCTGGGATCGGGGATTTTGCCGTTCCCATTGGTAAGAATATCCGCTTATACTCTTGTGGTGTGTAGAATAGAATATTCTTCGCTCCCTCTGTCACTACCTGCCAAGTTGATCCTTTGCTGGAAGTGATTTCCGTAGCATATCCAATCTGCCCTGTTCTTGCTGACTTTACTTTAGTGGACACTGTCTTGCTTCACTGTTTTCGATTGCTTGTGCAAATATTTTTATCATTTTCATAAAACTCAATTTCTTTTGGCGTTTTATTCATTGCTATCCTCCTGCTTCTTTCTCCCTTTTGGACTATCGTGGTGAGGGAATGTTCGAGTCATTCTTTTGCGTTTAAACTTTTCCCCTTTTGCTATTAGTTCACAAATCTTTTTATGCAAAACCATTGCCGTTGCAAAAGAACAATCCCCAGTCATATATCTATAAAATACCTTGAGATTGGTTTTTGTTTTGATTGCCGCATCTGTATAATTCCCACCAGCACGGATAATCATAATGTCAATGTCTTTTAAAACTTCGTTTTTTAGCTCTTGGTAGAGTAGGTCTATTTGTTTCAATCTTGCCATCCATCCGTCTACTAATTCTTGATTTCGCTTCACGCAGCTCCTCCTTCGTTATTACTGGGATCGAGAAATCCCATTCACTAGGGTCCTTCATCCATAGAAACATTTTCACTTTAACAAGGAATTCTGCCTCTAATAACCAGCCTCTTTTAGACGAGTTCCACTTGCCATTCGGCTTAATAAAATTTCCATCTGCCTTAACATCTTCGATTATTATCTTATTGTCTCTTATGTATTGGAAATCGAATTCAGCCCATAGCTCAGGGAACGAAGTTTTTCTAGAATAGATTTCCTTACAGATTGAGAATCCTTCTATCTCTGGACAAAGTAAAAACTTTGGATGGCATTGCAGTTGTGAAATTTCTCCGCTCCCTTCCAGTTTTTTAAGAGCAAGATATCTCGCTACCTCATACACTGATCCGAATACGATATTATCGTAGACTACAGATTTTCCGTAGGACATTATGCCCTGCCATTCATTATGTCTGAAACCATCTTGGTTTCTAGTTCTCTTGTAACTTCTGTAAGTGCTCTCACAGCTTCTAAGGTATTCACCCCATCAAGCATGATTTTGGTAGGACTCTCCGCTACTACCCCATCTTCTGTTCTCTCAAGCTTGATCGCTATTACAATGTGGGAATTACTTGCTAGAACCTCTTCTAGTTTATCCTCAAAATGCTCGCTACTAATCGATTCTTGTTCCATCCTATCCTCCTAATCCATACAACTTAGACTTTCGATCCCACTTGGTAGGAAACGGAATTTTTAATTCTAATTCG
>Ga0210043_1002197_pt1 | contig 13463 bp, 15 predicted proteins | sample CryGeymet201501t_FD_183990 | JGI IMG/M metagenome (GOLD analysis project Ga0210043, IMG submission 183990) | Groundwater microbial communities from Crystal Geyser aquifers in Utah, USA - Crystal Geyser metaG 2015-01t (SPAdes) (version 2) | ecosystem: Environmental > Aquatic > Deep subsurface >... | reverse complement strand
CCAGCCAGACCGACGACAGGTCGATCCCCACCACGGCCGCCGCATTGAGCGCCGTCTGCACGCGGCTGGCGACGGTGGCCTGGGTCGCGAGCCGCACGCCCTGGCGCTCGGCAATCGCCACCAGGACTTCCGAGACCACAGCGGTCGCCTCGGCCCGTTTGGCGATGATGGCAACGGCCGGCATCCGGTCCTGGTGCAGCGCTGCCAGCTGCTCCAGCACTGCCGACAGGCGGGCCTGCTCGGCCTCGTTCGCGTGCGGCCGGATCGCCGCGGCCACCACACTCGCCCGGATCGCCCGCGCCGTCTCACACTGGGCCTCGCCCAACATCCGGTCGAGCACCCGGTCCAGCGCCCGGTTACCGTCCTCCAGGCACCCGCCCAGCAGCAGGGCGGCCGCCACGGCCGCCGCTTTCCATTGCAGCATCGCAATAACCTCCGTTTTTGAGAGAGAACAGGACAGGCGGCCTAGCCGCCCAATTTCCGCACAGTCGCGACGATCTCGGTCCAGTTGATCTGTCCGCTCGCCCACAGCCCGATCGCGCCCGATGCCGGCACAATCCAGCGCAGCTGCCGCGACAGCCAATAGGCGCGGTCCAGCACCTCGCGATTTTCCTGGGCAGCCCGGGCCGCGGCCTTCGCCTGGACCTTGGCCGCGTCGAGCAGGCCCAGCAGTTCTGCATGGCGCTCGCTGGCTCGCTGTTCGACCGACCCAAGCTTGTCTTCGAGCGTTGTCTGCAAGTGGCGCACATCGGCCTCGACCGTCGCCAGGCGCCGCTCGATATCGTTCACCGTGCTCAAGCCTTGCTGGCGAGGTGCCAGACGTTGCCGCTGTCGGTCCATCGGAGCATCAGCGCCTCGCGCCACGTGCCCACCAGAGTGATGGTCAGGCCGCCGGGCAGCAGGATATTGCCCTGCCCGGATCGCACGTGGATGGTGTGGGAAACCGAGCCAGGCACGATCGCCACCTGCTGTCCGCTCACCATGCCGGCGGCGTAAAGGATCTCGTCCAGATCATCTGGCCTTCAGTGCGCGCATCGCGACGGCAGCGGCAGGCGCGGCGGCGGCCAGCTGCATCGGCAGCAGCTTGCCGCCAGAGACGCCCTCACGATGCGCGTCCGCCAGCGCGTGTGCGGCGGTCCGCAGGATCAGGCGTTCGTCCTCGTTCGCCCAATCGTAGAGGGTTTCCACCACCGCCAGCGTGCGTTCGGCTTTGGCGGCCGGGCAGGTGGCGGCGAGACCGAGGCGCTGATACCCGGCGTCGAACAGATCGGTTTGGCAGGCAGCCAAAAGCAAAACGGCCGCCAAGACGGCGGCCGCACCGGCGGCAGAACGGAGTGTCATGGTCTATCCTCTTGAAATGGACTTGAACAGTGCCCGGGCATGATCGCCCAGGCGGGGAACGGCTTCTATGGCGCCCAGCGCCAGCGCGCCGAGAGGCGCCAGCCAGCGCGTCTGGCGAAACAGCCAGGCGACCCGAGACAGTGTTTCGCTGTTCTTGCGCGCCAGCTTTTCGGTGGTTGCGTGCAACGTGCAGAGGTGATCGAGACGGTCGAGCAGCAGCTTGTGCCGGTCGGCATCTACCTTCTCTTTGGTCACCAAGGTTGTTTCCAGCCTGGACAGCCGGGCCTCTACGGCCAGATCGTGCGGTTCGAGCATTTGCAACGGGGCGTCACAGCACGGTCGCGATGATGGTGAAACTGCCCGCAGGCACATCGCGCAGCACCGCTTCAGCGCCATTCTCGAGCGTGGCAATCTCGCATGTGTTGCCGGCGGCCGGGGTCAGCGTGATTGCGCCGCCGGACCGGTTTACGATGCGGATTTGGTACCCGTTCCCTTGCGCCGCCGGCAGATTGATTGGGTTGCCGGCGGCCGTCACCACCAGCTCCTGACCCCACGATGCGCCGATAGGCGCGCTGGCCAGGCTGACAGCATTCGGCGCCTGAAGATTGCCCACCATGGTGGTATCCCCGAACGGCTCATTCCGGACGATCCCGTTGACATCGTTTCCGGAAAACGTGACGCCGTCGCCAAAACTCACCAGGCTTGGCGCGACCTGCTGCAAGGGCCACCGGTTGCCGGTGAACGTCACATAGCGGCCATCGAACTCCGCGATCCCCTGAGTGATCATTGCCTTGTCGAAGTTCGTGAACGTCACCGATCCTGCAACCGCGTCAGCACCTTCCACCTTCGATCCTCGCGTGGCGTTGATCGCGATACCGAACCGGCTGCCCGTCCCGGTGAAATCCGTGTTGTTCATGTGCAGCGGGCATTGGGTCAAATAGACAGCCGTGTGGTTATTGGCCGTGAAGTTGCAGTTGAATTTGATGCGACCGACACCGGCCGCTGCCGACAACTTCACTCGGCCCCCATCACAGTCCAGACCCATGCCGACATTCGGCCCCATGGTCAGCACCGTGTCATTGGCGCCATTGGCTGCAATCAGCAGCCCGCAGTCGTTGGTGACAAACAGGCGTTCGTTGTGGGTCGAACCATCGACGACGACGCTGTCGAAAATGGCAAATCCACCTTTTTTCTGGAACCATGGCGTGCCTGCCACCGGCAAACCGCCGATGTCTGTCATGTTGATTTCCGCACCGTTGGCAACGATGTTGAAGTTGAACACCGGCCGGGTCGCATAATCGACCCCGCGAATATCGATGAAGCCCCTGCTCAGCGTCAGCGGCGTGGCACTGACAAATGTCCCGGACTGAAACCGGAAAACCTTGTTATTACCCGGCGCCGCTTCCAGCACCGCTTTCCATGGATCGGCAGTCGTGAGCGAGATCTCGCCAGACGAGTTGAACCCATAATGCTCGGGTGAGGGCACCCCGTCGGCAGACCATTTGGTAAGGTCGGTTTGCACGATCAGCCCAGCCGCATCGCGAACCACGAAATACACCAGGCCGGCAAACAGAAACCCGACGCGGATCACCTCCGTCGGGATGATGGCCGCCAAAAACGCCGCCCGCGTCGCGAAAATCTTGTTGTCATAATAGCCGCCCGCAAGGTCGATCACCTGGTTCGCCTTGAGCACAGCCACAGCGACACCCCCCACGACCAAGGCCATGGAGTTTTCCCCAACTCTATAGATGCCGGTATCGGCATCGGACGCAAAGCGCAGCGCCGGCGTGGCCAGGGCGCCGTTGGGCAGCAGCACCGCTGTTTGCGGCGTCGCGCTGCCCCCAGTCGACCCCAGGCTTTCCACCAGGTAGTCGTGGAGCTGTCCGATAGCGGTCCGGAAGCCATCGTTGGAAGCCGCCAGCACCAGCGCATCGCGCAGCGGAATGGTCGTCATGCCGTTCTATCCTCCTAATAACCGATGATGACGGCGTCGACGACGCCAGCCTGGTTGCCGCCTGCCGTATCGAAGGTCTTAACCAGCGGCCCTAGCACCGGGTCGCGGTCGACGACTTGCACCGTGGACGCGCTGTTCGACACGTCCTGCTGCAGCGTCACCACCACGCTGGTGATGGACTGGAACGCTTTGGCCAGCGGCAGGCGCGATCCGCCGAAAGCGATGGCAATCCCGGTCAGCGCTTCGATGATTGCGGCCACCTCAAGCCCTGCGTGCAGAAGCGTCAGCCGCCCACGCACGGCGGCGCCCTGAAGCACCGTCGCTCGAACGTCAAAGGTGCCGGCCTGCACTGCGACAGGGATGGTGTACGGGGTCCACTCGCCAGCGCCGGCGGGGCGCCAGTCCAGAGCGATATCGCCCGTGCCTTCGGCGCGCAGCGCGAGGCTGCCGGCAGCACTTAGCGTGACGGTGTCCACGTAGATCAGGGCAGGGTAACTGCCGTTATAGAAGGGGTCAGTGCCCAAGCCGTCGTAGAACGGCCCATCCGACCCGGCATAGAACGCATCGGCCCCGAAGCCGACGAAGAACGGCTCGGCAGGCTCGCCATAAAACGGCAGCGGCCCGTCGGGATAGAACGCCTGGACCGCGTCGCTACCCAGCAGCGACCCGTCGAGATCGACAACGCCGTTGGTGATTGTGCCTGTCCAGCCGCCCGCCCGGTAATCGGTCGTCGCCAGCAGCACCCCGCCTTGCCGCGGCGCAACCGTTGCCGTCGTGGCCGTCACTGCCGACCAGTTCCCAGCATGATCGATGGCCCGCACCATGATCGTCACGGTGCCAGGTGGCAGGCCTGGCAATTCCAAGAGCGAGCTGGGCGCCGGCTGCGCAGTCAGCGGCCGACCGTCAGACCAGACCGCGACCGATCCGGGCCGCCAACGGACAATAAACCCCGCCAGATCGGTCGGCGGGGTCGAATAGGTCCAACGAATGCGGATGGCGCCGGAACCGCCATCCTGTTCCATGCGTACGTTCGTGACAGCCCCCGGCGCATTCAAGTCGCCCAGGGTCGATATCCCGGCGCTGGCTGCCTGCGCCAGCGGCAGCATTCGCCCGCGCCTGGAACGGGCCCGCACGGTCACCGTCAGGCTGTGCTGCGATTGCAAGCCTGTCGCCACCACGAACCGCGGCGCCTCTGTCGTTCCCAACAGGCGTTGCGTGCCAGGGCTGGCGACATCGCTCCACACCTCATAGAGGCCAGCGACACCCGTCAGCGGTGGCCGCCATTGCGCCACCACAGTCGACGCCGGCCGGCCGGCCGGAAACTCTATCGCTTCGGTCAGGGCCAGGTCGCGCACCGGGCCCGGCACCGCAGCCAGAGGGTCCGGCGCGATCACTGGGGCATAACCGGCCCACGGTTCCTCCGCTGCGGTGAACACCGCGGGCGCGTAAGGCACACATTCCAGCTCGGCCTGGAAATCACGGCGGTGGCGAACGCGCGTGACGATCAGGTCCTGCACCTCCGACCCGGCCGGGCCGAACGCCACCGCCGTGCCTTCGACCGGCGCGTCGGCCGGTGCCAGCATGGGCGAAAGCGACAGCGTCTGCGTCTCACCGGGCACCGTGACCAGCGTTGCGGTGCGGCCCACCGTCGACCCGGCCGGCACATAGCCAATGGCATAGCTGCCGCCGGCCGCCATGGCGACCGAGGCGTCGATGGTCACGGACGCCACCAAACCGCCGGAGAGCGTCAGGGCCTTGACCCGCCCGCCACCCAGGCCGATCAGCAGAAAATCCGATTGCACGCCCACCCGGTCGCCGACCGTGCACATCCAGTGCGCCAGGTCGGTCTTGAAGGTGAACACCTCGTTGCGAAGCTCGGTCACGGCCTGGTGATAGCGCACGTCGCGAAACACCAGTTCCGGGTCGGTCAGGCCGGTCATGGGTTGCTCGGCAAACCGGGTGGCATTCGCCGCCGTGTAGCCAGGCCGATACACGATCAGCTCGTCCGGCTCATAATCGCGCGTCGGGTTCAGGAATTGCGCCCGCACCGCGTGCGGCGGGTCGGCAAAGGCCCGTTCCGACCGCAGATCGACCGAGTTGCGCGGCGTGAACACCTGCACGCGGGCCCGCGGCACGTCGCGGATCACCGTCCATTTGCCATCCAACGGCAGCACCCGCACCCGCGCGGCCGACGACAGCAGCTTGACAGTGTCGGCCACCGTGCTGGCGGCATCCAGCACCAAGTCCAAAGTGCGCCCGGGTTCGGCCGCCGCCCAATCGGCAAACGCCTGCAGATCGATCTGGCTGTCTGCCACCGGGAGAGGGTTCGCGCGACCGCGCAGCACCTCCAGGATCGCCCAGGCGGGATGCCGGGTTTCCTGCACTGTCCAGGCGCCGGCGTTCCAGACCGGCAGCAGCCGATACGCGACCGCCGTGACCTGGTCGAGGATCCCGTTCGCCTGGTTGCTGGCGCGGATGCGCAGCGCCAGCAACGCTCGTTCCTTGGCCTTTACCGGCGCCTGCCGGCGGATGGTGCGCACGGCAGAGATAAAGCTTGCATCGCGTTCGGTCGGCTCGTTGCTGTCGGCCGTGTTGCGGATGAAGCGCAGTTCGTAGCGGCCCGGCGCCACCGGTTGCGGCAGCACGATGCGGTCGGAAAACCGCACGATCTCGACGGTCGATCCGGTGATCGAGTGAACGTCATGATCGATCCACAGCCCCTCGCCCTCGCGCCGATACTGCACCCGGATATTGACCGTGCGGGGCCCGCTCGACCCGTCGGAGGTGCGGATTTTGGTCAGGCCGCGGAAGGTAATGTCGTACCCGATTTCGTCGGGATCGATGCCGGTCGCCACGATCTGCGGCGGCTGGTCGCCGCGCAGCAGCAGCTCGTAAGTGTCTTCCTGGACAATCTCCGGCACCAGGGTCACGGCCGTATCGTCGGCGAAGCCCTGGCGCACCTCGAATTCTGTGTCCTCGAACTGCGCCAGCGGCGTGCTGCCGATGCGGATGTCGTCCAGGCGCAGCGGCCCGTACCCGAATTCGTAGAGCACGCGCTGATACTGATCCTGGCTGACGATTTCGGTATAGGGGAACGCCGCCAGGCGGGGCGAGACCTTGTGGCGACCGAACACCTGCAGCACCGGCCCAAATCGGTCCGCCCGGTTCGACTGTCCGTTGAAACCGAACCGCGGGTCGCTCTGTTCCGGGTTGGCCGTGCGTGGCCCCGGCGGCGGCGGCAGTATCAGCGAGCTGATCGCACTGAACGCCCCGCTGATCAGCAGGCCACCCAGCGCAGTCGCGAGACTGATGGTCTTGCCGAAGATCGTGACCGACCCCAACGTCGGAAACAACGCTGCGCCCAGCGGCGCCGCCAGGAAGAACAGCGCGGCGGCACCGACCAGACCCAAGATCGAGGCAAGCGGGTTTTTCCGCCCGCCCTTCATCGGTGCCACGCGCACAAACACCATGGCGCCCCGCCGCGGCTTTACCCAGGTCCAGAATGGCCGCGGCACCGCCACCGGCGCCCGTGCCATGTCGGCATCCTGCACGTGCACATGCGTCATCTCCCAAAGCCCCTCGGGAATGCCGCAGGTCTCGACGATCTGCCGGATGGTTTCGTCGGCGCCGATCACAACATCCTGGCGGGCGGCCGAGAATGGCGACGGGCAACAGATCACCTGCGGCAGCATCTGGGCTGCTGTTAAAAGCGCGGGCCGTGGCATCAGTCGTCCCGCCGCTCGCGATGGCGCCAGAAGCCGCTGACCCGCCGCTGCCAAACGGTGGTGCGATAGCGGGTCAGCACCACGTCGGTGCCATCCAGGTTGTGCAGCATCCAACCGGGCGCCACGATCACGCCCGTGTGGCAATCCAACCCGAACAGGCGGATCACCACCAGGTCGCCCTCCCGCTCGGCGCCAGCCTGCACCGGGCGCCACTGCTGCACCTCGCCCCGCACCAGCCCCGCCAGGTGCGCCGCATCCGCCTCGCCGACGCCGCCATAGGCGTCCGCATAGCTGGGCAGGGCAATGCCATAGCGCGCATGGTACACCAGGCAGACGAGGCCCCAGCAATCCACGCCCGCACGGCCGCGACCGTGCGGGCGCCAGGGCAGCCCGACGAACTCCGTCGTCCAGGCCGGCACGCTATCGTTGGCCAGCGTCATCCGAACAGCCCCGGATAATCGGCCTGGCTATAGGTGGCAGCCGGATAGCGCAGATGCAGAAACGGGTCGTCGGCCAGCGTGCCGGCGATGGTGGCCGCATCGATCTGGACCCCGCGCAGGCCCAGCCGCGCCTGCGTTTCCACGACATCCGGCTGCGAGGCCAATACCACCTCCAACAGCACCTGCAACGGGCTGGTCAGCCGGCGCACCGCTTCGACATCGCGGCGGTCGACGTTGTCCAGCACCAGCTGCACCTCGCGGCTGCCCTCGTCGTCTTCGTCCGGCAGCGAGATATCGAACGCCACCGCCGTGAACGTCTGGCCACGGCTCACCACATCGGTCGTATTCCGCACATAGCGCTTGGTCTCGAAGGTCGGATCGGCGTGGGTCAAAGTCACCAGCGCCAGATACACCTCGCCGGTCTCTTGCGCCTGCGCGGCTTCGAGGGCGGCCAGGCTCAGGCTGCGGGTCATGGCAGAATGTCCAGTTTCACGGCCACATCGTACAGCACGCCGCCGCTGGCCCGACGCGCCCGATATTCCGGCGTGTCGGCAAAACGCATGGTGACGACCGCCTGCGTCCGCGGGTGCACCCAGTCGAAGCGCAGGGCGCCATCTTCCAACGTCGTTCGCAGAAAGGCGTCGAAGGTCTCCATCTGCGTTCCGGTCATCGAACTCAGCACGCCCTCGACCCTTCGCACGCCGGCCGTGGAGATGCGCCGAGCTGCCGGCGGACCGACAGTCATCTGCGTGCGCAGCACGGTCTCGGGCGGTGTTTCACGGAAGCTGCCGGCGTCGAAGTGCTGCGGCAGGCTGGCCGGCCAGGTCGGGTTCGGCATGGATCAGGCCCCCCGCCGCTTCAAGCCGAACGCGCGGTCGAATTCCCGGTCGAAGGCCCCGCCGGTAATCAGGCCGCGGGTCGCATCGCGGATCACCACGCGGACGCTTTCGCCGCCGTCCGGCCGCTGCAGCCGTTGGATATCCAGCGGCGCGCCGCCGGCGCCGCGCTGGTCGATCATCTGGATATCCACCAGCGTGCGGCCGCTGCCACCGCCGCCGTTCACGCCGACGCCCAGCCGACCGTCTGGCCCGCGTTGCAGCGGCATCACCGCTTCTGGACCCGCTTCACCCATCAGGCCCAGGCCATTGGCCATCGGGAAGATCGTCGGTCCGCCGACCACGCCGCCGCGAGCGAACGGCGTAATGCGGCCGCCGATGATCACGCCGCCCTGCTCGAGCGGGCGCAAGCCCAGCGCCAACTCATTGGCGAACGTAAGGCCGGTTGGGCCGATATCGCTGACCCCGCCGAACAGGTTCCCAAGGAAGTTGCCGAAGCCGCCCAGCACCTGGCCGAAGGGCTCGACCACCAGCCGATTGAGCTGCGCCTGCACCAGAGCGGCAGCGACGTTCGACAGGAAGCCCGCGAAATCCAGCTGACCGGTGCGGAAAAAGTCGGCCAGGGCCTGCGTCATGCCACGCGACGCATCCTGCCAGGCCGCTTCGACCGAAAGCGCCGCGCTCTTGTTCGCGTCGTCCAGCTCGTTCAGGCCCTCGTTGGCGCGTTTGCTGGCGTCTTTCAGGCGCTCGAAGGCATCTTCGCTGGCACGCCCGAAGGTCTCGCTGGTAATCGCACCGGCCGCCAACAGGTCGTTCAGTTCCACCATCGCGGCGCGATGGTCCTCCAGCGGCGTGCGCAGGTTCTGGGTCAGCTGCGCACCGCGCCGGATCAGCGCTTCCCGCTGCCGGTCGGCAGCAGTCGGCCTGGCCGGCAATAGCGTCTTCCGGGACGGCGGCAGGGGAGGGCGAGGCGCTTGCGGCGAGGCGCCGGGGACTGGCGGGCCTGCGGGCAGATTGCCCAGCTGCCCCATTGCCGCCGCCAGGCTCGCTGCTCTTCCGTCCTCCACGCGCCGACGAATTGCCGGCGGCAGCCCGTCGAGCGCACCGGTGAATTCACCGCCACCGAGGCGGGACAGCGCCGCTTCCGTATCGGCAAGCAGGGTGAGAACGCCAGAGGCTATGTCCGCCACCGCCGACAGGACGCTCGTTTTCGATTGCTCCCATGCCCGCGCCGCGCCATCGAACACCAACCCGATCCGGATCAGTGCGGCTTCCTGTTCCTTTTCCAGGCGGTTCAGTTCGTCCCCTGCCGCCAGCGCGTTGGCGACCACGTCGTCTCGGAACACCGCGCCGCTTTCCCGCGCCGTCCTCGCCAGATCGTCGAAGCCATCTGCACCCTGGCGCAGAAGCCGCACCAAAGCCGCGCCTTCGTCACCGAACGCTTTCACCGCCAGGCGCAATTGCTCCTGCGGGTCGCTCACCCCCTTCACCGCGTTTGCGAAATCCCGAAAGACCTGGATCGCCGAGCGGCTGCTGCCGTCTGCGTTCTTGATCTCGATGTTGTACTGCCGTAGCGATTCCAGCAGTTCGCCCGTGCCCTGCTGCGCCTCGCCCACCCGCCGAACGAACCCCTGCAGCGACTTATCGAGATTGCCGGTCGCGACGTTGTTCTGCTCCGCCGCGAACCGCAGTTCCTGCAGCGCCTCGGCTGTCACGCCGATGCGCTCGGCCACATCGCCGACAGACGACAGGCTGTCGATTGCCTGGCGGTTCAGTCTGGCCGCAGCCGTGATCGCCCCCGCCAGCGCCGCAACGCTGGCGGCAGCGCCGACGCCCAGCGGCCCCAGGCCACGCATGGCGTCGCCCAGCAGGCCCAGACGGCCGGCCATGCCATCCACCTGGCCGCGGAGGCCGTCTGCCGCCCGATCCAGTGCCAGCAGCCCGCGGTTGACCGGCCCGGTCGCCTGGCCCAGCCGCTCCAAGGCCTGCTGTCCCTTGACGCCAAGCCCGGTGAATTGCTGTTCGGTGCGGGTGACACCCTCCGCACTCAGGCGGATGGCAACGTCACGCCGGCTTACCATCGAGCCCTCCACCGCTGCGGTCGGACATGCCCGCCATCATCCCCGCCTCCGCCGCCGGCAGCAGCCGCGCCAGCACCGCCAGCGCCAGGCCGTCCGCCTCGCCCAGCCGCATCAGCGTGCCGAGGTCCAGCCCCAACGGCCGCCCCATCCCGCCCGCCCGCAGCTGGCGCCAGCCGCGCTGCACCAGTTGCCAGGCGGCCTCGCCGTCGACCGTCGTCATGGCATGCTCGCGATAGGGGCAGCGGTGACCGTCTGCACCGCGTCCGCCCCGGGCGCACTCGGCACCGGCGTCGGCGCAGCCTCGGCAGTACCCGCCCCCGGCCCCGGCACCGAAGTGCCATCGGGCGAGGGCGGCAATGCGTTTCCCTCCGCAAACATCCCCTCATAGGGGGCGGTATAGGCGGTCGCAAACGCCTCTGCGATAAACGGCACCTGCATCAGACGGGCGACGTTCGCCCGGGTCGGTGGCAGTTCGTTGCCGTCGGCGTCGCCGACCCCCTCCCATTCGACAATCGCCGCCTGGGCGAGGCCGGTCAGGAAATAGGCCTGGCTCAGACCCAGCACCGCGGCTTCGTCGTCCGGATCGGGCAAGGCGGTCTCCACCTGCCCCAGCATCCGCCGCTCGGCCGCCTCTTCCGCCAGGCGCCGCACCGCGCGGCCCGCGTGTATTTTCGCGGCCTCATATTCTGCCGTCGTGAGAGGACGCACCTTGACGCGCACCGCGCCGGGGGCGCGGGTCGGCAGCAGGTCCAGCCAGTGCGGCTCTGTCTTCAGGCCCAGGCGCAGCATCGGGCGCACCCCCATCAGTAGGACGCCACATCGTTGACCAGTGTCACCCGCAGCATGGTGCCCTCGGTCGCGTTCCGGGCCGCGCGCCAGTTGTACTGAATATCGACGCCGCCCGGCCCCGACACGCCGACGCCGGCTTCCTCCAGGTACACCTCCGGCACCAGATAGGTCAGGCTCGCCGCACCCAGCGTGCGCACCATGGTCAGGCTGAACGGGCTGTCGGCCTGAATTTGCGTGCGCAGCGTGGCGCCGCCGGTGCCCAGCCTGCTTGACAGCGTGCCGGTGAGGGTTGCCCGGGTCGGCTCGACACCGACGATCTGACCATTGGCCTGCATGCCCTCGTTGACATCGAGGGCCAGGTTGTAGTTGAAGCCGACCGAAGCGACAGCGGCCACCACGCTATCGCCGATCTTCAGTTCCGCAGACCCGGTTTTGAACAGGTTCGCGGCCCGCAGGATCGGCGAGGCATCCCGCGGCGAGGTGGCCGCGGCGGCGCTTTGGCCGATGGCCGGCACGGTCATTAGCCCAGGCGACTGTCGGTCGGCATCGAACGAGAACCCGCCGAACCGCAGGCCGAGAAACGCCTGATAATCGGGCGGTACGATTTCCGGGTGGCCCATTTCCAGGGTCGCCGACGGCAGGGCGACGGACCCGCTTTCGAACACATGGGTATAGGGGTTCACCCCCGTGGTCGTGGGGCTGCCCATGATCTGGGCCAGCCACCAGCCAAGATTGCGCGTGTCCTGCACAGTAATGATATTGCCCGCCACATCCGGCGCCTGATACTGCGGCGCGGTCGCCTGGCGGCTGCCGTCGAGCAGCGGCACGTCGACCAGACCGCGGGTCTGGCCCAGGCTGAACGAAATGTACGGCAGCAGCGAATAGACGCCGCCGCCGCTCCCGTTCGGTGCGGTGCCATAGGTGGTCTCGCGGACGCCGATCAGACGGGTGTCGGCGCCTAAGGCGTAGGTGGTGGCCATCTCGTTTCTCCTTCAGGCTCAGCCCAGTTCGCTCGCGCTTTCGTAGCGCATGGTGGCCAGCAGCACGGCCGTCGCAATCGCGGCGCCGCCTTCGACCGGTTCGGTCTCTTCGTCGTCGCGCTCCAACCGAATGTCATCGACGGCGCCGGCCAAGGTCCGGTCGGCAATGACGGCCGCCTCTACCGCCAACGTCAGTGCATCCAGCGATGCCGCACGGGTCGCCGCACTGGCATGCTGCACCTGCACGACCATCTCGGCCTCGATCTCATGGCTGTAGGTCAGTGGCGACAGCAGGGCGGCCGGCGGCACCGGCTGGCCGGGCCGGATGGTCACCTGACCGCCGGCCGGAATGGTCATGGGCTCTTCCTCGTCGCGCACCACCCGTGCGCCGGCGACACCGGCCAACGCGGCCGCCAATGCCTGAAACGCCAGCTCTCGCTTGCTAGGCATCGCCGGCGCTTTCGTTTCGGGTGGCGATCTCGACAAAGCGCACCGGCAGCCCGGCGCCGATCCGCTCCACAATTTGGCTAGTGCGCAGCCGGCCGCCCGGCACCCGCACAAAGCGTTTGAGCACGAACATCGGCACCGCTCGCGCGGCGAGCAGTGCTTCCGTCCGCTTGCGCCGGCCGCTGCCTAGCACTTGGTTGCTGGCCACCGCCAGGCTCTGCACCTGGCCACGCCGCAAGCGCTGCGCCTGGCGCACCGGCGCGAAAATCAACAGGTTGCCGTTGCGCGAGCGCTGCACAAAGCTTTCGTGCAGTTCGCGCGGCTGGAACAGCACCTTGCCGCCCCGCCGACCGCCCGCCCGGTTGAACAGGGTGGGGATCGCCAGATATCGGCCGTTCTGGGCGCGGATCACGGCGCCTTTTTCGTGCGCACCCAACATTTGCCGCAGCCGCGGGCCGCCGGCCGGATAGATCAGCGCTGCCATGTCGGCCGTGCGGCGGCCGTTGGAAAACACCCGGAACTTCCATTTGCGGCCGACCCGCCGACCCAGGCCCCGGCTGGTATCCGCCTTCAGTTCGGCCGTCAGATCGCGCGCCGCCTCGCGCAGCGTCTGGATCATCGCCTTCCGCGCAATCTTCGCCTCGGCACGCAGGTGTGTACGCAGGCTGCCGAAGACGGCTAGCCGCATCTGTGGGGCAGTCATGGCCGCTAGACCCTGACCGCTTCGGCGGTCCAGACCGCGCGCAGGCCGCGCAGGCGATCGCGGCCGGCCGGGTACACCAGCCCCGCCATCTCCGAGCGTCCGCGACGGGCGGGGAATACGCGGCTGCGCCAGCGCCGGCCAACCCGCGTGCCCAGGTGCTGGCTGGT
>Ga0210043_1002188_pt1 | contig 13496 bp, 21 predicted proteins | sample CryGeymet201501t_FD_183990 | JGI IMG/M metagenome (GOLD analysis project Ga0210043, IMG submission 183990) | Groundwater microbial communities from Crystal Geyser aquifers in Utah, USA - Crystal Geyser metaG 2015-01t (SPAdes) (version 2) | ecosystem: Environmental > Aquatic > Deep subsurface >... | reverse complement strand
GTTGGAATGTTCAAGTAGCCGACAATCACGGCTACTCTTTTTTTAGTAAATCAAAATAGAAAAATGTTTTTTATCAAACGCCATTCATCCGTCCGTTAAAACAGACGGATTTCTGGCTAAACTTTAATATTTTGGAATACCTAAATTCTTTTAAGTATAAATTCTCTTTAATGTTTTAAGATGGGACACATCGGAGTAAACTATCACTATAACCCCAATGGAATTAGATATTCTGTTTATGAGAGATTTGTAGAAGAAAATACTCAAAAAGATTTGAAACTCTCAAAAGATTTCTATGGATTAATTGAATACTTTGTTACTCATAAAGATAAACTTAAAGGGAAAGAAATTATTTTATCTAACAATTTTCCCAAAGACAAGAAAAAATCCTTTTCTGATTTAATTAGTCTCTTAGAACTGGATTAATAACACAAAACCTTATAAGAATTATCAATTTTAATTTACTTATGACTTGGAACTTATATAATAATGATAAATTTTTGGAACCTCTTTGTTTTTCCAATGGAAAAACTCAAGAAGATGTAGTAAAGGAAGTGTTAAACCTAATAAAAGAAGGGAAAAAAATAATTTTTGTAAAGGGTGTTTGTGGGACAGGGAAATCTGCTATTGCATTGAATATTGCAAGTAAACTTGGAAAGTCATCTATTGTTGTTCCAGGTAAAAATTTACAAGCACAGTATAAACGGGACTATGAAGGAGAAAAATATCTTTTAAAAGAAAATGGTCAAAAATTAAAAATAAGTATTATTACTGGAAGAAATAACCACAAATGCAAATTTTTAGAAGACAATAAAAATGCAATTCCTAAAATAAAAAGAGAAATAAACTCAAAACTTAATGATATTTTTTCAGGTAAAATTTATGAAGAAAAAGAAGAAATTGAAGACTTTAGTGCAAGTAATCCTGAACTTCCATGTAATATTGAAATTAGAGAAAGAAATTGGTTAAAATTAAAAAAATATATTCAAGAAAATGATCGAATTGATCCTAGAAATTTTTCAAATATTAAAGATGTAAAAAGGATGAGTGTTGCACCTGCTTGCCCCTATTGGAGTCCAGTATTACCTGAAAAGTATGAAATTAAAAATTTAGGGGAAATGGAAAAAAGAAGGTACGAGGGCCTGGATGGAAATTTTTTTTATCAATATAAAAGAAAACCAGGATGTCCTTTTTATGAACAATTTGATTCCTACATAGATTCAGATGTAGTTGTGTTTAACTCCTTGAAATACAAATTAGAAACTGCACTACTTAGAAAACCAAAAACAGAAGTTGAAATAATTGATGAGTGTGATGAATTTTTAGATAGTTTTTCTAATGAAAGAACAATCAATTTGGACCGACTTAATAATTCATTAGTTCAAGTATTGGGTTCTGGAGAAGGAGAAATAGAAAAAGTTGAAGAAATTTTCGAATTATTAAAACATCTAGAAAAAGATGAAAGAATAAATGATGCGATGACTCTGGGGGATATAATTCCTTTAAAATCAACTGGAATTTATGACATTCTTAAAATATTTCTTAAAAAAGAATGGTTAGATTCAATAGATGATGAAAGTTATTTATTTGATGTTTTAGAAACTGCTAAAATGTTTGAGGAATTTATGGATGAAAGTTATACTACCTTTGAAAAGAAAGATAAAGGAAAATATGTAAACATTGTTACAACTAACCTTGCTAAAAAATTAAACCAGCTAATTGAAAAAAATAAAACTCTTGTACTTATGTCCGGAACCCTTCATTCTAAAAAAGTTTTGGGAGAAATTTTTGGTTTAGAAAATTTTGAAATTGTTGACGCTGAAACCGAAAGTCAAGGAAAAGTTGAAGTAAAAAAAACTGGAAAAGAGATGGATTGTAAATATTCTAACTTTTCAAAAGAAAAGTTTACTCGTGAGGATTATCTAATTTCACTTGATCAATGTATAAAAGAATCCCCCCGTCCAACTTTAGTTCATATAAATGCATTTATGGATCTTCCTAGTGACTTTGAAATAAAAGAGTATAAACTTCAAAATCTAATTCCTCGTGAAGAAATTCGTGAACTCCAAAAGGAAGACAAAAAAGGAAGACTAACTCGTGAATTTAAAGAGGGAAAAAGAGATATTTTATTCTCAACTCGTGACTCTAGGGGAATTGACTTTCCAGGGAATGAATGTCGTTCGATTATTTTTACCAAATATCCTAATCCAAATGTGCAAAATCCTTTTTGGAAAATTTTAATGAAAAACAAGCCTCACCATTATTGGGATTTTTATAAAGATAAAGCAAAAAGAGAATTTTTACAAAAAGTTTATCGAGGACTAAGATTCAAAGAAGACCATATTTATTTGCTGAGTCCTGACACTAGGGTTCTTGAAATGGCTGAAAAAGAATTTGGAAGATAATTAAAATTATCTCTAATGTTAATGTTTACCTTTAAACAACCAGAATAAAATTAAAATCCCTAGCCCCAAGACAAAATACCAACCATTAGTTCCATTAAATAACATTCCTCCTCCCAACAAGATTAATCCACCTCCCATCAAAAGTAATCCCAATCCTTCTCCAGTTCCCATCTTAATTTTAAAGATTATGAGATTTTAAATTTTTTTAAAAGAAAAATAAATACGCCCCCGCCATACATGAAACTTTTTGTTAAAAATAGAGGGAGTATTGAGAATTAAAGGGAAGTTAATAACCAATAAACAAATCCTAAGAGAATAATAATCCCAATTCCTAATTTTAACCAATGAACGAACTTCAGATTTTTTGCTTTGACAAATTTGGGTTTCATTTTATTATTAATAATTTTATTTTTGTCAATTTAAATTGCGTTGATTCCCCTAAGAAAGAGGAGAATCAGAATAACCATCCCAATAGTCCACAAGATTATTTCTTTTTTTGTTAGTTTCATTTTATTATTAATAAATTGAAGTTTTTAATTATTGACATTTTACCAAAAATCAATCTTTTTCCCAAAAAGTCCTTTAATCCAATTCCATATCCCCGAACCATCATCATAAAATTCTTGACCAGAATAAAAGCTTTTTGTAAAACTCCCATCTGGATTCTGGTAAGTAATGGACGAGGGAGTTATTTCATAGACACTTTGTCCGAATATTTCTTCGGAAGAAACAAAAATAAATGTTAAGGATAAAACTATGAGAATCCCAAAAATCACCAAAATAGTTGCTTTCCCTTTTTTATTCATCATCACACATTTTTGACATTTTTTATTTTTTGAATATAAGGGGTGTTTCCACCCCTCAGTCTTATAGTTTTGGGGACTATGAAGAGGACTTCAACCTCCAATATGTTCGATTTCTAAATGAAAATTTCTCAATCAATTCTTCAGATTCAAGGTCGTCTAAAATTTTTTGGCAGTCATAAACATTTCTTCTTATTTTTGAAGCTATAAGAGAGACAGGTTTCTCTCCAGTTTTTAAAAAGTCTAAAATTATTTGAGTATAATCTTTTTTCATGGTAGTAAGACTATACTTTTCTTTAAAAATCGGTTAATGGAAAAGTAATTACCAGAGGTTTTGGTTAAATAAGAAAATATAAAAAATTTTATAATGAAAGAATTTCATTTGCTTTTTCTTTGAATATTAAGTAAAACTTTGGATTAAAAGTATAGAAAACAATATTTCTTTCTCTTGACCTTCGCATAAAAAAACCCAGTTCAGTTAAACCTTCTATCAAACTTTTTAAAAGTTCAAAACTGGGAATCTTTATTCCCTCTTTTTTTAAAATTTTTTCTTTCTGTTTTATCATTTCAGAACTTTTAAATTTTTCAAAATAAAGAATTGCCTTATTGGTCTTCTTACTTTTCCATGAATTTATACTGTACCCTTCCTCAACAAGTTGCATATTCAAAAGGAAAGAGTATAAATAACTTCCAGAAAGCACGGGACTTTCACGCATTTTTGCGGGAAGGTTTTTTTTATGTTTGTTGTATAAATCAAGAATATCCTTTTCATCATATCCATCTTTAGTAACCTTTGTTCCATCATCAAAAGTTGATTCCCAAATTACTTCAACTATATTTTTTTTGACATCCATAGTCGTTTTGGGAGAAGGATTTGCCATGAAAAGTTTTAATATATAAAGCTCAAGGGGGGTCAAATAAATTTTAAATAAACTTATTTCTTTCTGTAAAATTGAATCTGTTTTTATAAAATATTCAACATTTCGCTTATCTTCCTGAATTGATTTGTTTTCCATTTTGTTAATAAAATTTATTATTAATAAAATTAAGTAGGGTTTATTTTTAAATATTTCGGTTTATTTCGATTTATTCTTCTTTGTTAGATTTTGATAGAAACATTTATAAACTTAAACAGTCTAATAAAATAGAATAAAAATGAACAAACAAAAATGGGGAAAAGTAGTCATTAACCTTCCCGACGATGAACACAAAGAAGTGCTGGACATTGCAAAAAGAGACTTGCGAACAATTGGGAGTTTAGGTCGAAAAGCGTTAATGGATTTTGTTAAAAAATTTAAGGAAAAAGAAAAAAATGAATGAAATAACTCAAACTCAATTAGTGCAGGAACTTCGACAAGTCCCAGATGAATTTGATGAAAAATATGACTATTTCCCCATTGTCAAAAAAATTTTAATGTTTCAATTGAGAGGTGGCTATGGAGAAAATATCGAATAAAAGTTTTGTGCAAAAAGTTTTGGAAAAACTTCGACAGCAAAAGCCAGAAGAAGTTTCTATAATTCAAAGTCCAAAAGTTGATTATAGGCGGTCGCCCAGAATGGAACACCCGACCCTTGACCTGACACAAGACTTTTTATGGGAATCAAAATGCAATCGTAAATTCTTGGAGGAGTCTTTCATTTAAGATTTTTTAAAATGGAACTTAACAGAACGTACATCATTCGGGTTTTAATTAACAATCAACTTTTAACCTATACAGGTAAAATTCTTTCAGAAGACAATTATTTCATAACCTTTTTGGATAGACTCGGCAAAACGGTTTCTGTGAATAAAAACAATGTCCAATCTTTTGAGGAGGTTTCAAGATGACCGAGCCAGAAATTGATTTCACAGCAGACCAAAAAGGAAAAACAAATATTCTCCCAGAACCAGAGACAAAACAGGATAAAATCTTTTATTTTTTGTTTGACCAGGGAGAACAGACAGCGGAAAGATTGGTCGAGATTGGTGAATTGACAGATAAAAATGCGTTTGCTCAATTAAAAAATAGGAATAAAGAAAATTTTGTTGTCTCAAGAAAAGATGGAGCTCTTTCTTATTATGATATTTCAAATGAAATAAGGGAAAAAATTCAATTACAGATAAACCAAAGAAAAAACCAAATTGAAGAAGACAACAGAGAAAAATTAAAAGAACAGATTGAAGAAGAAAAATCTGAAAATAAAATTCTTGAAATAAAAAAATTAATTTCTGACCATAAATGTTTTAAGAGAAAAGAAAATTCAATTTATTTAGACTTTCAGGAACTTTCAGAATTAAGCCCATCAATCTTTTTAGAATTAACAGAACACCCAGAAGAAACAATAAAAAATTTTGAAATTGCATTAAGAGATTTTAGTTTTGAGAACATGCCTTTAAGATTTTCTAATTTTTCAGAAATACTTGAATCCAAAGCAATTGAAAATTTGAGGAGCATAGATATTGATAAGTTGCAGTTAATCAAAGCGAGAGTTTCTTCACTTTCAGATGTTAGACCACAAATAATAAACATAAAATTTGAATGTCCAAGTTGTGGAACACTTATTTCAATTTCACAATTAGAAAAGAGAATAAGAGAGCCCGTTCGATGTTCATGTGGGAGGAGGGGAGGATTCAAACCAAGTTCTAAAGAATTGATTGATAGGGCTAAATGTGAACTTCAAGACTTAGGAGACTTAACAGAATCGCCACAGACGAGGGAAATTTCTTCTTTTGTTAAAGACCATTTAACTGAATCAAAGGAATTGTCAAAATTTAATCCAGGAAGTGAAGTTAAAGTTTTGTGCGTTTTAAAATCGGTTGAAAATACCGCTGGAGGTTACAAAAACACTTCATTAGATTTATATTTGGATGTTTTAGAAGGCGAACCATTTGAAGAAATTATTGATTTAGATTCTTTTGATGAAGAAGAGATAAAGCAATTTAAAGAACTTTCCGCAAAAATTTCAAATGAAAATTCTTTAAATGAAATTCGAGAATCTTTTGCTCCTGACATTATCGGAAATGAATCCCCGAAAGAGACATTAATATTGAAACAGGCTCAGGGAAGAGGGAGGAAAAATAAATCTAATATTCTTTTTATTTCAGACCCAGGACTCGCAAAATCTCGACTGGTTAAAAAATATCATTCATTAATGCCAGGTTCTTCCTACGTTTCAGGTTCAGGAAGCTCTGCAGTCGGATTGACTGCAACGGTTGAAAAAAAGGAAGAGGGGTGGATTCTAAAGCCTGGAGTTCTTCCAACAACTAAAGAAGATTCAATAATTGATGAATTTAATTTGACTCCTGAAGAAGATAGGGGAAAACTCCAAGAAGGGATGAGTGAAGGTCAAATTACAATAAATAAAGCTTCCATCCATTCAAAATTAAAAGTCTCATGCGGAATCATCGCTTGTGCAAATCCATTAAATGGAATTTTTGATGAAAAAGAGGATTTAGTAAAACAATTCAATATTCCCCCACAACTTCTTAACCGATTTGATGCAATTTTTAAAATTCAGGACACAAAAAATAGTCTTGAGGATAAGAAGATTGCCCGACAAATGTTGTTAAGGTCTGAAGATAGAATCGAACAAAAATATAATGATGAATTTCTAAAAAGATTTTTCCTTTATGTGAGAAACCAACCAGAGCCGACTTATTCGAATGAGGTGATGGAGTATATTCCAGAAAAATATGCAATAATTAGGGAATCCCAAAGAAAGATGTGTGAACCGCACAAAGTTAATGCTCGTTTCGTGGAAGCAGTAGAAAGATTTGCTAAAGCGATGGCTAAATTAAAATTTAATAAACAAGTGTTAAAAAAAGATGTAGACTTCGTAATTGAAATTCTTGGAAACACATACCTAAATCTTGATGAAGTGGAGGATTTGAGAAAATGAGTCAAAAAAATGACTCCCTGAGCCCCTTAGTAAGTAGTAAGATTAGTAATATCCCCTTTGAGAATTATTTTTATATTACTATTATTACTAATATTACTATTATTACTAATATTACTATTATTACTAACACTTTTATTCTTATTCTTTTTCTTTTTCTTTTTGGAGGATTCAAAAAATGAATAATAAATATAATTTATTTAAGAGGATTTTGGAATTGAGCAAGTCTAAAAACTGGGATGAAGCCAGAAAAGAGTGGGCAGTTGTTGAAATAACGGAAGCTCAAGCAGATGACCCTGGTTCTTGTTGTTGCGGAAAACATCCCATTAAAGAAATGATACAAATTTTTAATCAAAAAACAAGAAATGAAGTTATTGTTGGAAATTGTTGTATAAAGAGATTTTTTGATATAAATGATTATGATAAGGTCTTCAAAGCCCTTAAAGAAAACCGAATTAACTCTTTTATGATAGAAGATTGTTTTAAAAAAGAAGTCATCAACCCATGGGAATATGGTTTTGCCTTGAATGTCTGGAGAAAAAAGAAAGTCTCAAAAAAGCAATTTTTGAATTTTGAAAAGATAAAACACAAAATTCTAAATTTTTATAAAAAAATTTCGATGGGTGGTGAAAAATGATGACTCTTTGCCCTCAGTGTTCTCTTTACTGGAATAAAAGAGATATGGTATTGCTTGGAAAAGTGAAAATTTGTCCGCTGTGCCATTCTAAGCTTAAAAAACAAGCACTCTACGAGAAGGATGAAATTATTCAGACAAATGAAAAGGAGGCAAAATAAAGATGGAACAACATGATTTTTTGAACATGAAAAAAGGGAATGTGGAAAAAGAACATTTAAAACCCAAGTTAGTAACCGTTCAAGGCGTAAGAGTTGAGGATAAGAGTTCCGAATCTAAAAAGGTTTCACCACTTTTGGTTTTGATTTGCAAACATCCTGATAGAGCTGAACCAATAGAGTTTACCAAAATTAAGATAATGCGAGATGACAAGGCAAGAGTAGTGGGTCTTTGGGTCGATTCGGATAAGGAAGGGAATATCCAAAAAGGGTCAGCTTTGCATATCCTAATGGAAATTCTTAACGTGAATACTCCTAACGACATTGTTGGAAAACAAATTTCAACAGTCGAACAGGCGAAAGACAGCCCTTACCTTTGTATCAAAGGTTATTAGTTCACTGTCGGAAATCCGACACTTGTTTATTATTTTGCCCTGATGTTGCAGGGCTTCATATTCAAAAGAGGAAAATGGCAAAAAAGACAAATTTAATTCAGATGAAGGTTTCGACCTCTGAAAAAGAAAGGATATTCAGAAACGCAGAACTTAAAGGCAAGTCCGTTTCAGCCTATCTGTTAGAAAAAGGGCTTCAAAACGGAACTGAAGAAAGGATTTTCAAGGCTTTGGAAGATATTCAAAAATTAATTAAAAAGGAGGCTAAAAACTAAATGGAAAAATATTACGGTGGTTCTTCCTTGGAACAAATTCAGGATTACTTTCCAAGATTTTCTGAAAAGAAAGTAAAACAACTTGCAGAACTTTATGAAAAGTGTGTTGACGCTTTTGGAATTGATGGAAGTATCTATGAAATTAAAACGAATTCAAAGACCTACGTTGGAATTGTCAGAAATATGAACTGGGTAAACTTTGGAGTTGAACCTGTTTTCATGGAGGTAGAATTAAGAAGCCCAAAGGAAAATCATGCAAATAGATTTTATCAAGACCATGAAAGGAGAGTAAAGATTTCTTTTATGGATGTAAGGGAAATCAAACTCATTAAGAAAGGAAATGAAAGGTTAAGTGAATCTGAACACGAATTCGTTTGTGAATCTGTTAAGAAAGGCATGAAGGGAGATGAAATCGAAAAGATATTGACTGACAATCCTCACAGTTAAATTATTTCTTAGAGGGGTCAACAAAAAAGTCGACCCCTGTGAAAAAAATTTCTTGTCTTTTCCTTAAAATGTTTTTTGGATAATAGTAAAATCCAGTCAATAACATTGGATAGATAGTAAGAATTGGTGCTGTCGCATGTGTGCATGAGGCAATATGAGATTAAAAAAAAATATTTTTTAGAGTGGTTTAATCCATGTCAGGCTATTACTATATTAAAACACCGACGATAAACTTACTATAATGCCCTATTAATGAGGTAAATAAGTGAGCACTTGGTTATTTAATTTTTAATTTCTTATAATAAGGCATCAAAAAAGTTGACCCCCCATAGCTTCACCAACGACAAACATTGAATTTCCTGTGAGAGCCCCAACATTCCAAATAAGGGTCATAAGAATTAAAAGTAATTAAAAAATCATTAACCGATTTATAAATATCTACTCTTATTTATTGTTGATGGAACAAAAAAAGAGAAAAAAAAATAATCCGAATCGAAAATATATTTATAGGAAAAAGCATGGAAAGATGATTCCTTATATTCCCAAGAGGGGGAGGGATGACCCCGTTATGCTTTGGGCGTGGCGTGAAGAACCGATGCCTTATTCTTCTATACGGAGAATTCCTAAAAAGCTACGCCCGACTGCAAGAAAAATAATTTACAAAAAAGATAAACGTTTTGATGTTGCCCCAAAAGAAATAACTAACAAAGAAGATTTTGAAAAAATTTGTTTGATGGCTTTAGACCAATCTGGAAGTTATCTAATAATGATGTTCTGCCATGCAAAAAACAAGTTCGGTGTTAGTCCCAAAAAAGTTGCCTCCATAGTTATTAGGGACACTCTAACAGGAAAAGAGGCGGTCTTAATAAAAAATTGGAGATTGTACAGATACTGGTTCTGGAAAGGGGGGAGCAGATGAATGAGATAGGTGCATTTTACGGTAGAACTTCTTTTGATGAGAGGGACAATCCAAGAGAGTCAATTCAAAATCAAGAACTTCTTTGTTTTAAAAAGGCAGAAGAAAACGGTGACAGGCTTCAAAAAGAAAATTGTTATAGGGATATTGGTCGGTCTGGAACGGAGGCTGATAATCGAAAAGAGTTTCAAAAAATGATTTTGGAGGGTCTTGAATCAAAGTTCACTATTTTATACATCCTGAATATTTCCCGTTTTGGTCGTGATTTAGGTGACCAAGAGCATTACTTAAAAAAACTCAGAAAGGTTGGAATAAAAGTTTATTCTGTAGATGAGGGTCTTCTTGACGATAAAAATACTCTTATGCGACAGTTCAAGGGAATGCTTAACGAAGAAACGATAAGGGTCATGCGTCGGGAAACAGAAAGGCAACACAAAATACGGCTTATAAAAAAAATGCCTGTTTCAAGACCTCCATTTGGTTATAAAAAAAATTACAGGTATAACACCAAAAAAGAAAAGATTATTATTAATAAATCGAAAGATATTCATTCTTGGATAATTTACGAGAAGGAATCACTTATTGTAAAAGAAATTTTTAGGTTGAAACTTGAGGGGAAAACCGCCAAAGAGATAAGCCTGAAAGTTCAAAAGTCATATCAAACAATAAATAATATTCTCTCGAACATATCTTACATTGGAAATTATAAATATCGTGATGAAATTATTGAAAAGGCTCATGAACCCATAATTACTGAGGAGGATTTTAAAAATGCAAACAAATAACACTTTCATTTTAAATCAAATCATGGTTAGGAAATGGGCGTACTTCGGTAGCACTTATCTTGGAAATGATTTATTTTACTTATTGGAATTTATTGACCTTTGTTTGGAAGACTTAGGCGAAGATAATGTTGTTGAAATGTTAAAAACGGACAATAGCCAAAACAAAAAGAGACTTAACCAAATCGGGGAAAACTGGAATAAATTCTCGAGACAATATGCAGGAATAAAATCAGATGTTGTTAAATCTAAAGTTTATTACGACAAAATCGAAAAGAAAGACTTTTCCAAAATAGATTCTGCCGATGTTCAAATTTTTCTGCGGTGTTCAAAAAGGATTCAATTAATTCAAAAAGAAATTTATGCCCTTGCCATTTTCCTCTTGGCTCATTCTAAAATTCGTGGGCAGACAGTCAAAGATACTGACTTTAAAGTTTTAGAAAATACGGGGTTGAAAAAACTCGAAGTTGTCCCAAGAAGAGCTATGTTAGACCATAAAATGGAGAACGACCGAGATGGCACTAATAGATAATATCCTCATCAAAATGGTTAATCTACATGAAGATTTTCGTTTGAGAGGGTTTAATATGCGTTCAATTTGGATGTTTTACAAATGTTATAATGTTGCTATAAATATTTTAGGTATCGAGGATAAAACTGAAAAATTTAAAAATAGACTTTGGCGACTTTTAGTTTCTGCACAAGTAAATCCAGATAATAAAAAAATAAAAAGACTTGAAGCTGAATTTTACAATTTGATTAATTCAGACTTAATTATTGTCACAGATGCTCTAATCACAATTCAAGAAGAAAATGACAAGTTAGGCATAAATAAATCCCACCTTTGGAGAAAAGGAATTTTGGGTTTCCCTGCATGGGAAATTGAGGAAAGGGAGTAAAAAATGGAAGACAGATATGATAAAGACGGCACGTATAAGTGGTTTTTAACTGATTCATACGGTAGATTAAAACCTCAACAAATAGGAATATATGCAGGTACGGGTTTCGGAAAAAGCCTCTCTGGTGCTGGAATCGTCGAGGCTTTTTTTGACTATGGGGCAACTTGTTTTTATCTGGGAGATGGTATGAAAGACGAAGAAGAAGGGGCATATGGAATGTTTTTACCTATGGAAAAGTTCCACTTAAAAATATTACAAAACGAAGGTAAGACCCCTCGAAAAGTTCCAGTACGTTTACACCATGCTTTTACTTTTAATCTGCCAAAGTCGGAAATTCCGAATTATGAGGTTTTTACAATTCCTGTAAAAGATTTAAACCGTTCAGAATACTCGATGTTGGCTGAGACACAAGCCGATTCCGACACAATAAGAATATTAATTCAATCGGCAAAAAACTTAAACAAGTCCGATGGCGTCTATAAATTGCTTCATGAAGTTCAAGATTTAGTTAAGGGAAAAAAACTCGGAGAGGGACATTCTCCCTCGTCAAAAAACTTCTTTCTATCTGTGACTTCTGGTACGGCTAAGTCTATGCAGGATGTTAGTAATTTATTTCAACCTTTTAAGGAAGATTATTTTTTGGTGGATAAAAATTGCAAATATAATTTAAATTTTCAGGAATTAATTAATGATAATAAAAATATCCATTATTTTTCAACAAAATACCTTAAAGACCCCAAAATGAAAGAATTTTTGATATTGCTCCTTCTAAATAAAATAATTGAAGCTAAAGATTATGCAAAATATCCTGTTTTAATCTACATCCCAGAAATTCGAAAATTATGCCCCGATAGAGCCTACGGTTATCAAAAATATTTATCCGAAGGAATAAAAAATGCTCTTTCAACTATGAGAAATATTGGGAAAGGTTATTCGAGTATAACTGATTCACAGAATTTTTCTGACACTTCCCAAGAAATTCGTGATAGTCATTCAATAACCCTGTTAGGAAAGTTATCTCTCACAGATATAGATAGAGTCGCTAAAATTAGAAGTTACAGCGGAAATATTAAGGATGATTTGGCTAACCCCCAACAAAACTCTTGGCTTATTCTTGGAAATGAATCACAAGGGGGGATACACTTCTGTTTTCCCAGTTGGGCACACCCAGAGCCCAATTACAAATTTAATGAAATGTTCAAGAAGTTTTATCCTGAAAAAATGACCTCTTTTTCAGATATGATTGATGAAATGCTGGAAAAACTAAAATCTGAAGAAGAATTTTTCAAAGAAAAAGCAGTAAAACAAATTGAAGCCGAGAGGATAAGTAAAAAGAGAAAAGAATTAAAAAAGACTGAAAATAAAACACCAAAAACCCCACCAAAAGAATTGAAGGAAGAAGTTTTAATAAAAGACTATGAAAGAGCTTATAATTTAAGGGTCGTAAAAAAAATGACCCTGAAAGAAGCGGGTGATTTATTGGGGGTAGGAAAAGATACAATTAATCGCTGGACAAAAAAATACAAGGCAATTTTAAGGAAAAATGAGTTGACTGATAGTTCAACTGAACCCGAGAAGTCCCCTCAGAATGGCTAAAAACCCCCTGTTTTTTTGAAAATACCGACGGAAAATTGGGTTTTTCCAAAATTTATAATGAAATACATCCCCTCAAAAATAGTCAATAAAGTTTATTAATAATAAATTTAACCTTAACTTATGAATAAACTATTAAGTGAATTCAAAGAAATATATGGATTTCTTCCTGATGAGATGGAAGTTGGAGAAGAAAGGGTTGTTGAACAAAAGTGTGAGCTTGTGCATTTTTCAGAAATGAGGGGAGCCATCTTGAATAATTTTTTAGTTACTCTGACTTTTTGGAAACATAGAAAAAAAAATGTATCTGCTTACA
>Ga0210043_1002172_pt1 | contig 13572 bp, 10 predicted proteins | sample CryGeymet201501t_FD_183990 | JGI IMG/M metagenome (GOLD analysis project Ga0210043, IMG submission 183990) | Groundwater microbial communities from Crystal Geyser aquifers in Utah, USA - Crystal Geyser metaG 2015-01t (SPAdes) (version 2) | ecosystem: Environmental > Aquatic > Deep subsurface >... | reverse complement strand
TGAGCCATTAAACCCTGCCCCCTGACCCAATTTTCCATTAGCAACTGAGTAGGTAATTGCAGTATCAGTGCCATGATTGTTATTACCTGAGAAGTCTGTAGAGTTACCGTTCAAGTGCCAGAGTCCTGCCGTTGTACCGAATTGATTGGGTCTTAATTCTCCGTATACATGCCCTTCGTAGAGTTCTTTGATTTGGTCGGCTGAGAGAGCTGTACCGTTAATTAGAAAAACATCGTCAAGTGAACCAGTGAAGAACTCTGCATTAGTACCCGCATTATTTCTTGCTCCCACTCTGACATAGTTAGTGGCGGCATATACAGCACCAGAAGTCCATGCGGTAGTAGCTTTATATACGCCATCAACATACATTCTTAATCCAACTCCATCATAGGTAGCTACTGCATGATGCCAAGCGTTATCATTATGACTGGTTATTGAATAAACCTGTCCGTAGTGAGTCCCTGCGGTAGTGCCATTATTCTTGCCAGAAACTAAACCAATCTGGCCCGAGGAGGTAAAAAATCTAATTCCAGCGACATTGGTGTTCTGAGAATAACTAGTAAACATAGTAGTTGTACCAGCCGATGAGTACTTAACCCATGCCCCTACTGTGAAATTACCCGTTGGCTTGAGGTCTGCATGGTCGATAGCTGAGTACGCATCATCTCCATCTAAATCAACACCACCACCGAACTTACCTGTTCCCTCGGCTGGGTCTGATATAGCTGTTAGGGTATGTGTTCCCTGAGTATCAGTCGTTAATGCTCCACTCTCAAACCTGTAATAGGCTTTTAAGTTACTTGAGTTTGCAGTAATGGTTTTTAGAAGTTCTGGCATTTATTATTACTATGAATAGTAGAAAACTATTCGTACTGTTTGGGGGGCTGTCGTAGTTATTGAATCTAAATCCACTGTGTAAATATCCCCTGCAGTGACACTCGTTGTATCTGGTGTAGCAGTGTTACTCGTAGCTGTTCCTGCAAGCGTTGGTTTGGTAGCTGTAGGGAAGATGCTTGTTGCGTTCTTGTTAATGTCTGCCACTGTTGAGCCTGTAGCACCTGCGGTGTCGGCAATAATCTGGATTGTGTCAACTGTAGTAATGCCAGTTGGAGCGTGCCATGTGCCTTGTCCTGTGCCTGCAACAGCTGTTCCTGGGATAATAATTTCGTACTTCCCACCTGCTCCTGCATTATCATCTACATATTTCTTAGTAGCAGCTTGCAGGTCAGTGGTAGGTGCTGGGACAACTGGAGAGCTTGAAAAGGTTTTGACTCCTGCGATTGTTTGGTCTCCAGAAAGCAGTGCTACACCAGTTAAAGTGTTATTAGCCGAAGCAATGGTTTTATTGGTGAGAGTTTGAGTTGCCGTTTTCCCCACAGATTTGTCTGTTGAGGTAACTTCTGAAAGCTTATAGTCGTGTGAGCTTGTAACAGCAGAAGAGTTTGCTCCAACCTTGGCCTGTAATGCTTCTATAGCATCATTAGCGTCAGCGTGTTGCCCCGCATGAGAGGGACTATTCTGTGTATCTGTGGCTATCGGATTGGTAAGGGTGTCTAAAGTTGTCGGATAGGTAATTGCCATTTCAATCCTTTATTAACCTAGTGTTAAAGTCCAGGTAACTGTAACTGTATCAGAAGCCCCCTTGTTGATAACTGTAAAGGTTGTTCTGGCGAGCATTGTGCCACCTGAAGCAGCGTTGAAAATACCCGCTTCGGTAAGTGCACCCGTAGCATCTCCAGCAGCCCAGTCGGCTACATAGGTAACTACGTTTGCGGTAGCGGTACTAGAAGTAAATGCGTTTCTATCTAATTCTGTTTCTAGGGTGGTATTTCCAACTACTACTGCGGTTGTTCCAGTTCCTACTGCCATGTGTGACATAGCAGCTTGGGCTGGTGTGCCAGCTAGTTGGTCTGCGATGTGATTCTTGCCTGTGGTGACAACGGTATTAGAAACTCTCGTTTCCTTCACATTACCATCTGCATCTTTTAGGACGAGCCTAACTTTGCCTACTAAGTTCGTGTTTTCTTTTACTTGCATATCTGTCAGTCTAAGCCATTTTATTCTTAATGTAAAGAGTTACGGTTTTACCTCTCCTCCGTAAAGGACTTGTTGAGTAAGAGAGTGACAAGTTACTCCCATTGTTGTTTACCTAACTATTAAGTTAAGACTCTAACTGCGAAGGTATCCCTAAACTCGGCAACCCCATACAGTACATCAGCCACAACCTCTGTAGCCAGAGAGCGAATATTGTAATCGCTCTGGATGCGAACATCTTGCTGCACAGCAGCAATCAGTGCGTCCTTATGGAACAGCATGTTGTGAGTTGAGACTGGTGAAGTACCAGTTGTAGGTACATTCGTACTGATGTAAACATCTACCCCGTAGATTTGACCGAAGTAACCTTTTGGTTTTGCAGTTTGGACATTGCCTCCCTGTAAAGAGCCTGTTACGACGGGACTCATCTGCGCTAAGTAGCCAACCGCATCGGATAGAACAAATTTGTCGATTCCGAGGATTGCTTTCATTTGCGCTGGTTTTAAGACGAGCGTTCGATCCATTCCTGGAGCGTCAGCGTCATCTAGGTATTGAATAGCAGTCAGTAAATTAGCATCTGTAATAGCGACTCCTGCCGAGCCAACTGATTGGCCCAAGCCTGAGTACAAACCTAACACACTAGTGTCCATAGCTTTCGCTAAGGCATAGCCAGCGCGGTTGGTGTACAAAGAACGCAGTTCATAAGCAGATTGTATTGCTACAATGTCTTCTACTTTGAAGGCTGCATATTTATGAGTATCAATCGATAGGTCAGTTTTGCCTTCCGTAATAGTCTCGAAGGTCACATCTGTACTCGCTGCTTTATCAGTAGCAGTAAGATTACTAACATCTGGGATGTGTAGTGTATCTCCTTGCTGTTTGATGTCAGACGAGAACATTAAGTTGATGCGCTTCATAGCTACCAAGTTAGACTCAGTAGCAACTTTCACGTCCTTGCTCCAGATTTCTGGAATAAAGTTCGCGGCAGTTGTCGTGGTTATATTTCCACTTGCCATAATATGTAACTAACTCACGTTAAACAACACGTCCCTCTACCATTGCTTTATGAATCTCTTGTTGCTTTGCAGCATATTCAGAAGTTGACATCTTACTAATTTCAGATGTCTTCCAGATCCGCTTACTAGAAGATTGGGTACTTCTTTCTGCGTCACTAGAATTGGAATCCGCTGATTGAGATTCAGCTTTGGTTTCAGTTTGCGTTGTTTCCGTTGATCGACCACTCTTGGTTGTTTTTTGCGACAAAGATTCAAGGTACTCGGGAAGGTACGTTTTGACGGCTTCGGATACTTCCTCCCAAGATGGTTCTGTACTGGTGAGATGCTTCTTAACAGCGGGTAAGAGCCAAGGCTCTGTCATCGCTATTTCAGAAATTGCATTATCAGTAAGTCCTGTCTTAGAAAGTTGTTCTTTAGCAAAGCCCAAGATTTCGCTTGAATAGAGTTTTTCTTTTAGTTCAGCATTTTCAGCTGAAAGTCTTTCTCCATCGCTCATCTCGGCTAATCTCTTCTCTCTTTCCTTCTTGCGGTATTCCGCAAGCTCTTTTTCAAGTTGAGAAAGCTTTTCGTCTTTTTCCGCTAGTTTCTTGTTCTTGTCTCCAAGAGCGTTAATAAACTCTCCTTTTGATTTGAGGTCAGAACTATCGGGTGTTGTACTTTCTGAGTTGACTTTCGTCTTATCAGACAGTTCGTCACCAGGCTTAGTTTGCAGTTCTGAACCGTCAACCGTAGAAGAATCTACGCTGTCGTCAGTTACACTTACGTTGGTCTGGGATGTTACGTCTTTTTCAGTCATTATATTTATCTAACAATAATGGTCGTTGTCTATGGGTGTTTACTCCTTTCCGACCATAGATCCACATTTCTTACTCGCAATCATAATATCACACTCTATTTAGGTTTGATAATATTTGGTCTGAAGGTAGATGCCTCCTCACCAAAGTCTATCGCTTGTTCTTGTATCATGGTAGTCAGCTGTCTTATTCTCTCTGCTTTCTGGGCTTCACTGAGAGATTGATCCCTAGCTACCTTCCTAATCTCTGCTCTAATTTGGCCCTGGTTATATTTGAAAGACTTAGATGCTGATGCTGCGCCAGCTTCTATATCCACTGGAACTGCCTTTATACCAAGCCATACGTCAGATAAAGTAATTGGTATGTCCCTAATCCTGCCCTTATAGTCTGGTTTTCTAGCAATAGCATTATAGAGTTTGTCCCAAGAGTAACCTCCTGTGATACCAACTTCTTTGAGGCCGAAAATGTCTTCTATTGGTTGAGTACCTGGAGCAAATGATGGGGCTATTGTTCTATAGATGTAGTTGATTAGCTTCCTGGTTCTATCTGCGGATGTATCACTAGCTTCATTCCAGATCTCTGTACCCATGAATGGATCTCTATTGGCAACTACGGCAGCAGTTATAGAAATCATTGGATTTGATGGTGTTCCTAAACTAGAAACAATGTCTACTGGAGCAGCCCAGGGAAGAATATAGTTTAGATCTAGGTAGAGTGGTTGGCTCTTAATTGATCCGTCCTTCATCTTTATCTCAGAGTTCCATGGAAGCTTGACATACATGCCGTTTTTAATGTATTCAGGGAGTGCAAACTCTTCGTTCTTTCTCTCTTGATCTTCTATGTTTCTGGCAAGTTTGTAGTATTTGCTTATAGCGGTGGGCCTTTTACCAATGGTCTTAATTGTAGCCCCAGTGGCCTTATAACCAAAGGTAATGAATGGAAAACCGAATGGGATATCTCTAAGAACCCTTACCCATTCTGGAATATCTGAGTAGTCGAATAATGTCTCAGTAGCCCAGGCAGCTGCCTTAGCCATATCATCACCCTCTCCCCTTCTCCAAGAGTAAACAGCTAGTTTCCCTATAGATTCTATCCCCTGGTAAGTATCTCCTGACTTATCAACAAAACCAGTCATGAAGGCCTTGATGGGATTTACTTTTCCAGACGATAGCTCTTTTACCATTCTACCCAATTCAACAGATCTTTGTGTGGTTTCCATCAATCCCATCTTTAGAGCCTCATCATAATATTTCCCCTTTCCCTTAATAACTTGTTGTATTGATTCTCCTAAAAGTTTAACTCCTTTGGGAAGAAAGGTTGGGTATCCAGCCATATCCATCAAAACCATATTTGACATGAAGTCTTTACCCTGAGCAGCTGGATTAAGAATAACCTTGCCAATCTTCCAGAGGCTAATCAACTTTTTATAGATCTTCTGTATATAAGCATCTAGTCCAGTCTTATTGGTTACGTCCTGCATACCCATGATGTCTTTGGCTATGGCATTGGGAACTATCTTCTCAGACAACACCCCGAGTTTGGCGTTCTTTGGAAGCTTAGTAAACTTCCCTGAGAGCATAGCTGCTTCATCAGCAGAGCTTACTATAAAGTTTTGAGCTACCCATCTAAAGAATCTACCTTTCTCAAGCATATCGGTCATATCGGCAACAGCTCTACCTCCAACTAAAGCACCATCTCTGATTGCTCCAAGTTGTCTTCGCAGTGCTTCTGGGATGTCTTTTCTAGCAATAAGTCTATCTAGGTTAGCTTTCTCCCCACCAGTAATAAAGGACACAAAGGCTGGTTTATCATTGAGATACTTTAGGAAATACTCTGGTAGGTAAGTACCCATATTTTCTAAGATGTTCTTAATTTCAGTAGCTTTATCTGGGAATATCTGAGCCATTTCCTCTACTAGATCAGTCGATAAAGCGTCCACGTTGGTTCTGATTAGTGCAGCAGCCTGTCTTAAGGGCTCTTCAGACTTGGCTACCGACTTAGAGCCAGTCGCTATTTCCCATATTCTCCTACTAGCAGCTTTCTCTATTTCGGCAGCAGACTTACCAAGGGTATTTATCTTTGGTCCTACGGCTACCTTGGTATAATCTTGTGCGTAAACAGAAACATTCTTCGCAAGCTTTTCAGCCTGTCTTACTCCAGCGGAAATAGATCCTTTCATCACATTTTTTCTAGTAAGGTAACTTGGATCTAATTTTTCTGTAGTAGCCTCCACCCATCTTCCAATCATCTGGCTAACGTCGTTAAGTTTCTCTACGGCTTTATCCCTAAAAGTTTTAGCTACTGGAGCATCCCCCTCTTGAAGCAACTGTTCTGCGCTAGACTTAACTACTGATGACATTGGTTGCGTCACCTCCGTGTAAAGTAGCCTGAGGTCTTTCACGGCCTGGGTCTTTAGCTTCTTCATCTCAGTAACAAGTTCTTTAGCTGGAGTCACGAATCCTTTTCCTACTCTTGGGGGGGATACTATCTTTCCCTTCCTCATGGTGTCTGATACTTTTCTAACAATGCTTCCATCGGCAGTAACCATACTAGATATTCCAGACGTTCTTGCCTCAAGTAGTGGGACTCCTGGTATGGCTGGTCCTACCTTCGGAGCTATCTTCATACCGAGTTCATTCGCAGCCTTGAAGTAAGCATCCGTAATTGCAGTAGCTCTTGTCTTAGATTCCAGGTTTGGAAGCTTCTCTATCAGAGTATTAACTAAAGCCTGGTCTCCAGACTTAACAGAGTTAATGAGATCATCGACAATGGAAGCGTTTTGTTTATTAGCTAATTTTAGTTCTATCTTAGATACGGCTTTCTCAGTTTCACCAAGCACGGGTCTAACTGATTTGAGTTTTGGAGCAGACTTTAATCCCTTGGCTATATTCTCAAATCTATCAGCACCCAATACCGTCCTTGCTATTCCTTTTCCAGTTTTCCCGACTAGATTAAATGGTTCTAGGAATCTAGCACCCTGAGCAAGTTTCTCTCCTGCACTAACAGCACCCGCTATCTTTCCAACTTTTCCTACCTTGCCTAAAACCTTACCAGCTAAACCAACGCCAGCTGCTAGATTAAGAGGATCTAATATAAGATCAGCTGCAAAGCCCTTTGCTTTGCCACCCCATGAGTCATCAATGCTTCCAGAGCGACGCATAATCTTAGATGGTATCTCTCTGGTTGAGATACCCTTGCCGATACCTATGCCAGACCACAAACCACTGGCTGCATACTGTGGGATTGAAAGGAAGTCTCCAATATCACTTAATGTTCCGCCCGACCAAATCTTATCTGATTGAGATGAACTAAGTTTAGGAGTCGTTGGCTTATATGATGGTTGTTTGACAGGCGTAGTTCCAGACTTATATCCAGAAATCATGTCAGCTGTAAATGCCATTGTTATCTCCCGAATAAACCTTTGATACCACCCCAGATTTTAGAGAGCAATCCCTCTGGTTTAGGTTGTGATATACCAGGCATCTGGGAATAACCCCCACTAAAGTTGGGAGAACTATTTGCTCCGCTAGATAGGCTAATTGATGAAAGGTCTACTGGCTTAATATTCGGAGTGGAAACATTAACCTGAGATATTGGAGATAAGTTTATCTTTGGAATCTTTGGTCCACCGATACTCAAAGCTGTCGGACTCTGTACCTGTGGCTGCTGGAAATTAAGACCACTAATAGAAGACTTTAGTGCACCAACCCCCAGGTCTGAACCCAGACCATTACTACTAGATCCTGGTAATTTAATCTGTGGTCCTCTGATATCCTGTCTGGCTGCTGTTAATCCAGATCTGCCAGCTTGACCATCTCTAGTAACCTGACCAGTAGAGTCGATACCCAAGTTCTGTCCTGCTGTTACTTCTCTTAATTTCTTTTGTGCATCTGTTGTTTGACCTGCTATAGATAGTCCTGGTTGCAGGTTCTTTTTATCTTCTTCTCCAGCACTTATCATCTCTGGAATATCTGGAAGTAGGCCAGTACTTCTTGCCCAATCCATAATTGGGCTAGAATCAATACTTGTGGTTTGAGTAAAAGGTGGAATATCTGTAACTGGCTGGACTACTTGAGGAATATCACTCCCGTAAAGTTGTGGTTCGAATATATCATTCTGATTTGCTAAATTGATATCTACTGCGATAGCCTTAGCCACGAGATCTTCTCCTTCTGGTCCTGCTCCATAAAGCTTGAATCTACCATCATCAAGACGGCTGGCCGTATTAACACTAATGCTTCCGTCCAGTTCTTTGGTGATATATTTAAACTTTGAGACTAGATTCATTTCTTTTGCAGTAAGTCTAGCTGCTGATTCGCTGGTTATATTTCTACCAACAACCTCTCCCTCCTCGTTCACAACCGACCAATCCTGGGTTAGTGGGTTGTACTGCACGGGGTCATTGAGGTAATCTGCCGTCTTTCCAGTCTGTATATCTCTTCCATCTGGGGTAATAGATCTGACAGATCCGTCTTTAGTAATAACATCAAATAGTATTCCGTTTTCGTAAGCACCAACCTTCTCTTGAGCGAAAGTAGCTCCCTGCTGTGCCTGAGTTAAAAGACCCCTATCGATTGCTATTCCATCCTGAGCCATTTGAACCATTGTGTCATATAGCTGGTTATATAGCTCTTGTTCTGCCTTTGCAGCGGTCAATCCGTCTACTACTCCCAGCTGGTGTTGTCTCTGTAGAGAGTCTAGCTTGGAAACTGTATCAGCAGCTTGAAAGTCTAGGGCATTAGTCTTATTAGTTGTACCTCCAGCAGTTGAGATAGAAGTAAGTAACCTTGCTTCTTGCTCTACTAACTGTGCATAAACCGTACTATCTGGGTTAGCCATTGCTCTGAGTTCTTGAGTGATTGCTAAATCTTCTTGAGGGGTAATACCACCACTCTTAAATTGATCTATAAGTTCGATTCTTCTCTTGGCAACGGCCTCAGTCTGAGCTTCATCAAATGAGCTAATAACACGTTGTTGTTGGGCCGTGAACTCTTTAGATCCTGGGCTTTCTACCCCTAGTAGTTCTTGTTCGATCTTATATCTATCTTCGGCTGAGATGCTACCATCAGCAGTAACATACCTAGCCTCTAGTTCACTACGCTTTGTTTCTCTAACTCTGCTCTTCTCGGTAGCTTGGAGCTTAACCAGTGTACTAAGTGCGCTAGAACCTTCATTGGTGTCTTGACCAACCTCATCAACATAGTCCTTAACGAACTTCTGTAGCTCTTCATAAGAAGTGCCCCCGTCCATGTAGGAAGTGACCATGTTGTCGAATCTCGACCTTCTCTGCTCTGTGATTGCTGCTGAAAACTGGGAACTAAAACTGGAAGCAACTCCTTGGTAAGAAGGGGCTGCCATAATCCTTGAGCTTGTCCTTGAGGGTCTTCTTGTTATTGATGCCATATTATGCTCCCAGTGGTGCGCTAGGCGGTATTACCATTCCTCCTGTAGAGTTTGGATTTACAGCTTCCCTTGCTGTTGGAGCTACTGGTCTGGTTTCTCCTGCCATCGGGCTTGTATTTGCTAACGCCATATTATTCATGTTCCCCTGAGCTTGTGCTTGGACCATTGGGTTTTGAGGGGGTTGAGCTGGACCAGCTGCTCCTGCCTGTGCGCCCATTTGTCCAACGGCTGAAGCTTTCTCCTGTAGTTGTTGACCTAGGGAAGCTAGCTCTGCCTTTAGTTTCTGAATCTTACCTGCTCTATCTGGGCTAAGTTCAAGGTCATCGGCCTCGTCTTTGAGATACTGCTTAGTATCTGCTGGTGAACCCATATCCATCAATGCGTTATATCTATCTATTGCCTGGCTGATAGAAGTTAGGTTGGCTTGCAGACCAAGAGTCAGATTTTGAATCTCTCTGGCTACATCAATCGGTAGGTTGTCTGAGAAGATAACATCAATCTGGTGCTGGTGAAGGTTATCAACTATCATCTCTTTACCATCATCTAGTTTTATAGTTAGGGCCTCCGGGTTGTTCTTCTCAAGAATCTTGAAAGACATCTTGATTAGTTTTCTAACAGCGTCCTCCCAATCTATCTGCCTAGAGGCTACGGCCAACGTAGCTGGTTGCATAGACAGCTTAGCTTGGAAACCAGAGGTGACGTTATTTGGAAATACTCCACTCGCTGCTTTGGGCATGAGTGAAATAAAGTGGAATAGATCTAAAAGCATTTGGACTTGTTCGATCATTGGTTGTATTTGAGCTGGATTATTTAGATATTCTAAACCCTCGCCCCTATCTGATCGTCTAACTGGAATCTTCTTGCCTCTGAGTTTTCCTAGCTTCTTGCCACCAAGAGCTTTGTTATATTCAAGAACTGGTGGGTAGCCAAGATCTCTTGAGATCTCTGAGATAGCAGTAAGTAGGGCATTGATTTCCTGGCATACTGACTTCCATCTCTTAATCTCTGAGTTTCCCTGAGCGTCGTTAATAAGTCTGAGGTTGTGTACGGGGACTACTGGGACAAAACCATAGTTGTGCTTTTCTCTATCGATCTCCACCCCGTTAGCTACGGTGATAATGTCTTCGTCTGTGTACATTCTGAATATACCAGTCATGTCATCATCAAAGCTGTTTATTGATTGTGGTAGTACCCTGGCTTCTCTATCTGTGGAAACGTCTACCTTGAATCTCTTCTTAATTGCTTTTGGTGTCATTCTCTTATAGGTGATAACAGATTCTACTTCGTCATAATCAGTAGAGGTGTAAATAATTCTAGTTGTGAAGGGATTGAGTGAGGATAAGTCTAGTGTTCCTTTATCGCCACCATCAGTCTTTCCCTTATTCCAGAATGGGAATAGAGCTGCTTGGCCGAGCATGAAGTACTGTCTGGCTGAATCCTTAAATCTAGTCTTGAAGTTTGCGTCATAGAGTAATTTGTTAGTAAGTACCTCACCGAAGTCTGAGACTGTCTGGCTTACTTTGTCCGAACCCACGGGTCTAAACTGGACCTGTGGTGGGGTATTGGTAAGCATGTAGGTGTAAAGATCAATGACAGTAGCCCCGACATTGAATACTAGCTTGAGACTTCCCTCTGGGTCAATGTTCCACTGCTCTGTGGCATCTCCATCATAGAAAGACCTATCCATAGACATCTGATTAAAAACTTGCGAATATTGGGTTTCTACTGAATCCCAAGCATCAAGAACCTCTTGACCAACCATCCTTTTTTTGACAGCTACATCGTAATCTTTTTGTTCTACTGCTTCTATTGCGTGTTTATTTGGCATGTAATTTGCTATCTCCTATAGTCCTCTATATCACCCATATTACCATACTCTTTAGCACCTATACCAGCAAGAGCTAGGGCCATAACACAATCTGTGTCTATCAGTTTATCATCCATGTTTCTAGGATACTGGCGCAGTTCTTCATAAAGTGGTGGTATAAAGGGCATTCTAATCTCTCCTTTAGCCAACATATCCTGCAAGTTGTTGATGAGTTTTACCTTTTTACTTCCAGTGCCAGAAAATGAATATGGAATGAATGGGATTCCCAATTCTTTAAGCCACTCTGTCTGCATATCTCCAGCCATGGCAGTAGCATCTACAACAAAGTCTCCGCCATATCGCTTACTAATTATATTTATGTCGCTCATTATCTCTTCCCAAGATCCAACGCCACCACCCTTCTTGTAGAAGTTCACCAAGGTAAATGGAAGAGTGGAAACATCTAGGGTTATGGAAACCGTAAAGTCTTGCTTCCTTCCGAAGTCTACGCCAGTGAGATATTCCCTATTTGTTGAGGGTTTGATAGGTAAAATGATAGTTTCATCAGTGCATAGCTCTATATTAGACTCTGGAAAAGCCATAGCATCTTCATCTATGAACAAACCCATGACTCTTTCGTCAATGAGTTGTTTATTCTTTCCCTTTAGGAACTTTGTGATCTTTTCCTGGTTGGCTTTGGGGTTCATTCTGGAGTCAGCAAACACTGAATAGACGTTATCTCTAAAATGTTGGTTGGGAACACCACCAACTACCTTCAATCCCTGCCTGAAAAGAGTCCAATACTCGTTCTTTCCTTTGGGAGTGCCAAATCCACAGACGATTCCGCCTCTTCTCCAGGTTCTCGGGTGTAATACTTTGTCTAAACAATGGATTAAGTGTCTTGCATCGGCTGGTTCGTTGATTAAAACCAGGTCGTAAGCCTCTCCCTCGATGTGTTTTCCCTTATCGTGTAGACCAATGGCGTCTATTGTGACCCCATTCTTCAGTTTTATGACTGGATGGGCGTCCCTTCTAGTGCCAACAGTGACAGATTCGACTCTATATCTTAAAAACGGAGAGTCTCTAAAGGCTCTCTCGATTGATTCCCATAGTTCCACAGCCTGTTTATTTTCTGGACCAGTACATAAAATAGAGTATGGTGTAGTTTGATACTCTTTGTATGACTTCCATGGCTTTCCAGGCTTGATCTTGTAGGCTGCCATGTGAGTTGCTAAGAACTTTGCCGACCAAGTTTTGCCTGCCGAGTTACCACCAGACATATAAAGCTCATCATACTTTCCAGACTCTACCTGTTGGATAAAATCTAACTGGTGTTCAAACAAATAATACTCTTCCTCTGGTGGAGATACATAAACTTTGGTGAATAGGTTGGGATCTGTCCTGGCTTTATCCCAATTATCCCTGTAAACATCTGGGATTAACTTATCATTTGCCACTTGTTGCCTTCTCGTTTAATTTTATTTCCTCAACAACCTCTCCTTCGACTGCCTGTGCACTAAATCTTCTTTTCTCTAGGGCTTCAAAAGCCTCATCTAGTTTAGTCAGACTACCGCGCCTACCCTGTTCCTTTAGGGCTTCAGTATAAAGACGAGCGTCTACCTCCATCACTGGTCCAGTAGTCTCCTCTCCCTGGAACTGTTGCTTGTAGAAGTTATCAACCATCTTGTCCCCAATATTGATAATCCTGTCGAGAGCATTGTTGGCTTCGGTCTTATCTACCTCTAGGTTTTTCTGGAGAACCTGCTGCTTCCTACTAAGCTCCTGTTTTGATCTGAGGACGTAGCTGGAGTGGTTTTTCAAGTGGTAAGCTAACTGTTGCTTCGTAGTCAGAAAACCTGATTGTTTACACCATCCGATTATCTGTTGCAGAGAGAAGTTAGCCACCACCTTAGCGTCAATGTCGTCCCGTAATCTATTCCCTTTAAGATCTTCTGCTTGACAGACTAGACACTTTGGAGAGTCTATATACGGGGGTACTTTTTTAATTAGCTGTTTTGACATCCTAAGTGATTATAACCCAGGCTGGTTCGAATTAAACTTCTTTTCCAGATATTCCATTACCTCTGGTATAGAAAAGTACCTATCTTTCCTAGAACCCACCCTAATGTGGGGAATGTCTTTCCATTCTCCATGAAGAATCATTTTTGTGATGCTGTTCGGATGTATTTTAAGATACTTAGCCAGCTTAGTTGATGATGCGGGATGTTTAGTAATATTCTCCTCCTAATCCTTGTTCTGGGGTATTGTGATAGACCTGGAGAAGTGTCCATCTTAAAATGTTGCCATTCCTAGCTTCTACAGGGTCTCCATCTTGATAATTGTCTTTTGGATATTTGTGTTCGTTTCTGACTTTATATTTATAGTCTGATTTATCGGCTATTTCCTGTTCTGTAATACCGTAATCCTCCGCTAGACTAGCTAGAGACTGAGCTACATAATTAACTACGTCTGTGAACTCATCAAGTATTTCTTCTCTAACTCCACCCCTTAAAGCATC
>Ga0210043_1002171_pt1 | contig 13595 bp, 15 predicted proteins | sample CryGeymet201501t_FD_183990 | JGI IMG/M metagenome (GOLD analysis project Ga0210043, IMG submission 183990) | Groundwater microbial communities from Crystal Geyser aquifers in Utah, USA - Crystal Geyser metaG 2015-01t (SPAdes) (version 2) | ecosystem: Environmental > Aquatic > Deep subsurface >... | reverse complement strand
ATTAGATAAAGTTCTTAGATTAGTAGAAAAGATGGAAAGAAATTCTAAACCTCAAGAACCAAGAGCTGAAAGACCAGACAAAGTTAAAACTGTTGCTGAGATCATCGCTCAATCAATTGACGAATAAATTCTAGTGGTTAGTAAGGTATAATCAAAACTTCATGTTACTTGATGCTACTAACCTCTCCAAAGCCATAGGTGCTAAATATCTGTTCAAAGATATCTCTTTTTCTATCATGCCTGGTGAAAAAGTTGCTTTAATTGGTCGGAATGGACATGGCAAAACTACTCTACTTAAAATCTTAAGTGGTGAAGATCATGACTACGAAGGTGATATTACCACCCCAAAGGGAATTAATATTACTCTGACTAAACAAGAACACATTGAGCATGCTGAACAAACTCCCCTAGAATACATTATCAACAGTGTTCCTAATTACCATGAATATAAAAAAATATTAGAAGATTTTGAAAGTGGTGAGAATACAAATGTTAATCGCTATTTAGAAATTTTAGAAAAGTTTACCGAACATAAATTCTTTAATGTAGAAGATGCTGTGCTTAGTACTCTTTCTGACTTTAATATCCCAAATGAGTTATCTCAGCAACCCTTAGCCCATCTTTCTGGTGGACAGAAAAGATATGTAGAGATGACCAGGATGATGTTTTCTCAAGCTGATCTATTGCTGATTGATGAGCCAACTAACCATTTAGACTATCTAGGAAAAGAGAGATTTATCGCCTGGATGCGTGGTCTCAAACAAACAGTCATTGTTGTTACTCATGACAGAGATGTATTAAAATATGTAAACAAAATTATTGAAATCAAAGACAAGAAGTTAGAATCATATAAAGGCAACTACGACCACTATATTCAACTTAACTCTTCAAATACTCTCAGTTCTGTCAAAAATTACACCAATCAATTAAACAAACTCAAAGAAGCCAAGAAAAAGATGGAATGGGGTTTGAGAATGCGTGCTAAAAGCAAAGCATGGAAAATCCGTTATGACCATTGGTTACGTGATTACGAAAAACTAAAAGCAGAAACAGTCAAACCATCATTCTGGATTGATCAAGATTCGGTAGAAAACTTGGATAAGAAAGTGGTTGATACTTACGATAAGTTTAAAGAGAGAAATATTAAAATTAATATGGTTTCAAAAAGAGAACGTGGAATTGAGAGACTCTTAGTCAGAGATTTATCTCTTGGCTATGAAAATCCTGTTTTCAAAGAAGTAAACTTCTCTCTCAGAGACAATGACCGTGTTTACATTAAAGGTAAAAATGGAGCAGGAAAAAGTACCCTCGTTAAAACAATTCTCTCTTTAGCGGCTGATGAAAAACCGGTAGCAAAAATTATAAATGGAAAAATTACTCTCTCAGCTGACCTAAGAATTGGTGAGTACCAACAAGAGATCGACAAAAAATATTTGAAACTGCCTCTCTCAGAAGCAATCAGAATCAGTTACCAAGAAAAGAATATTGCAACAACTGATCAACAAATAATGAGTTTACTTTCTCAGTATTTATTTAACCCTGTCCAAGATGCAAACCAGAAAATAATGAACCTATCGGGTGGACAAAAAGCTCGTTTTCAAATAATTAAGATGTTAATTAATGAGCCAAATTTATTAATTCTTGATGAGCCAACAAATCACTTAGATCTTCCCTCAATTGAAGAATTAGAGAATGCCTTAGTTGATTTTGATGGAGCAATCTTATATATCTCCCATGACACCTACTTCATTGATAAGATGGGTGGATTTGTTGCAGATATATAAATATAAATCTTAAGAATTTTGATAAAAAGCTTTATCGTTCTTTTTTTCTGCTCGATAATAATTAAGACCAGTATAAAAATCTTTCATTAAGCGACTCAAATAAAACATTCCTTCTTCAGTTAGATAATAAAGACTACCCTCTCGTCTGACTACGCCAGCGATTTCTAAAGCTTTTAGCTCAGTTTTTACTAGTGTCTGTTCCATAAATCCCTGAGGAAAATTATCTATATCTATTTCCATACCAAAGAGACTAATTAAAAGATTATATTGTAAATCAGTAAATCTATTTAACTTTCCAATACCAATAACTGGAGAATCTCCGGCTTCAATGCGATCATGATACTCATTGATATCAAAAGTATTAATATAAAATTTAGAGTCTAGGTAACTGATAGCACTAAGTCCTATTCCTAGATATTGATTTCCACCATCATGATTTGTAATATATTCTCCTTGCTCTTCCTCAGAATCTCTCACAAAACACCAAGGGGTTAAGGCTGTATAGCCAGCGGTATTGAACTTCTCAAGCATTGCTTTATAAAAAACAACCTCAGTAGACTCATCAAAATCTTCAAAAGATCCCGGAGAAGCCATCAATGGATAACAGGTTATTTGACTAATCCCCATTTCTATTAGTTGATCAATATCGTCGATAAACTGATCTACAGTCTGGCCAGGGAAATTAAAAATAAGGTCAGCATTAACAACCTTGAAAGCTTCTTGAGCCCTCAAGATGTTTTCCTTTGCATTTGCGCCATTTTTACGTCCCATTTTTTTCAAAATTCCCTTATCAAAACTCTGCACACCAGCTGAGATTCTAGTTACTCCGGTATCTTTCATTAATTCAATATTTTCTAGGGTAAGATCTCTTGGATGGGTTTCTACAGATAAACTACCAGTATTTAACTTAAAATCTTCAATCAATGAAACTAATTCTGAGAAAACTAAGATTGGAGTACCTCCACCGATATAGACAGAAGAAAAAATTAATTCTTGATATAACTCTAATTCTTTTCTTAAATCACCGACATATGTTCTAGCGACATCAGGGTCATAAACACCACGACAAAAAGGACAAAATCTACAGAGTGGTGCTTCACAAAAAGGAATGTGTAAATATAAAGTGGTACCTTGACTATCTATTGGTTCAGATGATTTATCTGGTTCTTGATCTAGAGGTTCTCTAAAAATCTGGTTGCCTTTGTTTTTTATATATAAACCCAGTGCTCTACTACCTAAATCTAAACTTCTTTCTTTAAACATTCATCAAATTATATCATTTAACATCAAAATAAATATCATTAACTATTATAGTTAAATCAAACTACCCTAACTGAGATGATCCCTTTAAAGGCATTGGCTCTAATCCTTTTTCTCATTTAACTGACTTCATCCCTTTAAGTGGATAGCTAATATAAAATCACAGTAAAACTTGGGTAAATTTGAAAAAATATCTTAAACTGTTAGAATGATCTCATATGTTTTTATCAGATTTAACCAGTTTTCTACCGCTAAATAAGATTTGGATGAATAATTCAGTTCAAGATTACTTAGTTTTTTTTGTAATATTTATAGTCTTACTCATCTTAGTTAAATTATTTCAAAAACTTATTATCAACCGCTTAGAAAAAATAGTTGGTTATAGTCAAACAAACTTTGATGACTTTTTAGTCAGTTTAGTAAAATCAATTAATGGTTGGTTTTACTTTTATTTAGCTTTTTATGGAGCAAGTAGAGGGCTTGATTTGCCCAAGTTAGATCAATGGTTAATGGCCATATTAATCATCTGGGTGATGATTGAGATTAGTTCAAAAATTCAAATTATTATTAAACATGTCGCCAATAACTATTTGAGTGATGATAAAAACAAAGTTCCCATCCAAATATTGCAAAAAATAGTAGTTGGCATCATCTGGGTAATTGGTGGATTAATGATTCTCTCTAACCTGGGGATTAATGTGAACTCATTAGTTACTGGCCTAGGTATTGGAGGAATAGCTGTAGCTCTTGCAGTACAAAATATTTTGGGAGATTTATTTAGTTCTTTTGCCATATATTTTGATCGACCTTTTCAGATAGGAGACTTTATTACAGTTGGACAACAACAAGGAGTGGTAGAAAAAATTGGTATTAAGACTACTCGTATTAGAGCCCTCCAAGGAGAAGAGATTGTCATAGCAAATAATGACCTAACAAATGCCAGAATTCATAACTATAAAAAAATGAAATCACGTCGAGCTGACTTTACTGTTGGTGTTAATTATGATACCTCCACAGTAAAACTAAAAAAGATCCCTAAGATAATTGAAGGTATCATTAAAAAAATTGAATTAGCTGAATTTGATCGTGCTCATTTATCTAAATTAAACGAATATAGTATAGATTTTGAAGTTATCTACTTTGTTAATTCTGCTGACTATCTCGACTATATGGATGTAAAACATGAGATTTATATGCAACTGATTGAACATCTAGTAGCAGAAAAGATTCAATTAGCCTTTCCGACACGGACTGTGTTTGTTAAAAAGTAGAGTTAGTCTTAAAGATTAGAAAAACTATTTGTTACTATTATATTTTTTAACAATATCTTGAAAATACATAACAAAATTTTCAGGTTGTAATCTCTGTGCTGCAAAGTCTAAATCTACATGGGATATACCATTGTATCAAATTAACTTAAGCTGTGCGTTTACCAAATTCATAAATATTGAGTTATTTACTTGGTTAAATAGTCAAATAATGGCACAATATTGATATTGTTTAGCAATCATTTCAATTATCTCACTATGGTTAACTTCACTTCTTCCAATGCTATCCATGATTTTCTTTCCTAAAATCGTTATTTGGCTCATATATTCGGAAATTGCTGAAGCAGGAGGATAAAAGAATACATAATCAGATTCACCATATGTTAAATCCCCTGATAGATTTTTTTTATCAATTCCAGCTAAATTTACACTCATTTGAGAAGTATCCTGAAATCTCGTAGAATATGGATCATTGTAATCACTTGCAATTCTAGCAATATTGAGAGCTTTAGCTTTCCTATGATTTCTTGGCACTTGTTTTTTGCTACGAAAATTTCCGGGATCTACCTCAATCTCACCACTGCCATCCTTCTCGTATACATCTCCGCTATTTGCTAAAAAATGAGCTTCCTTTATTTTTCTTATAAAGGAAGATTCATCAGTAGATTATACTGATTGTTACCTCCAAACATCTCAACTCTACGTCTTATTCTTGTAGATTGTCCTACTCTCACGATATCCTTCCCATTCCGAAATGTATCGTGCCTTATTCACATAATTACTGTACTAATTTAGTTAGCTAATAATTAAGTTCTTGATAACAGCGGATTATATATACAAAAATAAGAGAACGTATATAATATTATACGTCCTCAAAATTGAGTACTAGAAGGGAATGTTGTGAATATTGCAGTTGTTTCATTATTTTCTTTATTAATTGTTGTTTTGATTAGTTGTATCAATCAACGCTTAAATCCTGGATTACTTGCTTTACTGGCTGCAAGTACCATTGGTTTATTTTTAGGTGGAATGTCGATCAGTTCTATTACTTCCCTATTCCCATCAAATCTTTTCATCCTACTTGTCTCAATGAGTTTAGTTTTTGGAACTGCTCATTATAATGGGACCCTGGAAAAATTAACCCAACGTGCTTTATATTTAATTAAAGGTCAGCAAAAACTCTTACCAATACTTATCTTTATTTTAGCTTTCCTCTTTTCTGCTCTTGGACCAGGTAATATCGTAGCAACTGCAATCCTTGCTCCAATGGCTATGGTGCTGGCAAAAAAACATCAAGTTTCTCAGTTATTAATTACTATCATGCTTTGTACTGGAGCAAATGCTGGGGCTTTCTCTCCAGTTGCACCAACTGGAATTATTGCAATTGGTCTAATGGAAAAGATGTCTATATCAAAAGATTTAATTTGGATTGTATTTGGTGCTTCAGCAGTTTTACAATCAATTTCAGCACTATTTGCATATGGTATCTTCCTTTTCAGAAGTCATAAGAGAAATAGACTACAAACTATAATAAACATCGGAAGATTCAAGATTGTTGTTGAACCTTTTATTAAAGAACAGAAAATAACTTTAGCTTTAATAGTAGCTTTACTTGTTGGAGTTACCATCTTTAAATTACCACTGATTCTCGTCTCACTTGCTGTAGCATTAATCATGTTTGGTCTCAAACTAGCAGATGAAGAAGTCATCTTAAAAAGATTACCTTGGAGCACTATCCTAATGGTATCAGGTATTGCAGTATTAATTGGCCTAATGGAAAAAACTGGAGGGCTAGACTTAGCAACTGACTTCATTGCTTCTACAGCCAGCTCTAATGTAATTAATGGACTATTAGCCTTTGTCAGTGGTCTAGTTAGTGCATATAGTTCATCTTCAGGAGTTGTTCTTCCAGCCTTTATGCCACTCATTCCTGGTCTTGCCCAGAAAATGAATATCCCAGATATGATCCCGATGGTTATTGCTGTAGCAGTTGGTTCTCATATGGTTGATGTTAGTCCACTCTCTACTTTGGGAGCTTTATCTTTAGCTGCCGTTGATGATAAGAAAGTAAGAGATAGAATGTTTAAAATGCTCATGATTTGGGGAATGGCGATGTCAGTCATTGCTGGGCTATTAGCTTTTATATTTTTAGATGTTTTAATTTAAATAAGAAGTTATTGATCTTACTAAATGATTAATGATTTAGTAGTACAATTATTTATATATGATAAAAAACAAAGGTTTATTATTTTCAAAGTCTGCTTTAGTCTCTGGGATTGGTATTTTAGTAATGACTGTTCTTTCAATTATTACTTTTGCTTCTCTACAGGTTAATACACTTTCAATTATTGGTATCTTCAGTATCATAATATTAGATATAGTTGTTGCTTTTGGACTATATATATTTCTAAAACCAGCTAATAGGACTTTGGCAATATTGATGGCTAGTTTAAGAATAATTTATGCTGGAATATTCTTGTTTGCACTTATCCAAATAGGCAATTTAGATAACTTCTATTTCATTTGGGACAGGGGTTTAGCTCTATTTGGTTTTCATTTACTAGTATTAGGTATTTTACTTTTGAAAGCTAAATATGTTCCAAAATATCTTGCCTATTTAGTTCTATTATCATCTATAGGATATATAATTGATGGAATGGGTAAGTTTATTGGCTACAAAACAGAAATAACTATATTCACATTTTTTGGAGAAATAATTCTAGGTTTTTGGTTAGTGATAAAAGGAAGAAAGACATTATTAAAAAAATAATAATAAAGTTAATATGGTTTTATCTATGACTCAGAAGAAGTCAGGAACTTCTTTTAATAATGGATATTCAATTAATCAGAAATGGAAAAACAACTAATAAAATAATATCTGCAGAGTAATGAGCTATCATTGCAGACTCTAACCCCTTTTTCCAATATAACCATCCAAAGACCATTCCCCCTATTCCATTAAGTAGAATAGCCCTAAATACAATTAGCGGAGTAATTGTTGTAAGCTGTGCTGTTGCTGGTAAATGTCCGATCCCAAATATAATTGCAGCAATAACTATTGAAGACCAAATAATGATCGGATTTGGTTTTTTATTTCTAAATAATTTTGAAAATATCCAAACTAAAAAAGTCACTAAAAATAACCTCATCAATATCTCCTCAACAATACCGCCATAAAATGATGCTAATACTCCCTGCCAAATTGGCACAGATTCAAAAGCCAAAACACCAATAAATTGAGAAAATATCTTATCTAATACAATTATAGTAAAACCAGTAATTACACCTGCTATTACATATAATAAAACGGGTACTTTTAATTTCTCCTTCTTTATCTTATTTTTACTTATTTTTTCTAGTAGTGGGGCACCTAATCCGACTTTCTTTCCAAGTAATAGACCAACAAAAATTGCTACTGAAATTAATAATCCACTTTGAAGAATACTTATAGATAATACTAAAGGAATTGAAATTGGAAGTTCTTTTAATATCTCTCCTTGTGTAGAAATTAAAAAAGGAAAAATAGAGACTACTCCAAATAAACCTAATGCTAACAAATAGCCAAAAAGTTTCCAGTTAATTAGAGATGTTATTTTCATAATATGAGTATAACAAATAAAAAGACCCTTCAGGGTCTTTTTAAATTAAACTTTCAACTGACTGCTAAAGCAAGTTAAAAATTTAGTAAGCTTTTTTTGCGCCTTTTTCTAGAGCTTTTTCAGCATTATCTTTAGACATCATTGCACAAACAGTTGTGCCACACTTCTCGTGTTTACCTTTGGCCATAAAGCCACCTTTTTGAGTTTGGTGAATCTCTGGAGCTGTCAAATCAACGCCTTTTTCCTTACATTTAACACAATATCCTGTAACCATATCTACCTCCACTTTAATTTATATTTGAAGTCATTATAACGCCTTTTTATAGTTATCCATACCCTAAAGGTAGAAAGTAGAACTTTAAGAATTTTGATCTAAAACAATTTGAACAGATTTTTTAAGAATTGGTAATTCTTTAACAACTACTTCCCAGACTAAATCTAAATCAATCTGATCATATTCATGAATCAAGACATCTCTCATACCAGCCATTTTTCTCCAAGGAATTTCTGAATATTGATCTTTGAAATCTTTTTCAAGTCTTTTGGTTGCTTCGCCAATTATCTCTATTCTTCTAATCACAGCATCTTGTTTTTCAAGATCTTCATCAAAAGCTTCTCTACTAACTTGAACTTCCATAATATATTATTCAATCCTAAGAATAGAGTTCAAAATATCTTCTAAATATGGAGTAGGTATTCTCTTCATGCTTGATAAAAAACTAACTGATCTTTCAAAATAAAGTCTTTTATTGAAGGTTTAAGAGTTTTATATTGAACTAAATCTACTTTTTTATTCAACTTATCTTCTAACTCAAGCTTCAAACCTACAAAATCTAATAAGCTCATTTTCTTACCAAGTTCCACTAAAATATCAATATCGCTTTCATCAGTCTGAGTATTTCTAGCATAAGAACCAAAAACAGCAGCTTTTTTGACTCCATAGGAAGATAAGATGGAATTAGTCTGATCACTTAAATACTGATTTGTCATGAGAATAGTATATCAAATCAATGATATCAACGCATGATTAGATTTGTTTTATATTTTGTGCTAGAGATACAAAAAAATCGAACCTATTTACCACTGTAATATCAGCTCGATTATCCTTTGCTCTCCCTATTGAACTCGTTACGGAACGGGTATAAAAGTCAATTATTAACTTATTCCCGCATAGAAGTTGAGAATTTCTCCAGCCAATTTTCCCATTTTCCCATCAAAACAGAAGTAGGTATGAGAGTTGTTTAACGCTTGTTAAGTAGAATGCATTTGATTTCAAAAACCCCTATGGAATTGCGCGACAGCAAACAAGAAGGCCTTGCCGAAGGATATCTTTACATTTACTAAAATACTTATTGATATAGTAACAATTATTTAGTATCATTTCAGGTTAAGTATGAAAAAACTCGAACAATTTCAATATGAACCAATTAGGCAGAGTCCAGAACCACTCTTAAATCCACAAAATTTAGAACAATTGAGTCGAGAATGGAATATACCAAAGGAGGATATCATGCTTATTGCACTCAATGCCTCTGGTATCAAGTATGATAATGTAGCTAATGACAGAGGAAGATTTATTGCTTCTTTTCCCGATGGCAGAAAATACCTTTTGGCACTTACTGTGTCTGACAAGCCTTTTTCAACTTTTGAACATGATGGTAGTAATGTGACATTTAATGGTAACGTTATCGCTACAGCATCACCGATGGTAAAAGATACTTGTACAGATTCTTATTGGCGTGGTGGGAAAAAGCACCTGACGCTTAATTCAAATTCTCGTAGTAATTGTCGTGGTTGTGTTTTTTGCGGAACATATTCTCTTGAAGACGATGACAAAGCACTAACCACTCCTGACGCACTTCGGCGTAAAGCAGAAGCACTGCAAATTGAATCTGGAAAAATGTTTTCTGAATTAGAATCAGTTGGTGTAGTAACTGGTTGTTTTCCAAGCGAAGAAAAGCTAATTAATCATTTAATGATGATTAGAGAAACTTTCTCTGAATTTGGATTCAACGGTGAGTTGCGCTATATTGGCTCACAACTACGTTCACAAGAAGCATTAGGACGGATCATTTCAACTGGTCCGTTTGCTCTTTATCTGACGGTAGAAGCATTTGAGCGACGCGAACAGCTTATGAAAAGAACGAAGGCTTCTCTTGATCTTGAAGGTGGAAAGAATCTTTTGGGTCGAGCAAAACAACTTGGAGCTGAAACAACTTTTCTCTACATTGCCGGTCTTGATAGTCATGAGACTATGGAAACTCAGTTTCCAACCTACGCTCCGCAGCTGACCAGGCTACCCCAGATTCAAACATTTCAAGCTTATGTTCCGGAACAAATAAAATTAAGGCGACCAGAAGCAGGAAAAATAGAATACTTTTTGAGAACAAGGAAGATTGCTGAAGTAGCTTTTCCGCATCTACTTCCAATTGCTGCCAACAACTTCCGTAGCCTGTGGTACACGACCTATGGTAATCAAACATTACCTAATTCTGAAATTTAATATATGAGAAGACCGGAAGAGCATATACATACACCAGAAAACAGTGAGACAGATCTATCAGGTGAAGCATTGCTTCATGAGTTGAAAAGTCGCTTTAATGCCGATTTTGTTACTGGGTTGCCGTGCGGTGAATTACGTGAGTTTATTGCCGCTAGTGCTCAAGATAAAGAGATACTTCATTTACCAACTACAAACGAACGAGAATCTGTAGGAATTGCTGCCGGCGCATGGTTAGCTGGTAAAAAACCAATTTTATATATGCAAAATAGCGGTTTGTTTGAATGCTCCAATGACCTAGGCTCCTTGCTAGTGGCATCAGAAATTCCGACTATCTTTGTTGTATCTTGGCGAGGGGCTCCGGGTGAAACAGCTACTCAACATTTAGCCACCGGAAATGCCACTTTACCACTGCTTGAGTCATTTGGTTTGCCCTACTCAATAACTGCCGCCCCTAGCGATGTTGCTCAACTTCATGAACAACAAACAGCTTCGAATTTACCAATTTTTTTCCTAAAGACAAGGGAGAAATTTAATAAGCCTCAGGCCATTGTTGCGCAACCAACATCCACTAGAAAAAAAACTGAAGTTTACCGCGATGAGCCCCATCAACTCTCTTCTCGTGAGGAAGCATTGCAACTAATTGCCACTTTGACGCCACCCAATAGAGCTTTATTTTCCTCGACTGGATTAATTTCTCGGTCACTATATCATCATTTCGATTCACCCAACCAATTTTACAATGCCGGAGCTTTTGGTTTAACCAGCTCAATTGCTTTAGGATTTTCTTCTGTAAAAACAGATGTCCCAGTGACGATTGTTGAGGGTGATGGCAGTGTACTCACAAATCTTGGCAACATAAATCTCATTGGGCACCAACAACCACAAAACTTTCTGCATATTGTATTGGATAATGGAGCTTACGTTTCTTGCTCCGGAGAAGAAACGGTTGGTTCAGAATTTATTCCTGACATGGCAGCTTTGTTAGGCTACGCAAATGTATTTTCCATTTCATCGCTGGATAATTTGGAAGCGATATTACGAGAAACCTCCAAAGAACAAATGACGGGACCTACAATGGTTCATGTAAAGATAAACCAAGCTGGTGAGCGACAATTCAGGCGTCCACTTGGAATGGCAGAGATTGCTAAACGATTCAAAACTCACTTTACAAGCTAGTATAATATTGTCATCATCATAGTATGAGTAACACAAAAACAGGCTGGAACCAAATTTATCAAAATCCTGAAGATTACACCTATTACAACGTGCTTACTCCTCACAAAAGTCTCGAAGATGTAATTCATTGGTTTGCATCAAAAAAAGTAAAAACAGTCTTAGATCTCGGCTGTGGTATGGGGAGAAATTTTTTTTCACTGCTTGAGGCAGGATTTGATGCGTATGGAATTGATAATGCTGGAAATGGTGTCAATCATATCCTTTCTCAAAAAACACAGTACAATATCTCAGATAAAGTTATATTAGGGAAATTTCAAGACCTTCCATATGGTGATGGATTTTTTGATGCGCTTATTAGTATTCAAACTCTCAACCATGGCTATGAAGCTGACATTATGCAAGGTATTAAAGAAATTGAGCGCGTCTTACATCCAGGAGGTTATTTTTTTATCACTGTGCCAGGTCGAGTTTCTTTGGGAAAAGTGCGATATTGCTTGGTTAAAACCGCAAAGAAGGTTGAGCCGCACACTTACCTTCCCACTATTGGTGATGAAATTGGAATACCTCATTATATTTTCAATAAGCAGCTAATACAAAAACACTTTTCCAGGTTTAAAAATCTTACAATTGCCAAAGACGAGAAAGATTACTACTGTATTTCAGGGCAGAAACCAATTGAGAAGTAGTCCCTTCTGTTTTGCTTGAGCTAGAATATCGGATAAAACTATCTTGTATTTTTCCTTGTGATAATCAAAGCCGTGGCCAATGGCCTGGCTAATTAACCTAGGTAACGCCTCAGATGCTAATTCTGGTCCAAGGCACATTATTTGACTAATTAAACAAACCATACTGGTTCTATTTGCTCCAGCTTGGCAATGCACATAGGTTGATATATTTGACTCGTGGATATATTGAGCCGCTCTCCATAAGTCGTCATTATTTTTAACATCGATAATAGTATGGTTTATGTTTGCTCTAGCGATTATTTTTTGTAAATCAATTATCTGTTCAGCCTCTTTTTCATCACCGGAAGAATATAAAGTCAGGACTTCAGTAATGTTAAGATTTACTAGAAAGTCGGCGGTTTCCGGCCAGCTCCCACGATACAATTTATCATTCACATGATCAAAATTTTTTGGCATAAAACGGATGAGTTTCTCGCCTGAAAATTGATGCGCCTGATGTTCATATTCCTTCTTCATATTCTATTTACTTCTTATACCTAATAGCCAATTATTAAGTGCTAGATAGAAAAGCCCGATTTCTTGATAGTTTGGTGTTTCTTCCCATCGTTTGCGTAAATATTCAGCTCTTTCATCAATCGTTCTGTGGACCACTGGATTTGCGAATGGTCTGACTGCTAAAGGAGTATCTACAATTTCCTCACCGATTTTTGGCACTGTAAATCCTGCTTGTTCTAATGAATGATCCCAAGTTATATCAACAATAATTTGAGAGTTATGTGCCAGAATCGCTAAGGCGAGGTGGTTTTGTTGTGGCATAACTTCCAAAAGGGAATATATATCTTCAGGATATGTGACGGCAATGTCTTGCCAAAAAAATGGAAAGGTTAAGTAAATAATCTCGAGACCAATGCCTTTTAAATCATAAGCAAGTACTTCATGCTTTGTAGTACAAGTACCTCTCCTTATTTTCCTAGTAAGTGCCAATATTTCGCTGTACGACAATCCTTTGCGGTTGATTGAGGAGTCATAAAGATATTGTTGAACATCTTTAATCACGTTTATTGCTGGTAATTGCTTGCTTTTCTCCATTTAATGGAGAATTTTATCACAAATATGAAGTTATTAATTTTTCTTGAGGAAATGAGGTTTTTAATCTTATTTGCTCTCCGACTAGGATTCGAACCTAGAACCTTGAAGTTACATGTACCCTCTATGTTTCCATAAAGCATGGACTATATCATCACCATAGTTTAACGAATTAAACTTTAGGTGGTGGGAGCTCTAGGGTGTAATCACCTAGTCTCTGAACCTTCCTTATT
>Ga0210043_1002168_pt1 | contig 13607 bp, 16 predicted proteins | sample CryGeymet201501t_FD_183990 | JGI IMG/M metagenome (GOLD analysis project Ga0210043, IMG submission 183990) | Groundwater microbial communities from Crystal Geyser aquifers in Utah, USA - Crystal Geyser metaG 2015-01t (SPAdes) (version 2) | ecosystem: Environmental > Aquatic > Deep subsurface >... | reverse complement strand
TATCAGCAATACGAACAGCGGCATTATCAGATATTGATGAATTTCTAAGAGTATCACGATATGCTTGAAGCCTTTGCTCATAAGGAAGATCTTGAACGCCACTATCTATTGGTAAAATTGGATCAAGAGCGGCAATCATTTTTATTGGCAGATCGCTAGTTGTTTCAGCAACAAAGCTAGTTATCTTTCTGCCGATTGGGGTATTTAAAGTAACATCTAAAATTTCTTGTTGGGCAGCTTGACTTTGTTGTTTTTTAAAAGCAAAAGCCTCATCGGTTTTTTTCTCTCCGAGAAGTTTCATAAACTTCTTGTCAGTTTCACTGCTTTCCTTAAAACGATGGACAATAAATTCTCCGGTATCAACGGCAAAATCTTTTGCTTTATCAACAAAATTCATTACAGGCGATTGAGGTTGGCCACCATCAGCAGTGATTGTTGGCTGATCAGAAGTTAGCTTCTCTATGGTTGACTTCGGCTGATTAGCTCTATTGATAGTTTTATAGTCTAGCTCTGATATTTTATTTTGCTGGCCAAGATCAATAAGTCTTTTCTGTAAATCAATATCAACATTCTCATTTAGAGTAATGCCATTATATTCCTCTTTCTTTTTAAAGATATCAAAAATACCCATAAATTTTGTTTATTATTTTCTAAAGTCTATTGGATCTTTTTTACCTTGAAACCATTTCTTATCATCATTATATTTATCCATAGCTTGTTTATCATAGTAAAATGCATTGCCTTTTTCATCGTAAGAAATATCAACAGCTCCAGTTTCAAGAAGCTCATTAATTTCTTTTTGATATGACAATTCTTGAGTAGCGTTATATTCGGCAAGAGCTTGAACAGCAGTTTGAGTAGAGCCACCAGAAGCCGGTGCGTTGCCAATGAAAGTTCTATATACTTCTTGTCCGGTCTTTTTGTCAACACCAATCACATAAGTCTTTTTACTGGCATCGGTAAACTGAACAACATTGAGATTGTCGTTTTCTTTCATTCCTTTGACAACCGAGCCATCAGGCATAGTTATGCTGCGACCTTCTGGCATATTTTGAGCGGCAGTTAATAAGGCCATCTGCTGATTAAAGGCAGTGCCTTCCTGTTGGATCTGAAGTTGAAGCATTGAGAACATTCTATTGTAGCGGTTATTGCTATCATTCATTTTGACCTGTAATAACGCATTAGCTTCAGTCCTTGCGTTTGTAAGTATCGCTAGAGCCGTTTCATAGCCTCTCTGTGCTTGTTTTTGTAGCTTAAGGATATTTCCACCACGAACAGTCGCAAGAGCCGAGATATAGCTTGCAGAGGCCTCTCCTTCGACTTCCTTGCGGATATCGTCTTTAAGTTCTTCTAGCTGATCTTCGTATTCATCAAGCTTCGTCTTATAGTCAATCACATCAGCTTTAGCGGCGGTTATTTCTTCAGTGTTGTAAAGTTCATTATAAAGATCTTCAGCGGTATCTCCATAAAGACTATTTAACATTTCCATCATCGTATCTTTAGGAGTTTCCGGCAAGGTATCAGAGGATGCTCCGGTTGCACCATCAGTCTTTTTAGTATATGGATCAGCGGTTGCCTTAGCATCTGAAACTAAATTAGCGATTGTGGCAGCATCTTGATTGATTTGTTGAGTTGGATCAGTTCTTGGTATTTCAGCAATATTAATATTCTCATTCCAGAAAATACCATCCTTAGTTCTGATGGTTGCTTGCTGGAGCTGATAAGGAGTATATTGTTTTTGTAAATTAGCCCAATTAGTTGAGCCGATATAAAGCGGATTAGTTTGACCACCAATACCACCAACATATTTTTGCCAATTACTTTCTCCAATAGAATAAGCAAAGTTTTTAGCATCGGTTTCAGAGAATGGTTTACCGGATGAAACAAGGTTAGCAATTCCTTCTTGAGCTAAGGCTTCTTGAGTAACATTTGTTTTAGAAGCCTCTTGAGGAGTATCGGTTTTTTTCTGTTGACCATTTTCATCAGTTGACGGAGTTGGTTGATTTGTATTGTTAACAACTGGAGTATTTTGTTGAGATTGGTTAGCAGGTTGAGTAGGTTGAGCCGGAGCATCTTGAGTTTCAGACCAGCCTTGCTTTTTCCAATAGTCAACATCAAAAGTTGGCACAACATTTTGAGATCCGCCTTGATATAAGGTTGTGTTAACGCCAGAAGGAGCAGGCTGATTACTTGCAGGAATTGTTGGCGAAGCAGAAGCGGCCGCCGCAGAAGTTGCAGGAGCAGTTTCTTCAGCAAAGCCTTGACCAACAAGAGATTTTCTAAGTGGGCTATCTGCTGCTACTTGCATTGTTTGTCCGTCAGATGATCGGATCATTTTTATTAGTGCCATATGATTATATTGTAGCTTATTTTGTTATTTGATATTTAGTTAGATCACAGCCAGTTGGAGAATAAATACCTTTATGCCAATGGATTGGATTATTAGCCTCCTCTATTGTGTGGCCACAAAAATTAACTATTTCTTTTTGTTTAGTGATAAATATTATAAATAATAATAGCACTGATAATGAGATAAATAAAATTATTTTTTCTTTTTTCATATTTTTAAAATTAATTATCAAGTTGTTTCCATGCTCCACCTATTCTAACATAAAGATGAGTTCCATTAAAATATAATGAGCCTTCATCTGTTAATGGAGTGGATGTGCTGGAAAATCTAATCGTATTAAGTCCTGTCAAATAAGGAGTGCTAACTTCTGGAGCAACAATTTTGTGTTGAAAATTCCAAGCTGAACTGAAGTATCTGATATAGCTAGCCGAGCCAACAGCGTATAAATTATTACTAACTAAATTTCCTCCATAGATGGAATTCCAGGGTCTTGAAGAATTACCTAAAAGATAACTAGCACCTCCTTCAGTTGATGGAGCAAAATCACTAGCAACTAGAATAATCCCAGATCCGGCTGATAGCCTCATATTCCTATTAGAACTAGTATAAAGATTAAAATATCCACCATATCCACCGATTGTTCCGTAAAGAATATTTGATGTATCCCTAATTTCTATTGACTCGCCATAAGCTACTAAACCACCTAAACTGGATGACATCTTAACACCAGTATTAGATAAGGCACTTGTTTCTATTGTAAAACCAGTTAAAGTTCCAACATTTATCTTATTAGCATCAATAGAAGCTATTTTAACGGAAGTAACAGTCCCATCAGCTAACTTTATCCCAGTGATTGAGCCAGTTGCTATTCTGTCGGCGTTAAGTGTCCCTGTGTCAATCCTAGAAGCATTTATCATTCCGGTTACCAAGTAGCCACCATCAATTATGGTCGTGCCGAGTTTGGCTTTTTCAACAGCATCTTCAAAGGCTAAATCACCTAAATCGTCAGGTTGAAGAATACTTGGCTTTTGAGAAATAGATCTCTCATAAGTTATTTGAGGCACAGTAATACCATAAACACTGTCCAAATCCATTGGCACATTGTCTATTGATTGCATTCTAAACTGTGTATTTCTTGACATAATTAATCACTTTGTTCTAGGCCATCATCAAATTGAACAGATAGCTCAACTAATTCAGGCGTAGTCGCTTGGCTAGTTCCTGCAGTTAATAAAATTTTTGTTTCTAAAAAACTAAAGTCGCCAATATCTAAGGCATCATCTAAACGCTTGAAATTAAGATCTCTGTCATCTTCAGTGGCGTATTTAATATCTAATTCAGCAGCTTCTTCCCAAGAAGTAGCTAAATTTTTTCTCATAAATATCTCAATTTTTTCTCCAGCTAAAATCTTTTCAAAGGCGGCTTCAATGGCAACGGCGGTCTTTTCTTGAGAGGCTTTATCACCATACATTACTCGGCTATGAAGTGATCCTGAAGTTGCGTATTTACTGGTATTTACTTTATCAATTCCATAAGTATAAGTTACCGGATCTCCAGCAACAGTCTTTTTCCAACTGAAATATAGAACGCCATTTGAGTTATGAACGCAAGGCACGATATCGGTATTATTATCATTTGAAGTTGGATAGTCAAAGTTTAAGGAGTTCGGATATTTACTATCTTCTTGGCCATAAGTCCAAACGCCACGACCGATTGAGCCAGATCCGCTTTCAGCAGTTCCAAATACCAATAAGCCATCATATTTATCAATCGCATTAGCGGCGACAAATAGTTGCTCGTTATCGTAAACCAAAGGAAAGCGTTTAAGTGGTATCCAAGAATAGCCAGAGGATTTATATAAAAATGGTCTAACACCGGCAATCACATAATCTTCTCCACCATCACTAAAAGCTGTATGAATTGTTTGGTCAAAATAAACTCTTTCTTTGTAAACAGTATCAGCACCATCCCAATAATATTTATGTCCACCTTGAGTTTTAGTTGACTTGCGAGAAAATATTCTCATTACAGATCCTCCAGTTGTTAAGCCTCTTATTTCTTCATCATTGAAAATCATAAGCTTATCAGCAGTCCAAGTTCCAAGACTATCTAATTCAGCAAGATAAAAGCCATCGCCAACATACATCTTATTATTTAATTCAATGGCCGGATGAGCATTGGCATTGTCATTAGTGAAGGCCTTATAATCTTCAGTAACATCTCCAGACCAAGAGGCATCAATGTTTGCAATCGCAATACGATGAAGATTTCCGGCAGTAAACCAGTAAAGATAATTGTTATATTCCAAAGCATTAATAATCGCCGCTGATCCAGTGTCGGTATAAGCTAAAGCCCAAGATCCAGTGCCTGTCGGTTTTCTAAATATTTTGCCATCCTCGCAGAAGGCAATAATATCTCCAGTTGATTTAATAGTTACCATCGCATTAACCTTATTCGTTAATGAAATTGTTTCAGCTTCAGGCTTGTAGGCAAGAGTTAAAGAGTTTGGATTTTTTCTAATTTCAACACCTTTAGCATAACGAAAACTATTCTCGATGCCCATGAAGCGGTCATCAGAAAAACCACCGAAGAAACTTGTTTGTGGCCAGTCTTTTATCATTTTGGTTAAAAATTAATTAAATAACCTGCATCTTTAATCTGTTGCCATTCAGCATCTGTGATGCTAACTGTTTTCCCTTTTCCAATTAAACCTCTGGCATCACGATCGATCATATAAACTCCGGCTCGCTCCTGTTTAATTTGCATTAGCTTGCCGCCATAGATAACTCCATAGCCGCCAGTGTTAACATTTCTAACTTGATTTGTATCGTTGTCTTTTATAAATTTTGCAACATCCATAGATTTATTATTAATTGTTATATAGAAAGCCATGTGATGATGAGTAAACTCTGGCTTATATTTTTTATATCTTTGATGATAGGTATCTTCAATTTCATTATATTCAGGAGTTGCTAATACTCCACAAACTTGATGATTTAAAGCACCTTGAGGAGCAAGAATATCTTCAGGATTTTGATAATCAGCATATCTAACAATTAATGGGATCGGACTATATTTTAAATAATCTAGCATGTTTGTTACCCATTCATAATTGATAGCAACAATATCTAAAAATTGTTTTCCGCAATCTAACATCTCTTGAGTAATAAATTCCTTGCTAATATTATCTTTAAAATTATCAGCAAGGGGAAACATATCTTGAGGGATAAGCCCATAGTTTTTAATAGCATTGGCTACTTTATACTGATAAGCTCCTTGATCTGTTGTTTCTCCAAGAGTTCCGGTAAATCTTTCACTGAAATTATATTTACCATTCTTCTTATATTTATTTAAAATGGTTAATTGAGTTGGAGTAAATCTTCCGATGCTTTCAAGATAAGTTAATAATTTTGCAATGGCTTTTAAAGAAGCATAAGTAACGCAAAATAAAGTGTCATAAAGAGCTGGATAATTGAATTGGATCTCGTGATCTAGCTCAATCTTCTTCCAGTTTTTATCAGGCATTAATTCTTCTCTGATAATTGGAGAATTGCCACTGGCTTGCCAGTCAAACTCTCCTCTGCCTATTTTTATTCCACTTATTATTTCCATATTAATTATCAAGTTTAATTTGATATTTAGCTTCTAAAATTGTTAAAATTTTTGTCTGCTTATCTCGCATATCTCGCATATCAGTTTCAATATGGTTGATATGATTTACTTTAAGCAGGTGCATCGTTTCTCTAATCGCCGCAACATCTTTATCAATCGCTTGATGACGATAATTACAAGCCATCCCCATTTCTTTTATACCGGCAGCATTATTAATGTCCGGATCTCTGAAGTATTTATAAACTGCGAATAAAATACCGGCCAGAGTTAGAAAGGAAATGGTTAATTGTGTGATTTCAATTAAAGCCATAAGTTAATAAATTAATGATGAATTATTTGTTGTCTTTCAATTTTCCTGCCCAATCAATTAAGATATTCATTAAAGGCAAAATGGCAAACTCATAGGCCACTTTGAAGGCAGATCGAGCAGCGGCAATTACTACTGCTAGCAAGAACGAAACATCCCAAGATCCAGTCTGAATTGACGGAGCTAAGACTAAAATAAAAGTCGCCGCAAATGTTACGAGGAATGATATTAAATGTCTTTTGATTGTGTCTTTCATAGTTTCTATATTTAGTGAATTAAATTTTGAAAGAAAGGGGAGAGCAGACAGGCTATAAGTTAATAAGTTTTTAACCTCGTTTCTCCCCTTTTTTTACAAAGAACTATTATTTAAACTCTCTAATCATCTTAATTAGTTTCATATTTTTATTAGTTAAATGAATTGGAAGAAAGCGGAGGGATTACCGAAAGAAATCTCTTTACCGTTTCCAGAATTATAAAGTTCAGACCGTTCATCAGACGATAAAGCTCTGTCCCAGATATAAAGTAAATCAACCTTACCCTGTGTCCACCAAAAAGCATCATTTTGTTTGTTTAATTCAAATCTTGGAGTTAAATTAGTAGTAGAGCCAACAGCAACTGAGCCTTTTTGAGTTGTATTTACATAAAGATATAGTGTTGAACCACTTTTCATTGCTATAATGTTATACCAATTTCCTGCTGTTATTGTTTCTGTTGTTAAACCTTGACTAGAACTAGAAAAAATAATCCACCTCGTATTTGCTTTATCATATCCGAAAGTAGCACTATTATTATTACCGCTTCCACTTGTCCCCCAAACAAACTGGCTCTGTGATAAGTTAGTATAATAATTTGTTGGAGCTTGCCAGAAAAAACTGATAGTCCAGTCATCAGTTAAAGCAACACCGACAGCATCGCTTGTGCTAAGTGTTTTTGAACTATTATTCTCTCCAAGAATAGCACAATTACCGATAAGACCAGCACCAAAGGTAACTGTTCCTGTATTAGTTAATGTATAATCATTTCCAGAATAATCACTAGTATCATCTAATTTATACGCTGCTCTCAGGCTATCTGTTAAAGCCATAATATTATATCTTAGTTATTAAGCCCTGCTCTTAGTAGCTTCACAAGTCCATTTACTGTCAACACTGTCATAAAAAAATCCGACCATTAAAGTTTTTCCTAAAACAGTTGTTGTTGGCAAAGCTTCACTTCCTGCTTGAAAAGAAGCTCCCCAAGTAATAGCACGAGCAGTTCCGTTGTCTTTTATTCTATAAAGTAGTCTATCAAAATTATTAGGAGTTCCGCTCAAATTAGTAGTCATTGAAGAAATAGCTTCAGCTTGTGCCGTAATCGTTACACAATCACAATTATCAGTATTTACAGTTGGAGTTGCGTGAGATGTTATTGTTGTTACCCTTGAAACATTTCTCTTATTAGTCAAAGTCTGCGTATGAGCATTAAAAGTGAATTCATCGTTTCCTGTTAGTAAAGGTAAGGTAACAGTTCTGTCTGCTGTTAATTCATTTACTCCTAAAACATATTGATGGTCAGCAGAAGTGTCTTGTATTTCTAATGTTTTTGGCAATATCACTGTGCCTGTAAAAGTTGGATTAGCAGAAGGAGCTTTAGCATTTAACTGTGTCTGTATAGCCGAAGAAAGGCCTTTAATATAAGAAAGCTCTGTCAAGCTAGGATAAGTCGCAACCGGAGCTGAAACTATTTTCTTATCAGCATCGGTGATCAGCATCTCTGAAGCGGTTAAATATGAGCCGGTGATTGAAGTCCCAAAGGTTGGAGCAGTTAACGGAGCTTTTTGAGTTAGTTTATAATCAACGCTATCGGTATCAGCACTGCTATCAATGCCAAGTTTTGCTTGGATAGCTTCAATGGCAGTCTGTAACTCATTGACATCGGCTGCCATGACATCGTCAACACCATCAACATGTGGCGTAAAGTCGTCAAGAGTAGTTGGGTATGCCATATTTTTTAAAAGTTAAATTTATAAACTATCAAGACTGACCTTCAAAACAAATTCATTATTTGCTTGAGCAGTTGATCCGGCAGAAACAATTCTCTTAATCCAAATAGCAGCAGATTGGCCAGCAGTTAATGTGCCAATATCAATAGCGTTTGCATATCCATCAGCGGCTGAAAAAGTAACGGCTGGATCTGGAGCTGTGCTTTCATCAGCAATAGTATCAGCGGTATCAGATGGAGCTGATAAGTCTTTTCCAATATTTACAGTGTCATCAACGGCTTGAGTATTTGTTTCAATGTAAACCTTAACGCCAGCAGCAGTTTCTGCACTGTCATTTTTTACAAAAATACAACGATAATTAGTATCTCCGGCAGCATGTTCCGCACCTGAAACATCATCAAAGAGGTTGTTTAAAGTGTCGTCAACAACGGCAACGCTTGACTTAGCACCACCTAAAGCTGCATCTGGATCGGCGTTTGAAGCTCCTCCTGATAAGTAGAATTTAATGTCTGTTGATAAAATAGCCATATTTTTTGTTATTTAGTCTTTGTTCTAGGTGTCCAATCGCCATCATCAGATAGCTTTGTTCTAGAATTCCAAAGACCAAGTTTATTAAATAAATGATAAATAAATGAATTAGATTTCGTTACTTCCTTATATAAATTGTATATAAAAGTCTGGGATTTTGAGATTAAGTTATAGATGTTGTATATAATTGTTAATGTTTTTGCGACTTCATTATAAATATTGTATTTAAAAGTTCTTGTTGCTGATGCCACTTGAATATAAATATTATAGATGAAAGTTATTTCTTTGCTGACAATCCCATATAAATTATATTTTCCGGTTAAAGTATTTGCGATTAGAGCGGCCAAATTATAGATGAAGGTTTTGGTGTTGGCTACTTCTTTATACAAATTATAGATGAAAGTCTTTGAGGCTGAAGAAACTTGATTATAGATATTGTAAACGAATATCGCCGATTTACTAACTAAGGAATAAAGATTATAGATGAAGGTGTTACTAGCCATTATCTGTGCAAATAAATTATAGGAAGATGTTAAAGTATTGGAAATTGCATTAATTATGTTGTAAATAAAAGTCTGTGTTTTGAAAACTCTAGTATAACCACCATAGAGGCCTCCAGCTTCTAAACCACCATATTTAATTGATCCGCCGTATTTAGCCATATTTATTCTCCATATTGTAAATTAGTATCGTTTGGCATCGTTGCAATCATCTGGCTGCTATCACGATTTGTTAACTCATCAACCATTTTTGATTTCTCTGCTTCAAATTCATTGAAGGCTTTGTCAGCTTCAACAGTTTTATTTCTGCTTCTGTAAATTAATTCCTTCATTCCAATAGCTATCCGGTGATGGCTATCATCAGGGATTAAAATAGTTGCAGCAGTTGCACCAGCATCAAGATCAATAAATTTTGGAACGCCAGCTAATTTTAATTGAGCATTCCCAGATGGAGTATCAGGCAAATCAGCAGCATCAAATTGAGGAGCAACGAAAAAACTATTATCTCCAATAAAATAAATTGGATCTGATTTCGGTTGATATTGTAAATAATAGTCCCAGTCATGAGGAAGGTCAGCGAGCTTAACTTCTCGAGCTTTAGTATATTGCAAGTCAGTTGAATAACCTTTTATATAAAAAGATTTAAGCTTTGACATACCATTACTCTCTGCATCCGCTTTCGGATAGGGATATTCTCCATTTGCTTGATCAGCAATAGCATCTCGTTTCCATATTTCAAAGAAAAATTCCTCGTCAACATCTTTAGTAATAACATTGGCAAGTTCTTTTCTTTTAATATTAAAAAATGTTTTGAGATTAGCGGCGGAAACTTGAGCTGATTTTGTGTGCGACATTGTTAGAGCTAATGCCACGATATTGTCATAGGTCATATGTTTTTTGGCTTATTATTTAGATGCCAGTCTGCATGATGCTTTCTGCACAACCAATTTATATTAAGCGGTTTATCATAGTCAGAGTGATGTGCCTGTGCTTTGTTTCCGCAAATTTCGCATGGCATTTTCTTTATCTTTCCAGTTTTTATTGCGTGATAGACTTTACCATTAGCTGATTTTCTGATTTTTCCTGCTTCTGTTTGTTGATAATTAAGTGATTGAGAATTTACATGCTGTCTATTATTCTTTCTCCAGTTGAGCAATCTAGCCCACTGTTGAATTCTTGTTCTTTTATTATATTCTGAATATTTTTTATTGTGGCATATCTTGCATAAACTCATTCTCCCAAACGAACGCCTAGTATCTTTTTTTAATTCTTCTAGCGGTTTATCTGCACCGCATGAGAAACATTTCTTGGTAATCATAATTGCTTTCAGACCTTATCGGCTTTAGCGGTCTGAATTGCTAAGCCGACAGGAACAATTAAATTTTTATTATTTTATTGTTAAGTTGAAACTAGATGGCGGTAGCCCCCGTCTCAATTCTAATCATTGCATTCTCTTGCAATCTCTTAGCAGCGAAGGCGATCTTAGATCCAACCTTTCTGCGTTGAGCTAAAGGATCACTATCAGAAGAAACAGCGGCGGTTACATAACTTCTTAAAGTTTGGAATTCTGCAACACCATAAGCACCTGCACCAACTACTAGAGCTGGATAAACAGTTACTGTTGAAGCAAAAGTCTGAATGAAAGGAGCTAAAATAACACGAATACCATTTAACATTCCGATTTCTCCTTTGAAGATTTGTTCCGGTCTAGCATATTTATTTACTTCCAACCAGTTACCTGCTCCACTTTCGTTTCGCAAGTCATATAGCTGATAAGCATGAATAAAAGCGACATAGAAGCCATCAATCTTAGGAGCATACCAGTTCTCCAACTTAGCCGAAGCTTTGTTTAAAAGACTAGCGGTCATAACATCAGTTGCATCAAGTTGTGTTCTAGCGGAGTTTCCACCACCATAGATCACATTAGTTCCAGCCATGATAGTTGTTTGGACTACCTTATCAATTTTACGAGCCATAGCCATACCGACTTCCATTGCTGCACCGGTCAAGAAATTGATAACATTTAATTCAATCAACATATCGGAAAGGGTAACTACAATCCTATACTGGACAGGAGTTGCAGTGATAACAGTTGCGTTGAAAGCAGTGTCATCTGGAGTTACACCATCGTTTGAGGTTGTTCCTGCTGTTACAGAAGTATCAGCGATCTGGGTAAATTTAGCCCAACCGATTGTATTATAACCGGAAGGGGTATCAGGCTTTTTACCAGCCTTATAAAAATATAGATTTGGCTCAAAGTTCTTTAAAACTTGGCGACTAAGCCATGTTTGTAAAACTCCAGAATTCAAATCATTACGAGTTACTGCGGCCATATTGGTATTATGGATGCTAGTTTGATGTTTCCAACAAAAAAGCAAGTTATAGTTAAAAAATTAATTAATAACTAATGCTAACTTGCTTTTGAAAAATAAGATTAAATTCCGCCTTCTGCCGCCACTTCACGAGCTGCTTTTTCAAGCTCGGCATCGGACATATCTTCTGGCTTCTTATCCTTCAAGAGGTTAGCCTTAGTTTTGTCCCCAGTATTAAGCTTGCTAGCGTTTGAGCTTGCGGATGCATCGTCAAAGGGAATAATTCCATCTCCTTGAAGCATCTTATAGGCTGCATAAGCAGTCAATGTTGGATGTTTCTTCATGACTGATAAAATATCTTCACGATATTCTTCAGCATTCGGAGTGTTTTTATTATCTTTTAATGCATCTACTTCAGCAACATCGGCTTTTTCGGCGGCAGCTTTTTTAGTTTCACTGCTTTCCCTTTCAGCTATAAGTTTTTCAACTTCAGCTTTTGTTAAGGGCTTATCGTCCGCAGAAGGTTGATTATCATCACCTTCCCCTTTGTTACCGGATTTCAAGCGTTCGTTTTCGGCCTCAAGATCTTTTATTCTTTGTTCTTTCGCTTGAGCATCAAGTTCTGCTTGTGCAGCAGCATCTCTAGCTTCATTGCGACTTGACAAAAGATTTTTAATCTTGTCAACCTTTTCCGGTTGCTTGTCATCATCACTTGGGGTTTTCTCTTTTTCGCCTTCCGGCTTAGGAGAATTGTCAGGTGTTTTATCTGCAGGTGTTTCACCCTCCTGCGTGTTAAGCTCATTTGTTAATGCCTTATTCAATTCCGCCTCGTTTTCAGGCTTGGATAAGTCATCAACTGTCTGATTAAGAGCTGCGTTGGCGTTGGCCAACTCATTTAATTCTGGCATAGTTTTGAAAGTTATGTGCTGCTTTCACAGCATATTAAATTATAAATCATCTTCAAATTCCTGATCCATGTCATCTAAATCTTCCTGCTTCTCGTTTGGATCTTCGTAAGCATCTGGATTATCAACCGGCTGCGTTCCAGTTCCAGATAAGCTATCAATCATTCTTTGCGGAAGGTCTTTAATCTCAAGAGCATTATCTTTCTTCACAATGGCTATATCTCTGTCGGTATAAGCCCTGCGAAAATCCGCTCCGAGAGTATTTATGATTAAATCTTGTTCTTTAATAATTTCATCTAATTTATTTGTTAAAAGCTTAAATTCTTCACTTTCTTGTAGCTTTTTCCAAGTATTAATTAGATTTTGATTTTCTTTCGATATCATCATATCCTTATATTAGCATAATTGTTTATATTAGTAAAGTTATCTCTTGACAACTTCAGCGAGATAAGAGCAACCATCTTCATTGAAATAATGGCGGCACTGAATATTGGTATCAAGATAGCATAAAAAGCCTTCTTCTTTAGCTTTATCATAATACGGATAGTCATCATCGTTCTGCTCCCAAGATAGCCAAGAGATTTTCTCTAAAACTTTCCGGCTAAATAATACGCAGTCCATTCCCATTCCATCAACGACCATTAATTTATTTCTTTCTAAGAAGGCCTCTCGTTGCCTCTCTAAGCTCATCTCGTGTATCCATGCGACTGCTCCATCAACTTTACCATTATTAGTGTCATGGCGACCCCAATAAACGCCGCCAACAATATCTTTATTATGAGCTAGTAGCCTTTCCAAGACATCAGCCGGAGGAATAGTATCAACGCCAAAAAAATAAAGATGAGTAAAACTAGGATCATTAAGCACCATTTGCCGGAAGAACTCTCTCTGTTTTTTAACATTATTTTCTCCACCATATTCAGCAAGATCCCATCGCATTACAACTTGAATATTTTTATAGCTCAACTGCTCTACTCTTTCAAGCAGATGATCGAGAGCATATTCCTTTGCTCTATGATATGGTATCGCTACCAAAATTTTTGCATTTTCCATAAGTTTTAGTTGGGGGATTTTACATAGGCAATCCCCCATTAGCCTGTTAAAAATGAAAT
>Ga0210043_1002166_pt1 | contig 13620 bp, 19 predicted proteins | sample CryGeymet201501t_FD_183990 | JGI IMG/M metagenome (GOLD analysis project Ga0210043, IMG submission 183990) | Groundwater microbial communities from Crystal Geyser aquifers in Utah, USA - Crystal Geyser metaG 2015-01t (SPAdes) (version 2) | ecosystem: Environmental > Aquatic > Deep subsurface >... | reverse complement strand
ATTCCCGAGATATTGGTTAAACTATATTAAAGGCCTCCTTTCCACCTCGGCCTGGTTCGTCGTACCTCCTCACATTGGCCGTCCTGTCTGGGGACAGGAACGAAAAAATATTCCCGAGATATTGGTTAAACTATATTAAAGGCCTCCTTTCCACCTCGGCCTGGTTCGTCGTACCTCCTCACATTGGCCGTCCTGTCTGGGGACAGGAATGGATTTAAAGCCCCGCAGGGGGCTTTAAATCCACCTTTTGTACTTAAAATAAACAAAGAAGAAAATTGATACCACCAACATAATGCCGACAATAATCCAAAAATCGTAGGGGTGGCCAATGATTGGAGTTTTTTCGGTGTTCATACCAAAGGTTGAAGTAAAAAGAGTGAGTGGGAAGGTGATGAACGCCAAAATGGTAAAGGTTTTCATGATCTCATTTTGCTTGGTGGTCAATAAAGCGTAATTGGTATCGCGCAATTCCTCCAGGGTCTCATTAATGGTTTTGACTCGACTGCTCAAGAATAGGAATTGTTCTTGGAGCTCAATAACTCCAATTTTGTGTTCCTTAGAAAAGCTTGTTTCCATCAGCTCCGCTAAATCCACCAAAACATGCTCGTGAGCAGATATGACATGTTTAAAGGTGATTATCCGACGACTTATATTAGAAATCTCAAAGACCATTTCTTTCTCTCTTTGTTTAAAAATCTCATTTTCGATATCAGATAACTTTGTCTCAAGGAAGTCCAATTTTGCATTAAGGGAGTTATACAAAAACAACATAATGGTGTTAAGTAAGTGACCGCCCGAAGCCTTGCTTTTGGTGTTTTTTAATATTGAAAGTAATTCAAACTCTTTCTTGAAACGATGAATGGCTTCAATGTCTTCAAAGTGAACACTCACCAGGTGAGTTTTGGTAGCCAGCAGTTTAATCTCGTGGGGATGGTTAATATCGGTTCTTTTAACAATGGGGTAATCAAGAGTGACTTTAACAACCCCGCCAGCTGAAACAGCCGAAGATCTGGGAATTGGAGAGCTTAGGTCGCTCACTAACTCTGGTGGCAGATTAACTTCTTCCATCACTTCCCGAATTTCTTCGTTGGTGGGATTGACCATATCAATCCATGTTAGTTTATTGCCTACTAAGCGTTCTATCATATCGATAATTTTATCACGAGTACTCCTAAATATGGCAGGTAATTTGTATAAAACTTTTATAACTAAACCTTTCGATAAATCAAAAACAAATTAAGGGATCTGATCCCTCAATCAAGGGCCTATTATTTTATTAGAAGAATAAATTTTAAGACTGGCGTTGGTTGTGGCATAATGGCGACTATGCAGATGGATATTAAAACGCTGGGTACAGATACTCAAAAAGATGAACTAGAGACTTCTGATGACAAAAAGGGAGGAATATTTCTAGGGGCGGGTCTTTCGATTTTCCTGATCGCCACGGCGTTCTTTTCTGGTTTTCATTTTGGTACTGATAGTAATATGGAGGCGGGGTTGGGTTCTTTGTTTTCTAAACAAAGCGGTGCTCCAGCTGAGGGGGTAGACTTGGATGAATTTTGGCACATTTGGAATCTACTTGATCAAAAATTTGTGGCTGGTAGCACGACTGATAATTTGACAGATGAAGATAAAATCCGTGGAGCGATTGATGGATTAGTAGCAAGTTATGGCGATCCTTACACTGTCTATTTACCACCAGTAGACGCTGCCGCTTTTGAGGAAGATATTTCTGGAAATTTTGGTGGGGTTGGTATGGAAGTCGGAATACGAGATGGAGTGATCACGATTATTGCCCCCCTAGAAGGCACTCCCGCTGAGAAAGCTGGTTTGCTATCCGGAGATAAAATCATTACTATCGATGGAAAGAGTACCGACCGCATGAGTATCGATGAAGCCGTAAAGATGATTAGAGGTGAAGCCGGGACCGACGTTACTCTTTCTATTTACCGTGAGGGTCTCACCGAGTTCAAAGAAGTGGTGGTCACCAGAGCTATTATCGATATCCCGACGGTGAAGACAGAAATGAAGGATGGCGTATTTATAGTTAGTCTTTACAATTTCAACGCCCTGTCAGAAATGAAAATGCAAACCGCTATGCGCGAGTTTGTTAATAGTGGCGCTGATAAGATGATTATCGACTTACGGGGCAATCCAGGCGGTTTCTTACAAAGTGCAGTCTCAATTGCGAGTTACTTTTTACCGGTTGGCAAAGTGGTGGTTGAGGAGAATTTTGGACGAGATAACAAAGAGGACATCTTATACCGAAGTTCGGGCAAAACTCTGCGTGAGTTTTCTCCGGATTCGATTGTAGTGCTTATTGATCGCGGTTCGGCTTCAGCGTCTGAAATTTTAGCCGGAGCTTTAAGCGCTCACGATGTGGCCACTTTGATTGGTGAAGACACTTTTGGTAAAGGTTCAGTTCAAGAATTAGTAGAACTTAATGACGGTTCGTCACTCAAAGTAACAGTCGCGCGTTGGTTGACACCCGATGGAGTCTCTATCTCTGATGGCGGACTTAAGCCAGATATCGCAATTACGCGAGACCCTGAAAAACTTGAGGCCGGGGAGGATATACAGCTTGATGCCGCTTTGTCATTCCTAAAAGGAACTTATATTCCGGCCACTACAACTCCCGCAGAACTTGAATAAAGACCCGTTTTCGGCTATTATGCCCGAGCACAATAATCCTAATTTGCATTGATATGAAAGTAATTCTCTTACAAGATGTGGCTAATGTTGGCCGCCGTTTTGCGGTAGTGGATGTCCCTAATGGGCACGCTTTAAATAAGCTGATACCTAACAAACAGGCCGAACCAGCCACCACCGAAAACCTTAAACGAGTCGAAGCTCGAAAAGCTCGCGCCGAAGCTGAGCAAATTGCCCAGAGCGAGTCATTTGCTGATGTCGTTTCGCGTATTTCTGATACTACCCAAGTCATTACAGTAGAAGCCAATGACCAAGGGCATCTCTTTAAAGGTTTGAAAGCTGAGGCTATTGCCGCCGGATTAACTGAACTTGGTTTTGCTGTTAATGCCAATCAAGTGGTGATTGAAGCCCCAATTAAATCTGTTGGAGAGCACACTGTTGAACTAAGTGATGGTGAAAAGAAAGCTATCTTTACGCTGTCTGTAACTAGCAAATAATAATATGGGTAACTGGAAACCAATCGTCGTCATGCTGGTCACCTGTGCTGTTTTAATCAGTGGACTTTCATTTTGGCTTGATAATAAAGCGCCACAACAAGCTTTGTTGCTTGATAGTGAAGGTGGAGAAATAAACGCTCCGTTGTCACCAGAAGAATTAAAAGTTGTTAAAGCCCCAATTACGAACGATATGAACCCTCAAGCGATATTAAAAACAAACAAAGGTACAATCACCCTAGAATTATTCGAAGACCAAATGCCAGTTACGGTTGGTAACTTTACCAAGCTAGCTGATGAAGGTTTTTATAACAACACTAAATTTCATCGCATCATCAATAATTTCATGATTCAGGCCGGTGATCCAAACACCAAGACGGAGAATGAACTTACCTACGGAACTGGCGGTCCTGGCTACACCATCCAAGATGAATTCGTGGAAGGTGACTTGCTTACCAACACACGAGGCACTATAGCTATGGCTAACACGGGGCAACCAAACTCCGGCGGTAGTCAGTGGTTTATAAATCTTGTAGACAACACACCACTAGATTTTGACAAGCAACCACTATCTTCAAGACATCCGGTCTTTGGCCGAGTGGTCGCGGGAATGGAGGTAGTAGATGCCATCGCCGCCACTGAAACTAACCAGCGTGATTTACCACTAGAACCAGTAATTATTGAATCAGTTGTTATTTCAAGAGGGGAGAGTGTCGAATAAAGTTTAAGAAAATTAAACAAACAAAAAGACCGACGTTTTTAACGTCGGTCTTTTTGTTTGTAAACTTCTTTAAGCAGTCACTACGTCAACCACTTTCTTAACTTTAGTTTGTCCATCAAAACGGGTTTTTCGCATTTGGCGAAAAGCCACCTTACCATCAGCCATAGCAAAAAGAGTGTGGTCATTACCAACTTTTACGTTTTTCCCAGCTTCGATTTTAGTACCTCGTTGTTTAACGATAACTTGTCCTGTCTTTACTTCCTGTCCATCGCCTCTTTTAACACCGAGATATTTCGGCATTGAGTCACTAAGGTTTTTTGCGGAACCACCGGCTTTTCTATGGGCCATAAATTAAATGATAATTAAGTTGGTATAATGAATGTAATGGGCGAGAGTATACAAGATATTCGAGATAAATTCAAGTCATTTGCCAGCCATTTGTTGGCTAACGATCAGCTTTTTTTGGCTATTTTGTTGGTTACTATCGCTGTTACGGCCTTTGGTTTAGGGCGGCTCGCGGAGCGAGCCGCCACTACATCTATTAAGCAATCGGCGGGTGCTTCAGTAATTTTAAACAATATTGATACTATGGACGTCCCAGTAGAAGTAGAAAATGAAACAGAAGATGCTTCTGCCAAGGAACAATACGTGGCCTCCAAAAGCGGCTCTAAATACCACTATCCTTGGTGCCCGGGGGCCAAGCAGATGAAAGAGGAAAATAAGATTTATTTCAACAGCCGGCCGGCCGCTGAAGCGGCCGGCTACACCCCAGCCGCCAACTGTAAGGGCTTGTAGTCAATACCTGAATTTTAAATACTCTGCTATAAATTAAGTCCAGATAAGAAACAGTAAGAGGGAAGGGACGATATGCTGTTGGGGTTCACATCAGCCCAGCTGACTGCACCGCGGGACTCTGTGCTAACAGCAGAGTACCCACTTCAGCCACACAATACAATCAATGTGGTGACTCAGGTTCGCCGCACAATGCCCAAGGAAGATATTGCTGAGCTTGCCCTGAGCATTGCTGATCAAGGTCAACATGCCGCCGGCGATGTTGTTTTTCAGAATGATGCTGATGCTAAGCAGTATCTCAATGAGTTAAATGAACTATGGGGAACAAACTACCAGCTCTCCCACATGGTTCCAGTCAGAATTGATGCTAAACATGGTTACTTGTTTGCAATTGCTGGACATCGTCGACTTGAAGCCGTGCAGTTAGCAAACAGAATGGTTGCTGATTTTTACCTACCCGGTAAAAAATTTACAGGTAAGTACCTATGTCATATTCATTTTGGGTTGTCTGTTGAGGAAGCAGTGGCTATTCAATTCCATGAGAATCGTCACCAGCAGGTGCCGCTACAAGAAGAGGTCGCTGCTGCACTCTGCACCTATCGTTTTATGAAGAAGCGTCATCCAGATATGACAAACAAAGCTTTTTCAAAAGTAGTTGGCAGGGGCACTGGTTGGGTAACTAATCTTTTGCGTTTCAGTACATTACCATTATCAGCTCAAAACCTTATTGAAGCCAACGGGGATGGACTGCGTGTGCCGTACACGTTGCTTTATGAGGTAGCGCGCTTGGTCGAAGCAGAGACAAATTCTTTAAACGAAGCTGAGCAAGAAGGTTACACAATTAGTGCCAGAAGATGGACTGAAGAAAGTATTCTTAGTTTCATTAATCATTTGATTGTGCGTCGAGTAAAGCCTGATGAATTTTCCAAAGAGGTTTCAAGGCGAATTGATGAGCTTAAGAGTGGACAAGGTGATCTGTTGTTTGGTGAGGTTGAAGAGGTGTCGTTGCGTAAAGTGGCAGTACCAGAACTTATCAAAGCAGTGCACTCAGCTCTGGCATATTGGCATAACGTCGAAATCTTGCGTCGAATTGGTGCTTTTGATGTCGACGGCACGCCTTTTGCTTCCAAAGGGAAGAGTGAATACTCACCCCAGAGTGTGATCCGCTTAGCTTTGAAGAACCTTGAGGTGTTATACGAAATCATGCCTCATCTCACTGTTTTGGCTCTTCAAGAGCGGCGATATAGTCGACTGCTCAAAAGGTCTGCCAAGCGCATGAATGTAGCTATGGCTGTCTTTGAATCAATTGCACTGGCTGAAGCGGTGTGAAGTTCTTATGTAAATATCAAAGGGGGCGGCCTTTCAGGCCGCCCCCTTCTTGACTTTAGGTGTAAAATCAGGAGAATGCATGTTTAGAACTGAACCTAGACATAAGGATTTCGTCATGCAAATCAACTACCGACGAGCGCGCAACGTGTTCGCGTTGATGCTTGATCGGTATCGTGCCGGCGAGTATCCCTTCATCAACATCGACACCGATTTGCCTCAAAATTTGGTGGCATCGGAGTTCAGAGTTAACCCGCTTCAGCACGCGCTCCATCTGTTTTGTTGCTGCTACTATATGCGCGGTACGGTGATCAGTAGTGATGCGTTTAAAATCATGAATGATTTACACCGGGAGTTTCCGTGGTTGTTTAATGAAGAAGTGTTGATGATGACCACACAACACGATATTCAAGCAGCTCTCAATACACGTATCAAGTGGCATTCGAATCAAATCAGTGGGTTTTGGCTTGCTAATGCTCGGACTCTTTGGAATGAATGGGACGGTGACCCGCGGAACATATTCGCTGGTCAGCCGAGCAAACGTACTCTTTATAAGCGAGTGGTTGGCAAGAAATATCGCCCCAATGGACAGAGACTTACTAATCGCCATGAAGGCTTTCAGGGTTTTCAGGAAAAAATGACGAGTATGTTGGCATACTTTCTTGAGTCCACTAAGTTGATCGGTCCGACACCGCTCTCAGCTCCGGTTGACTTCCACCATTTGCGCGTCTATTTGGCTACGCAGATGATTGAAATAGTTTCTAATCGAGTACGATACGAAAAGGTGAAGCCGCTTGGTATAAAACTCGCCGAGTATTTGCAGCGAGAGTTTGGACTCAGTCAGACTGAGTATGGCGACATCATATGGTTGTGGTCGTTGCGTTCATGTAAGCGATCACCACATAATGCTAGTCGCAAGTTTGATCGTGATGATGGACGGGAGCAGCGAATGCCGATTCCAGTCGTTTGGACAAAGAATCAAGTGGCTGCGTATACTCGTACATGTGGCCGTTGCTACATTCACGATTATTGTGGTTACGGTGTCCCCGCTGGGGTCTACTACACGACTGGGGTTTTTGAACTTGTACGCCGTAACGCACCACCCCAGGCGCGCATTTTCAACGCAGTTGATTTACCGTATGCCCCAGCACCTACAAATGGCGTACGAGATGAGTTTCGAGCTCGATTTGAAATTGCGGCTGAATAAAATGATGGTGCGGCCCAAAGGGCCGCACCATCCAAACTATGATCTCGCCCCAAAGCGAGATCTTTTTATAATATAAAGTCTAAATCGGACTGCCGCCTAAAAATTTGTTTAAGATCATAAGAATGATAGCGGCCAAGAGGACAAGTAATACAGTTTTCATATATACAATCCTAACAAAATTATTTTAAAACTGGGGAGTCCAAGTCGGAAAAGAATTTGATAAGGTTATCTATATGTTCATCGATAGTGATCCCGAAATCAGCGACACCGTTCATGATGTGGGAGCGGTCAATACCAGGGGCAAAACGCTCCTCTTTAAGTCGCTTTTTAATTGAAGAAGGTTTCATTTGCGAAAAAGGAATCGGATTTAGTTTTTGATAGGCGTAGAATATGCCACAGATTTCATCACAAGCTATAAGAGCTTTATCGAGCTGACTTTCGGGGGCGGTAGTAAATCCATTGAAACCATTAGCATGGGCTAAGACGGCCTGGATCATTTCTTCCGGGTAGTCCCAGTCTTTAAACCATTGTAGTGAAGGGCCGGGATGTTTACTCGGATGTTGGTCATAGTCGATATCATGGAGGTAGCCGGTAATAAACCAAAGTTCAGGGTCTTTACCTAGTTTCTTAGCGTAACCGGCCATGGCCGTACCGACCATCAAGGCGTGAAAACGTTGATAATCATCTTTTACATATTCTTCAAGAAGTTTTTTGGCTTCGACTCTGGCTGGTAAGGACATATAAATAATTTTTAGATTTTAATTGTAACAAATTGGCCGCGTCCCTGCGGGACGCGGCCAACGCCATTACGACCAAAGGTGCTGATAGTCAGTCCTCCTGTCTTCTACTTTTATGACATCATCCTCAGTAACGAGAATGACCATGACAGTCAAAAAAGGACCATTAGGATCCTTTGGGTTTGCGATTCTCATACTGTATTTCAAACCGTCACTTTCTTTGTCTCGACCAATTTTTCCGAGTGACCAATTTCCTGATTTTGGAACATTATTTTGCTTATTTAGCCACTCTCTGGCTTTCCTTGTTCCAAAAACATTTGATACTGCCATTTCTGCCTCCTGTGTTTCCCTGAAGTAATCTACAACTTCCTAGTAATTTGTCAAAATTTTCTACTATCATATGCCCAATGCAAAAGGGCTTGGCGTTGACGCGGTCGACAGTGTTCGTCATCAGCTCGGCAGTTATTCATAACTGCGCTGGCATGACGACGGAAGTTAAACCAGCGTTTTATTTGTCGTTCGTCATCGGGGTGCCGACGGCCAAGATAGTACCGGCAATACCACTGAAACCAGCCACGTGGGTCGTCTTTATGAACCCAACCCTTCTTTTTCCATTCGGAGAGAGACTGGCTGGCTTTGACTTTAAAATAGTTTAGTTCCTTGTGTTGTTTGCCGTCTGGTGAAAGCTTTGCTTTCAACCACCAACTCTTAGGAAATTCTTTTGGTTTATCACTAAAGTAAACACCTCCAAAAACCCCGAGCTCCAAAATTTCTTTTGGAGTCAGTTGGGGCTTGAAGTCTGGGTGAAAATTTTTGCCAGAGGGTTCGGTAATTTCGTAGGTATAGTTCTGATAGGAATCGTTAACTATAACTTTCATTTTTATCATAGACTTTATTTATCTTCATGAATGAGCGCAGCTGGTGGTATTTTACTTATTCTTTTAACTGTCAAAAAGTTTTGGTCGAGTATTCCGGCCAGTTTATTGTAATTAACTTGAGCCAAACGATGCGAGCCATCAATAATGACTTCGTCGTGTATGTATATTGGGTAACCGCGATCAGCGTGGAGTATTTTTTCAATGTGCTTAGCTAAGTGAGGATAATCAGCTTTTGCTCCCTCTGGTCCTTTAGCTATCATGACGTCGATTATGGTTCTAGGTGACACATAGTCATCTGATGAATCTTTCCAGCAAGGATGATCAAGTTGGTCTTCAAGTTCACTGATAGGTACTGATTCAACTGGATGGCCTTGTGTTAACTCGTGTAATCTATAAACATCAACAGTGATGTCATTTGACCCAGCCGTGTGAGTTGTTTCAAAATCCTTATACCTCGGATCATTAAATCTTATATTGTTGTAGTCAATCCTTTCACTCATATTTAATCAAAATAGTATACAACACCATCGAAATTTTTAATTTTACCTTTCTCGTTGACTTCTATACCCTCACGTTTAAAAAGTTTTCGTCGCTTATCTTCGCAGTCGTCGGTCATCCAGATTTTACCACCAGCGTAGACAATACGGTGATAGGGAATAGCGCCTTGATTAGGGGCTTTACTCAAAATGCTGGTGATACTGCGAGCGGCCATAGCACCGCCTCCGGCGGCGCTCGCCAATATCCCATAAGTAGTGACTCGGCCTTCGGGGATACTGGTCGCTAGCTCCCAAACTCTTTGTGAAAAACTGCCTTCCATAAATATATAAACGATAGCATAAAAAAGAATAGTCGGCCCAAAAGGGCCGACTTACTCATAAAGAACTGTGTTTAGCTGGTGCGCTTTTTGCCCCAACAGTGTTTGGACATATACCAGTCCTCGGTACCGCGTAGCTCGAAAAGATAGCGAGCATAGGCCAGGTTACCTACGGTGGTGTAAATGTCAAAACCGAGATCTCGAGCAGTTTTGGCATGAACTTTGAGGTTGATCTGGCTCACACCCACGTCATTGCTCGAACTGATAAGCACTTGGCCAGTTTTTTCATCGAACTGGCGAAGTTCTGACTCACACTTCAATACCGTCACCATATACGGTGCATCGGCGAATGTCTCGCGCACAAGCTCTTCAACGCCAGCATTTTTGTCGGTGTTACCGGCAAAAACCGCTGAGGTATTGGCGAGCATGGTTACGAGGCAGGTTAGGATCAGTACGTTTCGTCTCATCTTGAAGGTTCCTTGTCTTCACTTCTGGGAACCCTCCCCTTTATTTTTTTGTTCTTTTCCTAATTTAGAGACGGGCGAGTTATGTTTTTCTTACAATAATCAAGGAATCAGCGATTTTTAAAGCTTTTAACTATAAATAATTCACTTTGACAGCTCTTTAAAATGCCGTAGAGTATAGGTTATGAACAGGTTTCTAGCGGCTATATTAATTTTTGGTGTATTTATAAGCATACAACCAAACTTGGTTTTGGCGGCTAAAGAAGTAACTACCTTTGAGATACCTGACCCTAAAAATGATTTTTGTGGTCCCGAAATGCAAGCCGCTTTATGTCAGTGTGCTTTTCATGACAACAGTTGCGACATCATGAAAATGACCCAAGAAAGCGCCTTTTCTTTTGTGGACAGAGAATTTAGAAATTGGGTAGCCGGGCTTATAAAGGTAGCTGCTGAGCAGTGTCTGGCGAGAGACGGCTATTGGAACAAATCTACTCGCCAATGCATTACCTGTACCGATGGCGATGTTCGCAGTGGTAATAAATGTTTGCCTCCAGGAAGTGAAGTAGAGCCTGAGGCCGGGGGGCAATGTCGTGAGTTGTCAGAATTTGGTAAAGATTGGAAAAAATATTCAGATTTTGATGGTGCCACTGCAGTCGATGACGCTGGTTTTGAAGTAAAAGAATATCACCGAGTACTCAATGAAGTAGCTGAGAAAATCGCTGAAGCCGAAACTATTGAGTACGAGATGGAAGTCGACAGACAAATTCGCCTTGATTTAAAAGAATACAAAAAAGCCCTAGTTGATAATATACGTGACAACATCACCAAAGCCATTTTTAGATTAGCTTGGGTAACATACAACACAGTTAAAGGAGCCGAAGGGGCTGCTGGCTCATATCGGACATTGGTCAATCCTGACAGTGCCGTAGAGGCCTTGGGAGCTGGTCTAAAGACCATTCAGGGTGCTATCCCTAGCGATGCTAAACAGCTACAGTTTGATACCAGTACTACCGAAGGCCAAATTAAGTCTGGAGCTTGGAACGCTACTTTAGAAACACTCGAAAGCCTGGCGGATCCGAAAGCTGTCGCTGTGCAGGCTCTAAAAGATGTTCGGGGGGCAGTGGTACCGGGCCCCGATTTAACTGAAGAAGAAATTGGTATCTTGCGGGAGCAACATCTAAGTAATTTAGCAGTTGATAAGGCGCTAGCAGAAAGCTACGCCGAGAACGCTGCTCGCCGGCAAAAACTGCTAGAACTGAAAAAAGAAATTTCAGTTTTATATAATGAAATGGAAACGTGGAGAGAGAAGGAATATGTCCGAGTTAAGTCAGAAATAGAATCATCATGTCAAAATTAAATTTTATATTTTTTGCGGTTTTGTTTTTACCAATCTTAACTTTGGCGCAAAGTGAAGAGTCAATATCAGAATCTTTAACAATTGGTGATCAGGAAATTATCTATGCTGAAGCAATAACTATTGATGCTGGGACACTCTATTATGATAAAAACACCGATGAAGAAGGGGCAATGATGGTGGCTAGTAGTCACGATACAAATGGTGACGACGTGGTGGATGCTTGGTTTGTCTATGATGAAAATCAAAATGTGACGACCGAAGCCTATGATCAAACTGGTGATGAGAAACCTGATACAATTCTGTCTTTGGACGCGAATGAGGACGTCACCGCTATTAGTGGTGAAAAGGCTGGTGAGTATAGCCGCGTGCAAACTGCTCCATTTAATCCCGAACCGATTTCTACTACTGTCCAGGATGAGGATTTGGTGGGGGATGTGAGTGATATTAGTATTGAACCAAAGGAAAATAATTGGATATTTTTTATTATTTTGTTTGTAGTAGCGGCCGGTCTGTATTTTTTCTGGAAGAGACAAAAGTAGTGTATGCAAAAGAAAGAAGCTTTAGAAAACTCAGTGCAAATAGTGCGCAAAGAAAAAGGGGTAACCCAGGAACAGTTGGCCGAAGCGGTCGGAGTCACTCGACAAACAATTATCTCTATCGAGAAGGGTAATTATGTGCCATCGGTGCTTTTGGCTATGAAAATTTCCAGATATTTTGGCATTAAAATTGAAAGTTTATTCAACATAAAATAAGTATGTATAGAAATATTTTAGTTCCTGTTGTTGTTGTTACACTCGCTGCTGCTTTCTTGGATCCGTTTATGGTTTTGATGCCGGAGTCGGTGGTGTACGGTTTGTTAGCACTCCTCTTTATTACATTTGTTGCCTACGCAACACTGCTGTGGCGAGAAACAGCCAGCGATGAACGAGAAGTGATGCTACGAGCTTTTGCAGGTCGAGCTGCGTATATGGCCGGTAGTTCAGTGCTCGTGGCAGGTATCATTTATCAGGCCCATTTTTTGCATCACGTTGACCCGTTTTTAGTGATTACGTTGGCTGTTATGATTATAGCTAAATACTTGGGCATTTTGTTGGTTGAGAAGAACTGATGTAAAAAAACAGCCAGACCATCAAGGTCCGGCTCAACATTAAGTTAGTTGCAGTGTTGGTGCGTAACTTATTACCCATAAGACTTCGGTAAAAGTTTCGATAATCCCAAACCAAGTCCCCGACGGGATTCTTACTTTTTTCCCGCCATAGAAATAAATTATTTTATCGTCGATTTGGTACAAACCTCGGCCAGTGTAGATTTCGATAAAATATACACACGAAGTTTTTTCCACGATAAAGTCTGTACCTTGAGGCATAAGGACAGCTTTACGTTTCCAGCCATTTTCATCAGGTTTCAATACAGCTTGTTTGATGGTTTTTTTACCACTTCCGCAAAAGGTCTCCCATGTAGCGTCAGTTAGCATTTTTACCTCCCACGCTCTTTTTGTACTTTATATTAAATATTCTAATTCGCAATAGTTACCAGTTTATTTTACTCAATTTGTGTTTTGCAAGATATTCATTCGTTTTAGAAAAATGTTTGCAACCTAAGAAGCCAGTATGGGCGGAAAAAGGGGAAGGATGGGGAGCTGTAAGTACTAAATGTTTTGAAGTGTCGATATTTTTACCTTTGTCTTGAGCATATTTACCCCACAGTAAAAAAACCACGTGTTTTTTTTCGTCCGAAATTTTTTTAATCACCACGTCAGTGAAGCGTTCCCAGCCGAGGTTTTGGTGGGAGCCGGCTTTGCCGGCTCCCACCGTCAAAGTTGCATTTAGCAAAAGCACTCCCTGTTCTGCCCAACGTTCCAAATTACCACTTTCTGGTATTTCAATTCCTAAATCGTCTTTAATTTCTTTATAAATATTTTGGAGTGATGGTGGAATTCGGACACCATCGGGTACAGAGAAAGACAGTCCATGGGCTTGTCCAGGGCCATGGTAGGGATCTTGCCCCAAGATTACTACTTTTACATCTTCGAATGGACAATGTTCAAAGGCGCTAAAAACAAGTTTGGGTGGTGGGTAGACGGTGGCAGTCAAATACGCTTCGCGTATTTGACTGCTTAATATCTTGAAATACTCTTGCTCAAATTCGTCACCCAAAGCTTTCCTCCATGATTCGTCAATC
>Ga0210043_1002164_pt1 | contig 13626 bp, 18 predicted proteins | sample CryGeymet201501t_FD_183990 | JGI IMG/M metagenome (GOLD analysis project Ga0210043, IMG submission 183990) | Groundwater microbial communities from Crystal Geyser aquifers in Utah, USA - Crystal Geyser metaG 2015-01t (SPAdes) (version 2) | ecosystem: Environmental > Aquatic > Deep subsurface >... | reverse complement strand
GCTTTGATTCTGTCCTGATTTGTCATTGTGTTTTCTGGTTTGTTGACGGCTGGACTCACGCCCCTGTCGCACTCGGCGGTTAGGTTGCGCAACGTCCTTCTTTGATTGTCATGGTGTTGCTCCAGCTAAAGCACTTCGTCTATCAGCACTTCATCGCCGGACCTCACTTCAATAGTGTGTCCATAGTAGCCGCTGTGCCAGTTGTATACGGCGAGTTGGAAAACGCCTTTGCTGGTCGCGAGCGTGACGAATTGAGCCGCGCCAGCATAGCGCTCTTCAAAGTCCCACGTGTTCAAGTGGTCATCCGTTACGCTTATTGACAGTAACGCAGCGCCGATATAGCCCTGTAGATCATCGTCGGATGAGCAGTATCCCCACTCCTCACAGCAATGCTGCCCATTTTCAATGAGGACAGTTATTGTACGCCTGTTGGTTTTAACTTCATATCCTTCCATGCCGACGTATTTGTCCGGCCCGGTGGATTCAGATATGGAAGTGATGATTTCCTGGTCGGTATTGTCCTTCATCTTGCTGCCCTATTGCCTGAGCTACTTGGCATTTTCTATTAGCCACTCGTCAGCGCTTGCGGTAGTTTAGAAAGGCAAGTCATCATCTGCGGCGAACTCACAGGCCGGCTTTTCAGAATTGCCCAAGTCATCATATGGGTTTGCCACAGTCTTCGTCGGCGTAGGTGTCGGCGCCGCCTGCGGCACCGGGTCCTTTTTGCCTCCGGCTACATCGCCGGACAGGATCATCATTTCCCGGGCCTTAATGTCGGTGGCGTACTTCGTCACTCCGTCCTTGTCTTCATACTGGCGAGTCTGTAGAGACCCTTCAAAGTATACCTGTGATCCCCTGTGCAGATACTCACCACAAATTTCTGCCAGCCGTCCCCACGCAACGACGTTATGCCATTCCGTACGCTCAACCCACTCGCCGGACGCGTCTTTGTAAGAGTCGTTTGTTGCTAACCGCATGTTACATACGGCTGTCCCGGACCCTGTATGCCGTAGCTCTGGATCCTGCCCCAGGTTGCCGATAAGAATGACTTTGTTTATTCCTCGCGCCATGATATTTCCTCCACGAGCGGCGTGCGCCCGCGCTTTTCGTTTAACATGATGTGAATATAAGCAACACAGCGTTATTGTCAAAACAAAATTGTGAAGTGTTGGTGAACTTTATTTTTCTAATTCGTTGGAGCCATGAACCGCAACGCCTTACCTTCGGTACCATAATGTGATGGATTACCATGCCTGCCGAAACTGATCTTAAGACATACCACGAGTTCACGGACATGCAAAAGGCCCTTGTGGACCTTTACACTGATCCGTCGAGCAAGACATACAAGAACAAGGTACAGTCGTACATCGCTGCCGGGTACTATGTGGGAACGCCGCCCGAGGGGCAGGAAGACGATGGCCGCGGCTACCGAGCCGCGCGGCAGTATGCCCACAAGATATTTATTCTACCACATATTAAAGCTGAGGTAGAGAAGCGGCTGGAGGCGAACCGGGAGGCCATCAACATGGCTATTCCGGACATTGTTGACAAGCTGTCTACCATCAGCGAGGCGAACCTGATGGACTATATGGTCCAGCAGGAGTGCCGATGCCCACACTGCGACGGCGATATATCGAGCCTCGTGCAGGAGTACCAGTTCGACATCGAGAGGATGAGGAACGATGGCTACGGCATCATACTGAAAAAGATGAAGCCCACGCGCTATGGAACAGAGTTTGAGTTCCACGATCCGATAGCGACCATGGATCGTCTTATGAAACATTACGGAGGCTACAAGTCATCAGACGCGGGGGCCGATTTGTCGGTATTTGACGAACTGGTCATTGCGGCCCGTAAAAAGTAGTTCTTTGACATGCCTACACCAGAGGACATACGGATTCTGGCGGACAAATGCTGGGATCCGGTGTGGTTTGCTGAAAACGTCTTGGGGGAGACTACGTGGTCACGGCAGCGGGAGATGCTACGCGCCGTCAGGGATAATGACCAGGTAGCCATACGCTCCGGGCACAAGACGAGCAAGTCACGGTCCTTTATGGTTCTGGCCCTGTGGTGGGCCTTTTACTGGCACCTCCGAGGGGAGGACGCCCGCGTCGCCCTGTCCGCCGCGTCCTTCAATCAGGTGAAGGACATTGCATGGAGAGAGATCCGCGCTGCATACCGCCGAAACGAGTCCGTTTTGAGCAAGGTGTGTGTCAAGCCCCCTTCACTTGATCCCGCCACGGGCCTGACATTCACGTCGGGTAATCAGATATTCGGCTTCTCCGCAAAAGAGGCGGAGAATGCGGCCGGCATCTCTTCGCCCCACGTCCTATACCTGATCGACGAAGCATCGGGCGTTGAAGACCCCGTTTTTGAGGCGATGGAAGGGAACATGGCTGGCGGCGCTAAGATGGTCATGGCCTCCCAGGGCACGCGGATGTCGGGCTTTTTCATCAATGCCTTTCAGAAGTATAGTAAACATTGGCACACCATCAAGATACGGTCTTGGGACAGCCCAAACGTAACGGGCGAATGCCACATCCCGGGCCTTGCCACAAAGGAGTGGTGTCAGCAGAAGAAGGACCAGTGGGGCGAGGATTCCATCCTGTACCGCGTGCGCGTAATGGGGGAATTCCCCGGACACGGCGACAACACGGTGTACGGCCTTGAGAATATCGAAAGGGCACGTTCCCGCTACGAAGACACCTCAAGGGAGGGCGTTCTTCGCATCGGCGTCGATGTTGCTCGCTTCGGCCCGGATGAAACGATTATTTACCCGGTGCGTGGCCTTTGGGCCATGGACCCGGTAGCAATGTCGGGCAGTGACGGCTTCCAGGTGGCAGCAAAGGTGTGCGACACGGTTGCCAGAGTACGGCGGCCTACAGACAAAGAAATAGAGGTAAAGATAGATGAAATTGGACTTGGGTCTTCTCCTGTCGACGCACTTATGCACATGGACAGGACACACCAACTTGGGATTGTGGTGCGCACACTGCACGTCCAAAGTCCCGCTTACGATTCAGATAATTACACCAACGTAGGCAGCGAGATGGCCTTCGCCCTTGCTGACTGGATGAAGGCTGGCGGGGCCATACCGGATGACAAGGACCTGATTGAGGAACTACAAAACACAACCTACGACCTTGACAGCAAGGGCCGTAGGAAGGTGGTGGATAAGAAATATATGAAGGGGGTTATAGGTCGAAGCCCGGACAGGCGCAATGCGCTTGAAATGGCGGTTTATTCGCCACGGCCTACGCGCGAAACGGCAGCGGGATTCATAAACATAATCTGATATGTCCAAGATATGGGTTGACAATAGGCATCCGTCGTACTATAGCGACGCATTTAAGCGCCAATTCGCTCGCGACCAGTTTACGGGTGATGCCCTCCTTGTGTCACAGCAGGAGGCGGGCAGAATGGTCGATCCTGCCCCCGGCGCTGGCGTCAGGCGGGAGTATTCTAACTTCATGGACATCAGCGGCATTCCCGGCAGGAAGCGGCTATCTGAGGTAGAGATTGACCTCGGTTACGGTGTAGGAGACCGAGGATCGGCCAACGGTACATACTTGCGTCGCAGGTCGTTAGGGGAATCCGCTGACGCTTTCCGTGAACGTGCGTCCATAACTCGTTTCCCCTCACACATGCCTGCCCTTATTGAGACGTATGTTGGCGGGCTGAATGCGGTGGAGTCTGATGCCGTTCGGGAGTATGGCGACCCGCTTGGCGACCCTACTGATCCGTCAAGCGTCTTTTTCCGCATGTGGCATGACATTGACGGGACGGGCCGCAACATGCCTGCCGCATACACGAAGGTCAAGACCGATTTGATTGTGGATGATGTGGTTTGGGCCTTCACGGAACTTGGGTCTGCCGAGTATCCGCGCGTCCACCTGATCGATCCTAACCGCATTGTAGACCAGCATGACAAAGACGGCATACCTGTCTGGGTGCTGATTCATGAAACGCGATTGCAGCGAAACAATTTCCATGAGCCTGCGACCGTGGTTGACATGTTCACGGAGTATCACACCGAAGGGTGGGCGCGTTGGCGCGTTAATGTTGCTGAGGACGGTGTAAGGAGCATAACGCTCGACGACGCAGAGGACTGGGCATATCCATTCTACTCTACGCCCGACAAGGACCGCAAGCGCCTGCCGTTTACACGCGCGCGGCTATCCGACGTGATGGGCCGCTATGTCGGCTTCCAGATGGCGATGGATCATAACATGCTCTATAACCTCTTGTCAGACGCCAGGTGGAACTTCCGTGTCATCAACCATCCCCGCTTGCGTCTTGAGGAGGGCGACAAGAAGCAGTTCGAAGACGCGATGGAAATGATTGGCAACGGCGCCAACGGTCTTTTGGGCAAGTGGTCATTCATAAGCCCTGACAGCTCAAACGGCGCAGAGGCCTACAAGGTCTTTGCAGAAGAGGTTAAGCAGTTCTACGTGACGAACCACCAGCGCATGAACTCGCCATCTATTGAGCGCAGTGCCACAGAAATTGCATATGATGAGGCATCGGGCCGCACGTCGTTTCTGTCCATCATGACGGACATAGTGGATGAGTTTGAGAATGACACGATGTTCATTGCATCACAGCTCATGGCACCGAACAATCCGGAGTCGTGGCTGAATGCCCGCGTGAAGCGCAGCCGCAACTTCCGTCCGATTGACATCAATTCGCTTGCCTCCAGCCAGTCTACGTCACTTGCTGGACTATTGAATCATCTGGATGCGGGGACGGCTGCGAGAATTGCCCAGGAGGGGATTACCAAAGAAACCATAGAACGTCTCGATACCGTAGGGCGAGACATCATCGTAGAGGAGGAATTATAGGATGAACGCATGGAAGTGCCTCGATGAAGCACACCGCTTTTGGATCGCCCTCGGTGCGATCATTGCGGCCTCCGTCCTTGCTGGCGCTACGCTTACGCAATACTCAACAATCCCATCCAGGGTAGATGACCTTGAGGCGAAGGTGGAGGTCATGCAGGATAACCAGAAAGAGGTTCTTACTGCCATTGGCAGAGCTAACTGCAAGCTCGACATGATATTGGAGGGCACACCGGAACGCCGATGTCCATAGTATGGTCAGAAGAAGATATTGAGCGTATGTCAGAAATCACGGATGAAGACATACAGAGCGCGGCTGTGATGTGGCGTACCAATGCCCCGGAAGAGGCCAAGGATATTCTGGATGCTGAGGCCATAGATGAATGAGTCGCGCTATAGGTGGAATGAGATCGCCGGTAGATACATCGGGCAAAATGGCCGCTTTGTATCATTCGCTACCGTCAGATTCTATCTGGATGAGACGCTGGATAGTCATGAGAGGAAAGTACTCGGGCTGGCCCAGCAACTACGCGAAGGGACGATTACTGTGTCGCAGTGGCAGTTAGCCATGCGAGACGCGATCAAGGATATTCATTTGGCAAGCGGATCTCTGGCCCGTGGTGGTTGGAAGCAGATGTCGCAGTCAGACTTTGGGCGCGTGGGCAATGAACTGCGCTTTCAATATGCGAAGTTGAATCAATTTGCCCGTCAAATATCGAATGGCCTTCCTCTCGACGGCCGCTTCGTACGTCGTGCGGTCCTATACGCACAGGCTGGCCGTGTATCATACACGTCTGCATTGACGCAGGAAATGGCACTTCGCGGCATGAACGAAGAGAAGAGCGTGCTTGCGGCGGCGGATCACTGTAGCGAGTGTTTATCTGAGGCGGCAAAAGGATGGGTCGAGATCGGCACCCTGATAAACATCGGAGAGCGGATATGCAAAAGCAATTGTCGGTGTCATAAAGAGTTTAGGAGGGTATAATGGCTACATATGGATACAAGCGAGAAGACGGGACCTACTTTGAAGCCGAGCAGAGCATGAAAGAGTACGAGGCCCTGACGCACTGCCCAGAGACGGGGCAAAAGTGCACAAGGGTGTATACGGCTCCGCTGGTTGAGTTTTTGGGCGCCGGGTGGAATAAGTATGAGTATGGTTCGGAGTATGCAACAATCGGGGATGACGGCAAGGGAAACCTTGTTATCAAGAACTAACTTTATTTTTTCAATTCGTTGGCACGCACAAAGAACTCGCGTTATCTTCGCGTATAACATCAGGTCTACCCGTACGGGCCTGCCCTACCGGAAGGGCAATTAGTACGGCGATGCTTTCCGTGAACGCGCTCCGAAGCGCATAGACAAATATCGAGATGCCAGAATACTACGTCAAAGACGGCGATGAATACAAGCCGCTCGAAGACGACCATATCGTTCTTTCAAAGTCTGAACTTGAGTCCAAGTATGAATCGAAGGCCAAATTTGGCGAATCGGTTCAGGCAGAGATCAACCGCCGGTTTGCTAACCATGTCCACAAGGACAAGGCGCATGAAGACGAGTCGATCATAGCCCGCGTCTTGGAGTCCCATAGTGGGGCGGACGTGAACGAGGACGAATTGCGTAAGCGATGGGAAAGTGCTCACCTTAAGCCGCTACAGGAGAAATACTCCAGCGTCGAAGAGAGGGCAAAGACCCTGGAAGCGCAAGTCAAGTACCGGGAAATGGGGCCCGTGCTGGAAAGTGCGGGTTTCGATGATTCGTTTTACACGCGACCTGAACCCGGCAAGCCCTCCCCCGCGGAGATTTACTTCGGCGACAAGTTCATACTGGATGATGGTAATCTGGCAATTGAAGGCTCAAACACTTCGCCTGCGGAGTACGCCAAAGAGCTGGCCTCTATGGAATCGTACAAGCGGTTCCTGAAGCCTGAGGCTCGCAATGCCTCCCGTACTGGTCGCCCAGGACAGGAGGTAGGTGGCGGTTCCGGGTCCGGTCTTACGCAGTCGTCCCTAAATAAGGATGCCAAGGCTAAGGCCGACTACATCGAGAAGCACGGGTACGCCCGGTCTCATGATGGCGGAGTTCCATTTTGCGAACTACCAAAATAATAGAATACAATGCCTATTGGAACAGCATCTGATTTCGTAGTCCGGCCTGAACTATTTCAGACGATGTATATCGAAACGCTCATTCAGAACGTCGATGTACTAAACGGACCCGGCAACGGCGTAATCCGGCTCATAACCGATCCCCGTGAGGGCGATTACGACAAGACCCGGTTCTTCGACCGTCCTTCCGGTGGCGTATCTCGGCGCGACACCACAGACACCACTACTACGCTGACGCCTATCAAGCTGACGCAGAATGAGGTGATCGGTCCTAAGTTGAACCGTAAGTATGGCGTGTTTGAACAGACACGTGACGCCTTCCTGAAGATTGGCGGTACGCCTGAAGACCTGACAATGCTTCTCGCGCCTAACATGGCAGAAGAGTCGCTGAGGGGCATGGTGAACGACGCCATCTCTTCTCTTGTCGCAGCTATACGCAACGTCCCTGGCGCCGTGTATGACTACTCTGTACTCGGGGTCAACAAGACCCTCGACCATGTTGCCCTGACGCGTACTCGTGCGCTGCTTGGTGATCAATTTGGTCGCCTGAAGGGCTGGGGCATGAACGGTGCGTCATTCCACGCGCTGGTTGAGGCACAGATGTCAGTTGCCTCTGGCAACGTCGGTGACTTCGCCGTGTACGAGGGCAATGCTGGTACGCTCGGTATTCCGGCCTTTGTATCTGACGCCCCGGCGTTTAGTACTGCCGGTACGATCGGTGAGTACCATATCCTTGGGCTGGTCGAGAATGCTGCAATTCTGACTATCTCTGAGGCCCCGTACATCACGACCAGTGAGATCATGATGAAGGAGAACTTGATGCTTGCCCTACAGGGCGAGTATGCGTTCAACCTTGAGCTCAAGGGCTTCAAGTGGGATATTACCACCGGCGGGCAAAACCCGACCGCTGCGGCTATCGCCACGGGGAGCAACTGGGATCTTGTTGTAGCCTCCTTTAAGGATGCCGCTGGTATCTGCCTCGACGTAGACCAGTCATAACCTAACCGCTGACGGGAGGGAGGGGCCTTCGGGCCTCTCCCCCTTGATGCTTATGAATTATGGGCTCTTGGGCCGACCTCGCTATTGAAGACGCCACACTGAAGGGCATCATTCCCATTGACATGCGCGATGGGGATTTTGGTACGTTTGACACGACCGTAAAGACGGCGGACCGTGTTAACAACGTAAAGAGGTACGTCGAAATGCGAGTCATACAGCGCAACCCTCTTTTTTCTGAGCGGGCCGATGGGCCAGAAGAGTTCATGGATGCCGCGATTGATATTAATAAGGCACACGTGAACAAGTTAATCCAGTCTATGCTGGGCTTCAAGTTCGCGCAGGATTTCTATGAGACCGAGGCCCTGGGCACAGGGTCCTACCATATTGAGAAGGCCGCCATGAACGGCTACAGGTTCAATGAAGCCTTTGATGCTTTTATGGGCTATATCGTAAACGATAGTGATTTCTTCGATCAGTTAGAGACAACTACTGACAGCAATATATCCCCTTTCGAGGGAGTCAGGGGGTGGATCGGATAATGGCCATAGGTGACAGAGCTGGCGAGGAGCTACGGAGGGTTCTCGATAGTATCCCGCAATCCATATTTCATATCGGAGAGCTGATAGCGGAAACTATCCGCAACCGCACTCGAAACCTAAATATATCTGCACAGGGCGGCGCATTTGTGTCATACAGTGAGAAGTACGCAAAGCGTGCAGGGAAGGTGGGAATGCCGGTTGACTTGACGGTTACAGGCAGCCTGCTTGACAGTATTAAGGTCCTCGATGGAGAGGGTGTACAGTTCGATCCGCGCGGGGTAGGAAGCCCGTTCCGAGGGCAGCCGACAAACAGAGGCCAGTTCATAGCCGCAAAGGACATAGAGATCAGCGTTGGTCCTACGGGACAGCACTCTACGAGTGGAATGACGAATGAATCACTCATGCTCATACACCAGCAAGGGCGAGGCCGCGTACCATCGCGCCCTGTCATGGGCCTGACAGAACAAGAAGCAGATGAACTCACCCAGGTCTTCGCTCGTAATCTTTACCAGCCGAACTCGACAACCGAAGCACAAACCCTGAGCATACGCCTTGGCTGATTTCCGTGCTACATATGAACTAATGAACGCTTTGCGGGGGCAGACCGAGATGGTTGTAGGGGACCGCGTAGACCAGGTGGTGCAGTTCGTGGGCACGCTGACGCAGGCCGTCAACTTCCATTTCGGCCAGGGCGCAGGGACACGAATCAGTACGGCAGTAATCATATCGCCCGTAGCGGAGGCAGGAGAGCGCATCACGGGGTCCGGGCTGCCACTATATACGAACTTCAATATAGACTTCTACATCCTATCACGCATTAATCGGGAGTCCTATAGCGACGGAGTGGGGCGCCTATACGACGTCAAGGACGCGCTGACATGGGAACTGTTCGACTGTGAAAGACTGTCTCAGGACGCGAGGGATTGTATTGCAAGCGCCACTCTGGTGAGTTCTATTCCGCGTATCCTTGATGACCCGAACCTCATTGCTTGGGCAGTGCAATGGCAAATAAAACCAAGGGTGACATGAAAGTAACTACAGAGAATTTCTCCATCATAGAGGGCGTGCGGATACCGTCTGGTAGCACGCTGGTGGTGGATAAGGGATATGAGGGATCGGTTGACATGATCGGCAAGCGCATTTCCAAGCGCGTGTACGACGAATACTTCAAACCAAAGTCAAAGGCTTCGGGATCAAAAACTATTGAGGAATAACGATGGCATGGACTGAAGGACCTGGCAGCATAAAATCTATTACGTTCGGGGCACAGGCCGTGACGGCGGACCTACTGGAGTCATTTGGGATTACGCCCGATAAAGACTCTTATGATAGCGGCCTGCTTCATGCCGTCGATCGTGGCAGCATAAAGAAGTCGCTTCAGGTTAACGTGTATGATGTATCGGCGATTAATCCGCTGAATGCAATCATGAAGGCGCGTACTGAAACCGACATTACTATGACGTATACGGACAACGCTACTCAGGTATTGGAAAATAGCAAGCTGCGTTTTACCCCGCTATTGGACAACGTCACTGACGTATGCGACGTATTTATTGCGAGTTCTGGTACGTCAAATGCGAGCCTTGCTACGAGCTGGACCTCGCTTGGAGTGTCGCTTGATGTGCCTACTCTGTCCCCGTCGTATCCCTCTGACGTGTCAGACGGCAAGGGCAGGCCCTACTATAGCAATGTGGGCCTGGAGGTCGATGTGGTGCTCCCTGGCGACGTATATTCGAGCATTACGGATGGCGCTGTGCAGCGCCTGGCCTTCCGTCTCCCTGACGGCAGTTTTCAGGTGATGACGGGCAGCGTATACAAGTCTTACGCCGCTGATGACGGGTCTCGCCCTCGTGCCGTATCTGTCGTTCTCCGCGCAGTAGATGATGACTGGGGAAATATCATCGAGTTCACTTCTGGCGCAGCTATACCCATTACGCAAAAGTTTACCGATGTATCCCCTACATTGATCCAAAACAGGCTTCACGGTATCGCCGTAGAGGCTGTTGGTTTTGGCTACTCGGAACCAGAAGTAACTACATTCTAATATGGCTAAGATAGACGCTAACGCTGTTCTTGAGGGATCCTACTCGCCCCGTGTGGGCGATGAGTATGAGGTAGCTGTAGGGGTCTGGGGGAAGATGCGCCCCCCGACCCTTGGATTACAGCGCAAGGTGGGCGAGCTGAGCGAGGAATCGGCGCTCAGGGAGGTGGCCCTGCTTGTTTTGGACGGCATAGATGAGCCGTATTCTGAGGATGAGAGTATTCCGCTCGTAGAGGTAGCGGTGACGAAGGATTTTTTTACCATAGTAGCAAGGACACAAGCGCTGCTTCCGGAAGGATCAAATCCGTAACGGCTAAGAGAGACAAAAATGTTTCCATATCTGGATGGGTCCTTAAATATAATAGGGAGACAGACCAGATAGACGCTATCATACTTGATATATGCAATAACGATCCGATTAGGGCGAAGCAGATAGCAGAAGGCTGTACGATGGAGGAGATTGCTATAGCCTGGCAAAATAAGTGCCGGTCTATCGAGGGCATGGGTTATACCATAAAGTAATAATGCCTACTCAGAACATAAAGTTTAAGCTGCTCGCCGACGTAGCTGGTGCCGACGCATCCTTTAGAAAGCTAAGAAATACTCTATCGAAGCTGTCTAATGGAACGCTGACGCTGGGCAAGAATATGCGGGTGTTCGAGAAGGGCACCCGAGGGTCTATCTCTGCCGAGAAGGCCATGGCCAAGATTGCCAAGGCGGCGACTGCGGAGCTGAAGGGCCAGCTTGAGGTCACGAGGGCCCAGGTGGTGGGCCTGAAGTCGCTTACGGAGTTTCGCAAGGCAGAGGCCGCCACGATCAGGGCCCAAGTAGACCTACTGCGGGCCAAGAATGCTATAGAGAACCAGGAGCTTGCGTCGCTGGAGCGCGATATAAGGCTCAAGGCACTGGCTGTTCGCGAGACGGAGACGATGATTCGTGCCAAGTCCGCCGAGATACGGATGAGGCAGCTTGCCACAAGCGCTACGCACAATGAGACATCGGCTACCAGGCAGAATACTGATGCACAGAGGGAAAACGCCAATGTTACCGGTGCCGCCGTCTTCGCCCTCACGTCGCTTGGACAGGGGTTGTCTGATGCTGGCCAGTTCGGCGTAGGGTTTGCCCAGGGCATCCGGGCTATTACGAACAACGTGCAGCAAGTTGGCACTGGCCTGTTTTTCCTGAAGACGCAACTTGACGCACAGAAGGCGGCCACCGGGGTAGCCCAGACTGCCTTTCAGGCCTTGAAGGGGGCGCTGACCGGCCCCCTTGGAGTGCTCTTTGCACTTCAGGCGGTTACTGCTGCCATGGAGCTTTTTGCAAATCTCGGCCAGGGCAAGGGAAAGAAGGGCATAGACAACCTGAGACTATCTATCGAGGACTTGTTTGATGTCCTTCGCAATGCCCCAACGAGCGTACCGCTTCTTGAGAAAAGCATAGACGATGCCCTGGAGCGTGCCGACAAGGAAATTAAGGCTAACACGGCTGCTATAGTCAGATTGTCTAATCCCCGGATTTTGGGGGCGGATATTTCGGCAGACCTAAGGGACAAGGATCTAAGGCTACTCAAGGAAAGGAACAAAGAGCTAAAGAAATCTACAGAGGCATTTAGAGAGGATTCTGAGGCGAGGAAGCAGCATAATGAGCAGGCTAAGGCGGCTATAAGCCTACTGTCAGACGAAGAGCTGGCGCAGGCGAAGCTTGAAAAGCAAAACAGAGAGCTTGCCAAGGCGATGGAGTCTGTATTCACTCAGCGAGAGAGGGATGTAGATTCGCTGGGCAAGATGGCAAATGCGCTCGAGGACCTCCCAGTGGTAGACATAGGGGATGTTCTGGAGGAGGCTATAGGCGTTGTGGGCACAGAGGCCTTTGGCATGCTTAATGACGCCATGAAGGAATCGGCCGACTTGCTCAATGCTATTAAATTGAACGAGGGTGAAGTTGCCAGGGAGATCGGCAGGGTAAATAAGCAGATCAAGATACGGCAAGAGCTTCTGCGCGTTTTGTCGGAATCGCCTGAGCGCCCGGACCTCGCCCGATTCAGGGGCAGTGGTAGTATTTCAAATGACCTGAAGGGAGACGAGGAGAAAGAAAAGGAAAGGAAGAAGAAGGCAGAGGCCTTCGGCCGATCCACGAGGGAGAACCTCAACACAGAGCTGCAGACCATCGGCGACATGGCAGAGCTAAAGGCTCAGGGCACCGCAGATGCGCTCGCCAGGATACAGGGCAGCTTCGGCGAAACTATACTCGGCATGTTAAACAACAACGCCGACACTATCATAAAGGTCGGCGGCCTGATTGGCAATTCCCTCGGGCAGGCCGGGGATGCCTTCTCCCGCCTGGCAGAGATGGGGGCAGAAACGAATGGCAGGCTATTTACGGTCGGGAAAGCCTTTGGCATTGCCGAGGCAGTTGTTAATACGGCTGTAGGTATAACAAGGGCGTTTCGCGACGTTCCATTTCCGCTTTCTCTTGGCGTTGCAGCTACGATTGCCGCTACTGGCGCCGCGCAGATAGCCACCATTGCGGCAGCCAAGCCCGGCAGCTCAGGTGTATCTGGGACCAATATAGGGAGTGCGCCAAACAGGCTTGGCGGCATAACCAACATAAGGGACCTACCTGGCAGCATAGGGTTCACCGGGCAGGATGCAAGCAGCGTGACGGGCATATCACAGCGCACGGAAATCAGCGGTCAGCTTGTAGCATCTGGCAGAAGCCTGGTGGCCCTTATATCAAATGAGGTGGCCGCTCAGCGTAGACAGGGAATTTCAGATCCTCTTGGAATAGCGGTATAATGGGAAGCAAATACACCCATTCTTTTTCGTCCTATGGCAGCAGCTCCTTTTCTTGGGAGATACACCAGGATGGATTTGTAGGCTCGCCTACGTCTATGGTGGCATCTGGTAGGGGCCATACGAAAATAAACTGGAAGATGTCTGAAGACATCGAGGTGTCGCCTATCATGCCCTCAGAGGCCACGGTGACACTGATAGACCCGTCGAATGCCATTGTTGATGACATCTTATCTGCCGTTGAAGGTGGTGTCTCAGACCTGGAGTTGATAATCAAGGATAGCGGGGGCAACATTTTTTGGCGTGGCCAGA
>Ga0210043_1002162_pt1 | contig 13637 bp, 12 predicted proteins | sample CryGeymet201501t_FD_183990 | JGI IMG/M metagenome (GOLD analysis project Ga0210043, IMG submission 183990) | Groundwater microbial communities from Crystal Geyser aquifers in Utah, USA - Crystal Geyser metaG 2015-01t (SPAdes) (version 2) | ecosystem: Environmental > Aquatic > Deep subsurface >... | reverse complement strand
AATAAACAAATACTAAGGAACATTATCTTTGTGGGACTTTTCTTAGTCCCGTTTATACCTTTTCTAGTTTCTACCGAACTGTTTTTTCCATTCATTACCACCAAGGCCTTTACTTGGAGAATTATTGTTGAAATAGTTTTTGCCGCATGGCTGATGCTAGCTCTTCTCGACACCAACTACCGACCAAAGCGTTCTCTTATTCTTTACTCAATACTCGGGTTCCTCTTGGTTATTGGCCTAGCTGATCTTTTCGGCTCCGCTCCTTTAAAGAGCTTTTGGTCTAACTTTGAACGCATGGAGGGCTACATTACACTCCTGCATTTAGGAATGTTTTTCCTAGTTATCTCTTCAGTTTTCAAAGATGACCCCGCCGGTGGCTGGGCAAGTTGGACAAGATGGTGGAACACTTCTCTTGTAGCCTCATTTTTGATGGTCATCTATTCTGTTTTTCAACTTCTCGGATTGTTGACGATAAATCAAGGAGGAGTGCGGGTGGACGGTACTCTCGGTAACGCTATCTATCTTGCTGTCTACATGCTCTTCCATATCTTCATCGCCATGCTTTTTATGTGGCGCAATTGGCAGAGCGTTATCTTGAGATGGACTTATGGAATACTCATTGTTCTACAAGCCACCATTCTTTACCACACAGCTACACGCGGAGCGATCCTCGGTTTTCTTGGTGGTATTCTCGTTATGGCGGTTTTTAGTGTTAGAAATAAAGAGGACAAATTTGTGAGAAGGGCGGGGGTTGCTGTTTTAGTCGGGTTAGTGGTTCTAGTTAGTGGTTTTCTGGCGATTAAAGATAGCGAATTTGTGAAAAATAGTTTAGTTCTTGGACGCTTCTCATCTCTTACCACGGAGGAGATTAAAACACAGGGGAGATATTTCATCTGGCCCATGGCTATTGAGGGAGCCAAGGAGAATCCTTTACTTGGTTGGGGGCAGGAGAACTTCAACTACGTTTTCCAGAAATACTATAGTCCGGAGATGTACAAGCTCGAGCCATGGTTTGACCGGGCGCACAACATCTTTCTTGACTGGCTAATCTCTGGAGGAATACTGGGGTTGTTATCTTATCTGTCTCTTTACGTGGCTCTTCTATGGTTAATCTGGAAACCGTTTAAAGACGTAGATGAAGAGAGGGGAGATAAGAGCGCTGGTTTCTCATACACAGAGAAATCCATTTTGACGGGTCTTATCGCGGCCTATTTCTTCCATAATCTCTTCGTGTTCGACAATCTTATTAGCTATATTCTCTTTTTCTCTGTTCTGGCTTATATTCATTCTCGATCGCAGGGCAAGATATTGTTGTCTGCTCACGGACAAGTGTCGGGAAATTCGCGACCAACAACATCTCACCCTGCTCTGGCAAAGATGGCTCTACCGGTTCTTGGTATTTTGCTCATCCTCTCACTTTATTTTGTTAACATTAAGCCAATAGGTACTAATATTTCTTTAATTAACGCTTTGCAGTCTACACAAACCCCCGGTCAATCTGTCCTCGCTATTGAATCTTTCAAAAAGGCTTACGACACCTCTCGTCTTGGCAGGCCGGAGGTGGTTGAACACGTAACGTCAAATGCGATAAGTATTTTAACTAGTGACATTTCTGTGGAAGAGAAGAATGCATACTTTAATTTTGCCAAAGATATTGCCCTTAAACAAAGTGAAGAGGCTAACGGAGATTCTCGCTACGAACTTTTGACTGGGTCATTTCTATCGGCCGTCGGTTTACTTGACGAATCTCTCGTGAGTCTTGAGCGGGCCAGAGAGTTGATACCCGGTAAGCAACAAGTCTATTTCGAAATTGGTTCAGTCTATATAAATAAGGATGAACCTCTTAAAGCTCTTGAGTTTTTCAAAACAGCATATGAATCGGCGCCAGACTATACTGGGGCCAAGATTATTTATCTTATCGGCTCAATCTATGCCAAAGATCAGGTCGTTGAAAACCAGATGCTTGAGAGTTTGAGAGAGAGTGAGGTGGCCTTTGATGACAGGATTATCGGCGCATATTACACGAATGGCCGTATAGAAAAGGTCAGAGGTCTACTTGAGGATCGCATTAGACTTGACCCAGCAAACGCCGAAACCTATAAGAAAGATCTAGAAACTCTTGCAAATTAACCACGATATGCTATACTTCTAGAGTGAGTGCCCTAACTGGCACCAAACGAACGAATATCTGCGTAAGTCCCGCCGTAAGGCGGGACTTACGTTTATTTTTTTTATCTCAATTTTAGTTATGGTCTAGACCTTGCGCTGGAACTGATTAGTGTCTACTATTTACATAGTTTCTTTCTGGGCGTGGAGAGCGGTCGCACTCACAAAGATATTCGTTTGGAGCTAGCCCCGCTCTCCGCGCGCCGACGGAACAAGTAGCAATCAGTACACAGAATTATTTTTTAAAAAAGTTATCCACATTTTTTTATTTTCTCTATTGTATCTCTCAACCTTTAGTATGATAATTAATGTGTGGGTCGCAGGCAGAAAAATATTTATCGAAATATTTATTTGCGACGTATACGTTACTAATAATTTTTCCCGCCACGGCGGGGAACAACACAATGGCAAAGAAAAAGAAAGTAGCTAAGCGAAAGCCAGCAGCTAAAAAGAAAAAGGCTTCAAAGAAAAAGGCTTCAAAGAAAAAGGCTTCAAAGAAAAAAAGAGCATAGTCTCGGCAAAAGCTGAGGTCCCGACAGGAATGTCCGGATGGCTCTCGAAAAGACGCCCCCGCAAGGGCGTCTTTTCTTTTGATACAGCCCTTCGACAGGCTCAGGGCACTTCGACTAAAAAATGCCTGCGCTGAGCGAGTAAAACGAGTCGAAGTGTGCTAAAATAGGCTCCTTATGGCCTTCTTAAAGAGCCTTTTTAATTCCCCAGAGGAGAAGTTGCTTAAATCATGGCAACCTATTGTCGAGCGCATTAACGCGTTGGAGCCTTCTTTTGCAGACCTCTCTCAAGATGAATTGAAAGCCAAAACCCTTGAATTCAAAAAAAGATTAGAGAAAGAAACTCTCGATGATATTTTGCCGGAAGCTTTTGCGATGGTGCGAGAAGCGGCGAAGCGTACTTTAGGCCAGAGACATTTCGATGTTCAACTTCTTGGAGGCCTTGCTCTCTTCAATGGAGGTATTGCTGAGATGAAGACGGGTGAAGGTAAAACTTTGGTGGCAACACTTGCGGCTTATCTTGTCGCTCTATCGGGTCAAGGTGTCCACGTCGTAACTGTCAATGACCACCTCTCTCGTCGCGATGCGGTGTGGATGGGACAAGTTTATTCTTATCTCGGTTTATCTGTCGGCGTTTTAAATCATTCGGAATCTTTTATCTACGACGAATCGCATAAAGAGAAAGATAAGGAACGCGATGAGTTGGGCTCCTTCCATGTCGTCCACGAATTTCTAAGGCCAACTAGCAAAAAAGAAGCCTACAGTGCCGATATTACTTATGGTACCAACAACGAATTCGGCTTTGATTACCTGCGAGACAACCTTCTGTATAACCAAGAGGGTCTTTCTCAAAGAGGCCACTATTATGCCATTGTTGACGAGATAGACTCTATTCTCATAGATGAAGCGCGAACACCTCTTATCATCTCTGGTAACACCGGCGCCGCCGGGGAACTTTATGAAAAATTTGCCAAGATTGCTCAAGGACTGAAGGCCGAGACAGATTTTACTGTAGATGAGAAGTTGCGCGCCGTCTCGTTGACTGATGATGGTATTAGCAAGGCCGAGAAGGCCTTGGGGATTGAAAATATTTACGCCGAAGGAGGGGTCAAGTATGTTCATCACCTTGAAACAGCGGTTAAGGCCAAGGCTCTCTACAATCGAGATACTGAATATGTCGTGCGAGATAATGAGGTGATAATCGTGGATGCCTTTACAGGACGTATGCAACCGGGTAGACGTTGGTCAGAAGGTTTGCATCAAGCTATAGAGGCCAAAGAGGGTGTGACTATAAAAGAAGAGAGTCGCACTTACGCCAGTGTTACTTTCCAGAATTATTTTAGAATGTATAAAAAACTTTCTGGTATGACGGGTACAGCCATGACTTCCAAAGAGGAATTTTATAAAGTCTATGGCCTAGAAACTTTTGTAATCCCGACCCATAAACCAGTGGCCCGCAGTGACCATGGGGACCAAATTTTCCAAACACACTCGGGCAAGATGAAGGCTGTGGCCAAGAGAGTGGCGGAGTTGAATAAGAAAGGCCAGCCGGTGCTTATCGGTACCGTTTCCATAGAACACAATGAATTACTTTCTGCCTATTTCAAAAACGAAGGCATTAAACACGAGATACTAAATGCTAAAAACCACGAACGGGAAAGCGAGATTATTGCTCAAGCCGGCAAAAAAGGAGCAGTAACGCTCGCCACAAACATGGCGGGTCGTGGTATCGATATCAAGCTGGGCGGTAACCCATCAACTACGGAGGCGTATGAGGAGATAATGGCCTTAGGAGGGCTTTTTGTCCTCGGTACGGAAAGACATGACGCTCGACGTATAGATAACCAGCTAAGAGGTAGGTCGGGAAGGCAGGGAGATCCCGGTGAGACCCAGTTCTTCGTTTCGCTAGAGGACTCCTTAATGCGTATTTTCGCCGTGGATACTATAAAGAAGATGATGGGGCGCTTTGACATCCCTGAAGATGAGCCTATCGAGAATAAACTGATCACCAACTCGCTTGAGAAGGCGCAGGAAAAGATAGAGGGCTTCAACTTCGATGCCCGTAAACATGTGCTCGAGTTTGATGACGTGCTTAATTTCCAAAGAAATATTATTTATAGTCGTCGTCGCAAAGTTCTAGTTGGCGGGGAAGAGGAGATAAAGGAGTATTTGGCCGAGGTAGCGGAACGCCTAAGTCCCGAGATAAAGGAGAAAATGGAGAAAAAGATGGAAACTATTTCTCTAGAAACTCCAGAATTGCGAGAAGTTTTGCGTAGGATTATCCTGCAGACGATAGATTTGTTCTGGGTAGATCATTTGGAAATGATGGAATATTTGCGTGGCAGTGTGAATCTACGCGCTTATGGTCAGAGAGATCCTCTAGTTGAGTATAAGAAAGATGGTTTAAGATTTTTTAGAGATATGGAGGTTTCTATCTCAAGACAAATTGCAGAATTTATCTTGGTACTTAACCCAGAGATTATCACTCAAGCCAAAGTGCAGATGGAAACTCCGACACTCGTGGCAGATCTCTCCGGGGAATCTGAAAATACTTCCGCATCAAACAAAAATGTCACATCCGAATTTGGTTCAGAGAAGATAGGTCGCAACGACCAGTGCCCTTGCGGTAGTGGTAAAAAGTATAAAAAGTGCCATGGAAAGTAATTTGGTATAATAAAAATATGAAAAAAAATACATTGATTTGGTCTGCGGTATCGGTCTTGATAGTCGCCGGTATTATTTGGCTTATTTTGGCTCCCACCAAACCTGGTAAGTTAGACGCCTTCGCCCAATGTATCAATGACTCTGGTGCTAAATACTATGGAGCTTTTTGGTGTCCCAACTGTAAGAACCAAGAAGCGATGTTTGGTATTTCTGCTAAGTTTTTGCCCCGCACCGAGTGTTCCACGCCGGACGGTAGAGACCAGCTACCCGTTTGCCAAGAGGCCGGTATCACTGGATATCCCACTTGGGACTTTCCAGACGGTAGTCGAGAAACAGGGACTCTCCCACTCGAACGTTTAAGCGAAAAAACTAGTTGCCCAATATTGCCAGAAAGTAACATTTGATGATATGACGACGCTTGTTCCATATCTAGTTCTCGCTTCACATATTATCTTTGTTTTTCTCGTTCTAACTGTCATCTTTAGACGCTCATGGGGTGGGGGTCTTATCGCTTTTATAGGGAAACAGGCCCTTTGGCTCGCTTTTCTAGCTTCTCTTGTCGCTGTAGTTGGCTCGCTATTCTATTCTGAAGTTATCGGCTTTGAGCCATGCGTCTTGTGTTGGTGGCAAAGAGTCTTTCTCTACCCCTTGGTGGTGATTTTCGGTATGGCTCTTTGGAAGAAAAATAATTCCGCCTTTCTCTATGCTGTACCCTTAGCCCTGCTGGCTTCTCTAGTCTCTCTTTACCAGCACTACGCCTCCGTGAGCGGAGTCTCACTCCTATCTTGCACCGCCGTAGGCGAGGCTTGTTCCAAGCTCTATGTTCTGGCCTTCGGCTACATCACCATTCCGCTTATGGGATTGACTATTGGTCTTTATATCCTCCTTTTCGCTTGGGTTAGTAAAATTTATAGAAATGAAAATAGTAACGCATAACGCAAAATTTCATACGGATGATGTTTTTGCCGTCTCCGCGCTGACTATTCTTTATCCAGATGCAGAGATTATTCGTACTAGAGATGAAGAGTTAATTAAGACGGCGGATATGGTTGTGGATGTTGGGGGCGTAGATGATGCCAATAGTAATCGTTTTGATCATCACCAGGCGGGTGGAGCAGGAGAACGAGCAAACAGCATTCCTTATTCGTCACTAGGTTTAGTATGGAAAAAATACGGAGAAAAACTCTCTGGCTCAAGAGCCGTGATGGAACGCATTGATCAAATATTTGTGCAACCAATAGACGCTGGCGATAATGGTAAAGATATATTTATGACACTTGTACCGAATGTTTCTCCATATTTGATTCATGGTGTAGTAGATTCTTACCGTCTTACGTGGAAAGAGAATGATGATTGGGATGAGCGTTTCAGCGAATGTTTGAAGTGGGCTACTAATTTTTTGAGGCGATTGATTAAAATTCAACAAGATATTGTTGAAGGAGAAGACCTTGTGTACTCTGCTTATGATAAAAGCGTTGATAAGCGAATAATTATTATTGACGATAAATACAGTCTGGGTCGAGAGCTAGTGACCAGAGTACTTACGGGCTTAGTCGAACCGCTGTACGCTATTTTGTTCAGAGGCGATCACAAAAGTTGGCAATTAGTGGCAATAAATAAGTCTGCCGGATCTTTTGAAACACGCCAACCCCTGCCAAAGACATGGAGGGCAAAGCATGGGAATGATTTGGATCAAGCTAGTGGGGTTAAAGGGGGAATTTTCTGTCATCGTAATGGATTTATGTGCGCAGCTGAAACTAAGGAAGCTATATTAGAGCTTGCTAAAAAGGCTCTGGACGCATAAGGTATACAAATGTTTATAGACGAAATCAATCTTCTCCTAAGGGCCGGTCGTGGTGGCGATGGGGTAGTGCGTTGGAGGCATGAGAAAGGTAAGGACCACGCCGGTCCCGCAGGAGGCAATGGAGGTAAGGGTGGCGATATTTATGCTCTGGCGGTACGAGACATTGGTATTCTTTCTGCGTATCGCAATGTAAAAGAATTTGAAGCTGGCAATGGGGAAGAAGGAGGAAAAAATGTTAAACAAGGTGGCACGGGCAAAGATATTGAAATAAAGTTTCCTGTAGGTTCGCGCCTCACTAATCTCTCTACCGGTTATTCCGTGGAACTGCTCAAAGACGGAGATAAGGTTTTACTTCTACACGGAGGGAGAGGTGGATTGGGTAATGACCATTTTAAAGGTTCCACTAACATTCGTCCTAAAGAATCCACGTCTGGTGAACTTGGCGAGGAGGCCAACTTTCATATAGAGCTTCTTCTGGTTGTTGACGTAGGTATCATAGGGTTACCAAACGTTGGTAAATCTAGTCTTCTAAATGCTCTCACTCATGCTCATTCGAAAATAGGAGACTTTCCCTTTACCACACTTGAACCGGCTTTAGGTAGCTTTTATGGACTTATCTTGGCCGACATTCCGGGTTTAATAGAGGGCGCGGCAGAGGGTAGAGGGCTGGGCCACAAGTTCTTGCGCCACATCGAACGCACGAAGGCTCTTGTCCACTGTATTTCTGCAGAAGTAGAGGACCCCTTGGAGGCTTATAGAGTGGTGAGAAATGAGCTTGAGCTCTATAATAAGGAGATGATGGGGAAGTCAGAAATAGTTGTTCTCACAAAAGTGGATACGATTTCCGATGAGGATAGAGACAAAAAACTGAAACTTTTGAAAAGTATTAATGAAAACGTTTTTCCTATATCGATACTAGATGATAACTTGGTCAAAGAGTTTGGTAACTTTCTAACAAAGACTTTTAAATAATAACTATCCTGGATCAAATATGAGTGACTATCGTTTAACTGTTGGGCTTGAAATACATGCGGAGTTAAATACGCAGACAAAGATGTTTTGCAATTCTAAAAATGATACCTCTGAATCACAACCCAACACTAACGTCTGTCCAGTTTGTCTCGGGTACCCCGGCACTCTACCGGTGATCAATGAAGAGGCGGTACGAAGCGTGTTGCGTCTCGGGGTGGCTCTTGGTGGAAAGATTGCCAACTATACGGAGTTTGACCGCAAAAACTATTTTTACCCCGACATACCGAAAGGTTATCAGATTAGTCAGTACAAGAATCCCTTAGTACAAGGTGGAACCTTGAATGGAGTCAAGTTGACACGTATTCATCTGGAGGAGGATACTGCCAAATCGGCTCACCCCTCGGCCACACTTGAAGCAAGCGATGAAGGATTCTCTTTGCTAGATTTCAACAGGGCTGGAGTGCCACTTATGGAGCTGGTGACTGAACCTGTCATGCATAACGCTAATGATGCAGTTAACTTTGCAAAAGAATTGCAACTTCTCCTTCAGTATCTAGGAATCTCTGGGGCAAGCATGGAGAAAGGCGAGATGCGTATAGAGGCCAATATAAGTGTTAGTAACCGACAACCAACGACAGACAACCAACAACTTGGCACAAAAGTAGAAGTCAAAAATATTAACTCTTTTAGGGCTGTAGCAAAAGCTATTGAATTTGAAATTAATAGGCAAACCGGTTTGCTAGAGAAAGGGCAGAAGGTTATCCAGGAAACAAGGGGGTGGGATGAGGATAAGGGAGAGACAGTCTCTCAGAGACTAAAGGAATCCGCTCATGACTATCGGTATTTCCCAGACCCCGATCTGCCAAAACTTTTTATTAAAGACATAGAAGCTTTCAATGAAGATGTTTTAAGAAAATCTCTACCAGAATTGCCTAAAGAAAAAAGAGAAAGGTATAAAAAAGATTTCGGATTGAAGGAAGCGGATATAGAAATCTATATCAGAGAACCGGAGTGGGGAAGACTTCTAGAAGAGGTGGCAGAAACTCTGGGAGACAAAGCTCTAGTCCAGCTTGCCTCAAATTATATTACCAGTGATTTGAAAACACCTATTGGCGCTAATGGTGTAGTAGAGATTATACACATGCTTTCAGACGGCATCATATCATCACGTGGCGCTAAAGATATTTTGAAAATATTGGAGACAACAGGAGGAGACCCAAAACTTATTGCAGAGGAAAAGAATTTAATACAGAAAAGTAATGTGAGAGAGCTAGAGACTGTGGTCAAAAAAATTATTGAAGAGAATCCAGAAGCGGTGGCTGAATATAAAAAGGGGAAGTTAGAATCACTACAGTTCTTGATCGGTCAGGCGATGAAGTTTACAAAGGGAAGTGGTAATCCGCAAGTCTTGAAAGAAATTTTTCAAAAGATTCTCTAGTCTTCCAGGTGCCTAATCATAAGTTTCTTGATACGTCTCTCTGCGTTACTTTTATTTGTACCACCCTCTATGTCATTGATAACTGCTTCTAAGGCAGAAAGCTTATAAACCCGATAGTTATTCATAGGGTGTCTTTGGGCGGGGAATTTGCCGGATTTATCCCAATTACGAAGGGTGAGAGGAGAAACCCCCAAGATTTCCGCCGCTTCTTTTATAGAGAAATAAATTTCTTGTGTCATGTTCTTTACTTATATAAACATTACTAATCACTCATAATCAATACTATATGAATTTGTATGATGTATCAATGTTTAGATGGGGATAATTATTTTTGATAGCTTAATTAGTCTAAGAATGTTATTTCTATTATAAATTTATCTTTTTATATTTTTCTTAAAACTTTATTCCTTATCCCCAGTTTTGCACAGTTTATCCCTAGGTTTTTCCACACCCGAGATTTATAATTTATGTTGATGGGCAAGTCTATTATTATCGATGGTAAAGAATTTATCTCGGCTATCCGAGCAGCAAAAAAAGTTGGCTATGCCGGTGACTACGTTGGTCAACTTTGTCGAGCGAAAAAAATTCCAGCGCAACTAATTGGGAAGACTTGGTACGTCGACTATCTCTCTCTGGTTGAACATAAGAAAAATTATAAGTCAGGAAGAAAAAAGAACAGACTTCCGGTAGTTCAAACGGCAATTCGAGAAGAGACGAAGATTGTTAAAGAAAAAATCCCAGAAATAATTTCGTCAATATCTTTAAATAATGACGAAATTACTTATGAAAAAGAACAAATGTCTCGGCTACCCGAGCTAATAAAGAAGGGCGCTAAGTCATCATTAAAAATCAATAAGCCGGCCTTATCGAAGGTTTATCTTTCCTTAGCTTTGTTTCTGGTGCTTTTTATCGGACTAACTACTATCCGCTCTGGATTGGTGTCTTTCGCTCCCGTGGCAAAGACCTATGACAGTCTCGCCACCACACTTGCTTACTCCCAAGAGCCGGCCTTTGTTTCTTTCGCCCTTGATTGGTTCAGGAAAATTTTCTATAAGGAAAAGGAATTAGCACCCGCCCCTCAACCGGTTGATAACTCTAACAATACAAATTTAGGTCTGGTAGTTTTCCCCGACGCTGAAGACCGGCTAGAAATATCAAATCGTATTAAAGGTATTTTCTCCGATAACGTAGAGATTAATTTAGATGAAGAAGGCAACACTGGGGTCATCGTTCCGGTTTTTAGTGAAAAAGATGATTTCGAAAATTATGCTTTTGTCCTTGTGCCGGTGCCAGCAAGTAGCCCGGCTTCATCACCTGATAAAGAATTATGATGAGGACTAAACGTACAAAATTCTTTTTAACTTTAGGTTCACTGGCAAGTTCTTTGTCATTGCTTGTTCCAACATCCTTGGTGTTAGCTCAAGAGGCCATGTCTTCAAACACTTATGCTATCCAGTCTGACAGCATTAATTTTGCCGGCTTGCTAAGCGAGTCCGCGTCTTATTCTCTTGAGGATACGTCTGGTGAAATAGCTACCGGCAATATTGCTAGTACAAACTTTGCTGGAGAGATAGGTTACCAAGCCATGCTTTTATTGGTTTCAGGAGATACAACACCACCATCTCAACCGCCATCTATTTCATCAACTCCTCTTACCTCAACTCGTGTTGAAGTTACTTGGGGCGAGTCTTCCGACAATGTCGCCGTGACCCGGTACTACATTTATCGAGACGGGGCGCGCGTTGCCGATGTCGGAGTTTTCCCTAGAAGCTTTACTGACACCGGACTGACTCCTGACACTTTGTATTCTTACAATGTCTCCGCTGTTGATGACGCTCTCAATGAATCTTTACGGTCAGCCACCACCACAGCTCGTACTCTATCATCACCGCAAACTCCTTCGGGTAGCACCTCACCACTTTTATATAACTTCTCTATCATACCGACTGATACATTAGCTCTTATTAAATTTGATACCACTGTGGCAGTGAAGGTTTCTATTTCTTGGGGGACTGATACCAACTATGATTCTGGAACTCTTTCGCTTGATACTCTTTCTAGTAATCATAGTTTTCTTTTGTCCGGATTATCTCCGGCTAGGACGTACTTTTTAAAAATCAATCTCACTCGTCAAGATGGTTACGTGGTGACTTATGAGGATATCGTTTTCTCCACTTTGCAGTTGCCCAACGTCCTTACCTTGCCAAACGTTACGGACTTTCAAGCTGTAGCTAATGATAAAGATATTTCCTTATCATGGGTATTACCTAATGATCCCTCTATCGTTGGTGTCAAGGTTTTGCGTTCCAAAGAGTTTTACCCCTCTTCTGTTTCCGACGGAGAATTAATCTTCGACGGAATTGGTACGGGTTATCGCGATGTCGCCGTGGAGAAGGGCATCAGATATTACTATACGATTTTTACCAGAGATCTTTCTAATAATTTCTCGAGCGGGGCCGTGGCTGACGTTTATATTCTATTGCCGGGAGAAGTCTTTGAACCCGTCTTCCCGCTTGAGAATATAGAAATTGTTGGCAATGTTGATCCGATTATCGCCGCATTGAAGTTAGATGACTTCCTATTTATCCAGGATGGAAAGATTATTTCTGTTGGATTGAACCAGGTCAGAATAGATGGCGATAAAAATTTTACTGTCGCTCTCCAAGCCTATCGCGTTCCGCAAATATTAAAAACGATTGCCGTCACTCTGGCTACACAAGGAGAGAATCCTAAATATTTCACTTTTATTTTAAAAATAAATAAAGATGGCACTCGTTATGAAGCTGTTGTCGCGCCTCTGGGGGTAACTAGGACCTATGTTCTCAAAATAACCGTTATCGATTTTAAGAATAGGGGTTTGAAGAAACTCGAAGGCTTGGTCATCGTCTCAAGTCAAATGGCCTTGGACGCCTTGAACATGGAAGATAAAAAGGCTCTCGTGTATGGAGTCGGTTTTATTTTGGTCATTATACTTCTTGTCGTCTTCCTAAAGAGTCGACGTGGGAAATATTTGCCGGACAAAAATCATGAATAAAAATAAAAAAACAATTCATGTTTTGACTTTGAAAAGTGCGGCATTCACGTTCTTGGTCGTCTCCCTATTAGGCGTCATCTATCTTGCCTCTGTTGGTCGAGTTTATGCAGATTTCAATCCCCAGATCAACTATCAAGGAAGACTCGTTGATTCAGACGGCGATGCTGTCGCAGATGGGGTTTATCATATGAGATTCAAACTCTACACAACCTTGAGCGGAGGGTCGGCCTTATGGGAAGAAGACAGAAGCACTGATCTCGGAGACAGGGTGACTATCACCAATGGGCTTTTCTCTCTGATGCTAGGATCTTCCACGCCACTCACTGCTTCTGACTTCAATCAAACTTTGTATTTATCGGTGGAGATAGGCGGTTCCAGTGGTTCTCCCACATGGGATGGTGAGATGAGTCCGAGAAAAATCTTTGGGGCCGTACCGTCTGCCTTTGTCGCTTCTACTCTTGATGGTTTAACGGCTGAACAATTTTTAAGAAGCGATACGCTTAACTCTGATGCGCTGTTTACCCGTTCTACCACTACCGCGGCTACCACCACTAACTTTTTCGCTACCACTGCATCCACTACTAACCTAATTGTTGGCAGTTCCTTAAGCGTTTTTGGTACATCGGGCACAGCGTGGTCTGACTTTTGTGTCTCTATTACCGGTGGGGCGAGTTTATGTGATGGTGATGATGCTGGGGGCACTGGTACCTTCGCCTGGACGCCCACCACCTACGGTCTCTCCACCTCCACCACTTTAGGCTTCCTCCAAGGCTTCCTCTCCACCGCTTCTTCTACCATCAACGCCTCCTCAACTATCACCGGCGTCTTAACTGCCAGTGGGGGAATCTTTGGTAATCTCACCGGCTCGGTTACCGGCAATGCCGATACCGCCACTGCTCTAGAGACTGCCAGAAATATTAACGGCGCCTCCTTTAACGGCACAGAAGACATCACTATCACCGCTGCTTCTTCCACCTTACTTTCCAATAACAACACTTTCACTGGTGCTAACATTTTCAATAACATCACTCGTTCTACCACCACCCAAGC
>Ga0210043_1002159_pt1 | contig 13659 bp, 5 predicted proteins | sample CryGeymet201501t_FD_183990 | JGI IMG/M metagenome (GOLD analysis project Ga0210043, IMG submission 183990) | Groundwater microbial communities from Crystal Geyser aquifers in Utah, USA - Crystal Geyser metaG 2015-01t (SPAdes) (version 2) | ecosystem: Environmental > Aquatic > Deep subsurface >... | reverse complement strand
CGTTAGCTATAGGTAATACTCCGTCAAAATCAATCTGAAAAGTTCCTGCCCCTAAAGTACAGGCTAAATTTGCCCCGCAGTTGGCAGTAGCGAATACGGGGTCTGCTCCCGAAGAGCCGACTAAAAGCTGTCCATTCGTTCCTACGGCTAAAGGAGTAATCGCACCCGTTCCACTGCCCACCAGTACGCCGTGGTCAGTAACGCTGTTTGGATAAACCGCAAGACTAGCGTAGGTTGATGAACCGTACCCATAAGTGGAGAAAGTGGAAGAGGCGTAAGTATAAGTCGGATAATTCGCAATCGTCGCATAGGTAGAAGTCCCGTATGCGTAAGTGCTAAAGGTATCTAAAGTAGTCTGCAAAGGAATTACATAACCTGTGTCCAGCGTCAGAGCCAGCGTCCCAGAAGTAGTAATCGGGTTGCCCGATATGGCTAGTCCTGTGGGTACGGACATATCCACGCTGGTAACAGTTCCGCTTCCTCCTGCCGAAGCCCAATCAAGCCCCGTAGCCGAAGTGGAAGAAGAACGGAGGAACTGCCCTGCCGTGCCTGCGGACTGTACTTGCCACGCCGAAGCGGTTGAACCTATCAAAGTCCCTGTTGCGTGTCCCAAGCCTGCTATGGTGGTTAAATCGGTGTCTAAAGGCTGGTAGGTAGAGGCGGCGGTAGTAGTAGTTAAGTAAGCCGTAAGGTCAATAGTAAACTCTCCCGTCCCGTTGTTATAAGCAAGAGGCGAAACGGCGGAGAGGCTAGTTAAGTCTATAAAGCTGTCAGGGTTCGTTGCAAAGTAATAGGTGGAAGAAGCGTAGGTGTATGTAGGGTAATTTAATATCGTTGCGTAAGTGGAAGTCCCATAAGCGTAAGTTGAGTAAGTATTCAATGTGGACTGTAAAGGTATTACATACCCCGTATCAAGTCCTAAAGCTAAAGTCCCCGTGGTCGTAATGGGTGAACCGCTTATGGTAAGTCCTGTAGGGACAGTCTGGGCAACGCTGGTAACTGTACCTGTATTGTCGGTATATCCGCTCGGATTAGTAGCTAAATAATATGTGCTTGAAGCGTAAGTGAATGAAGGAAAAGTGGAACTGGCGTAAGCGAATGTCGGGTAAAGCCCTGCGTGGTTGCCCCAGCCGTAAGCCGTACTCCATTCGGTAGTTGAAGCGGTCAAAGGAATTGAATAACCTGTATAAGGTGCGAGCGTCCAAGTATGGGTATCGGTAACTGAATCTATAAGCAAGGAAAGTCCCCCGCTGGTCGCCACGGCAAAGGTCTGCGGGTCTGCTGTTAGTCCATTTAAGGAAGTAATCCCTCCCCCTGCCCCTGTTGCGTCCAGTCCACAATACAAACCGCCTGCGGTGGTGCTTTTAACATCACAGGCTGCGGCTTGTAGAGAAGTAATGGTGGTGGAGCCAACAACTACAAGAGGTTGAGCAGGAGTAGAAGTGCCTATTCCAACTGAACCGTCAGACCCCTGCACGAAGAAAGCATTTTGATTAGTGTCAGACTCAAATCTATAATCTATGTCTTGACCGTCTTCATTAAATACAGCAATAGTGTCGCTAAGGTCTAAAGCGTTCACGCCTCCCGCGCCAAATCTTATGTTGTTGTAAGTCCCAAACGAAATATAGGTATTTCCAAACTGGCTCCCGTCAGTGGAAGAAGCTGAATAAATAATTGGAGTGCCAATGCCTGTATTACTATCCCATATCGTTAAGTCATAAGTTCCTGCATCATCAATAAAATTCAAATCCCCGAGGGAATTTACCTTCCAGCTCATATACTCTCCCCCGGTTTCTTCGTATAGCCTCCAAGTATTAGACGGCAAAACTTGTAGCATTGTATTTCCCGTGCTACTTGCTATCGTTAAGAGGTTTTTACTTGCGCTCCCCTGCGCAAACAGGGTGGAAGTTGTCGGAGTGGAAGTGCCTATCAGCACGCTGTCCGTGGAAGTGGCGTTGTGAATAAGTCCGCTCCCAATAGTCCAAGCCGAGTTTCCACTTCCTCCCGTGCCACATTCCTGCCACGCCCAAGTATCACCCGTAGTTTCGTAAGTCAAGCAGTATTCGTCAGTCTGCCCTGTGCTTAATACCATATCGGGAGTAATATCGTCATTACCTAAAAGAGTTTGAAAAGTCGCCGAGGCGTAAGTAAAGCTCGGAAATGTTGAGGAAGCATAAGTATAAGTGGGGTAGTTGGCAATAGTTGCATAGGTTGATGTGCCGTATGCATAGGTTACGAAGGTTGAAGAGGCATAAGAATACTGGATATAATTAGCCAAATCAGCGGACTGTAAATAAGCGGCGGAAGTGTTTTCAGCCTCCGTCCATACATCAAAACAAGACTCTACCGCTCCGCTATCGTCCACGCCTAAGGGAGCGTTGCCTGCCGAGCAATTAGCCCCGTTTGCCGCCAGAGCGGTGGCTGTATCGGCGTTGCCTACCAGCGAACCTGCGAATACCCCGTTAAATAAAGTAGAGGTCGCAGTCCACTGGTAAGCAGAGCCGGTGGACATCAAGAAATTACCGGAAGAACCCGCGGCGTTTGAAGAGTCATATAATATACCTGTGCCTCTTATATCCCCTACAACGGTTAAAGTGCGTCCGGGTGTCGTCGTCCCGATGCCGACGTTGCCGGTAGCCGTAACATAAATACTGGAGTCCTGCAAAGGCCCTGTGGAAGAAGCGTAAGGAACATAGCCTGTGGTAAGTCCTGTAATGTTGGTATTTAAATTGCTCCATTCAGTAGTGGAAGCTGTAAGAGGAATTTCATAACCACCTTGCAAGGTAAGAGCAAAGTCGTGGTTATCAATTCCTGATGTTATAAACAAGTCTATGCCTGTTGCGGAGGTGGAGGTGGAGAAAGTTTGTGTTGCCCCTGTCTGTCCTCCTAAAGAAGTGATGCCGGAAGCGCCAGCAACCCAATCATATCCCGAAGAAGAAGTTGAAGAAGCGCGTAAAAACGTCCCTGCCGTACCCGTAGCTAATCCATCGAAAGAACCGGCGTTGTTATACTGAACCTGCCCCGAAGACCCTCCAGGCGTTGCCGAGCCTCCAATTATCCCCAAGGTAGAAGTAGCTACCCATGTTGAAACAGAGCCGTTAGTCTGCAAAACACGCCCGGTTGTGGGTGAACTTCCAACCTGCCCGGAATTAAAAATCGTCTGTCCATAGGCTATTCCGGCAATTATTAAGCCGATAATCGCGGCGGGAATGGTATACTTTAGTAATTTCTTCATAATAAGGATATTATAACATTAATTATTCCAATCAATAAGCATTTCTTCAGTAATGTCTAAAATATCATTGCGTAAATTTTTAGCTAATTCAGGCTCTTCTTTTAAATCGATTTCTCGATATTGTTTCATTAAATTATCAATAATCTTAATTTGCGTTTCAGCCCTATTAATTTTAAACGAATCGACTTCCACAATTTTATCAAATTGTTTAAAAGCAGTTTTACCTTCTAAAATATCTTGTCTAATATCGTAATACTGTTGCATAGCACGCCCCGTCTGAAAATAATATTGCTGATCTAAACCTTTAAGAGGGTTGTAAGCACCAGGTTTGACGGTTAATACCCCTGTAGCCCTGCCTACATATCCCGTAATCAAAAAATCAATTTTCATTGGAGAAATATTGGTTTTTTCACCTAACCATTTAGCTAATTTAGAAGTCTGTTCGGTATAACGCAAACCGGCAGGTAAATTTTGTAGACTTAACGGGTCAATGTCTGAAACAGTTGGAAAATCTTTACGACCCAAAACAACTTGAATGGCCGGCTTAGCAATTTGAGGAATATTACTCATAAACAACCTTGTACCTTCAGTTGGATTTATTTGTTCAGGCAAAAACGCAGTTGTAGTTGTTAAATATTCTCCCGCAGTATAATTGGTATTTAACATCTTATCGGCAATAATCATATTAATCACAGCGCCGGGTATACTCAACTGATCAGGTATACGAATACGCACAAAACCTTCTCCACCAGGCTTAGGAATAAAAATATATTTTACCAATAAATTAGGATCTAAATCTCTATACTGATTCTTCTGTGATTCACTAGATTTTGTAACAATATAAAAATAATCCGCTATCATAGCCGCGGTTAATGCCGCCACAACGAACAAATATCTTCCGGCTGTATTTTTTTTGCTTAATTTTTTTAACATCATGGCAAGCGCTTGAAAAGAAGGGTTAGCAAAAGGTATTGAACGTATAAAATGCTGTCCATATTTACCGCCTAACTTGCCTATATGATGAAACGGCAATGAAACTTGACCTGCTTGTTCTAATGCCACCACTTGATGTTTCCCTGCTTTTCGAGCTTTAATATACTCCGTGGCGCGAGTTAAAATTTCACTATATTTAGTAGGGATGCTAACTATCGAAACTCCTTTTTCTAAAACATTTAATACTTTTATTATACCCCTAGATTCTCCGTTTATAATATTGAAGACTTCTTCAGGACTTTTATCCTGCCATGTTACTATAGTTTGCCTCTCTCCTCCTAAAAACATCCATTCCGCAAAATATCTAGCTTCGTCAGAATCACGTCTAGCCACAACTCTGGAAATTTCTTTCAAACTATCATATATCGGAATATAATTATTCATGGTATGAGCTGTTGCAGAAATCTGGTCTAAAATATAATTTACAATAGCAAACGGCGCGTGAGCCGCTGTAGTGCCTTTAGTAAAGATTCTGGCAAAACTATGCCAGACTTGTAAGATTAATCCGCCATTGTCGTACGTAAAAATATTATCAATAACAGATTTGATAATTTCATCCTTCATTAAAATTGGAGTCCTTTTATAATTAACCCTAGCCATTACAATATGTGGATCTTTTTCTTGCGGATAATACCGCTGTCCATTTTTTATCATCACGGTCTCTAAAGGAATTTTTTGTAAAAACTCTGAATAATCATCCGTATTTTTAACTAACTCATTATAAACAATTTGTTGCATACCTTTACGCATAATCTCAGCGTGATTACGCATTGCCCCAAACAAAGGATTCAAAATCGCTTTGGAAGATCCTTTACGCTGGATAGTAGCTCCTATTTTACTTTTACCACTACCAAAAGCCTTACTGCTCGGTTGTAATTCTCCAAGAAGTTCGTTATAAATCTCACGCTGCAAAGGAGCATAACCCTCTTTAGATTTATATTTTTCATAAGCCATGTGGCCAATTAACTGCACTTTAGGATTATGCAAAAAATCTAAATCATATCTGGTAAGTTTATCAAATTTTTCTTCGTATATCTTAAACTTTGCTTTATTTTCTTGATAAGCCAGAGTAGCTTCTTGATCAGTAATCCCTGTCTTCTCCAAGACTTGTTTCAAATCATTATAAACCTTCGTAAAAATCTCATATTCCTTTTTCAATTTAGGATCAGTCGGATCTTTCTTATAATCAATTTCTGCCTGTTCAGCTTCTAATCTTAACTTGGCTAACTCTCTATAATTAAAATAAGTATCTCTAGCCACTAAATAATGCCCAAAATCTTCAGTTAATTTTGCTTTACTTAAATCATCAACTAATGTTTTCCAGTTAGAATCATCTACTTTATTAAAAGCACCAGTCTCATCCATGGTGTAATAACCATTTTTACCTAAAATATTATTAAAAGCCATCAACCCATGATTCTTGTATATTCTTATCCACAAAGAAATATCTTCAGAAGTCATGGCTTTTCCTGAACGTTCAGCTATTTTTTCAAAAATATAAACATCATCGAATAGCTGTATATAAACCTTCTCTCCTATATTCAAAAACGTATCCGGCTCATAAATAGTTTTGCCGCTCTGCACTAGCGCGCCTACCTTACTCAAAGCGTTAAGATTCTGATATTCATCCACAATACTGCGTAAATCTTTAATCATCTCAGGAAAAACCTCGTGATAATATTGTCCTGTTGGTTTTAAAAACTCATTCATTAAAGCAGGGTACAAAACACGCATTTCTGTCGGATTCTCCATATACTTCTGCAAAAAAGTAGCTAAACCTTCTACTATACGCGTTTTTAATTTATCCGTTTTTTTACCACCCGGATAAAAAGAAACATAAACATCAGTTAAATCCTCCCGAACTTCATCATTCCTTTTAGATTTAGATAGAACTTTCGTAGAAATACCCATTTGATGATCTACAAAATGAGTAACTTCATGAGCCACTGTAGAAATATCATTTCTACCAGAAATAAAAATATTAGTTGAAGGCTTATAAAACACCCCGGACGTACCTCTAGGATTATAATTCTCACCAAACAACCCCGCGTATTTTTTAATAAATTCTTGCGTCTTTTCAAATAATTTAAAAGGCTTACCTGTCAAACGTACATCAGTCTTTTCAAATTTACCAATCGTAGTAGACCCCTTAGAAGCCAAAACATTGTCCCCCGACATAACTCGTATATTAACTTTTTCCTTATCAGCCTTTAAAAAATCATCAACTTTAATTTCAATTTTTTGCCCAGGTGAAAAAGGCTCAGGAGAAAATAACCCTAAAGCTTTAGACAAAATTTCAAATTGTGTTATCTTCCCAACAAAAACCAAATTACCTTTTTCATTAACCGTTAAAATAGGATTAGCTTTAAATTCAGGAATGTTCCGCAACAAAGTAGCTACTTGAGTCTTTTTTACAGCCGGCTTATTTTGTAAAACAGCATCAACAATTTCTTTATATTTTGTCGCGGCCTTATCTTTTAAAGTCCGAACTTCTAATGTTAAATTATTCTGAACAGACTCATGTGAAAAAGGTTTAGGAGTTTCTACTTTTTTGGTAACCTTTTTCTCAACTTTTTCACCCACAAAAGGTTGTACCTGACCTTTCTGTTCAAAAGGTTTAGGATTAGGAGTCAAACTCGTAGTTTCAGCACGAATAGCCACGTCTAAAGATTCGCCTTTTAAAACCCTTATCGCCACTTTTTCTGAAATCGCGAGTTGTTCTTTTACAGGTATTGTTTTAAAACTTTGAGGAATTTCTTTAGCAAATTGCACCATTCTACTTTCTGCTTGTCCGGCAGCGTTAGGTAAAGTTTTTAATACAATAGCCATCTTTTCAGCTTCAGCACGAGTTCCTCCGCTACGACTTTGAATATCATTAATTAACTTATTCTCCTGAAATCTAGCCATATCCTGCGCTTTAAATCTTTGTGAACTATCATATCCCATAAACGCTTGAAATATCATAGCCACCGCAGCATTAACCCCAATTTCCACTAAATCCTCTCCGGTTAATTTTTTATTTTGAATAAACTTTTCTAAAGTTGTAAGCCCCCCGACACCTATCCCTGCGTAACTTACCTGTCGAAACAAAGTCGAAGCGCCAGCAGCACCGCCGGTTATTGCACCAAAAGCAAGACCTCCTGCAGTTCTTGAAGCAAGTCTTTTAGGTTGGAAATCTTCATCTTGTAATTGAGATAATCCTTCGTTTAAAAAAGATTGAATCCCAAAAATAGAAGCAGACTCAGCAGCTTTAGAAACTACACGAATAGCTGTAGGATATAAACTTTCAATACCTTTCCCGGTAGCAGGAATTTTGGAAGATAAACCAAATCCCGCTCCGCTCTTTCCTAACATTACCAAATCAGTCAACATTCCCAATCCTTTAGCTGTAATAGAAAGATATGGATGCTCTTGTGAATAATCTTCAGCTATATTATTTTTTATATTTGCCCGATCTCTATTACTAAAATTTAAAATCTTTCCGGCAATAGTAGAGGTTTCAAAAGTATTTAAAAAAGCCTGAGCTGAAGAAATAGATTTACCTGATAATCTTTGAGCCACTATGTCATTACTCAAATCTTGTCCGGTAGCCCCGGCAAACGTACTTAAGCTTGCATCCTGTTTAAAAGAACCAAGGGGGCTAATATAAGATTTTTGCGCGGCAAGCATAGATGGCTTAACAGGCCCTACAAAATTAGTCGGGACAACATTTTCTCCTAATTTAAAAGTAAACTCATCAGGTTTCTTAGAGCTTAATAACAAAGACGAAGTTGTCGAGTTAGACATCGAACCAGAAAAAGGAACATTTAATATCCTTGGTATAGGTTTAACTTCCGGCTGTGACTCTGGTAAAATAGGATATTTTTTAGCAACCTCAAGCCAAAGATTACCGCTTTTTTTAGAAACGGTTGCTGTCTTACTCTTCTCCGCAATTTCAAGCCACAAATTAGCCATAACTATTTATCTACTGTTCGTCTTGTCCCGTCGCTATAATAAATAATAACCTGTCCTTTACCATTATCAGTTCGACTTACTTCGTAAATACCTTTTTTTCTCATAGATTCATCAGCTTTCCATATTTCATACTCAGGTTGAGTCTGAAAAGCCCTATGCAAAGCATCATCAATTTCAGGAATACCAGGATCTATTCCTTGATCTGTCATCATCTGAGCAATAGCTTGCCAACTATACCCTTGTTCTTTTAAAGCAGCCACTGAACCAGGAGCTTGTTTTAACAATAAATTAAACTGCCCTGTAGCATCCGTAATAGTAGTATTAGAAACAGAACGTTTCCTATTCGCGTCCATATTTTGATACTCAGGATAACCTAAAGTACCACCTTGTGCTAAATAACCTAACCATTCTTTATATTGAGGACCATAGTCGGGACTAGCACCTTGTACTGTCTGTACATCAGGAAACGCATCACTTCCCAATTTCCCCTGTCCTCCCAAAGCTTTATATTGCTCATAAGACAAAACCACGCCTGGATTCTGGCTACTATAAACCGCAGAACTGCCAGGATACATATAAAATTGTCCGGTAATCCCATTCTCACTCAAAAACTTCTGTGCATCCTGCTGCTTCTGGTATTCCTCTTGCGCGTCCTTTCGCTGTTGCCCGTAAACATTCAAAGCTAAATTAATATAATCCTGTTGCCTCGCGTACATTTCCTTCTCGGTGTCTTTTACATTTCCAAGCTGCCTCTCAGCTAAAGCGAAATCCTGGTCGGCAAAAGCATTGTTCGCCTGGCTAATCCCGTATTCCCTTTGCTGAAACAAAGAATCCAGTTCAGCCTTATGAATATTCTGCAAATTAGTAAACTGCAGTTGTAGCTGTTCCTGAACACCTGCGTTCCTGCCGTAAGGAACATCTCCCAATAACCCTAATTTCCTTTCAAGCGGACGAATTTCCTCCGCGAACTTAGCTTCTTTTTTCGAGGATTCAGCACCATAAGAAGAAGTAAGTCTGGCAATTTCTTCTTTTCTCCTGTCTTCCAACTGAGTTTGTCTATCGGTTAAAAATTTATTATAAGCGTCAGAAGCGGAAGTATCTAAAGGTTTGGGTTCCAACCTTTTCAATAAATCCGCTAAATATACTCCACCAGATTGAGTCTTCTGGATATCACTTCCCAAATTCTCCACGTTGTTATAAACCTGGTCGGCACTGTTGACTATAGAAGTATTATTGGAAGTATTAGCCGTACTGCCAAAACCCGGCGAAGCGGTTTGTCCGTAAATAGGAGCGTTCTTAACCAAATCGGGAGTCGCTTGGTTAAAAGTCTGGGCGGTATTAAAATCCCCTCCTGCTTTTTTAAAGCTGGCTTCATCGGCAAAAGCATAGGTGGTTCCGCCTACATCTCCATAATAAGTCGGGCTATCGCTGTATTTATAAAATGCCATAAATTTGTTTAATTATAATATTGCATCGCCTGTTTGAGGCTGGAAATAAATTTCTGTGGGAGAACCTGAAATACCAACTTTAAATTTTCTGGTACCAGCCGAAGAACTTACCGCCCCAAAGCCCGTATATTCATAAATTTTCATATATAAATCCGAATCGGCCGCAATCGTCCCACTTCCTGATGATACTGTCAATTCCGCGCCTGCCGGAGAACCCTGATAATTGGGGTTATAAACATTACTCCCAGATTTATAACCGATATATCCAAAAGCATTGTCGCAGGTAATATATAGATTAAGTAGCTCTCCTTTATAAGTCCTAACGTCCGTAAAGTCAAAGGTTTTCTCAATCAATGTTTCAGAGTTAACCCCCAAATCCACGGTTAGAGTGGCTATGGTTGAGACTGCCCTTTTAACGTCTATGGTCATAAATGTTCCAGCCCCACCATTTTTTCTGGCTTTAACTATCAGTTTATCCAAACGACTGGATGTCGGCACCCAAATTTGCCGAATTACATTCGTCCCATCAAACTGAAATTCCGCGTCTTGGCTATCTTGAGTAATGGTTTCCGAAGACGCGGCATAATCCCCCAAATAATATGGAACAGCCTCCGTAAGCCCCGTAAAACCAGACGACTTGCCTATAAGAATTACTGTTGTCGTAGCCAGATATTCACAGCTTGTTTCCACGATTCCCAAAATATGCGGGCCATAAGTCGCGTCATTAGCAGCCGCCCTAAAAGCATAAACAGTTGAAGCTGATGACCCATAACCTCCGCCTTTTTGTAAAGCAACAACTTCGCCGGCAGTTAAATTTTCCCCCGCTGTAAAACTACCGCGAAGATAAAACAAGCTCACCCATTCTGCATTTGTCCCGTCAGTCGTTAAAAACTCCCCGCTATTTCCCGTTTGAGAAGGTAGAAGCGCGTTCAAAATAATTGTTACGCTGCTCCCTGCAACCATAAACTGCCAAGTTTTCGTCTGGTTAGAATACCAATATAACCTATATATTGTAGGAGAACTAACAGAATCAGTATAAATCTTAAACTGGTCATAAAATTTAGTCGGCACGTGAGTAGGCACCACAGTAACAGTTTCAATTAATCCCGACAAAGCAAGCAAGTCGCTTATCCCATGCCGTTGAATTAAAATTTTAACTTCATCTAAAGATGTCCCGGAAGAAACTTCCGGAATATTCGTATTCTCAAAAACATCCGAATTATTTTGAGGTTGCGTATCTTGTAATTGTTCTTCCGCCATATTAGTCCTCTATTACTTCTAATTCTACCGTTATAGGCAAGTTAATAGACAAATGAATCGTACCTTCAAAAGCCAACTCTATAAAAAAATTATGCTCTCCGTTAATAGACACGTTGCGAACAGCATTATACTTCCCGGAATCATTAGTAGGATTTATCGTGTCTAAAGTCGTAGTAGAAACTTCGTCGTCTACCATTACTTTCGGAACAATGCTTACACCGGAAACCATCTGCTTAGAAAACGGAAATCTAATTTTACTTATCTGGAACGGCTGTCCTATATTTACAACTTCAGAACGGAAAATACTGCCAAAAGTAACAGAAGATTGTTCTCCATTACTCCCTTCCAATCCATACTCCGCGGGTGTATCCGTCCTCCATCCAAAAATAGGGACGTTGTTATTTTCTTGCACATACTTTATCACCGTAACAACCGGTATTGTACCTGTCCCGCTAATACGGCCAATTTGATTCAAAGAATCTCCCGGCAATTTAGGACTTACAAAACCTTTAGAATACACACCGGCAATAGTAGAAGGATAATTAGTTATTCCTCCCCAAGCAAGTCTATTGCCAAGCGAATCCACCGCTCCGGCAGAAGGAGGAGTCCCATCCTCAAAATATTCTACTTGGTTTAATTCGTTGCCTCCAAAATATCTGGAAAGCCTCACACCTCTTCCAATCGCCCCACTCCATACATATGGAATACCATTATGAGTTAAAAGCGCCGTTCCATAAGTATCAGGCAATTCAATCCCTCTATACGGCTTGGAAGAAAAAGTATCCCAAAAAAACAACATTCCTTTCCCCGGCTTAATCGTACTACTGGTACCTACTTGTGAACAAACAATTATCAAATCAGATCCGTAGCTTTCAATGTCAAACGGATAGTACCCCTCAGGCAACGCCAAAGCGTTATATTTACTGCCATCATTAGTGTCTCCTAAAACAGTAGCGGTTATTGTTTTTATAAAGTGGATATATCCTATTCCATTTTTAAAATCACAAACATACAGTTTACCATAATGTAAATGCGCGGCGTGGTTGGGGTAAGTAAAATTATAAATACTGGGATAAGTCGTATTAGTTAAAGCGGTTAAACCCAAACCGCCTGAAGTACCGGTATACGAACTCCCCGTCCACGAAGAGTTAATCAAAGCGGGAGAATCGCTTAAAGGACCATACCTGGTAACATTAGTCGCTGTAAAAAGCCACAAATAATTATTATAATAATAAGCACCGTTCCCTGCTCCGGAAGTAGCTGTTCCTATGGTAGCCGAACTGGTTGTTGTCAAAGTAGAAGGATAGCTAGTAAGCTTTCCTCCCGCGTCATAAATATACACATTGGAATTTATCGGAGTCGTCAACATCCACATCGGCGCGGCAACTAAATTCGTAGAAGCAAAACTAGCATAACGCACAGGCGTTATAATACCACTGGACAAATCTTGAATATTCGAAGCGGAAGTATCGTTATTACTTTCCGGGTCAATAGCAATAGACGCTAAAAACTGCCCTTTCTGGCCGGTATAAGCCAAGGCACTCGCCCCTCCTAAAACAGATTTAATCTGAAATATTCTTTTTCTAGCCATTAGCCATCAAAATAATAATAATCAGTAGTTTCGCTTAAAGCCTCGCTCTTATACTGCCTCTGATATTCCTTCTTCATCTCCATATAATTCCGCCTGGCAATCTGGTAATCATTCTCATATTCTCTTATACCGACAGCCATCTGTTCCACGCATTTTTCCACAATAAGATTATACTCATCTTCATCCGCGTTTAACAAATCATCAGTGGAAGTACTGTTAGCTTTCCAAGTAATGCTGGTAGAATTTCTCCACATATAGTTGCTGTAATAAATCAAATTATTAATTTCACCAAGTTTTAAAATAATATGGTCAAATCTATAATCTGTTTCACTCACCTTGCCGGAATCTTTAGTCATATAAATTACGGCATAATCGCAAGCATCTTCATCTACCGTCCCTGTGGTGGATTTGCCCGAAAAATCAAACCTTACCAAATTCCAACCGTCCACAAACGAAGTACCGTCATTCGGAGTAGTGGCAGTCATAGCATAATAATTGGAGCTATCATTGCCTAATCGTAAAATAAAATTAGTTACATTAGTCGCATCCGTTAAGTAACACCATACAAAAACACTCCCGGCGGAAGCATAATTGGTCAAATCAAAAGTATTCAAATCAGAAGACTGTATCCCCGCGGTTGTTCCCGCGGAAGCATCTATATCCCACTTTATGGACCCACTCCCCTTAATATAATCATAAGTATCTACGCTCAAATTTTCCGCGTCCCCAAACGCCGCCCAAGTCCCGCCTGAAGTTAAGCTTTCCAAAGGGGACACTACCAAACTTAAATCATTAACCCGAACCGAAGCCAAAACTTTTCTTACCAAATCAGCGTCACTTACCGAAAGTATATTTTCACGGCTTTGTTTCAACTGGTCAAAATTTTCTTCCGGCACCAATTCATAAGAAGTATGCCTGCTTCTAATAAGTTTCTGTGGCTGAATACCGACTATTTTTTTCTTCTTTAGATCAGTCGGACAATTATACTCGTAAATATCATCAAACAAATTCGGAGCCACAAGACTCTTTCTTTTTGTTGTCCTAAAATCAACTTCCAAAGTCGCGCGTACGGCATCGTTAATAGCCACCAAAGAAGTAGTACCTAACTGCCCTAACTGGTTATGCAACCTGCTCTTTACGGAATCCAATAAATTTTGGTAAGTATATGCCATTATTTA
>Ga0210043_1002158_pt1 | contig 13662 bp, 9 predicted proteins | sample CryGeymet201501t_FD_183990 | JGI IMG/M metagenome (GOLD analysis project Ga0210043, IMG submission 183990) | Groundwater microbial communities from Crystal Geyser aquifers in Utah, USA - Crystal Geyser metaG 2015-01t (SPAdes) (version 2) | ecosystem: Environmental > Aquatic > Deep subsurface >... | reverse complement strand
AAGTAGTACAAGTTATCTATCTGCGAGTGGTGGTAATGTTAAAATCAGTGGTAGTAATGTAAGTGTACTTACACCTTCATTTTATTTTGGTAGTGCATCAAATTATATTTCGGGAAGTGATGGAAGTCTTTTAATTAAAACAAATACATTCAACTTATCATCATCAGGAGTATTATTAAGTGGTAGTACATTAAACTTAGGTGATAAATTTGTATGGGATGGTGCAGACTTAACAGTATCAGGAAGTATATACGCTACGAGTGGATATTTTAGTGGAGAATTACAAGCAACTGCTGGTAAAATAGGTGGATTTAAAATTGATACAACTGAGATTTCATCGAGTGGTTTAATAATGAAATCTACTGGACAAATTACAGGTAGTAATGTATTATTTACAGGTGGAAATATTGGTGGATGGGATATTAGTACAGAAAGTTTATATAAGGGGGGTACTTACTTATCAAGTTCTGATAATGGTGGTGGGTTGATTGTACAAGATACAAATAATATATCAAGAGTGACAATAGGAGCATTCAATACTGCTTCAACAAATCTTACTAATGTAACTGATAATGTAGGTCAAGGTATATCTTCGACTGCATTATCATTTATTGGGAGCATACCACATTCATTAGTAGCATCGGTAGGAACAACATACGGAAGTGCAACTCTAACATCTTCTATATCTACTTCACTTTTGGCGTATGAAAATATTACATATACCATTGATATGTACTATCCGTCACTAGCATTAAACGAAGCTATAAATGGATTTTTATATTCTTGGAACGTAAAATTAACTGCATCTTTATGGAATAACGAAGTAGAAATACTTGAAACAAGACAATATGGTTATATTGATTATTATCAATGGTATGGTGCTAAACAAAGATTAACATATTCGTATGTAAACGGTGGTACGGAATTAAATGGATTAAAATTAGTATTAAGTGCTTCATTAACAAGAGCAGATTCAATGCCTGCTCAAATTTATATAATAGATGGAATTACTTTTGATACGTCAATAGATACATCACAAATATCTATAACCCCTACAAAGGCGTTATTTTATACAAATAAAAACAATTATTTTGAATGGACACCACAACAAGTAAAAATAAAAACAAATGAATTTAGTACAAATGAATTATTAGTTGAGGGCGGAACTCAAATAAACGGAAATACCATAATGAGTGGCTCATTGATAGTTCTTGGGCAGATGGTAGTATCTGGTTCGTTATCTTCGCATCCAATTATACCGAATGTTCCAAATGATACATCATTATCTACATCTACTGTATTATCAAGTATAAATTTTGATGTTTGGGGTCATGTGAATGGAATTACTACAAGAACATTAGCAGTAGGAGATATTGGTGCTGTTCCAACTAGTAGAAACGTATCAACCAATAATGGATTAACAGGTGGTGGTAATTTAACTGCTGATATAACAATAGGATTAACAGGGCAAGCAAAATCATTTCACGATTTAACTACAAATGGTTTAGTAGTACGTTCTGCATCTGTAGCATTGGGTAGAACAATAACAGGAACCACTAATAGAATTTCAATAAGTAATGGTGATGGACTTTCAGGAAATCCAACGGTTGATATTTCTACATCTTATGTAGGACAAACTTCAATAACAACATTGGGTACGATTGGTTCGGGTACTTGGAATGCTACTACAATTGGGGTTAATAGAGGTGGTACAGGTAGAACGAGTCATACTACAAATGCTTTGCTCACAGGAGGAACAACTACAACAGGCGCACAACAAAGTTTAGAAAATGGTACGAGTGGGGATTGGTTAAAAAGTAATGGTACAAGTTTACCTTCATGGGTTAGTCCTGCATCATTAACAAAAACCGATGATACAAATGTTACGTTGACTTTGGGTGGTTCTCCTACAACTGCATTATTAAATGGTGCATCATTATCATTAGGTTGGAGTGGACAATTAGCGGTAGCACGTGGTGGAACAGGACAAAGTACATTAGATGACATTTTAGGTACTACAAATCAAATTGATGTATTAAACGGTACTGATACTGTTATTGGTGGAAATGTTACATTAAGTTTACCACAAGATATCCATACAGGTGCTACGCCAACATTTAGTGCATTAACAATTACAAATAATTCAACCCTAAATAATGTAACTATCAGTGGGAATTTAACTATATTGGGTGGAACATTTAGTGCGAGTGTTGAAACAGTATTAATTCAAGATAATTTAATTACATTAAATGATGGTGAAACAGGTGCAGGTGTAACGGCAGGTTTTAGTGGTGTTGAGATTGATAGAGGTACTGCCGATTCATTTTGGTTTGTTTTTGATGAAACTAAAGATAAGTTTGTAACTGGTATGAGTGGTAGTATGCAAGTAGTTGCTACTCGTGAAGATTCGCCAATTACAAACGCAATTCCGTTTTTTAATGATTCTGAAAACAGATTTGATACCGATTCCAATTTTAAGTGGAATAGTACAAGTGGATTAGCAATAAATAAACCGATTACTATCATAAATACGATTGCTCAAAGTATAATTGATTGTTCTACAACGAGTGGTGGAAATCAATTTTCAGGAAGCTTAGATTTAGTTAAATTTGCAAAAAGAATAGCAGCAACTGGAAGTATAATACGAGGAGTTGTTTCTGATATTAATATTGATACATCACAACACAATGCTTCATCAACAGGTTTTTATTCAAGAACACGTGCAATAGGTTCAAATAGTTATATGACATCTTCGATAGCTTATGATGGAATAGTACAAAAAGGTGCAGGTGGAACATTAAACACAGGTATAGTATTTAATGGATTGGCTTATCAAGAATCAAGTGTATATAATACTGCATATATTTTTAAAGGGGATTTTAGTGGAACTATAACTAACAAATATGGTGTATTTATTGAAAACGAATCATTAAATTATTTAAGTAGTATTCTTCATGTTGGTACTCAACTATCATCATCACTATTATCAATTGATAATCTTAATTTGGATGGTAATACAATTTCAAGTATTTCGGGTAAATTAATTTTAAATCCATTATCAGGACAGATATTAGAAATATCAGGTTCATCAAGTCAACTTGGGAATCAAAGTGTAAATGGTACTATATCAGGTACATCTACAATTACAGGAACACAATTAATATCAAATATTGCAATTGGTACATCACCATTATTAGTTACATCAAACACTTTAGTCAACAATTTAAATGCAGACTTATGGGATGGAAATGAATTTGCAACATATCTTAATCAAGCAGTATTGACTACAAGTTCTCCAACATTTGCAGGATTAACAATTGATAATCTTAATTTAGATGGTAATACAATTTCGAGTACAACAGGACATATAAATATAAATCCAAGTGGAAGTCAAAATGTATTAATTTCAGCACCTACGAATATAACAACTACTTCATTTTCAAATGATACAATTTTCAGTATAGATGGAACAAGTGGTAGATTATTTAGTATAGTTGATACATTAGATGGTGTAATATTTTCAGCAAATACTATTTCTGGATTACCAACGATTGAAGCATATTCGGATTATACAGTTAATATTGGAAATCCAAATAATTGGTCTATAATAGCAACAGGAAGTGGAGACACTTATTTAGGTACTAAAAATGTATTTATTAGTTCAAGTGGTTTTACAAGTATAAATCAACAATTGGATGTAAGTGGAGCAGTTAGATTTGCAAGTGGATTGACAGTAACTGGAAGTACAGTATTTAAAAGCGAAATAACAGATACATATACTACACAAACTGCATTACATAGTTTTATTCAAGATACAGTTGATAGACCAATTAGAATTGGGTTATCAGAAACAGGATATGGATTAGCACAAATTGAAGCAATGCGTGAAACTTCAACACAAGGTAGAGGATATCTTGCATTGAAAACAAGACGAAATGGTCTTGATGATACAATGAATGAACATTTCCGTATTACTTCTGATGGTAAAATTGGTATTGGTACTACAACACCTGCAAATAAATTAGATGTAAATGGTTCTGTAAGAGTATCAACTAATCTTATAATAAAAGATTCATTAATTAATAATCAATCAAACTTAGATGTTGATAGTAGTGCTGTAAGAGATATTGCAAGTGTAGTAAATACATATTCAGCAGTATTTTTTGATTATGTAGTTAAAAATGGTATTAATCAACGTGTAGGAACTGTAATGTGTTCTTATAATGGTTCAAATGTTGAATATACAGATTTCAGTACGGTTGACCAAGGAGATACATCAGGGGTTATATTATCATGTAATATGGAAGATAATTTAATAAAATTACAAGCAAATGTATCTACTAACAATTGGATAATTAAAACAATTGTAAGAGCAATTTAAAAATAAACAGAAAGAAAATAAAATTATGGCATTTCATTGTGGTGGTAGAATAGTTAGAGATGGGTTGGTATTACATTTAGACCCTGCTGATAAAAATTCCTATATAGGTAGTGGAACGACTGTTAAAAATTTGAGTGGAAATGGTAATAATGGTACTTTGGTCGGTGGAGTTACATTTGATGTTAATAATAAAGGTTCATTCAAATTTAATGGAACGGATGGTCTAATATCAATAGACCCATCTTCATTTATATCAAACGCAGAAGGGACAATAGAATTATGGTTTAATTGGGATATTACAAGTAGTAATACGGTGGCACAGCTTTGTTCTTTTTACAAAAATACTTCCAATGCTTTTGGTATAAGTTGTGGGAACACTACAAGTACTTGGGATAATGAAAGCATCAGAATACAATATGAGTTAAATGATATACACATTTATAATTATGCAATTAGAAATGGACACAATTTTTATAAAGACGGGTTATGGCATCATGTAGTATTTACTGTCGGTTATGGTGGAAATAATTTATACGTGGATGGGGAAAACTTGAATAACCAAGTAAATCAGTGGATTCAATCTACGGAAGCTTTATCTTCTATAAAATGGCTAAACGAATTAGTTCCAACGAATTTATGGGTTGGTAGAGGTAATTCATTTTTTTCGGATACTAAAATCGGAATATTTAAAGTTTATGATAGAGCCTTAACAAAAGATGAAATCCTACAAAATTATAATGTAACGAAAGGAAGATATGGCTTGTCATAGTGGCAATAATATTATTAGAGATGGATTAGTATTACATTTAGACCCTGCTGATAAAAATTCCTATATAGGTAGTGGAACGACTGTTAAAAATTTGAGTGGAAATGGTAATAATGGTACTTTGGTCGGTGGAGTTACATTTGATGTTAATAATAAAGGTTCATTCAAATTTAATGGAACGGATGGTCTAATATCAATAGACCCATCTTCATTTATATCAAACGCAGAAGGGACAATAGAATTATGGTTTAATTGGGATATTACAAGTAGTAATACGGTGGCACAGCTTTGTTCTTTTTACAAAAATACTTCCAATGCTTTTGGTATAAGTTGTGGGAACACTACAAGTACTTGGGATAATGAAAGCATCAGAATACAATATGAGTTAAATGATATACACATTTATAATTATGCAATTAGAAATGGACACAATTTTTATAAAGACGGGTTATGGCATCATGTAGTATTTACTGTCGGTTATGGTGGAAATAATTTATACGTGGATGGGGAAAACTTGAATAACCAAGTAAATCAGTGGATTCAATCTACGGAAGCTTTATCTTCTATAAAATGGCTAAACGAATTAGTTCCAACGAATTTATGGGTTGGTAGAGGTAATTCATTTTTTTCGGATACTAAAATCGGAATATTTAAAGTTTATGATAGAGCCTTAACAAAAGATGAAATCCTACAAAATTATAATGTAACGAAAGGAAGATATGGCTTGTCATAGTGGCAATAATATTATTAGAGATGGATTAGTATTACATATCAATCCTGTTGATAAAAATTCCTATATTGGTATTGGAACAAATGTGAATGATTTAAGTGGTAATAATAATGATGTAATATTATTAAACGGTGTTGGTTATAATAGTGGTTCTTTTATTTTTGATGGGGTAAATGATTATGCATCATTAGGAGATTTTCAACTTAGTTCACATACTATGGAAGTATGGGCTAATAGTAGCAATGGTTCACAAGGTGGTGCAAGTGCAGATACGTTAGTAAATATACTTGGAAATTATTCAACTAATACGGGCGAAGCGGGTAAATATACACATATAGGTTTAAGAGGTACAAATTTAATAGCGTTAAGTATAGACGACGGGGTTTTATCATTTGTTCTCATAGGAACACCTGAACATATACTACAAACGAATGGTATCATTTAGTTTTAACCTATGATAGCAACGGTAGTACAAAGGCTTATGTAAATGGTATGGAGGTGGGTAGTATAAATTTTACATCTAATGTTGTGTTTAATAGCGCACCAACATTATTAGCCAAAAATGGTCATAATAATAAATATTTTAATGGAAAAATTGGTGATGTATTAGTGTATAATCGTGCATTAACTGCGGATGAAATACTACAAAATTATAACAACACAAAATCAAGATATATATCATAAAAAGCCTATATACTTTCACATATATAGGCTTATGTAATCATTGTAATTAATTATTAAAATTAGTTTGTTACAAAATTCGGCACGGATAATATATGCCCTTTTTCATTTCTAATGACGTCTTTACTCGAAGTATTAGGTGCTAAGAAATAAAAGCTTCTACTATTATTGATTGCATCTAATACCATTGCACTAACAATATAGAATATTGGAAATCCAGCATCATCAATGTAACTTACTTCGATTTGTTTTCCTTCAGCATCCGTGAAGAACACCTTATCGAAATTATTCACCATTACTTTATGTGGAAATGGGTATATCTTGTGCGAATCCTTTTGTGTTGTTGCTACTCTTGCAACTATACCTGATGGTTCGAATGTTGTTCCATCGTTTAATTTTATTGTATGAGGTGTAGTATTAACAATTGTATAATCCATGATATTAAAAAATTGATTTAGGTTATTGTATATGATTAAAGATATAAATAAAAATTTAAAAAGTCAAGAAGAACAAACATTATTTTTATTTTTTTTTAATGTTTGTTCATCTTATAGGGCATTAGAACGAGAAATCGTGATATTGTTCGGCATATCCAAATTTGATGGACATTTTAAACCATTGTTGGTGTAATTCGTTCCATGTTCTCCAACTATTACCTCTTCTAACTAAAGTAATAGTATGGTCTGAATGATTTGAGTAATCATATTCTTGCTCCTCAGACATTCCATTTTTATCAATTCTTACTGCATTTATATATGCTATTTTAATTTCTTTGTTTTCTTTTACTACTTCTACAACTCTCCAAGGTCTTCTATCAGTCCAAAGAAATTCAGTAGCACCCATTCCAACTCGTGGGATATTAGCAATAGTGTTTGATAAGATATGATTTACTAATGAGCCTGTTTGTGTACCTAATTTCATAATGTTTTCCTTATTAATGATGTGTTACCTGATTACATTCATAATATACAAAAGTTAAATTTAAAAATCAAGATATTAAATTGATATATTTTAAATTTTTCCAATCGTGAATACGAATAAACAAACCTTTTTGTTGTAAAACAATGCTTGTTACATATTTTTCAAGGGTTTCTTCATTCAAGAATTTTAAATACGTATTATTGTATTCATAAACACGAGGGTAATCATCTACCTTTGTATCATCTTCAGGTTCTAAATCTTCTGCTTTGACAATATTCACCCAACCAAAAGGAAGAATTACATAATATGAACCACTACCACCACCATTAGAATTTCTCCAATTAGACCACAACACATCTTTACAACTATAAGCAGAAGGTAATGTCGATGTATAAGATTTATCACAACCCCATCTGTCTTTCAATAATATATGTTTGCCACTTTGGAAATTGGGTTTGAAACAATTAGAACCCTTTTTCGAAACCCAAAAATCACCACGTATCATGTTTATGGTGTAATTTTGAGAGCGATACCCACTACCATTTTCCAAATTAAAATCTTTAAATGAAACCGATTCGTATAATGAATCGATGTCTATCATATCATTTAAAATAAATGATAAACCAGAGTTATATTTTCCGTAATCGTTGAATAAAAATGTTCCGCTGTCGAGTTTAATTAAATTTTCCATATTATATCATTACGTGGTTTTTGTTTTTGTTTTATTCTGAATCTGAAAATAACATTTCAATTCTTCGAATAAGTCTATCGATGATGAATTTTCTATTTTCCTCTTTGAAATAAATAATGGGTTGAATACCTGAAATAAATTCATCATATCCAGTGACCGATTTAACTAATTTCATAGTATCAAATGATACATAATCGTGGTGTGTGGTAACAATACCATTTTCACGAGTTTCGAGAATTTGTTTATCCGCTCAATAAATAATATACAAAATTATACATTATAAATTTTCTTTCTTCTACGATTTCTACGTTAAACGATTTATGAAATCTCCAAAAGCGTTAATTTGGGACTGCGTATCCCTATTTTTAATAATCTTTGTCCTTCATTTTTTATATTTAATGAAGCATTGAAATCTCTATTATGGTGAGCATTGCAACTTTTACAAGTCCATTGTCTATCCTTTAAAGATAAATCTTCGTTCTTGTGGCTACACACATTACATAATTTAGATGAAGGAAAATATCTATCTATTTCTATTATATTTCTGTTATACCAATTAGCTTTATATTTAAGTATCGTTTTGAATCTGTATAAAGATAATTCTTGAATAGATTTTGCTAATTTGTGATTTTTTAGCATACCTTTAATATTCAAATCTTCCATAACTATAACTTGATTTTCGTTTAGTAATGAATTTGTAATATTATGTAGATAATTTTCTTTAATATTATTTAATTTTTCATATTTTTTTGCTAATTTAATTCTTGATTTATTTTTGTTTTTTGAATTTTTTTGTTTTTTAGATAAATTTCTATGAAGTCTTGATAAATTTTTTTGATTATTTCTTTTAATTTTAATATTTTTAAATACTTCACCATCGGAAGTAACAACGAAATCTTTTATACCTACATCTATACCAACTATATTTTTCGTTTTAGGAAGTATTTTAGTATTTGGTATATCTATTAAAATGGAAAGAAAATATTTACCAGTTTTTGTTTTGGATAATGTCGCAGACCTTATGTTGGATTTATGTGCGTTTAATATATCGACATATTCTTTTGAAGTTCTAAATTTAATATCTTGTAATTGTTTAGTCAAAGTTATTTTTTTATCTAAAAAAATATTTCTTTTGGATATGGCTTCCAAAGGGAATGTACAAGATAAAATATTATCTCTTTTTGATTTATATTTTGGAAAACCTTTATTTTCTTTAAAGAACTTTTTATAAGCATTATCCAAATTTATTAAAGAGTGTTTTAAAACTTTTGTATTATGTTCATTTAACCAATTATATTCGGAATTTTTTGTTAATTCGTTGTGAAAATAATGTTGTAAATCATATCGGGATAGTGTTTTTTGTTCTGTATTGTAAGAGTCTATTTTTAATGCTAAACATTTATTATAAACAAAACGATATGAACCAAGTAAATTATTTATATAATTCACTTGTTCTTTGTTTGGATTTAATAATATTTTTATAGCTTTTAGCATTATAATTTATCGGCTACTTCTTTCAGGTCTTCTATTATTTTTTTATTTTTATGACTTCTACTACCATACAATCTTGCACTAAAAACTGTAATCAGTTCTAAAACATCTTGTGTTAAATCTTCTTCAAACGTAGAATCTTCACTTTTATTTATAATAACTACTTCTACACCAAAGTGACTACATAAATTAAAAATTAACTCAGAACCAAACCTTAATAGTCTATCTTTATTGGTTAATACTAATCTTTCGATTTGACTACTACAAATCAATTTAATTAAACGTATCAATCCTTTTTTATTATAATTTAAACCAGAACCCAAATCGGATATTATTTCAAAATTATAACCTTTATTAGCACAATACATCTCTAATAATTGTATCTGTCTTGTTAAATCGGCTTTTTGCTCAGAAGTTGAAACTCTTGCATAACCTATGGTTATTAAGTCTTCGTTATTATTTTTATTTAATAATGAATTTATTTCATATCTTCTATGACCACCATTTGTTTTAAATGATACGACTTTTCCTTCTTTCTCCCATAAACGTAAAGTTTTTGGTGTAACGCCTAATAATTTACTTGCTTCTTTTATTGTTATCATATCTTTAATTATATACTTTTATTAAAAAATAACAAAAATATGTTCAAATTTGTTCAAAAAAGTTTAACAATTGGTTAACTGTTTATATTCCCAAAAATCGGTACGGATATAATCCGTATTCATGTGTCCATCCCAACTATCTTCGGTACTTGGTACTATATTAGCTGATAAATTCATAAAACCTCTTTAATTGTTTTTTTGATTACACTTATAAGATATAATTTTTAAATTTAAAAGTCGAGCGTTTAAAAATTTTATTTTATAAAATATACTTTCATGATAATTAAATAGACTAATTATTAACTCTTGTAAAGTGAAAAGAGCAAAATATCATGGCAAACGAATTCGTAGTACCTAATGGTATTATAACACATAAATCATTAACTGTATCAGGTTCATCAGTTTTATCTCAATCAGTCACATTTCATAACAGTTTAACCACACCTGAATATGCAAGTGGTTTTGCAGGGTATGGTACACGTTTAATACAAGATGAAAATGATAAATGGAGTTTAGATTTAGATAATTTAACAGTTCGTGGAAGAATGAGAATCTATGAATTGTTAATTAATCAATTAAGAGCAACTAATGGTTCTGTATGGGTAAGTTCAACAGGAAAAGTAAATACAGTATGGAGTGGTAGTGTAAGTTCATCATTAGAAAATAATGTAACAGTAGATTCAAATTATCCTTCAAGTGATTTGGTTGCTCATTATACATTTAATGAAAATAATAACACGATAGCACAAGATTATAGTGGAAATAATAATACAGCTTCATTAATCAACATTACTGTAACAAGTTCTGTTAATGGAAATCAAATAGAATTAAATGGGGTTGATTCTTACTTGTTTACTGATATTAAACATCAGATGTACATAGAAGATTGGTCTTATGTAATACGGTTTACACCAAAAAATACGGGTGGAACAATCATAGAAAAAGGTTCAGGTGTCAATCAAGGTCATACTGTATTACGATTAGAAACATCTGGTCGTATAACTACATATGTGGGTGCTGATGGTGCAATAACTTCGGGTAATAATGTATATTCGATTAATAATGAAAATTTTATGGTGTTGACATATAACACATCTAACAATACATTATTAATATATAAAGATACACAAGTAGCTTTGACCCATAACCCAATTGTTGAATCGGGAAGTTATCAATCAGACCCACAACCTATAATGTTAGGCATAGAGAGTGGATTAACAAATCAAGTCAGTGGTTCAATACAAGATTTTAGATATTATAATAGGGTTCTTTCACAAAATGAAATCATAGCGTTATATAACAATCAGTATGGTATTAAACTTAAAACTGATGATGAAACTAATCATGGATTTTTAGAAGGTGATTTAATTAGAGCGCAACGATTTACGGGTAATGGAATCTATAAATCGGATGTAGTTGTTACTAAAGTTGATAACTTACAAACATTTAGAGTTGAACCTTTAAATTTAGTTAATCCATCATTAGAATTACCACAAAAAGATTTTGAATATGTTCGTATAGGTAATGTGTTTGACCAATCAAGACAAGGAGCAGTATATTTAACTGCTGATGATTTAAACGCACCTTACATAGATGTAATAGATGGTGTTAATAGTTTTAATTCATTTAATGGTACAGGTACTGTTAAAACAAGAATGGGTAAATTAGATGGTATTACTTCACCTACATTTGGAATATTAACAGGTAGTAATGGTGATAGTTTATATGGATTTTGGGCAAGTGGAAGTGCATTTTTAGAAGGTGGTATTAATGCTACTCATGGTAAGATTGCGGACTTAACAATTAATAATGACAAAATATATACAGGTACAGGAACTTGGGGTGATGTTAATACACCATTTTATTTATCAAGTAGTGGGGAAATGTCATTAAAATCTGCTTTTACATGGAATGGAACAGAATTAGAAATTAATGGTAAAATAACTGCTGAAACAGGTAGTATCGGTGGATGGAGTATAGAAAGTGATATAATAAGAACTTTGACTGGAAGTTCATTTGTAACATTGGGTGGAGTTAATTCATTGATAGATGGTGATAGCGAACTTTATAGAAGACCGTTAGGATTTTCTGTGTGGAGAAATAATGTTGACATAACTGCTGATGGTGGTGGTGATGGTTCATTCAAGGCTATTAGGATAGGTAGAATTTCATCAAAAAATAATTTTAACACATTTAGTACAGGCTATTGGGGTATCCAAATTTTAGAATGGGATGGTTCAAATGGATATAATGATGTATTCAGAGTCACAACTGACGAAAAAATGATTGCGGGTTGGAATTTTGATACACAAAAATTTACAGGTACAAACGTTGAAATAAATTCATCTAATTCATCTATTAAATTAGGAACAAATTTAACTGCATTAAATTTAGGTATAGGTTCATTTTTCTCTGGGAGTGGTGAATTTGCATTAAATTATAATACTACAAATTATATAAGAAGAATCGGAACATCATTATCTATTGCAAGTAATACATTTGATTTGACAAGTGGTACAACATTAAAAATTACTAATGCTTCAAGCGGTTTAATAACATTAGGTGGAACTACTTATACAGGTGCGAAGATTGCACTATCAGGTAGTGGAATTGGAAAAATTGGTAATATAAACATTGACGGTGACACGGGTGGATTTATTAGAACAAGTACACATACTATTTCAACAACAACATCAAAAGGATTTTATTTAAGTCAAAGTGGTGACTTTTTATTTAGCAATGATGCAAATAATTATGTGCAATTAAGCGGTGGAGTTTTTACGCTACGTTCAACAACTGCACGTTTAAGTGGTTCTTCTGTAGAAATAATAACTCCTAATTTTTATGCAGGTTCATCAACAGCATATTTATCAGCATCTGGTGGTGTAGTACGGATTTCAGGAAGTAATGCTATTATTGAAGCACCAACGTTTTTCTTGGGAAGTACAACCAATTTTGTTTCGGGTAGTGGTGGGAATATAAGAATTAGTGGTAGTGCAGTTTCGGTTATAACACCAACATTTTATTTTGGTGATGCAAACCAATTTATATCAGGTAGTGATGGAAACATTAGAATTAGTGGAAGTGCGTTACAAATTGTTTCCAATAACGTTCTACTCGGTTCGGCAACTTCATTTATAAGCGCATCTAATGGAAATGTATTAATTAGTGGTTCTAATGTTCAATTATTAACTCCTAAATTTTACTTTGGGAATGATACAAATTATATTAGTGGTAGTGATGGTTCACTTTTAATCAAATCAAATACATTTAACTTATCATCATCAGGAGTATTATTAAGTGGTAGTACATTAAACTTAGGTGATAAATTTGTATGGGATGGAAGTACATTAATAGTTAGTGGTTCTATTAATGCTACTAGTGGTACTATAGCAGGGT
>Ga0210043_1002146_pt1 | contig 13726 bp, 14 predicted proteins | sample CryGeymet201501t_FD_183990 | JGI IMG/M metagenome (GOLD analysis project Ga0210043, IMG submission 183990) | Groundwater microbial communities from Crystal Geyser aquifers in Utah, USA - Crystal Geyser metaG 2015-01t (SPAdes) (version 2) | ecosystem: Environmental > Aquatic > Deep subsurface >... | reverse complement strand
AGTCGGACCAGTGGTCACGCTGGAGACCACCACGCACACGGTCATCACGGAAGGCCTCTGCTCGCACAATACAAATCTCCCCTACTCGGCCGCCCGGATGTCGCGCCTCCGGCATTGGTCGCGCGTCCAGGACTGGCGCTGGCGCCTGCTGGTGCCGCAGTTCCTGAACCCGGTCTGGAAGTGGGGGATGGAGGCCGCGGAGCTCGCCGGCCTCAGCGTCGTGCCGTCGACCGATTGGACGGCGCCTGCACTGCCGATGCTCGACGTGGACAAGGAGGCCCTGGCGTTCATCCGCAAGGTGCGCTCGGGGCAATCGACCTTCTCGGAAGCGATTCGCGAGCAGGGCTACAACCCCGACGTGTTCATGCGGGAGCTGGCCAAGGACTTCGCGCAGCTCGATGCCCTCGGCCTGGTGCTGGACATCGACCCGCGGAAGATGACGCAGGCTGGGCAGGCACAGGGCTCGGCACTCTCCGCGCCCGTCGCCGACCCCGCCCCGAAGGCGGCCGCGGATGCCTGAGCCCTGGCTGTCGACGTCCGCTCGCCGGCGCGGTCGGCCCCGGTCGCTGGCACCGATGGTGAGCACTCATGTGCGACTCCCACAACCACTCTTCGACGCGTGCTGCCAGGCGGCCCGGTCGACGCGCGTGTCGCTACCGGAGGTGCTACGTCGGGCCATCGCGGCCAGCCTGCGCCCTCACGTGGCTGAATTTTCGTCCCCAAAAAATACAAATCACGCCTAGGTCTGCGACCGTAGGGTCATGCCTGCGCAGAGCGTCGTGATGCCGCCGCTGGATCTCCGGGCGGACGTCGGGGTCGTGCATGCCGACACCCGCACGGTCGATCTGACGTTCGCGACCGCCAACGCCGACGTGCTTCGCTTCGACTGGGAGACGGGCACGCGGTTCTGGGAACGCCTCTCGCTCGACCCCCAACACGTGCGCATGCAGCGGCTGACGTCGGGGACGGCGCCGCTGTTGGACTCCCACAGCGCCTATTCCATCGCGCACGTGATTGGGGTGGTGGAATCCGCGGGCCTCGAGGGCAAGCGCGGCACGTCGAGTGTGCGGTTCTCGAAGCGCGCCGATGTGGAGCCGTTCTATCAGGACGTGCTCGACAAAATCATCCGCAATGTCAGCCTCGGGTACCGCGTGTATCGGTTCGAGGAACTGTCTGGACGCAAGGATGGCCTCCCGATTCGCCTCGCGGTGGAGTGGGAACCCTACGAAATCAGCATGGTGCCGATGGGCGCCGACGCCGGCGCGCGCACGCGGAGCTCGCGCGAGGTGGAGACCAATCCCTGCGTGCTCGTGCGCGCGGGGGCCGTGATGACGGACGCGGACCGGATGCGTCGATTCCGGCTCGCCGTGGCGAGGACGTAACTCACAGAGGAACGAGACCATGAATCTGACCCAGCTGAAGCAGAAGCGGGCGCAGTTGCTGCGCGAGGCCGACGGTCTGAAGGTGGACGGGGCCTTCGCCGATGACCAGGCGCGCGTCGCCTTCGACGCGAAGATGACCGAGGTCGACGAGCTTGACGCGCAGATCCGGACGCTCGAGTCCAGCGCCGCGCCGGCGGCGCCGGCTTCCGCCGCGTCGACCACGGAGGCCCGCGAGCTGGCCATCCGAGTCGAGCGGGAACGCGTGACGGCCATTCGCACCATCTGCCGCACGCACCAGATGGCCCAGGCGTTCGAAGATGCACAGATCGACACGGGCGTCGATCCGGCCGCCGTGCGGTCCGCCATCCTCGAGCAGCTCGAGGCCCGCAGCGCCGCCACGCCGCTCCATCAGCACGGCAACGTGCGGCCGGGCGAGGACGCCCGCGACAAGTGGATGCGGGGCGCGCTGGCCTGGCTGCTCGTGCGGTCCGGCATGGCCGCGATGATCGCGCGGCACGAAGGCACCACGGCGGACAAGCTCGACCCGGGCGAGTTCCGCGGGCTGTCGCTGCTCGACCTGGCCCGCCAGTCGCTCGAGCGCGCCGGCCAGTCCGTGCGCGGCCTCGACAAGATGGCCCTGGCCGGCCAGGCGATGGCCTACCGGTCGAACTACCAGACCACGAGCGACTTCGCGACGCTGCTCACGAACACGATGCACAAGGTGCTGCAGGCGGCCTACGCGCTCCAGAACGACACCTGGTCGAAGTTCTGCGGCACGGGCACCGTGAGCGATTTCCGGGCGCACAACTTCTACCGCCTCGGTTCGTTGTCGCAGCTGGACAGCCTCAACGAACACGGCGAGTTCAAGAGCAAGTCCATCCCGGACGCCGAGACGTCCTCGATGACGGCCACGACGAAGGGCAACATCATCGGGGTGTCGCGCCAGGTCATCGTGAACGACGACATCGGCGCGGTCATGCGCTTGACCGAGATGCTCGGCCGGGCCGGGAAGCTCACCATCGAGAAGGCGGTCTACACGTCGCTCGGTCTGAACAGCGGCCTCGGGCCGACGCAGTCGGACAGCCAGCCGCTGTTCCATGCGAACCGCGCCAACGTGAACGCGACGGCCGCGGCCATCACGGTGGCCAGCATCTCGGCCGACGTGGCCGTCATGCGCAGCCAGATGGATCCGAACAGCCAGGACTACCTGGACCTGCTGCCGGCGGTCCTCCTGGTGCCGGTGGCCAAGGACGGGGACGCCAAGACCATCAACGACGCGCAGTTCGACCCGGCCGACAACAAGTTCCAGAAGCCCAACACGGTGCGTGGGATCTTCCGGGACGTGGTGTCGACGCCGCGCCTGAGCGGGACGCGCCGCTACCTGTTCGCCGACCCGACCACGGCGCCCGTGTTCATGGTGTCGTTCCTCGAGGGGCAGCGCGAGCCGGTGCTCGAGACGCAGGACGGCTGGCGCACCGATGGCGTCGAGATGAAGGCCCGCCTCGACTTCGGCGTCGACGTCGTGGACTACCGCGGCGCCGTCACCAACGCGGGCGCCTAGGCCACCCGCACACTCACCGTGAATGGCCTTCAGGGCGGTACCAGCACACGCTGGCCGCCCTTAAGGCGTCAGAAGAGGCAGTGGCTACGGCGGGCCTTAACGCCGCGAGGGACTTCAACATGGCAACCAATTACGTGCAGCCCGGCGACATCATCACCCTGGCGGCCCCCTACGACCGGGTCACCGGTGAGGGCGCCCAGGTCGGCTCGCTCTTCGGCGTCGCGCTCCAGACGGTGTTGAGCACCGTCGATGGCGAGTTCAACACCAAGGGCGTCTGGACGCTGGCGAAGACCTCCGCCCAGGCCTGGACCCAGGGCCAGAAGATTTACTGGGACAACAGTAACAAGCGCTGCGACAGCGACTCGACGGTCGGCATGCTGATCGGCGTGGCGTCCGCGGCGGCCGACAACCCGTCCTCGACCGGAGACGTGCGTCTCAACGGCGTCTCGCCGGCGACGTCGGAGGGCCCCCAGGCCGCCGAGGCGGACCTGACCGGCACGCTCACCGGCACGGCGAACGGTTCGCTGGTGGACATCGCCGCGACGGCCGGCTCCTGCGGTGGTGGCGCGACGCCGTCCGCGACGGATGTGGACACCGCGATCGCCACCGCCGTCGCATCGATCGTGACCGGGGTGAACGAGCAGAACAAGGAAGTGTTGACGAAGATCAACGCGCTCCTCGCCAAGCTCCGCATCGCCGGCATCATCTCGGCGTAAGCCGGGAGCGGGCGCTGATATGGACGTGGGATCGTTGCGGTCGCTCGTGCTGAGCCGAAATCAGGCTTGGCATGGCGTGACCGCAACGGTCACTCGGCCGGCGCCGGATGACACGCCGGTGTCGACGACCGGTATCTGGTCGCCGTTTTCACCGCAGCAGGATGACCAACCGGTGGGTACCGACTTTCGTCGTCGGGAGCCGCGGCGCGTGATGGCCCTCCCGCGCGCGGACCTGACGAACGTGCCACGTGGCACCAGTGTGGTCGCGCCCGAGAGCCCGGGTGGCACCGACAAGACGTGGGTGGTGGACGGCCTCGAGCGCGTCGAGGCGGACACCTGGCGGGTGATTCTCAAGACCACTCTAGCGAGCTGAAGGACGATGGCCACGATCGAAGCCCAGGGCGACCAACTCATTGCGGCCGAGCAGTATCTGGCCGAGTTCCCGGAGAAGGCGCAGCGCGCGCTGCTGCGGGCGATGAACCGGTCGATCGCGAGCGGCCGCACCGTCATGGTGCGCGAGATCGCCCGCGACACCGGCCTGAAGTCGAAGGACGTGCGCGCCGCCCTGGTGATGCGCGAGGCCTTCGCGAATCGGCCCGAGGCGTCCCTGGCGGCCAAGCTGAAGCGCCTTCCCCTCATCGACTTCAGGGCCCGTGGTCCGGAGCCCTCGCGCGGGAAGGGTCGCGGCGTCACCTACCGCCTCCAGGGCGGCAAAGGCCGCGTCGAGAACGCGTTCATCGCCACGATGAAGAGCGAACACCGCGGGGTGTTCAAGCGGGCTGGCGAGGCCCGCCTGGGCATCGTCGAGCTTAAGGGCCCCTCACTGGGCCACGTCTTCGCGAAATACCGGCCCCTTGGCCTGGCGCGGGTCCAGGAGGTCTTCGACAAGAACTTCGCGCACGAGGCGGGTTTCATCCAGACCGGGGCGGCCGATGCCGAGTGACCCCATCGAGTTCCGCATCGTGCAGAACCTGCAGACGGCCCTGCTGGCGATCGCCGTGGCGAGCGGCTACCACTACGACGTGGCGGCCGCCACCGTGAAGCTGGACCCCAACCAGGGCGTTGAGGCGTTGGTCGCCCCGGATGGCCCGCGGCCGTTCCTGGTGATTGAAGTGCAGCCCGAGACGTGGGCGTACTACCCGGCGGGCGACGTGAAGCTGCGGATGCCGCTCACGGTGCACTGGGTGAGCGAGTCCACCCCCACCGACGACACCAGCCGCATGCAGACGTTCTTCCGTGGCTGCGCCGATGTCGAGCAGGCGGTGGCCGTCGACATCGGTCGCGGCGGCCTCGCGACCGACACCCGCGTCGTGCGACGGACCTTCGATACCGCGGTCGACGGCGCCCAGGTGTGGGCCCTCGTCGAGCTCGAGGTCCTCGTGCACCGTACCTTCGGCCAGCCCAACGGATAGGGGAGTGGAGACTATGCGCCACGCGACATGCACCGGTGACCTCAAGCTGCACCTGCTCGGCAACCAGGCCAGCGTGGCCATCGGGCTGGGCTGGGAGGGCGACCTCGACCAGGTGATCGGGCTGACGGACCGCGGCCCGATGACCGTGGCCGACGCGCTGGGGCCACACCTCACGCCCGCCAATTTTGCCGTGCGAGGGCACGAACGAGAAGCGCCGGCCAGCCCGAAACGGGTGTCGGCGGCCAAGGCGTCACCCGCGGCCGCGCCGCAGAGCCAGGAGTAACGGGACATGGCACTCTCCACGATTCAGATCGGCCGCATCGGTCAGGCGTACGCCAAGAAGGAGTCGACGTACGGCACCGTGCCGGCGCTGACCGCCGCCGAGGCGTTCCGCCACAAGACCCTCACGTTCCCGGGATCGGACGTCAAGAACAAGCGGACGATCATCGAGAAGCAGCAGTCGCCGTTCGCGATCGCGGGCCAGCGCACCGACGGCCGGACGACGGCCGGGCTCAATCTCAATGCGATCCTGCGGCCGAGCGGCACCATCAACACCGTGCCCGAGGTGGACGCCTTCCTCGAGTGCGCGTTCGGGTCCAAGGTCAACACGGCGCTGTCGACCACGGTGTCGGTCGGCACGGGCGCGGTCGGCGGCGCCACGCTGGCCTCCGGGACGGGCGCCACCGTCGGGGCCCCGCTGCTCATTACCTGCCCGGACGGCAAGAAGCGCGTGCGTTTCATCACCGCCGTGGACACGGGCACGGGCGTCACGACCTGGGCGCCCAACCTCCCGGCGGGCCAGCTGCCGGCCGACGGCGCGGCCGTGAAGCTGGGCCTGCTGTACAAGCTCACGTCGGGTCTGCTGCTGTCGCTGTCGGTGGCGCACTATCTGAAGAACACCGACGGCACCGCTGGGTTGTCGCGGTGTCTGAGCGGCGCGATGATCGACAAGCTGTCGATCAACTTCGACGCCAATGACGACCCGATGATCACGGTCACCGGGCCCGGCAAGCTCCTCGACACGGCGGGCGCGCCGGCGCAGCCCGGCGGCTTCACGATGGTCGGCAGCCAGCCGCCGTCGGGGATTGCCGGCGAGTTTCTCATCGGGAACACCGCCGCGAAGATCCTGAAGCTCGGCGTCGACCTCAACAACGCCATCAAGCTGCGGAACGAGTCGTACGGCTACAGCTCGCCGGAAGAGGGGTTCCGGGTCGGCCGCGCGGACATTGCGCTGGGCCTCGACATGCGGGCCGAATCGGAATCGCTGCTGTATGACCTGGCTGAGGCCGGCACCAATGCGGGGGTGTTCCTCCAGACCGGATTCACCGAAGGCAACATCATCGCGGTCCGGGCGCCGAACGCCGAGTTCATGGTGCCCGACACTGATGACCCGGACGACGAGGTGAACTTCCCGTTCAAGGGGATGGCCCTTGAGACCTCCGACGCCGCGCTCGATGCGCTGCAGCTCGCGCTCTGCTAGCGCGCTGAACGACACGCCGATCGGGCGCCCGGCGGGAGAGCGGCGCCCCTCAGTCTCGCCCTCGGTTTCGACGTCGCCACCCGGCGCCGCGCGGGCCTCAGAGCCCTCCCGCGGCGCCGACCCACAGCGTGACGTCTCGCGGAAAGTGAGGTTCACCCACGGGACGGCGTCACACCGGCCGCCGGCGCCCAGCACTTTTCAGGGAGACGCATGAGCCACGTTCGAGCGTTCACGATTCGCAACTACTACACCCGGGAGATCCCCATCGACGATGGCGTCGACGGGGACGCCGTCGGGGCGGAGCAGACCTTTCCGGTCCGGGTGCGGCGCTTCACGGTGAGCCAGCTGCAGGAGTTTCAGCGCGGCTTCGCACGGGTGGTCAGCCCGACGGCGGAGCGGTTCATCTTCCGGACATCCGATAGCGATGAGCAGGCGCTGCGCGCGGATGGCCGCACGTACGTCGTGCCCCAGGCTGAAGTGGAGCGCCGGCGGCAGGTGGAGATGGACGAGGCCACCAGCCAGGCCTACGAGGCCGCGTCGCGCGCCGACGACGACTTCATGTCGTCGTTCTGCAGCCAGGCGATTGCCGACCACGTCTGGCTCCCGCCTGGCGTCACGGTCACGGTCATCCAGGACGACGACAGCGAGGTCGAGGCGACCGACGGGCCGGGCCTGGTGCTGGCGTTCGGCGGCAACCTCTCGATGCTCGTGCGGCTCACGCGGGTGATTCACGAGGAGAACACGCTGTCACCCGAAGCAAAAAAAGCCTTGCGGTCGCTGTCCGCTTCGACAGTTTCCTCGCCGACGCCCGCCGGCGTGGCGGCGGCCGCTGGGGCGACACCGGACGCGACTGCGGCCGATGCCGGGCCCTTGGGCTCTGCGGCGAGCGGGGCTGTGTCGGCGGTCCTCGCGCCGAGCCCGTCTGGGTCGACCGAGAGGTAGAGCTCTACACCTGCCCGGTCCTGTGTTTCACCCGGGACGTCGCAGAGGTGTTGGCGTGGTTTCAGCTCACCCACCAGCTGCAGGGCGGCTTTGGGTGGGTGCAGTGGCAGCGGACGTCGCTGCCGGTGGCCGGTGGGGTCGGGGACCAACCGGCGAGGCTGATGGAAGCGTTGGCGCTGATCGCGCGTGAAGAGAACGCGCTGATTCAGCGGGCGAGCAGGAAGGGCCGCAGAGGCGGCCAGGACGACAACCGCGGCACCCCGTCACGACGGCGCCGCAGAGGCTGATGGCAGACCAAGAGAAGTCAGTCACGATCGTGATCCGGGGCAAGAACCTCTCTAAAGAGGGGTTCGATGCCGCGCGGAAGGAATTGGCCGGCTTCGATGCCGATACCCTGAAGGCCAGCAAGTCTGGCGAGACTCTGGGCCAGTCCTTCAAGGAGAACTTCGCGGCGGCGGCGACGGCCGCGGTCGCCGCGGGTGCCGCCATCTACGCGGTCGTGCGCATCGGCCAGGACTTCGTCGCGGCGTCGAATGCACAAGAGGACGCCGTCGTCGCCCTCAACGCGGCGTTGCAGGCGCAGGGCACCTATACGCCCCAGTTATCGGCCCAGTACCAGGCCCTCGGCGCCTCGTTTCAGAAGACGACCATCTACGGCGATGAGCTGATCGAGGAAATGGAGGCACTGCTGGTCTCGATCGGCGGCGTGATGCCGGAGCAGATGGGCGCGGCGCTGACGGCCTCGACCGACCTGGCCGCGGCGCTGGGGATCGATCTGCGTTCCGCGACGCTACTGGTCGGGAAAGCCTTTGCAGGGGAGACGGGCTCGTTGACCCGATACGGGATCGTCATCGACCAGGCCAAGCTGAAGACCGACGGTGCCGGCGCGGTGATGGACGCGATCGCGGCGAAGATGGGCGGTCGGGCCGCGGCGGCCGCCAAGACGTTCTCCGGGCAACTGAAGCAGCTCGACAACACGACCGGCGATGTCAAGGAGACGCTCGGCGCGTTCATCGGCCGGACCCTGCAACCGGCGATCGGGCTGTTCATGGATCTCCCAGAGCCGGTTCGGACCGGTGCGATTGCGTTCGGGCTCCTCGGTACGGCTGGTGTGGCGCTTGGTGCGGCCGTGGCGGCCACGGCGGCCGCGATCGCCCTGGCCGCCCCGCTCTTTGGCATGACGGCCGCAGCGGTGGGCGCGGGAGCGCTGGGCACCCTGGGGGCGGCCTTCTCAGCCACCGCTGCGGCGGCGTTACCCTTGGCCGCCGCGATTGGCGCCGTCTGGGGTGCCTGGAAGCTCGGCAACACCGAGACCGTCAAGAACACCGTGGCGAGCTGGGCGCTCAGTTCGGAGAACCTGACGGCGAAGCTGTCGCGCCTGGTGCTGGGGATCGAGAAGTTGACCCCCGAACAGGCCCGGGCGGCCGTGACCGCGACGGCGGCCGCCGCGGCCTCGGCGAAACTGGCGCACGCCCACGAGCAGGCGGCACCGCCGGTGCAGCGGGTTGCCGAAGCGATGCGCGACTACACGCGCGAGTTGTCGCAGGCGGCCAAGGAGGCCGCGGCCGTCGACGGGCCGACCCGCCGGCAGATCGCGGCCGCGCAGGATCTCGGGGTCAAGACCGAGGAATTGACGAAGCGGTTTGGCCTCAGCGAGCAGGCGCTGAAGATCCTGGCCAGCCAGCAGCGCGCGCACACGGCCGTCGTCAAACAGGGCACGTCGGCGCAGCAGAAGTTCCTCGATTCGATCAGCTCCGCGCCGGCCGTGTTCGTGCCCTACGCCACGGCCCTGGCCGACGCCGGAGACGAGCTGCAGAACATCGCCCGCGGCCTCGAAGGCAACGGCACGCTCATGACGGCGGCGCTACAGGACACGGCCGACGCGGCCGAGGCCGCCGCGGACTGGGCGTTCCAGAACGGGGCGGTCCTGGCGCCCTCGATCGCCAAGGTCGGGAGCGAGATCGATCACACCGAGAAGGACGTCGAGTCATTCTCGGCGACGCTCGGCCGCCTCTCGAGTGCGTTCGTGCAGCTCGCGCAAGTCACCGGCGGCGGGAATGGGGTGGTCGCGTGGCTGGGGTCGGTGACGGCCGCGATGAACTTGGCGAGCGAAGCCTCCAAGACCATGCGAGAGGGGCTCGACCAGGGGGGCGCGGCCGGCTTCGCGAAGATGGGCGCCGGCGCCATCTCGGCCGTGGGGTCGATCATGGCCGTCACGAATACGGCGAGCAAAGCCAAAAATGTGCTGGGCGGGATGGCATCCGGCGCGATGGCGGGCGCGAGCTTCGGCCCGTGGGGGATGGTCGCCGGCGGCGTCATCGGCGGCGTCATCGGATTGTTCCGTAAGACCAATCAGGAGGTCGTGGCGGCCAACCTGGAGATTGGGAAGGTCCGTGACGCGCTGCTGGCTACCTACGGCCCACTCGATACGCTCGAGGCCAAGGCGCAGGCCGTCGGGCTCAGCTTCAAGGAGAACTGGGGCCACCAGGGCAAGGCCGGCCTCGAGGCGATGAACACCCTCGCGCAGGAGTTCAAGACGCGCTGGGACGCGCTGAACGAGAGCCTCGTGACCTCCCAGGGCGCGCTCGACGCGCTCCTGAAGCAGAGCGCGGACCTCGGCTACGAGTTCGACCAGTCCGGGAATCTGATCCAGATCAGCTTCCAGAAGATGCAGGAGGCGGCGCAGAAGTACGGGGTCGATCTCGGGTCCCTCGGCCCCGCGTTTCAGGGCCAACGACTCCACGCCTCGGCCGAGCAGATCATCAACGATTTCACGCTCCTGACCAAGGGTGGCGCCAGTGTCGGGGGGGTGCTCGTCGGGATGAAGGACGAGATCAGTCAGCTCGTCCAAGACTCGATCAAGTTCGGCACGGACATCCCCGAGAACATGCGGCCCTGGATCGAGAATCTCATCGAGACCGGGCAGCTCACCGACGAGAACGGCGTCAAGATCACCGACCTGGCGGGCATCCAGTTCGGCGCGCCGATGGCTACGCAGTTCGAGACCATCACCACCAAGATCGGGGAAATGATCGACAAGATCGGGGAGCTCGTCGATCGGCTCAGTACGACCCTGGGCCCGGCCGTCGATAGCCTCACGCGCGACCGCTCGATCCATGTCGGGTTTCACGTCGACGATCCGCCGGAGATCCATGTGAAAGGCGGCGGCGACAATTCGCGCGGCTTCGCGCGCGGCACGTTCGGCACCCTCGGGATCGACTTCCCGGACTTCGGCCAGGGCACCCAGACGGTCCTGCACCAGCGCGAGGCGGTCGTGCCCTACGAGGACCGCGAGGCCTTCGCGCGACGCGTGCTGGGCTCGTCGGCGCGCGACTCCCGGCTCCCGGCTCCCGCTCAAGCCCCGGTGAATGTCTACATCGTGGGCGACACCAGCCGTGAGGCCAGGCAGGTCTCCGAAGCCGAGTTCCGGCAGATCCAGGACCGCTTAAACGGCGGTGGCCTCACGGTGCCCGTGCGGGCCATCAGCCAGCGGGGGCGGTAGGCGATGCCCTCGCACATCGCGTTCCTGGCCACCAACCGCTACGCGGCCGCGGCGCTGACCGCGTCCTCAGCGGTCAGCGCCCTGCCCGTTGAGGCGTCACAGAATCAAGATCGGAGCTACATCTGGCGCTCGGCGACGGACACCGTTGTCCAGACGATCGACATCGATCTGGGATCGGTGCTGGGGGTGTCAGCGGTGGCGATCGCGAATGTCACGCTGCTCGGCACGGGCGTGCTCGAGCTCTACGCGCGCGGCGACGGGGCCGCACCTGGTGCCGCCACGCTCGTGGCCACCCTGCCGGCGGCCAACACGTACACGCGCACGACCTTCGCCTTCTTCGCCAGTCAGAGCCATCGCCACTGGCAGCTGCAGTGGACGAACCCCACGGCGGCCTCCGACTACGCGGAGCTCGGGTACGCGTTCCTGGGCGTCGAGGTCGAGCCGACGGTCAACGTCCTCACCCCGGCCACGCTGGGCCGTCAGGACCCGGCCGTCGCGGCGGCCTCCGTGGACGGACAGAAAACGTTCGCCACCCGCACGAAGTACTTCGCCGGCGCCTGGGAGTTCGACCACGTGGCCGAGGCCCAGCTCGAGCAGCTGCAGGTCCTCTTTGACGGGGTCGGCGCGGCGGGAGCGCACTTCGTCGTCCTGGATACCGATCTGGCGTGGACGTGCTGGTACGCGCGGATGGCGGGTCAGCTCGCGGTCCAGCTGGAGCGCGCACCCGGGCGCTACTCGGTCTCGGTCGCGTGGGAGGAGGTGCGATAGTGGGCGTGATCCACAAAAAAGTGTCGGCCATACCAGACGAGGCGAACACCGCGCTCGTGCGCCCGTCTGACTGGAATGACGACCACATCTTAGTCGGCGCCAATGTCGGCGCGGTGGTCGTGCAAGGCGACGCCGTCGGGGGATTGGCGGCGATCCCGTCCGTGACCGCCGGCCAAGTGCTCGTGTCGAATGGCGTGGGGGTGGCGCCGTCGTTTCAGACGGATACGGCGGTGCGGAGTGTTGCGCTGGGCGGCACGGGGCTGTCTGCGCTCGGTGCCGGCCTTCAGGTCTTACGCGTGAATGCCGGTGCCACGGCGCTGGAGTACGCCGCCGCATCGAGCGGGGCCTGGACCATCGCGACGGCATCGACGCTCACCGGAGCCCAGCATAATTGGGCGCCTGGCCTCTCTGGGAACACCTACGTGGCGTGGAACGGCGCGTCGGACGTGGCCTTCACCGGGATCGCGGGCGGCGTCGCCGGTCAGTTCCTCACCGTGAAAAACATCACGGCGGCGATGGTCGCGACCTTCGCGCACAACAGCGCCAGTTCGTCGGCGGGAAATAAGCTGCAGAACGTCGCGACCAGTGGCGTCACGCCCCTTGCGCCCGGCGGCACGCTCACGTATCAGTACGACGGCACTGACTGGCAACTCCTGAACCATGAGCAGGGCGCGTTCATTGAGTACGCGGCGACGTCGACCGTGGTCGGCTGGTCAAGTTTCACCGCTGGTCGCAAGTGGATCCGGTATCTATTGGCGGGGCGGCGCGTCTATGTCTATTACCATCTCGAAGGCCCAAGCAACGCGACCACGGTCAGCTTGACGCTGCCGTTTACGTCGTTCGCTGGCGCGGGAGGCTACCCAGCAGTGTATGGCCATGTGGGCTTCTCCTACGACAACACCGCATATCGAACCAATCCCGGCGTGAGTGTCATGTCCCCCAATGGCGCCACTCTCACCGTGCAGCCGGAGGTGAACCCCACTACCGCGTGGACGGCTAGCGGCACAAAGATTGTCGCTGGCGAGGCGTGGTACGAATCGGCGTAACCACACGCAGATTTAACGGGAAACGCTGATTATGCACATGCCGTCGTGGGTGGAAGTGGTCCTGAAGCTGGGCGTGCCGGGCGCGATTGCGGTGTTTCTCGTCTGGCGGTTGGCCGCTGGGTTTGACGTTTTCGCGGTACGCATGACCGCGCTGGAACAGGGCCACGCGGAACAGAACGTGCATACCGTCCTGGCGGCCGCCGACCAATGGCGCGATCTGCGCGTGCTAGTGGACACATTCGGATCGAAACAGGCGTCAACGCTCTCATGAGTACGCAGCAGACCTTTTTTCAGCCGACCGCGTTTCAGCCGACCGCGTTTCAGCAGGTGCCGCCGCTCGCGCGTTTCCTGGCCGCCTCGGCGCGTGAGGAAATCATTCTCTGCGAGCTGGAGCCGTCGTATACGTTGCTGGGGTTTGCCGCCGCGGGTGGCAGCCTCCCGAACACCTACACCATCGCCCTGTCGCGCGTTGTGCAGGCGGCCGCAGTGGTGGGCGGGATCTACGCGCCCACGATCCGCGTCACCGCCAACGGCGTCGCGCTCACCCCGCAGACCTCCGCGGCCAACGTCGAGGCCGCCGCGGGGCGCTGGTACTGGGATGAGTCCGCCGGCACGCTCTATCTCCGCCCCCCGTCCGGGGCGCCGAGCGACTTCACCCTGCTCGCGACCCGACGGCTCTCTCTAGCCAGTAGCCCGATTGTGCTCGAGCGGACCGCCGGCGACGACACGACCGCCGTCTACTACCACCCGTGGATCACCGGCGAGCTCCCGCGCGTGCGACGCGAGGTCGAGGACCTCCTCTCCGGGGGCACCACGTTTCCGAGCGGGTCGGTGTCGTTCGTGAACGGGCATCGGGCCTGGTTTACGCTGGTGGCGCCCGACGGCCTCTGGAACTGGAAGAACACGCTGGCGCGGTT
>Ga0210043_1002142_pt1 | contig 13757 bp, 12 predicted proteins | sample CryGeymet201501t_FD_183990 | JGI IMG/M metagenome (GOLD analysis project Ga0210043, IMG submission 183990) | Groundwater microbial communities from Crystal Geyser aquifers in Utah, USA - Crystal Geyser metaG 2015-01t (SPAdes) (version 2) | ecosystem: Environmental > Aquatic > Deep subsurface >... | reverse complement strand
TTTTAGCAATCTCTTCGACTTGCGTTTTATATCCATCAATCGTATCAAGAATTGCTTTTGTGCTTTCCGCTTCAATACCTCCGGGAAGATTATCAGCAATATCGGCTTTTGTAAGGTCAAGTTCATTCTTGAATCTAGCAATCTCAAGATTCATCTTGGCTCTATTAGCCTGTATCTGCACAGTAAGTTCACGAATAGGCTTGGTCGTCATCCTTTCGATATAAGTTAACAATTCTGGCGGTGCAGAATGCCCGTTTGCATTCAGTTCAGCCACTAAACGTAACAAGCTGTCTTTGAAATCGCCATCGCCCTTAAGCAGAATATCCATTAAAGCGGTTATTGCCGAATCTTTATTAGCATCCAAAAATTTTCTGAATCTATCAGATTCAGAACCAAAAATTTCCTCAATAGGAACATTTTCAGGGTCTTCTACATTAATGATTTGGCCTACTAGATTAGTTATTGCCAAACTAAAAGCGGCCTTACCCTCTGCCGATTGACCCTGCACTAAATTCTGCGCTTTTAGGATTTCGAACAGATTTTCTTGTGCTGCCGTAAACGTATTTCCTAATTCTTCGGATAAAGCTACATTTCGTTTGTTCAGGTTATTTTGAAGATCAGTTAGTAATGCACCCTCTTCGGGCGAAATAACATTATCTTCCAAAGCAGCCTTAAGACTAGCATCAAGTATATTACGATCAATGATAGCTCTTTTAAGAATCTGTGACGTAAGATCATTACCTATACCTGATCCAATATGATCAAGCTGCTTTCTTGCAGCGACAATGCTTGCATCAGAACTTGCAATAATATTCTTTAATTCATCATATGTATCCCCCGAGAATTTTCCTGCTCTTTCCAACTCAGCTAATTGTGCTTCTGCATCCCTTTTCCGGTTTAGGAACAAAGAGAGTTCTTTTTCAATAGAAGATAAAGCCTCGGGCGAGAACTGTTGTTCAATCCACCCCCGCACCTTCTCATATAGATCGTTACTGTCTGTAAGCTGCTTTTGTAATAAAGCAATAGCCTTATCAGGATCAGACTCAATAAGAGAGGTCGCGACAGCTTCGCTAATAGCTTTGGTAGAATTTAGAGCAAATAAACCAAACAATGGGGCTAATGCGGTAACCCACGCATTAGCGGCCTGCGTATTCACATTTTTTAAGTCAACTGTAACTTGTTGGGATTCATCAATAATGCTTTTCAGGTCAATAATAGTTCCGGTGCGTTCTTCATAACGAGCCTTCAGCTCTTTAAGTTGTTCTATATCATTATTCGTCTCATCAATAATACCCCTGAACAGACTTGTTTGGTCGATAACAGATAACCCACCAGCCAAATCAATAGTGGCTTCTCGCCTACTTATACGACCATAAATATTATCAAGTTCGGTATTACTTATCCCCGCTGATTCAAGAATAGCGGCACGTTGACGTGCAACCTCTTCTTCTGTAATACGAGTTTGTTCCTTCCATGCACTACCGATTTTATAGATTGCATAAACAAGCCCACCAGCACCGGCTATAGCTAATCCAACAGCACCAAGCCCAGCAAGCAATGGTGCGAATCGTGCTAATCCTATAAGATTAAGTGAAAGAAGTAATCTTCCAGCTATGGCGGTTACACCAGTTAAAGCAGAACCAATATTGGTAATACTGGAAATCATAGCACCAGCAAATACCCAACGCATAGCAGTGCCTAGTGTCTTAAAAGCACGAACAAGCAATCCTGCTTTTTTAGCACCATCTGCTGACCCCAACGCAAACAAACCGAAAAATTTACCAAATCCATTAAGTAAAGGAAACACGATAAGCTGTAGAGCCTTGAATGCTGCAAGTGATGTTAGGACCATCGCAACAGAAAGTCCGATACCGACAATTAATTGTTTTGTAGAATCGTCAAGTGCATTAAATGAATCAACTAGATTACTTATTGCGTCTGCCACCAAAACTATATAGGGGGCTAACTCCTTACCAACAGTAATAGCAAGATCATTCATATGGTTTTTAGCAAGTAACAAAGAACCATTAAGGGTATCAAGCTGTGCTGCGGCCATCTCGTAAGCCTTGGCAGTCCCTGAAATAGCGCCCAATTGTCGTTCAAAGCTACTCGTGTTTGACGCATCCTTTTTTACAGATTCGACTAACGTAAGAAAGCCCGCAAGGGCTTCAACACCGGATATTTTTACAGCCTCCGATTCACTAATACCTGCATTACCTATATCTATAAGAACATCCTCAAGACTGCGGAGTTCGCCCGTAGCAGTCCTGACGGAAATCCCGTATTTATTGAATACCTCCTTAGCAGAAGCCGGAACATCAACCAACCGCACCATAACGTTACGCAAAACGGTCCCGGCCTGCTCACCACGTAGACCTACGTTATATAGTTCTGCAAGATAAGCCGTAGTCGTTTCAATCTCTTGCCCCATAGCAGAGGCAACGGGGCCAACTTGACGAAGCGAAAAAGCCAACTTATCGAGCGATGCCAACGAATTTACCTGTGCAGCCGCGAACAGGTTAGCCACACGTATCGAATCAAGCGAAGTCAGGTTATAAGTTCTGAGGGACGACGAGATAAGATCAGAAGTAAACCCAACATCCTGCATTGTAGCTTGTGCAAGGATCATAACCCCTGATAGGGCGTTCAAGGATTGTTCAACCGTAAAACCTGCTTGTGCAAGGAAATACAGGGCAGATGCCGCACTCTGTGCAGAAGCTGTAGTTGCCAAGGCAAAACTACGTGCAGCACTCTCCATTTGACGAAAAGTCGTTAATGTCCCGCCAGCCGCAGCATTCGTAAGTGCAAGCTGCTGTTCAAGTGTTCTGAATTGGTTTACTGCTTGACCGAAGGCTGTTGCGCTAGACAATAGCTGAGTAAAGTGCCCAACTGCTTGTGATAGCTGAGAATTCATAGAAGAGAATTGCTCACCGCGAGGATGTGCTCTGCCTTCGGACATTTACTATCTCCTTCCGATACCTGTCCTAGGCTTTATAAGCCCCGGAACTGCGGCATGACCATCTGGGCTGATACCGTCCCTAATTGGGTTTTTAGGGGAAAGAACCTTAGAATCATCTTTCCCAAGATCGACGGCTGTCAGTGGATCGTCATGCCCCCACATTTGTTCCAAGTATTCTTCGGTAAGAGACCGTTTTCCTCCGCCACTACTATCTCCCTGCATCCGTTCCCGCTCTGCTTCTGATTCCGCATTAGTGCGGGAACTAATCAAAGCCATCATAGGAAGGAACTTTATGGGCTGTGAGCCGAGTCCTCCGGGTTCTGGTAGGATGCCCTTTTCGTAGGCATTGTAGGTTAGAACCAAATCAGACCAGAATAGACCACCGTCCTGCTTGATTGGATAAAGAGGGCAAGTATCCTGCCACTCTTCGTTATCAATTTTAGTAAGTTGCCAGTATCGACCTCTTACACTTGGTTTTCCGCAACCACGTTGCTGCTTGTCTCGGTCTGTGCATCTGTTGCAATTCCATCCGGTAAAGGAAGCCCGGATTCCGCTCGCAGAGCAGAAAGCAACTTTTTTTCGATGTCACCCGTTACCCCATTTATTTCGAGAATGCGGGAAGACAATTCCTTGATAATATCAAGATGCAAAAAGCCAAGAGATTCGGGCGATACAAACGACCGAGGTTGACCACGTTCGCCCGCTCCCGGCGCTGTCGTGAAGCCAATCGTATTACCAGCATTATCAAGAAAGTTTTCCCAGCCCCGCAATGCTCTTCGAACAGCTTCCGACGCTTTGGCTGTATTCTTCGGTGTCATACGAAACATACCTTGCGGCGTCTGTTCCATGCCGCCGGTAAGATCGCCGAGAAATACCCGATCTTCGTGAAGAAGATTACCGAGAATAAAGATAGTAGGCTTCCCTGCGGATTTTTCGACAGATGCAAGAATCTCATCACGCTCTTCCTGAGTCTGGGCGGTTTTCGAACGTCGTTCGAATTCCTGCTTCACATTATCAGGGTGGGCCGGATCAGATTTCAGGATATATCGTTCACCCTCTGCAAGGGAAAGACCGTGAACTGCCATGATGTTGCCTCCTTGGCTACTGCTTGGCGTTATAATGACTTATTGGCTTTTCGCTTCTCTATCCTTGCCCCGTCATACTCTTTAGCAACTATCTGTGCCGAGGCATAGGTTAGCTTCACGTCTAGCACTATAACAGACTCTACGCCATCATCCGTAACAAGTCCAGTGGGAAGTATCACAAGGTATACTGCGAGTTCCATGATGACCTCGTTATAACCGGTTATTGTGAAAAAGGCGGGAATTACCCCGCCTTTTTCTTTAGGATGAAGTGACATAGGGCATATGATTACGGCATACAGATTCTTAACTCGTCATCCCCAAACTCGGACACCCCGTTCAACTGAAATGCCGGTTCCTGCACCTGCACACGATTCCGGTCACTCATGGATAAACCTGTATACGATGCACGATCCATGTAAAATCGCACGATATTCCCTGCATTCTTTCCAACACGAAGATGGACAGGAACTTCCTCACCAGAGGCGAAGTCACCCCACATCCGACTGTAAACCTCAAGCGTCCCTTCCGGGTTGACGGTGCAGGTAGGTTTACGTCCAGACATCTCAGAACCGGCGTAACCATCAGCAGCATTGATACACAGTCGATCTGTAATATCGTTAGCAAGAGTGATGGTAAACGACTCTGCGCAGAAATCCTGCGAGCCATGGATGGAAAGTTGTGCTACTTCAACCTTTGGGGGTTTGGTCAGTTCATAGCGCAAAGATGTAGCTGGCAGAGGTTGCACCTTGGGTTCCGAATATTGCCCAGTAAATTCGAATTTGGCGGAACCATATTCACCGGCAGTCCCGGTAAAAGTAACCGTGCCCTGCACACCAGTCATAATGTAAACCTGACCGTCAATATAGGTATGCAGCGTAAGAGTATCCGCAAGCTCGTCATCCGACAGAGGAAGATACATGTAACCTTCTTCGTAAAGCTGCACGATCCACGATTGACCGAGCACGAGGTTACCTGCCCAAGTCGGAGTAATGCTTGCCCCGGAATCACCGAGCGAAATAGCCGTAGTCCCAGATGTCACAGTAACTGCTCCAGCCGATGCAACGAATCCGATAGTAATTGCGGCGGCAACAGCAGATGCAGTAAGCAGAGGTTCTGCATCAATCTTCGCAGCGAGGCGAGTAGCAATACTTGCCAGACGCGGGGCACCAATAGCTGCGGCCATATCAGTCGCATCTACCGTATGCTTGAACACCATACCACCGATAACCGCATACACCGAATCTCCAAGAGTTGCGGTGCCTCCTACGGTAAAGACAGGGGCATTCTCGTCGGCCAAGTTAACTGTAAGGGTAGTCACCCCAAAGTGATCATACACGGCATCGTGACGAGTGGACCACATAACCGTAGCATCTTGATCGGACTGATTCCAACGAAACACCTGCATCTTCGCCGCAGCCGAAGCCCCACCAGCTACAGTGCGAACAAGATATGAGCCAAAGCGTTGCGTCGGTGCAGCAGTCTTTGCCCATGAAACTTCCGGCCCTTGGGCAATACCAGTGATAATGGGGTCTTCAATCTGAGTTGCAGCGCCTGTGGTAACAAGTGTTTCACGCATTTTGCAACCACGAAGAAGCGTTCCAAGGCGTGCCCGCACCGTAGCATCACCAGAACCCTTGATTTCATGGTTGAACGTTAACTTGAATGGCTTTCGACCAACTTCACCCGAAGTTGGCGAGAAAGACGGACGATACACATCACGAGTAAGAATCTGTGGATCGAGCGACAATTCTACCCCGCCGACGAGAAGAGCGTCAACAGAGGGAGTCGGGACTGCATCTGTGCCACGGACTGACTCGATCTTGGCGAGAACGGCAGTGCGTTCGACATAGATGCGCTTGGGCATATCGTGCATCTTTAAGTTCCTTTCGGTTGGGTAGCCAGTTACGCTTCACCGGCCAGTTTATACGGGTCATTCCGGGCATGGTCATACTGTAAAACGAAAACCACACTACCTCCGGGGAAGGTGTCTTCGATGGTAAGGTAGGCCGGGTTATTACTATCTTCCCGCATATCTCTGACATAAGGATATTCAGTATCATCCTCATGCATCGGTAAATAGACAGTTTGTATCTTACCAAGATAATACTTGTAAGCAGCCGCCGCGTCCATACCCTTCCCACCGGGCCATCGGAACGTAAATATAATAGGTAACTCTTTAATAGTCCGCCCACCATACATCTCGACTATTATCTCTTCGCCCTCTTCTATTCCGATAAACGGGGCATTCTCGTTCCCGAATTCCGAGGTATCCCCTTTGAACACGTTAAGCCAAAGAGGGGAGCCTCCCTCTGACATCGCTTTAGCTAGTGATTCGATTTGATCTAAAATCTTTTCTCGAATCGTTTTACCTGCTACGGATACAGGAGCACGCCCCGGCTTGAACACTTGAATCGGTGGCATTTACTATCAACTCCTATTACCTTCGAGACCGGCAGTATACGCCTCGTCTACCATTGATGGAGACATATGCGAAGCTACTATATTATCCCATACAGAAATAAGCAGAGGTAACTTTTTACTCCATGCCTTATCTGCCCAACCTCGATGTTTGGATAATGTAACCGAGGGCACCAATACATAAAGAAACTCTAGTGCTGTGCTGCCAGTAGGTTTCCTTACGATCAAAAGTTTTCCTGTTTTTGGGGATTTCCAAATAAATGACCCGTGCAACTTCCATGACCGAGGCCCCGGAAGTTTGGGAGAACCGTCTGCCCTCTGTGCTGCTGGTAATGGAACTGCAAGCCATTCACTATTTTTAGGTGAGATGGTCGCGCCTGTGTTATGTGCCGCCATATAGGAAGGCGCAATAATATGACCACGTAATTGAGAAAAATTGGTTCCGAATGCGCGAGCGCCAGCGATAGCGGCTCCAATCCCTTTTCCTGTGCGATAAGGTCCGCCAGACGCACGTGCATCAATCATGGCATCAGCCAAAAAACTTTTCAGTGTTTGCCTCATTTCACGAGCAGCAATAGTCTCGATTCTGGCGCTTATCTTATTTTTACGAAGACCGCCATACCGCAGGGAAGCTAATGACCCTAATGATACGTCAATTAATCGTGAGTTGCTTGCACGAGTCATTCATCCACCTGTCAAAGGTCGGATATAATGCGATACAAGCGCATGAACCTCTGGAACAAGTCCATTGGTATATTGTGTATAGGTTGTTGCGCCGGTTTTACCAGAAGATTGCTTCACGCCAACATTACTATTGATAGTGCGATCATACATGAATGATGCTTGCATTGCACATGCCTGCACAAGATCGTCTGGTGCATCAAATACATCAGCATCGGTTTCCGTAGAGCCGATTCCACCTACATATGAAATCCTGATAAAACCATGCCCCTCAATATATGGATTAAGACTGGAAAACACAAGCGGATCAATATCAATACGGCCTGTAGCAGGTTCAATTTCATATGAACTACTTACAATTATAGAACCAATCGAAGAGAAGGATTCTGAAAATGAAATAACTGGGGCGACGGGGGATAGCCATATCGGCTGAACCCCCGTCCAAATACGAACCGATCCACGCACAACGGCGCGTGGAATCGGAATACGTTCGATATACTCTCCTAGTTCCCATTTCCTACGAGTAGCCACAAAAATGGCCCTAGTGGCTGCACGGATAGCTAGAACAAGTCCAGAATCGTCATATTCATAAGCAACATTGATATTACCTTTATGCTTTACTGCTTCAACGGTGCAAAGACGAGTAGGCAACATGCCCTATTCCTCCGTTATAACCGGTTATAAACCGATCAAAGTTTCCTACGAGCGCGAACAACTGGACGAACATTAGCGCCATCAGTATTGTTACCTGCAATGATTGGGGTAATACTGAACATAGGTTTATTGATTTCTGACCCATCCCCGTCAACAACGGAATCTACGAGACCGCGCGCAAATTCGATAACATCCGGGTCTGTAACCCGACATGGGATACCCTTTTCAAACTGGTAGGCACCGCTACGTCGATCAAACGGGTGGATAAGTGTATACTTGCGCCCACGAATTAAGGTAAGCATAGCACCAGTGTTTTTGGCAATTGCCATTTTGTATCTCCAAGTAAAAGGTTTTCACTGTCTGATAGGATGGGTAGCCGATAGACGGTGAAGGAGCGGGCCTAAGCCCGCCCCCTTAGATACAATCGTATTACACCGGCGAATAGTTACCGATACCGAACGCACGAACAGCCTGATCCTCCTGTTCGACCTGAATATCGAACCGCATAGTCACGACGATAATCAGCACACGTTCACGAACATCGGTGTCATAATCAATCCGCATTTGACGCTGAACACCCATAATGAAGTTCTGCGGATCAATCAAAAGTGCTCGGTCATTCGGAACACTCGGAGTGCCAATCATTGGAACACCAAGCGGAGAGAACGTTGCAGTGCCAGCCGCAGGCCCGCCGGTTTGCCCCCCGCCAATCAGCACAGTATCACCAAGGTTAGTCTGCCGCATGGCGATTTGCAGCATATAATCCCGAACACGGTTATGCGACGCGAACAGGACCATTCGTGGCAGAAGACGTTGATACTTGTCAGGGAGTGTATCAAGCATCGACTTGATCAAAATAGCGTCAATGGGGCCGGTCGCATTATTCACGATATTAGACGTGATACGCTTCAACACACCATCGCGCACCGACAAGTAGGGATCGAGAGACAAAACATCGCCGTTGATGCAGAGGTCTTCGATGTCGTTGCGGATGCGTTCCGCAAGCATTGACAATACGGTTTCCTCGAAAGTCGTATTGTCAATTGCGCCGCCCTCAATATTGTCTTCCAATACTTCGAACGGTAGGTTAACTTCGGCGATAGCCTCGAAAGTATTCAGGCCGATTTTCGAAGTGGTAACCTTGGTGCGATCAGCACGTGAAAGGGCACGTTGCCCAAAATCAGCGCCGTTGGGAGACGAGATAGCTCCCTGATTCGCGACACGTAATGCACGGTCGGCAAGTTCCAGCTTATTGATAACAAGCTGCGGGCGAGCCATTGGAATTTGGCGAATACGCGACAGGAAGGGGGAATCTTCCATCATGATTCGCACAAAACGATCCGACTGTTCAGGCTGCATCAGGCCGCCATTGAACAAGTCTTGCAAGGCAACATCTGCCTTTTTAATCAGGGATTTGGTATTCATCTTGGGTTCCTTTTCGGATGGGTGAACTTGTTAGCGGGCAGCAAAAACTGATCTTGCGATACGTTGTGCAGATGCAACAGCAGCGGGATCAGCCTCTTTCTTGGTAATGGTAGTAATCTTCGTGCCTTCTGACGTAGTGGCATCGGCAGGGTCGATACCCTTGGAAATCTGCCGCCGAGAACTTAATTTGTCAACAGTCTTCACAACCGCCTCAACATCTGCTTGTAGTGGGGCTAGGGCATCTGCCAAGGCTTTCGTAAAGATACCAGCATCAATAACAGGCGCAGACTCAGCAGCTTTGACTGAAAGTGTTGCACCTTGTGCAATATCTTCAACCAAAGACCGACCAAATGACTTAGCCCATTTCATCAGACCGTCTGCCTTGTTCTTGTCGGTTTTTGCAACCACCTCAATATCGGCATTGATGATATTGGAGAACAAGCTGTGCATTCCAACAACAACCGTAAGGAAGTCATCAGCACTTTTCTTGATGGACGTATCCGGTGCAGTATCACTGGCAAGAGCATTACGGACAGATTGACCGAATAACCACATCACATCCTCAAAACCCGGTGCGGCACCATCCCCGCTCCCGGCTTTCAAAAGAGTCATGAAGTCCGAAGAAGAGTCATCGTAAGCCGCCCAGAAATCGAATTTCTGCAACTTCTGCTCTTCTGTCTCAGAAGATTCTGCCACCACCTCAGCAGTAAGTCCAGCAAGGAACAGTGCTTTTTTCGACTTAACTTGAGTAGTGGCATCATCAGTAGTCTTTTGGATAACCTCCGTCGAGTCACTGTCATCCTTGGTATCTTTTACAACAACATCAGCAGAAAGTAACGACTCTGCCATAGCATCATCCTCTTCTTCTTCTGCGGTGATGTCAGCAACCGATTCATCGTCAGCCACATTGTCGTCGGTAGCAACGTCACCGGCATCATCCGTAGATTCAGCCTTGAGCATTGCAACAACAGCAATGACACCGGGGTCTGCTTCTACCTCTGCCTGCTTAACGATTCGGGTAATGTCGATTCCTGAATTCGACACAACAAACTGATCATCTTCCTCGGTAATAGTTACATCACCTTCGAAGTCCGATTTATCGAGGTGTTCTCGCACGACCTCTTCGGTTTCGAAGTCCTCCTTCGAATAAAGGAATTTGATGATCACCCGATCACCAGCAGTAGGTTCAGCCATAGACTCCTTGGCTTTGCCTACACGATTGTTGGCATTTTTCATTACCGGATTCTTTGCAACAACCACATTATCAGTGATTTTGCGGGGTTTGATCTTGATGCCCATGGTGGAATTCTCCTGTTTGACTACATTGAAGGGCAAGCCATTCGCACCAGCCGACACGATTGAAACATAGGTAGGGTCAGCGTCAACCAAGGCGGTGACGGTGCGGACAAACTTTTTGCGCTTTGGTTTCAGCATACCGAGTCCCTCTAAACGATGAAACGGTGGGTAGTATTGTTGTAAGGGTCGGTAACAGACAGCCGACTAATGGTGTGACGATGATTATCTGGGCCGTTTTTACTGGTAAAGCCCCTTTCAAGGTTTCCCTTATCATCCATCTTTACCAGATAGATATGCGTATGTCCATCAAAAGGATCGGGTTGCGTCTCTCCTAGCACCCAAGCATCGAAAGTAATCTCTGCTTTATGCTTAACCATATAAGACATTATTTCCATCGAATACCCGTTTAGTTCGCCATTTTTAATACGATCCCATACCTGTTTGTCATGGACTTTTGTAGTAGCAACCCACGATCCTGCCGGTATGTCGGCAGAACCGATACGATCAACGTAGCTTTCTACCACCATAGCATTGATAACACGATTATCGTGCATCACATCAACCTGATTCTGACGCCCCGCCATAAGAAAAGCATGTGCTGTTTTCTCAACCTCAGTATCTGACATATAATGACCATGGCTATCCAAAATCCACGGCGAATAGACAACACCCATAACCAATTGCTGATCAAGATCAATTTTGATTATCCGATACTGCAAAGTGCAAGGAATCTTATCGGACAAACCCGCATTTGCTTTCTTGATGATATGTTCTACGTGCATTCGAATCCCCGCCTATAACCGGTTATAGTGAATCAGGAGACGTGTTCAAACGTCTGCGCCGCCCTAGAACCAAGTTCTGCTACATCTTCAAGTAAGGCTGCAATGGCATTCTTGGTAACAATTGCTTCACTATCCGTTGGTTCATTTACTGTCGTATCAATGGTAGCAGGGTCGGTAGTGTCGGTGCCTGTAGCCGCAGTAGCCAATTTTTCCATCGTATACTCGAAACCGTCGATTTTAGAGCCACTGGCCAATGCAGCCAACGTAACCGCAAATGGCATATCCCCCCAATCCTTATGCACTGATTCGATGTCTGTATTCAAATAACGATTCGATAATTGAATACAAATATTCGGAGTAAGTGCCCCCTCTCTTCCAAGCACAGTAAGCATCTGTGCCGTTTCCTGTGGATCGTTATAGGCTGGTTGAACAGATGACACCTTCCAATAAGTAAAACCATGCCCCGCGAGCACAACATCGTTCATAAACATATCCCAAGAAAGACGTTCTGGAATAAAAACTTGCTGCTCCGCCGTCTGCATTGAAGCAAATGCGGATGCACGATTATACTCGGCAGCATGGCCGATATAGATAGGTGGCAACCGTAACGATTGTCTGATTTTTTCGCTCCCGGCCTCAATGTATTTACTGAATAGACCTTCGTGCTGACGGTCGGATAGCATAGGTTTGATGTCGATTTTAGGGGCACTTATAGAACCATCAATCCCGGCAACCTCGGATACATCGGACGACGCTTCAAGCACAACGATGCGGTTTTGGGCATCCTTACCTCTAACCTGCGTGAAATAGGATTCAATCTTATTGAATGACTCTTCGGTAAGAGCACCCCCACTTACAAGAACGGCCATTGCAGGAATAGCATTATCCCGAAAAAACGACAGGTTTACATTTTCGGCCTCACGAGAACCCAACATCGAAGGTATGCACGCAGCCCATTGTGGCGTGCCATATGATGAACCGGGGGTATAGTAACGATCATACCAAATAGATGTTGCCTCTTCCTCAATCGAAAGATTTTCGTTTACTTCTCCGGTAGAAGGATCAATAGGCCGTGGATCGCCAATTTCCTTAAAATATACGGCCTTACCATCATCATCACGCTGCATAAATTGGCGAAAACGCCGCATTTGCATCTGAAAACTATGAGTCACTGAATTCCAAAGTAAAGCAGGGGTCTGTTCTTTATCCAAACGAGTCATCAGTAGTGTGTTTGTTGGAATACGCTTAATCCCGACGACACGACCAGCCGTATCCTCCATTACCTCAAAAGCTCTAGCGCCTATAACTTCCTTATCAATTCGAGAATTCTCTCGCGCCTCGGTTACAGTTTCACCGTTTTGAACCAAGGATGCAAGTAAAGAATCAATTCTTGCTTTCTCTGCCTTAGCTACACGACTTTCCCTTTTCCCCTCTGGACCAATGTATTCAATACGGTGTCCATAGGATTCAATGTTTCGGACATAGGCTTGAATACATTCACGCAGGGTTGTCGAAGTGAGATACAAGTGCGACAATTGTTTGAAAGAAAAGACAGGCTGCACAACCTGTTTTATTCCTAAACCAGCATGTTGTATATCAATCGAAAAACTTCCCGATGGAGCCGGTTGTCCAAAACTCGAAAGATCATTAAAACCGAATAGCCCTTTCATAATTTTTTCGGGTTCGAGAAGATCGTTTACCAGTTCCGTAACCCCAAGGTTAGGCTGCTCTTCTGCTGATCGAACAAATCTACCAAATGATTTTGAAAAGCTACGCCTTACAAGTTCACGCGGCTGTTGCGTTACAGACTCTTGGTTAGTCGCCGTAACAGGTTCGCCTGATTGTTGTTTGGTGCTCGATGTGATCATGGCGTGAATATCCTCGTAAGAAGGTTGAGGATACTATAACCGGTTATAGCCCGGACGGCAACTTACTTCTTTAACTTTATTCTACGAAGTCGTTGTTTGTTTACTATCTTGTTAATCGGGACTATTGTTTTAGCCACAGGAATAGGCATAGAACCAGCCTTACGATACTCCTTAGCATACTTAGGAACATCGAATATAAAAGACATCCTGTGCGCTAGAGGCACTGCCCCATCATAGTCTATTTTACTAAGTGTTACACTGCTGAAAAGATGTTTCGCTAATACTGCATACTCAGAATCAGTAAGGAGTGATTTCCCAAACATTCTCCACATAACAAAGCACAGTAGATAGATAAACACTTTATCTTTAAGTGGTATTTGAGCCAAAGTCCCTCGTTTACAAAGAGAAGCCGTATGTAGAAGGTGCCCAGCTTCTACATTTTGATTCCATAGTTTATTCGGGTCATTTACAATACCACTTATCATACGATGTCGAAGCACATCCCGCCAATTAGGTGCAACTATCCTACAGATCACATCATCGACGGTTTTACGCGTCTTTATTACAACCATGTTATTTACGCCGCCTA
>Ga0210043_1002141_pt1 | contig 13758 bp, 14 predicted proteins | sample CryGeymet201501t_FD_183990 | JGI IMG/M metagenome (GOLD analysis project Ga0210043, IMG submission 183990) | Groundwater microbial communities from Crystal Geyser aquifers in Utah, USA - Crystal Geyser metaG 2015-01t (SPAdes) (version 2) | ecosystem: Environmental > Aquatic > Deep subsurface >... | reverse complement strand
AAAACTAGTCAAGTTTCATAAAAACCAAAAAACAATCGGGACAATGACCGGAATTCACCCAAAGTCAAAGTTTGGAGTCATCAAAGTAAATGATGATAATTTGGTAAGTGGATTTGATGAAAAGCCAATTCTTACAACTTGGATAAACGGCGGATTTATGGTTTTCAAGAAAAAAGTTTTTGATTATATAAATGCAGGAGAACTTGAGCATGATGCTCTTCGAAGGCTCGCAAAAATTAAAGAACTTTCTTTGTACAAGCACGAAGATTTTTGGTACTGTATGGATACTTATAAAGAGGTTGAGGAGTTAAATGAGATGTGGGAACAGGAAAATCCACCATGGAGAATTTGGAAATAATATGGAAAACAAAAATATATTGGTTACTGGCGGAACGGGCTTTGTTGGATCACATTTGGTAGAGTCTTTGATAAAACTTGGCGCGAATGTCATAGTAGTAGACATTAATTTAGATAAAAAGTCTTATTTTTTTACCGAAAAACTCGACCTAAAATCAACAGTAATAAATCTAGATATTTGTGATTATGGTAAATTACTAAAACTGATCGAAAAATATAAGATTGAATTCATCTTCCATCTTGCTGCACAAGCCATCGTCGAGGTCGCCTACAACGATCCAAAACAGACGCTTGAAAACAATATCGTGAGCACCATAAATATTCTTGAGGCAGTCAGAATAAATCCTAAGATCAAAGGTTTAGTCGTCGCGTCGTCTGACAAGAGTTATGGAAAGCTACACAAAGATAAATATATTGAGACCGATCCCCTATCTGGCGACCATCCATACGACACGTCAAAATCAGCAACAGATTTGATAACGACCACCTACTGCAAAACTTATGGTATTCCAGCAGTCGTCACAAGATTTGGAAATATATATGGCGAGGGAGATCAAAATATGTCACGTATCATTCCTGGGATCATGAATTCAATAATCAAGGATCAAACACTTGAAATTCGAAGTGACGGAACATTCATACGCGATTACCTCTACGTCAAAGATGTTGTGGCAGGCTATATTCTTCTTGCCCAAAATATCGATAAGGTAAGTGGTCAGGCATACAATTTCGGATCAGATGATACTCTTTCAGTTTTGGAGCTTATTGAAAAGGTCGAAAAAGCCCTCGGAAAAAAGATTAAGTATAAAATTCAAAATACAGCCAAAAACGAAATCCCCTATCAGTCTCTGGATTACTCAAAAATAAAAAAAGAAATTGGCTGGGAGCCAAAGGAGACAGTTTCTTCAACTGCAAATAGGATTTTGGGGTGGTATTTAAAGTAAGAGTTCAGGGTTCTTGACAGAAATATACCATAGTATGTCATTGCGAGGAGCGTAAGCGACGAACCTGCCTGCCGGCAGGCAGGGCAATCTCGATGATATTTGGATTGCCGCGCTCCATTTCATTCCGCTCGCAATGACATGTGTGTCAAAGACTGTGAACTGTTACTATTCAAAAAATAATTTACTATAAATTTATCTATTTGATACAATATAGACGTGGAAATAAAAGAAAAAGATGAATTACAAAAAGCGTCGAAGCGCGATATGATATTTTTAAAGAAAAACTTTATAAAAAAGCCACAAGTAAATTTACTAGAAAATATCTTGACATAACTAAAGAATTATTTGTTCAATTTAAAAGATTACTATGATCGATAAAATAATTTTAAAAAAACAAGGGATATTAAATGAAATCGAAGATTATATTAAGGTGTTAATAAAGAATAAAATAAATCCAGAAAAAATAATTCTTTATGGTTCCTACGCCAAGGGGAAAGCTCACCAATATTCAGATATTGATATAGCAGTCATTTCTGACCAGTTTGGAAAAGATGAGATCGAGGAGTTGATGAATTTAGCAAGGCTGACTATCGATGTGTCAGATCGGATTGAAGCCATTCCTCTGACAAACGAAAACTTAAAATTGAAATACCATTCCCTAATTGGCGAAATAAATAAATATGGGAAGATGGTCTATTCTTTAAATTAATCTCATCTAGGGTTTAATTACCTGTCGCTCTACGTTGGGGAGTATCATTAACAATATATATTTTTAAGGCTCGAAATTGGAAAATGTTTTAAGTATGAATAAAGTATTTCAATAATATCATAAAATTTTAAGTATGATTAAAACATTTAGAATGTGAGTCGCTTAGAAAGCACATAGTTGAGCCGTTAGTAATTATGGCGGAAAAAATATATCAAAAAGAAAAATTTATACTATAATAATACATATATAAAAAAAGTAAAAAATATTTTAAAAGAAACATCAGCCTTAGTTTGGAAGGAGAAAGATCTTTTTGTTGCGAAATCTTTGGAGGTAGAAGTCGCAAGTCAAGGTAAAACGAAAAAAGAAGCTTTAGAGAATCTAAAAGAAGCTTTAGAATTATTTTTTGAAGAAGAATTATCTGCGCCAAAATTATTTCCTTATAAAGATTTATCCCTAGAAAAGCTAAACATTGCTTATGCCTAAGCTATACTCCGCAAGAGAAGTACTCAACACTCTAAAAAGAGCTGGATTTGATATTGTTTCTCAAAAAGGTAGTCATATTAAATTAAGTTTCAGTGAATTTGAATCTTTTTACAAATAAGAAAAGTTTTTGGCTGGAAGCCAAAAGAAACTGTTTCTTCAACTGCAAATAGGATTTTGAAGTGGTATGCGAAGCAAATTAGATAGTTTTTCTTTGGATGTGCCAATTACTACTGTAATCATCTGGGTCAGATGACATATTTTCATATCATTTTTTGAATGCGCTTATGACTTCATGAATTTGCTCGTAAAGTTCTGGAATATATGAAGAAATAATATTCCATATGATTGTGATATCAATATCAGCATAGTCGTGCACAACAATATTTCGAAGGTCAATTATCTTTCTCCATGGGATCTCTTTATGTGAATCTCTAAAGGAAGCGCTAAGATTATTTGCAGCCTCACCGATAATTTCTAGATTTCTAACAACAGCGTCATGATCCCATTCATCTTTAAAAAAATCTTCTTGAGAATGTTTTCCAATATAGTTTTTTAGTTTATCAATAGCATCTTGCATATGAAGAAGATATGCAAGATTATCTCGTTTATGTCTCATAAAATTGGTCGTTGTGAATCTAAAATGCTCTTTTTAAGATATTTGTTTATTCCATTAAAACTGAGTAGATCAACCTTTTTTTTTAGCGTATCTTCAAGTTCGTGTCTGAGTTCAATATATGATATCCCCATTTTTTTCGGGGGTTCAAATAAGATATCCACGTCACTTTTGTTATCAAAAGTGCTATTTGCATAAGAACCGAAGATTGATGCCTTCTTAACACCGTATTTGATCAGAATTGGTTTAATTGTTTCTTGAATGTCTTTCATGAGATTATTTTACCACAAATCCCTACTCCATCCCCAAACTGAGTACTCTTTCAATTCTAAGTGAGGTAAAAAGAAGGAATAACAATTTACTCAAATTACTCAAAAATCAAAAAACAGCTTGGCTGGGTGCCAAAAGAAACTGTTTCTTCAACTGCAAATAGGATTTTGGAGTGGTATGCTAAAAGAACATGAAAAAAAAGATGTTTCTCACCGGATCGGGAGGATTCATAGGAAAAAACATTAAGGAAAAACTTTCAGATATATTTGATATTACTGCGCCAAGATCTTCTGAACTTAATTTACTCGACGAAGATACAGTAGCAATCTATCTAAAACACGAAAGATTTGACGTTGTTGTCCATACTGCAGCTATTGCTGTTGGTCGTAATCATAATCAAAGCAATAATACAAACAAAGTTAATAACGAGCTTATGTTTAAAAATATTGCACAATGTTCATCTTCTTTTGGGCGAATGTTTCATATGGGTTCGGGTGCTGAGTTTGGCAAACAAGATCCAATTATTAGCGTGAAAGAAGAAGATATTGGAATACGAGAACCAAGTGATGATTATGGAAAAATGAAACTTCAGATTCAACAATCATTATCGAAATACAATAATGTTTACAACCTGCGCTTATTTGGTATTTTTGGGTCCTATGAAGATTGGGAAATTAGATTTATTTCAAATGCCATATGTAGAGCATTATTTGATATGGATATTATTATAAATATAAATGTATATTTTGATTATCTATATGTCGAAGATTTTCTTTCGATCCTGACTAAACTTATTTCTATTGAATCAATTCCATATAAAGACATCAATGTGTGTACTGGAGAAAAGATAGATTTGGTCTCAATAGCCCGTATTATCAAGCAAGTTTCTGACAAGAATATCAAAGTGAAAGTCAAGCATGAAGGTTTTCAAAATGAATATACCGGTAATAATGAACGGCTGCAAGAAGTATTAGGGCCACTATCATTCACACCACTCGAAAAATCAATTCAAAAGTTATTTGATTGGTATCATGAACACAAACAAGATATCGATCCAAATCGCTTATCGTTTGATGTATAGTTTATATCTTTTTGAGAGCTGTAGCGATTTGCTCTATTCCTTTTTTAATATTCTCCATGGAAGTTGCATAAGAAAGTCTCAAGTATCCTTCACCGAATTCTCCAAAATACTTTCCATCAAGCAGTGCAACTCCCGCTTCTTCCAGTAAATAATCTGCAATTTCTGCAGAGGATTTTCCAAATGACTTAACATTCGGGAATGCATAGAATGCACCTTCTGGCATAGAACAGGTTATCCCCGGTATTTCGTTAAATGCTTTCACAACATATTTCCGTCGCTCATCAAACGATTTAACCATTTCTCTCACTGAATCTTGAGGCCCTTGCAAAGCTTCGAGCGCTGCATATTGGGTAAATGATGCGGTACCCCCCTCTATATGGGTGAGGAGGTAATCTATCTTTTCCATAATTCGAAGTGGTGCGGATATATACCCTATCCTCCATCCGGTCATAGCATAAGCTTTTGAAAATCCGTCAACTAACATGGTATTTTCATGTACGTCTGCAAAGGTATAAAAGCTTGTGTAGTCAATGCCATCAAATACAATTTTGGCATACATGTCATCGGTCATTACCCATGTTTGAGTCCCTTTTACCATTTTTCTAATTTCTTCTAAATCTTCTTTAGGCATTACTCCGCCCGTAGGGTTACTAGGAGAATTAAGAACGATTAATTTTGTTTTCTCTGAAAACTGCTTACGAAAGACCTTCATGTCGAAACTAAAGCTATTTTCCTCCAATAATGGAATTGGTTTTCGCACTGCGCCTAGATAATCAATAATAATTTCATATGTTGGGAAGCTAGGATTGGGGTAAATCACTTCATCACCGGCCTCGATTACAGCACTCATTGCAGCAAAAATAGCAGTCTTACCGCTAGGAGTTATAGCTATTTGATCAGCAGAAACTTCTACACTCCGTGTGTCACTGAGTTCTTTGGCAATAGCTTGCCGAAGGGGGTAAATACCAAGTGTTGGTCCATACCTTGTTTGTCCATCTCGAATAGCTTTTACACCAGCTTTAGATACATTCTTAGGCGTAGGAAAATCTGGTTGCCCAATTTCAAAATGAATTATTTTTTTTCCTTGTGCTTCAAGTTTTACCGTTTTAGCGAGTACTTTGTAAGCACCTTCTGGAGCAAGTACGCTCATGCGACGTGAGAGTTTTGGAAGAGCTCGGTCCATACGTATTACCTTATCATATACTATGTATGAATTCAACTATTTGAAAAAACCTTGCATTTTCTCAAACAATATTACATAATGAGGCCACATGAAAAAACAGGTAAATACCTATATTCTTGATTATCTTGTCTCTCAAGGAATAAAAGATGTATTTGTTCTTACAGGTGGAGCTATTGCATTTGTCGTAGATGCCTTCCATGGTCGCAAAGATATTGGGTATGTCTGCATGCAGCATGAACAAGCTGGGGCTATGATGGCAGAAGCTTATTCTCGAGTAGGTCCTGGATTTTCTGCCATGATGGTAACTTCTGGCCCCGGTGCTACCAATCTGATCACTGGCATGTGTTGTGCTTGGTTTGACTCAATCCCTGCACTCTATATTTCTGGTCAAGTGAACACCAATGAACTAAAAGGAAAATATACCGCACGTCAAGTGGGATTTCAGGAAACAGATATAGTAGATATCGTAAAACCAGTTACAAAATATGCTGTTCAGCTCACCTCCGAGCATGATATAAAGTTTGAACTTGAAAAAGCAACTTATATTGCAAAATCAGGAAGGCCTGGCCCAGTTCTTTTAGATATCCCTATGAATTTTCAACGTGTGCTAATTGATACTCAGAAGTTGCGAAGTTTTACTATTCCTAAAAACCCTCCCTATACAGACAGAGAATCTAAACTTACTAAAAAAGTAAAAAAAGTAGTTGCACTTATCAAAACAGCAAAGCGACCAGTTCTTTTAGCTGGAGGTGGGATAAAAATAGCAAAAGGTATAAAACAAATGCATGAGCTAACGACTCGATCAAAATTTCCCACGGTTGCTAGTTGGAGCGGGTATGATATTTTTCCTAGGAATAATAAGTACTTCATCGGGGCACATGGAGTATATGGAGAACGAGGAGCAAACTTTGCAGTGCAAAACAGCGATCTCCTTATAAGTGTTGGATCCCGGCTTGATACCCGTCAAACAGGAGGTAAGCCAGAGACTTTTGCTAGAGAAGCAAAGATAATTATGGTAGATATAGACAAAGGCGAACTTAACAAACGAAGGGGTCTCACGCCATACATATCTATTGAAACCGATGCCAAGGAATTTCTCGATGAACTTCTTAAACATCTAAAAGAGAGCGATATTCCTCAAGTTTCAGATTGGCTAAAAACCTGTCAAAATTGGGCAAAGAAATATCCAGTGGTTAACTCCGCATATTTTGATGAAAAAGAATTTGTGAATGCCTACGCGTTTATTAAAACACTTTCTGATGCTGCACCTAGTAATGCCATTGTTATTCCTGACGACGGTGGTCATTTGTGCTGGACAATGCAGGCTTGGGAAGTAAAAAAGGGCCAGCAACTCTTTTCTGCTTATGGAAACTCACCTATGGGTTATGCCTTTCCAGCAGCACTCGGCGCCTCAGTTGCACTCAACAAAGAACAGGTTATTTGCATCGATGGTGATGGGAGTATACAGATGAATATTCAAGAACTTCAAACTATGGCATATGAAAAACTTCCTATTAAATTATTTATTTTCAACAATAAAGGCTACGGCATCATTAAACAATTTCAAGATCTTTATTTAGAAGGACATCATGAAGCTACAGGCAAGGGTGTATCGGCCCCAGACATCATTAAGGTGGCACAAGCTTATGGCATAAAGGGAGTAGTCATACATAATCATAAAGAAATGCTTAGTAAAATAAAAGAAGTGTTAGCATATAAAGGGCCTATTGTCATAGATGTAAGGATTAACCCAAAACAGCAAATTAACCCAAAGCTAGAATTTGGTCGACCAATAGAAGACATATCTCCCCTCCTCTCTCGTAAAGAGTTCAATGAGAACATGATTATTAAATCTCTTGATGAACCAGAACAAGTAAAAAAAACGAAAGTTAGTGAGATTAATTAATATTAATCATATTTCTCACAATATGAGTAGGGCGCGCTTTTGCTTCTTCGTATATTCTTGCGATATATTCACTAATTATCCCAAGAATAAAAAATAATATTCCAAATAAAAACAGCATTAATAGTAGAATTGAAGTGACACCTGGATTGACTCTACCCTCTATAGCAAACAGTATAAGATAATATATAATCAATATAAAAGATACAAAAGTCATAAATACGCCAGTATAAGTTACGAATCTTAGTGGTAGATATGAAAAAGAAAACATGCCATTTTTTGCCACTTTCAAAACAGTTATCAAATCTGCTTTCGATTCTCCTGCAATGCGATCTAATCTATCAAATGCGATTCCGATTTGTCTGAAACCAGTCCATACTACAAGTCCTCTTAAATATTTATTTTGCTCAGGCATACTGTTTACAACTTCATAAACACGCCTGTCCATCAGGCGAAAATCAGACACATTTTCAGGAAATGAGTCATGCGTCGCCATATTGAGGAGCTTATAAAACAAGATTGAGCTGATATTTCGTACAATTCCAGCTGTTCTCTTCTTAACAACTCCATAGACTATTTCATATCCCTCTTCCCACTTAGCAATAAATTTTTTTACTACTTCAATAGGTTCCTGCATATCAGCCATCATCACCACACACGCACCACCTTTAATGTATTTTAGTCCGGCAGCTATACCACCATCACACTCAAAATTCCGAGAAAGTTGGAGTACTTTAAATCGTTTATCTTTTTTTGCATATGTAGATAGTAGTTCGTATGAGTCATCTGTTGAGCCGTTCTCAACAAGCATTATTTCAAAATCATATGATTCGTTTTTTTCAATAAATGTAGCAAGTTCTTTAAGAAGATGTGGAATACTTTCACTCTCGTTGTATACTGGGATTACGAAAGAAATCAATTTTTTTGACATTTAAAGTATTATATCAAATGCGTACAAGCAAAAACCTCGGTGAACTGAAGATATTGGCAAAATCTATACGCAAGAACGTAATAGAGATATTAGTTCCAAGTGTTTCACATCACATAGGATGCTCTCTTGGGATTATAGAAATATTAACTGTTTTGTATGGCAATGTAATGAAGATATTTCCAAAAGATCCTAAAAATGTGGACAGAGATATTTTTATTTTAAGCAAAGGCCATGGCGCTGTCGCACTCTACTCTACTTTATATAATTTAGGGTATTTTAAAAAAAAATTATTGATGAGCTATGATGCTGAAGGCACGATCATTCCAGAGCATGCGAGTACAAATGTTCCTGGAGTTGAAGTATCAACAGGCTCCCTTGGTCACGGTCTACCCATCGGGCTTGGATTTTCATTTTCATTTCTTAGAGATGATAAGAAAAATAAAGTATTCGTACTTATGTCTGACGGAGAATTAAATGAAGGTTCAAACTGGGAAGCGATACAGTATGCCGGTCACCATAAAGTAAACAATTTAACAATAATTATTGATAAGAATAATTTCCAAGGATTATCTGACACAAAATCAGTAATTGATTTAGATCCACTAGATGCAAAATTTAAAGTATTTGGATGGAATGTAATTGAGGTTGATGGTAATAATATTGAAGAACTTTTGAAAGTGTTTTCTACTAAGACTTCAAGCAATACTCCTAAACCATTATGTATTATTGCAAATACGATAAAGGGCAAAGGAGTTTCTTCGATGGAAGGAAAATTTGAGTCACATTATAAATCTCTCTCAAAGGAAGTGAAAGAGGAAATTATCAACGAATTATCATGAGAACTGGCGTAATAAAAACAATACACGACTATATGAGTGAAAATGAAAACTCATTTTTTCTGACGGGTGATCTCGGCTACTGTGCTCTAGAAGAGATTCAAAACGACTTCCCAAAACAATTTTTGAATGTTGGAATCGCTGAACAAAATATGATTGGGATTGCTACAGGGCTCGCCCTTAGCGGAAAAAAAGTATTTGTGTATTCAATTATTCCATTTGTTACTATGAGGTGTTATGAGCAAATTCGCAATGATATTTGCTATCATAACGCTGATGTGACCATTTTAGGAGTAGGTTCTGGGTTGTCTTATGGCATATTGAGTTCGACACACTTTGCACTTGAGGATATTGCAATATTACGCCCCTTACCAAATATGAGAATTTTTTCACCAGTCGATGAGAAGGAAGCTTGTGAAGGATTGAAAAGCTATTTTGAGACTACTTCGCCTTTATATGTCCGTATTGGAAAAAAAGAAGAACCGATAATAAACAGTTATAGCTATAAATTTAAACAAGATAAGGTTGTAGAGTTGCGGCCAGGATCAGATGTAGTGATGTTTTCAACTGGAACAATTACTGAGGAAGTTCTAAAAGCTGCCGATAAATTAGCATCTCATGGAATTTCAACTCAAATAATAAATATTAATTCAATCAAACCTCTCGATCGTGATTCAATAATTAAATCAATAAAAAATAAAAAACTTGCCGTGTCAGTCGAGGAACATTATATAATAGGTGGAATTGGAAGCGCAATTGCTGAGATAATTGCTGAAGAGAATCTACCAACTCCGTTAATTAGACTTGGAGTTAAAGATGAATTTATGTCTCAAAGCGGTTCGCAAGAGTATTTGAGGAAATTGTGTTTGATAGATGCCCTAAGCATTGTGGAGAAAACAATTTCAGAGATGCCTCAATAATTTTTTCGATGATCGTTTATGATCTTGTCAACTATATAAGTAGGTCTTCGTTTTACTTCTTCAAAAATAATCTGAATATACTCACCAACAATACTTATTGCAAGGAGCTGAACCGCTCCAAAAAAGAAGATGCCGAGTAGTATTGGGATAGAAGCATTGATGGGATTTCCAATTATTACAACAATGGCAAGATATATAATTATAAATAGAAAAGAGAGCGCAACTAGAAGAAAACCGAATGTTGACATGATGTCGAGTGGAATAAAAGAAAATCCAAGGAGCCCCCGTTTTGCATCGTGGATGTAATCTAAAACATTGTTTTTGCTCTCGCCAAATGCTCGACCTTTTCGTTCATAAGTAACTTTTTTTACTCTAAATCCTACCCAAGCTCGAAGTCCTCGGAAGAATCGATTTTTTTCTGGAAGATTTCCAATTACTTTATTGACCTTTTTATCAATAAGGCAAAAACTACCAGCATTTAGTGGCATGTCAATATTCGCCATTCGTTTAAACACTTTGTAGAATAATTTACGAATATTACCCATAATGAAAGTATCGTTGATTTTTGGTCTTACTCCAATAATCACTTCATAACCATTTTCCCATTCTTTAATAAATTGTGGAATTACACTTGGAGGATCTTGGAGATCGCAGTCTACTACGGTTATCATATCTCCTATGGCTTGCTTCATAGCAGCTTGTGAAGAATACTCTGACGTAAAATTTCGAGACATAAAAAGTGCAGTTACATTCGGATTTTTATTAGCAAGCTCTTTGATAATTAAACGTGTATTATCAATGCTAAAGTTGTCTACAAAAATAATCTCGTAATTATATTGAGGAATTGTCCCAAGCATTAGCATGAGCTCTTCATATGCTCGCTTGATGTTCTCTTCTTCGTTATAGGTGGGGACAACTATAGAAAGTATTTTCTTATTCATTTTTGGGTGGAATCCTACTATTAAGCATCACCAACCTCAAATCATCTTCTGTTGCAATAGAATCGTAATAATTTTTTTTGTTTTCCAACCACATCAGTTCGAATCTGTTTGCTTCAACAATACCCTCTTCAATATTTTTATTTTTCTTAGATCCGTCAAAAACAATTTTCCTTGTCTCGTATCTATCAAGTAGTTTTTTGGAAATTAACTCCGAAATAAATGGTATCGCTTCTTTTGCAATTCCTCCACCCATCGTAGTTCGTAAACCTTTACTTTTAACTTTTTTGAAGACTTCGGTCACAATTTTTAGAATTTTACTGCAGTTGATATCTGTTCTGGCTATTTCAAGTGAGCCACTCAAGTCAACTCTTCCAACCGCAATCATATTCACCAATTTTCCTAGCTTTTGACTTAAAATGCTATCTGTATTTGTATAAGCTTGATAAGTCTCAATCATCGCGCAAAACTCAATCGATTTCTTCTCATCACTTGAGAAATGCTTATCGATTGCTTCTAGGTATTTTCTCATTGCATATCCGCTCTCAATCATTGGAGCCACAATCACAGATGCGCCGAGGCTTTTTGCATAAAACATGTCTGTTATTGCTTCTGCTCCACCAATTTTGAGGACTAGTCCAAGGCCAGCGAGAGTTGCAATTTCTTTCAGTCGCATTAATTCATATAATCGACTTCCCTCAGCTTCAAACTCAGCTTTTACTTCCACGACGCCAAAATCATTTTTTAAATATTTAAGATGGTCGACCATCTTTTGTTCTAGGAAATTCATATGTTATTAATTAATTGGTAATAATGTAATTTATTAATTAAGATTTAATAAACTTTTTAATTCGCTGATACTTGATAGGCATTCTTCGAAACTAAAATCAGTGATTTTAACTAGCAAGTTATTTTTATCTGGTAGTACAAGTGGAAGACTGTCAGACAATCTCTTTTTATCCTTTTTCATATTTTCTAGAATAACTGTCTCTTCAAAATGATCCTTTTCCAATTTTATCACATCAGGCTTGAGGTTGTTTAAAAGTATGTGATCGTTTATATATCTATAAAGCTTTTTTGAAAGCCATCCCCTCTTATATGAAACCTGATTTGCAAACAATATACCAATCATAACTCCGATCCCATGTGGAATTGCAAATTTTGAAGAAGATTCGAGAGCATGTCCGAGCTCATGGCCATAATTTAGCAGATTGCGTCGTCCAGTATCAAACTCATCACCCTCCATATATCCGAGTTTAATTTCAATACTTTTTTTAACAATATCATTCAAAAATGATTTACTCGGAGAGCTAGTTAACGAAGTCACTGTTGAAGCTATGCTTTCAAGATTGTCAAATGCATTTTTTTCCATGAGTAAGAATTTAACAATCTCCCCAACCCCGCTGTAATAATCCTTTTTTTCAAGCGTATCAACAAAGCCTACATTTAAATAAATGTCTGTAGGTGGATAAAATGTTCCAAGAACATTTTTGAATGAGTGATAGTTTAGAGAAGTTTTTAGACCTATCGCGCTATCTGCCATGGCAAGAAGTGTTGTTGGTACAAAAATCCAGTTGACACCTCTATAAAGAGTTGATGCAGCAAAACCAACGACATCCTGATTGACTCCACCACCAAAAGAAATAAGAGTAAGGTTTTTTTTGGCTGAAAGGTTTAACAGTTTGTCATAAATTGCCGTTACAGATTCAAGGGTTTTTCTATCTTCGTCAAGCTCAAGAACTATGAGTTTTTCTTTTGAAAATTTATCAAATATTGTTTTTCTATAGTGTTTATAAACAATATTTCCAACAATAACCATTGAATTTTCCAAATTAAATAATTTTTCAAGAAATAAAAAATCATTTTCAAAATGGACTTCGAATGGTTTAACTTTTGAATTAATTTTTAAGATATCCATACAATTAATTTATTGACAGGTAAATCCCCCATCAATAAGGATGTCGGCGCCAGTAATATAAGTATTATTTTCAGATATTAAAAAAGACACAAGTTTTGCTATCTCGCAAGGCTCGGCAAATCTTCCCAGCGGGACTTCTTTTGCAAGCGCTGTGTTTTTTTCAAGTGAATTTCGAAGTGTGAGCTCAGTGTTTACAAAGCCTGGGGACACTGAATTTACGAGAATATTGTAAGGGCCTAATTCCAAGGCGAGTGCTTTTGTGACGCCGTTCAATCCATGTTTTGTAGCGCTATAGAGGACTTGTTTACTTCTTGCAACCGTTCCAAACATTGACGAAATATTTATTATTCTCCCCCATTTATTCTTTTTCATATTTTTGACTAAACCACGGATTAAAAGAATAGGAGCGACTAGATTGGTTTTGATTGTAGAGTCGATATTATCATCCGCCAAAATATCAATAAATTCAGGGGTATTGATACCAGCATTGTTTATTAAAATGTCGATTTTCAATTCATTATTGTCCTTTAAATATTTACTTACAGATTGACTATTTGCAAGATCTAATTCCTTACGCGTTGGTGCAATAATCGTATAATTTTGGGAACTCAAATCTTCAATAATCGCCTTCCCTATTCCACGAGATCCGCCAGTTATGAAAACTACTTTCTT
>Ga0210043_1002137_pt1 | contig 13769 bp, 12 predicted proteins | sample CryGeymet201501t_FD_183990 | JGI IMG/M metagenome (GOLD analysis project Ga0210043, IMG submission 183990) | Groundwater microbial communities from Crystal Geyser aquifers in Utah, USA - Crystal Geyser metaG 2015-01t (SPAdes) (version 2) | ecosystem: Environmental > Aquatic > Deep subsurface >... | reverse complement strand
ATCTTAACATATAAGAAAAATTATAAATTAACTATAGGAGAATAAGACCATGCCATTGACATTAGAAGGAAAAACTTATACCGTGCCCGGAGTTTACGGAACGGTAGAGATCATAAATCTTGGCAGCAACGCACTTCCGGTATTCAATACGCTATTAATTGTCGGGAGCGCGAAAAAAGGTGTTCCTTATAATAAATCTGGAGGTAAGGGTTACGAAGTAATTCTACCATTTTCATCCTTAAACACAGTAAAGGAATATTACGGAGTAAGTGATATTTCACGAGCCTTCGGCTACGCCAAAGCAGGCGGTGCCGGAGTTGTGTACTGCATTAACGCAGCTTCTTTAACCAACGCGCTTGCAACTATAAAGGATAATGCAGGAGTACCGGTAAACGCATTTGATGTTTATCCGCGAGATAATTTTTACGGATCGGCGGGGAACGACATATCATTAACAATGTCAACCAATACAAGCTTATTAACGCTAACTATTATTCCGCCAAAGTTGACGAAATTTTTAACTGCAGATGCAAGCACATCATCTCCGTTTATTAGTCTTGGAGATGTTGAAGGACTTGCTGTAGGAATGGCTGTAAAAGTTTACAGTAACGCAATTACAAGCGCACCGGATGCAGTAACCATTGTTAGCATTGATACGGTAAACAATCAGGTAGAACTTAGCGCAAACCCAACCGCGGCTTTTGCTACTTCTGCTTGGGCGCGTTTATTTGTAGAAGATACCGACAAACAAGCAACCAAAACGTTCACGGCAACCGCAACCGTCACGGATGTAATTAACTGGATCAACTCCGGTAACATTTTAACGGCGGATAGAAAAACTTACGCGGGAGTAAAACCAACAACCTTAGCAAAAGTTTATCTACAGAACATTGCCAGCGCAACAAAAGGAACTTCTCCGGCAGCAACAGAAACCGGCGGAGGAGATTTTGATCTTCTTGCAGCTTTAGCGCCGCAGTTGTTTGAGGAAATGACGAACTACACAAAACAAAGAGTAAGATTAATTAATGTTGTTTCCAGCAAAGCAGCAGTCCACGCGGTTTATAAGGCGCTTGCGGTAACTGAAAGAGCGGCAGGCAAATCATTACAGCTTATCCTTGGTTGTGCAATGGGAGATGTATTTCTTGTCGAGAGCAATGCAGCACATCCTAAGAGCCGGGCAAAAGTTTTGAACAGTGATGATTGTATTCTTGCCGGAATGGGTAAAGATGGGAAAGCGGCTTATTTAAGTTTTGCTCCATTCTTTGCCGGATTAATGAGCGCACAAAGTGTTAAACGTAACCTTACCAATGATGCAGTTGACGCGCAAAGTGTAGAAAAAACCTTTGGAGAGTTTAACAAAGAAACAGCGACAGCCGGATACCTTGCAAACGGCGTGTTGTTAATCGGTACGGGTAAGAACGGGTATTACATCATTCAAGGGATTAATACCTACCAGAACCAAGCCACAATTTGGAATACAGACGATAAGAAATCTTACCTAATCCAACAGCGGCAAATTGTTGACTTTGTTTACGAAGGTTACAAGAACGAAATGGAACTTGGTGTAGGTGCTGATGGATATGGACCTAGTGTAGCATCTGTGCAAGGTGGAAGAATCTTAAAGAAATTCCAGGATGATGGATTTATTTCTGATTGGGAAATTGTGAACGCATACCAGGAAGGTAATGCGGTAATAACCGAGCCGCAGATCAACCCAATTGATGCAGTTGATTTTGTCGGGTTTAATTAAAAGTAATTGTTGACGCATAAACATAAGGAATTAATAAAATGCCATTTGGAGAAATATTACCAGTTAAAACTAAAGTGACCATAAAGGACACAGAGTTTTACCATAAAGCATTGTCGGGAAGCCAGCTTGTCTGTTCTCTCTACGATGCGAAGAATAATAATTTAATTGCGCGTGGATCGGGATTATCGTGGAATGAAACTTTCCAGCAAACAGATCTACCGGAATGGGGGCAAAGGCACTCGATTGAAACCGTTACCGGAAGACAACCGATTGGACAGCTAACTATTCAAACATTCTTTTTTATGCAATTGAATGATGCGCTTCCAACTACGCAAGGGCTAAAAAATTGGGCAGTAGACGAACTAATTGCACAGGTGCAAATAGCTGCTCACGAAGACCCAAGATTGGCGGGGCTTGTAATTGATGTTTATGAAGGTGTAAAGATAGCCGCGCAATCGGGCAATTGGAATGCACAAAGTCAATACATGAGAAACGTTTCACTTATTTACCGTATAAGAAAAAGCGGCGCAGATTACTATCTGAAAAACAAAAACGCTACTTATCCGGCGAATATAAAAATTGATCCTATAGCATCTTAATTAATTATTCACCATATCCTCCCGCTCTTTGCTTAGGCAAGGGGTGGGAGTAATTTTAGAGGCAGAAATGGACAGCAGCATTAGAGAAAAGATTTCATTTACGATAGATGAAAAGATCTTTGAGTTCTATGCAGAGCCAACGGCGATAGAAAGCCGCAAAATACGCAACGAGATGGCGGATCTGTTAGGCGGGCTTGATAATCTTTTAGAGCTTGAAAACTTAATTAGCCGTGAGTACAGCAATTATTTCGACAAGATAGAGAAATTACCCGGCAGTAAAGAAGCCGAAGAAAAGAAGGATGAAGTTTTTGAAACGATGGTACGTGATCAGAAGTTTTACCTAAAATTTGTTAGCGTAATAAACGAAAAGAAAAACTTACAACAGCTTGCCTTTCTTAAGGTTATGTGCATTAAACCGTATGGATATGATTTCTTCTCTCAGAAGGAAGAATATTTAAGAAAGATCGTTGTAGAGTTGGACGCGAAGCTTGAGCAAGTAAATAAAAAAAAAGTTACTACCGAAGCCTAATTGCTCTTGACGAGCAAGGGCAACTACTGAGCGAAGATTTTGCAAAAGAGATTGAAGAACGATCTACTTTAAAGCAGTGGTGGAAAGCCTTTTACGGGTATAGTAGTAATGATGAGAGATATTTGACAGTCACTGAAACTCAAATTCTTAACGACTACATCGATCTTAAGATAAAGAACTACAGAGAAAAGTACCCGGATAAGTTTATTGAAGGAACGGCGAAGGCGAGAGCGGTTAATCCAAATTACGATCAGCAAACGAACGAGGCTTTTAAGAAGGCACTTGAAAATATTGAAGTGGTAAACTTATGACAAACGAAAGCGAATTAGCCCTTAGCATCAGAGCAAGAATATTGCCAAGGATAGAGGGAAGTAATGAATTCTTCTCACAACTTGAACAAACTCCCCAGCGCATTACCGCGCCGATGCAGCAATTATCCCAAGACCCAACGTTCCAGCAAGAAATGTCTCCGAAGGGGATGCGGCGGGTAAATGCTTTTGCTAACAACTTTGAAGATATTGAGGATTATGAAAAAAAAATAAGAGATTTACGGAATGAAATTGCAACCACAATAAAAGCGAGTGAACAGAGTGGTCATAAACTAACGACTTATGATCTGTTCAGCATGAATAAAAAAATGCTTCAAGAACAAGCCGAATTAGAGGATTTTCAAAAAAAGCAAATGAAGGCTATTGATGAAATGGATCTATCGAAAGAAAAACGGCGAGAACTTAGGAAACTAACCAAATATAAAAATCGGCAATTTCTTGAGATAGATAGAGGGGATTTTCCGAAAGAGAAAAAAGAATCGATGAAGCAAAGCGTTAACGAACAATATGAGGAACAACGTTTGGCTTTAATGGAAGAAATAAAATTTTTGGATACAGGCAAAAAAGATTTTATGAAAGAAGCTCTTGTAATCGGGATAAAAGATGCTTCTGCCGGGTTAGATGAACTCAACCCAAAATTAAAGGAAATGGTAGGGCACATGAAGGAAGGGGGCGAGGCGGGGGAAGGTATCTACACAATGTTGCAGCAAGGTGGATATTTGGCTTTGATGGGGCAAGCTACACAAACGGCTATGAATTGGATGCTTTCTGAGTCAAGAATCGAAGCAAAACAACTTACATCTTTTAATTTAACATCACCAATGGGGAGTTATGCAGCAACTGAAGAAGCAAAACTATTTAAAGAAACCACAGAACGCAGCAGAGAGTATGAATTAACAGGTAACATTGTAGGGGCAATAGTGCCAATTGTGGCAGGGTTGTTAGCTCCGGTAACAGCAGGGGCGAGTATCCCAATTGCGGCGATGGCGGCAGGAGGGGCGATATTTGGAGGAATGATGGGGGGGAAATTTGCGGAATCAGAAAATATTGAAGATAGAGCAAAGTTAGAAACTGATATAAAATACCGGACACAAGCTCTTGGGAAAGCGGAACAATTAGTACAATCCGCAAGAGGATATGAAATTGATAAGTATAAGTCTGAATTGCGTTTTGGAAAGGAGATGGGGGGAAGTGAGATGGGTTATTCCCCCGATGAATATTTGGCATTGCAGAAAGGTTTTGGTGGAGAACTTGGAAGACTGGATGAGAATTTATTAAAAGAACAACTTGCCTATACAAGACCGAAAGGGATTGACCCGCGAGAACTTTTTCAATTTGGTAATTTTGAGAGACAGACCGGGACGGAGTTAGATTTTGGTTACTTAACTAATGTGCAGGGAAAAACAAAAGAACTTTATGGACCGGATGCAGACAACCAAAAGATCATTGACGTATTAAAAGATATACGTGAAACTGCTATGAAGCAGCTTAAAGCCGGAGTTGACACCCACGATGCGATAAAGTTTGCTGTGGATTTGCCGAGAATGGTAATGGGGGAAGCATCGCCTTACGGCAGAGCCGGAGATTTGGGAGGAATTACAACAAGTGCATTTGAGAGATTTTTCAAACCACAAGATTTAGCAGAAAAAACATTACTTTACAGCGCGTTAGGGGGAAAAGGATTATTTGAAGATAAATCATATTGGGAAACGGGCGCAGACCAAACGCACCCTAAAGGCTATCTTATGAGGGAAGGGCAGGGGATGTTCGGGGAAAACAACTTTGGCGATGTTATGACAAAGTTAAAAGATTGGGTGGGTGGCGATGAAAAAGCACTACAGGGGATATTAGACAAATATTTAAAAGATTATCCAAAAGAAATTAAAGATAAAATGGGTACTCTTTTAATGGGGAATGAAGTTGAACTTCCTATTTATAAAAGAGATAAAAAGGGGGAAATAGCAAAAGATGAAGAGGGTAATCCGATAGTTGAAAAAACCGAGAAATATAGTCTCGAAGACGTAATAAAAGGAAATGCGGAAGCGGTTAAGGATTTTACCAAAGACATAAAAGAAGCGGGACAGTATGTAAGCGTTTGGGAGAAAAAACAAGCCGAGATTAGAGAGATAGACTTAAGGGCGGCGGAGAAAGCTGAAAAAACGATTGATAATAGTGCGGTAAAACAATCTTTGTTTTGGGAGAATATGTTGGGCAACGTAAAAGTACAAAAAGATATGATTGAAACGGTACAGAAGGGGATTGATGCGCAGTATGCCCGAATGATAACGATGGGGATAGAAGACAATCCGGTATATATAAAAAAGTTTCTTGAAGAGAAAAAAGAAGAAGCTTACGAAAGGGCGGGGATAAAAGAACCGGACAAACTCAGTATTGAAAAAAGAAGAGAAATACTTAAAGAGCAGGGGTATAAAGCTCTTGAACAAGAAATAATAGATGCCGATATGTTCCCGGATGAAATGAAAGGCGATGGTCTTTCGGACGCAGAGCGGAAAAAGATAAAACGGGATGCAGACCCTATGGGGATAGTCGGACCTGATCGATCTTCTCTTTACGATCCATTTTTTGAGAAAGACATGAAGATCCCCGAAGCATACCGAAACGAACCACAACGGCAAACAAGCGAAACGAACAAAGAACTTATTGCACGGGTTGAAGGATTAGAAACACTAAACAGAACAATTGATACTCTCATTTTTAAGTTCGATTCTTTGGGTGATAAAATAGAACTTGCCTCTTTACGGCAAGGGAATATTAAGGTAAAAGTAGAAGGTAATGATGATGAAGTGTATAGCCAACAATCAAACTTCTTAGACAGCAGGGCGTAAGATGATAGAACTGAAGCAGCCAAAAGAAAGAAAGGTTATTCCGGAGGTTACTGTATATTTAACCGCAGAAAGTGTAAAGAGCAGTAAAGACTTGCATTTAATGGATGGGAACGGAGTGTTTGACGCAAGCCGGTACACTTATTCTATCAGTACCTACAATGATCTTGACGGAGTATTAGCCACAGCAAAACTATCCTTTACCTCAGCTATTGCACCGGCGGGGTTAAACATTGGCCATTCGAAGTTTTTTAGTTTAATGAAAATAAAACTTGCCGTTGGTTCCATAATAACTGTTAAGATTGACGGAAGAAGCAGCAAACCGGATTTTCTTGGGATGATTGATCATCTTTACGAAGGTAAAACGGCGGATAGCAGCAGTGTTGGGAGAACGGTAAACATTAATTGCAGTTTACTATTGCCGAAAATGTTGGTTAAAGATAGTTTGCCAAATTCTCCCGTGTTAAGTATGGATAAAACTTTAGGTGAGGTATTGGGAGAGGAAAGAATAAAATTTTTTCAATACCTAAGAGGAGCGCAGTTAAAAGATTTTCCGTTTGCGGGTTTGCCTATTGACGGGATAAAGTATGTGTTAAAGCAAACTCCGGGCACAAATATTATTAACAGCTCGTTAAAGAACACCGTAGCGGGAATAATTGATAATGAGACTAAGGATAGTGACGGAGTGCCTATTTTTAATTTTAAGATGCTAAAAACCGAGCGGTTGTTTGATCCCTCCCTTTCTGTTTTCTTTGGCACTGTTTATGAGTACCTACGCAAATTCTTGGATAGTTACTTTTATGAAATGTTTTTTGATACCGTAGTTGGAGAAAAAGGGGAAGTTTACAATTCAATGACGATTAGGACAAAACCTTATACTTACGAGCACACGGACATGAAACCGGAAAGCAACTGGCAGTATTGGGAGGATGTTGACACAATAAGATTCAACTCAAAATATAGAACCAGGGAAGAGTTGGGAACAAATGATTTTGACATACGGAACTTCATTCATACCACTTATACGCAGGCTTTAATAGCAAACCCGGAATCGACAATAGGTATTTTTGGCGTTATGTATCCTATCTTAAATTTAGAGAGCATACAAAAATATGGGCTTAGGGAACTTGGCGTAACCTCCACAAACATGAATGTAAGGGCAATGGCCGATGAAAAGAAAAAGGCAATAGAAGATGGGAAGAAAGTAACGCTAACGGGCGAAGATATAAATTGGCTACTCGAAAAGCGGGATAAGGTATTTTATTGGAACATCTGTAATGAAATTTTAGAGAGCGGAAGAATAACCGCATTAGGGAACAGCGAGTATAGGATAGGGAGAAAATTATTTTACGAGGATAAGGAATACTATTATCCTTACGATGATATTTCAAACGGAGATGGAACGTCGCAACAGAAATTTACCGGAGTGGAATATTATATCAAGAGCGTAAATCATAACTGGACGTATGGAGCGGAATGGTTGACAAATTTAGGGTTAACGCGCGGACAAGCGCCGGGCGTAATTGAAAAACATATAAGAGCTTTGGAAAGGAAGAGGATGGAAAACGGGCAAAAAGTTATTTACAAAATTAATAAACTTATCAAAGATAATACTCCAACACCGCTTGAGACAACGAGTGAACGGCAGAAAACGGCAGAAGAATTTGATAAGTTTATTAAACAACCATGGACGTTTGATTAATGAAAAAAGGATATGAAACATTAAGCGTTAAATCTTCGCAAACCGAAAAAATCTTTTTTGTGGGGAAGTTAGTCTTTAACCGGGAAGAGAAAAACACCTATTTCCGGGACATGAACGGAGTGTTGCATGATTTACTGAAGATCAGTTTTTCATCAAACGAATTTAACAGCGAAGATAGGAACTTGATTTTGCCGAAGCCGGAGATTATAGACGGGAACGGCGCTATTGAAGAATCGGGCGATGCGCTGCTGTACTCGTATATAAACGGGAACGAGAACGATATTGTAATTATTTCATCGATCTATAACATCAAATTAAGCCATGTAGATAAACAGTTAATGATGGGAACTGATGATGTTGATGCTATGCGAAAGCGAACAACGGTACGGAATAACAAAGCTCGCTATCTCGTTTTAAATGACAATGCAAAAGGTGATTTATTTATTTACCTAAAAGGGAAAGAGACGGGGACAGGAAACATTGCTCTGAAGTTAGTAGGGAGCGATGGCAATGGTAATTTGAAACTTGAAGTAAACGGGAAAGTATTGGTTAAACAAGTCGATAACGAGGGAAATCTTATCAGTAAAATTTTCCTTGACAACACTAAGGATGCTGAAAAAGTAATAGTTACTGACAAATTTGAAAATGAATTTCAGATGAACCAAAAAGGGATAATAGTAAAAGGGGAAAGCATTGATGTTAAGGGGAGAGACACAACGAGTGCATTAACACTTAAAAAAATATTAACTGATTTAGTTGATGCAATAATAGCATTAACGCAGCCTACAAATACCGGCAGTACAATTGCGCCACCCGTGAATTTGGCAAGTTTCCAAAAAGTAAAGACAGACGCAGAAAAATTATTGAAGGAGAATAGCTAACATGGCACTAGCAACGGCAGCATTAAAAACAGCATTGAAAGATGCATTACAGGCAAATATTCCACAAGCAGACGGAACAGGAACAGCAGAAGCGATGGCAGAAGCGATGGCGGGGGCGATGGCGGATGCGATTTTCGCATTTGTAAAATCGGGGGAAGTCAAATTCTCATCGGGTGATGTTAAAGGAGTAGCTCCTTCCGGAGGTGGTCCGATCACTGCTGGGTTAGCCACGGGAGGGAAAATCTCGTAGGTTTAAAAGTTAATATATGATTTGCTTTATAAAATAACATTTTATAAGTTTGAATTGTCATTTAAAACAATTATTCAAAGGAGTACAAAATGAAAGAAGCTATATTTAACCAGATATGGAAAAAGGTTCGAACAAGAATTTATATTATAACTTTAGCTGTAATATCAGACCAAGTAAGATATTCCTTAAAATTATTCGTAAGAGTTAGAAGAAAAGATGGTCTCAAACAAGGTCTGACGGGGAATAGTCTATTCCAATTTAGTAGTCTTGAACTTCACACAAAAACAAATAGTGATATTATCCAAACTGTAACAGAAGCAGAGGATAAATTAAAAAAACAATTGAGAGAAAGAATTGAACGGGGCTTTATAGAAAAAGAACTGGATATAAATACCATTTATCTTGATAAAAACGGAAAAGAATTTTCGGAATATGACTTTGAATTGAATAACGAGGATGATGATGAAGAGCTTGAGCAAAAACTTAAAGAAAGAACTGCTCAAGAGATAACCACTAAGGTAATTAGAAAAGTTTATCTTGATGTACGAACGCCCAAAGATATTTATAACTTCCCACGAATTAGAAAAAATGCGCCTCACTCTATTTTATCATCTTTATATACAAATAAAAGGGAGTTAATTAAAACTTTGATTGGGCAAAGGGATAATTATATAAAACAGAGAGAAGGATTTAAAGAATTACACAAGGCAATTGAAGTTGGTTATAGCAGTGATAGACAAAAATCTGGCTAACCACCAACTAATCCGCGATTAACTAAAAATAAACCTCCGATGTTTTCAAAACATCGGAGGTTTTTCGTTTTAAACAATCTTCAATTTTCAACCCTTCGGAGAGAGAACTTTCCCTTAAATAACGGCTGTATTTAACAAAGTATTATCTCTGTATCAACATCCATGAAACTAAATTTCGCTATCCCAATATTACCTTACATTTGCTTTGAATTGGTAAAAGTGAATATCGAGGATTACGCAAAGCAAAATTTTGTTGCTATCAGTATAGATACGATCTACCTCGTCACCTTCCCCGAATCCTTCGATTCCCGTTTACGGTCCAGAGATGCAATAACCCAAACTGATTCAGAAGTGTTTCTTAACAAGTACGATTATACGCCCCAAAGGATTTCTTTATCAGGCACTTTTGGGGTAAAGAGACGAATGTTAATGACGGGCTGGGATCGCCTAAAACAGTTCGAGCAACAGATCATAAAACGCAGTAAAACCGCAAGTTTACCGGATGGTGATCAAGAAAGATTTATCTATGCGGTCAACTATTATAATTTCCTAATGGGTCAATTTGGTAATATCAACGTATCAAGCTGGGCGACAAGAGGCAATGCTCGGACAAATAGCGACCTCATAAATTACAATTTTGAATTTGATATCATAGGGAAATTAGTTAAGACAGATTCAATGGACCCTATTTTACTCACTCTAAATACTATGTTTGGCGATGACGGTTTGATTGCCGGCGCTTTAAGTTATGTAAACGATGGGGAGATAGCAGGAAAGATTACGCAGGCGTTAGTTTCTATCGGACAATTTGGAAGTGCAACGGGAATTTCTATGGGTGCATTTGGAAGCGAAGCAGGTGTTGTGGGAGGTATTTTCTAAAATGACACACAGTGAATATAAAAGCAATTTGGAGACTTCTTTGGCGGCGGTAAGCTACCAGATAGGGACAGTTGAGGCAAAGGCAACAGATGAGTTTGATCCAATAAATTATGCAGAGATATTGGTAAACTTAAACCGCGTACAACAATTGATAAAGAGATTATTGGCGGCGAATAAATATTTAAAAATAAGCGAAGAGCAATTCTCTAAAATGTTTGACGGGCAGACAAATAAATTGGTTGAGGTAACACATACGGTTACCGGTTATGACACATTAATGAGTATTGCTAAAAAGTACAACACTACCGAAGAAGGGATTTTACAAAAGAACAATATTCTAAGCAGCGGTATAACGGCGGGGACGGAGATATTGGTTGAGGTTGAATCGAGCAAGGGTTTGAATAAGATTTACGACCAAATTGCGGTTTACGGCAGCCAAATAGGAATGAATGTATTGGGAACGGATCTACCAAATGAACTTGTAGAAGACGGTGTAGGTGAAATGAAAATATTAACAAATGAAGAAACCGTTAGCCAGGGAGTGCAGAACAGAATTTTCACGAAGGCGGGCGATTACCCGTTAGAGCCAAATTTCGGAATCGAACTTGCCGGAAGCGAGATACCGGCGGACTTGCAAAACGGTATGTTACTGTTAAAAATAATGGACCAACTTGAGAACGATCCACGGATAAGTGAAGTTGAAAATTTGGAAGTTGAGGCATCGGGAAATGCAATGACAATAACGGCGCAAATAAAAACAATTAATAATAAAATCTTAGAGATAAAATAATGAACACAAAAGAATACACACAAATAACCTTTAGCGGAACAAACAGTGAAATACTTTACATGGCAAAACACGTATTAACTGCTTTGGTAATACCGGATGATGTTGCTTTTGACACAAAAAGCTTAACAATAAAAGCCGGAGAAGAGGGAACCGATTTAAAACAAGTTTACGATTATGACGGCGCTGCAATAGTAGTGCAAATTGGAAGCAACCGGTACGTTTATCTTGATCTACAAAATTTTGCCGGAGCAACGTATTTACAATTTATTGCATCTGCTTCATTAGATGGGAAGAGCATTAAAGTTGTAATGTTTGAAGTTTAACATATAAGATAAAAGATACATTAACATGAAAATCTTATTGCTTATAAACAAATTAAAAAAATATTTAATAAAATATCTCCTGGATGAATCGGAAAAATTCATACGGGATGAAAATGGAAACCACATAGAAGGAGATTAAAAGAGATGCCAAAAATAAGTGAATACGCTGAATTAGTAACCCCAACCGATGATGACTTGTTGGTTACGGTAAGTGCCGGAATTACGAAAAAAGTAAAGAGAGCAAATTTCTTAGGGAAGACGCTAAATTATATCGGTATCGCCGGATCCGCCGGTTTTGGCGTTGGCATTTGCCCAAATACCTTGCCCGCCGGTATGCTTGCCTTGCCCGGGTATGATGTAATTGGTAACGACCAATACGGCAACTATCAATACAGCGATGGAAGCATAATGGTATGGATACCGAAATTTTATTACAAGGTTTTGCACGACGGCACTACTAACATTAACAAAGTATTAATTGCATCTGTTTATGATTATGAAAACGAAACAGCCGCCAATACAGCCGGTTACGCACTACACAGAGCTTTTATTGATGGCGGAGCAATTAAAGACGGCTTCTTTATTGACAAGTACAAATGGAGTTTAACAAACTTTGTACTAAGCACAAGCGGAATTGCCAGCAGCGTAATAAACGGAAACCCGATTGCGGCTGATGCGGCACTAAGACGTGACAGAGCAATAACAATTACCAATGCCACGGCAAGCGGTGCAGAGGTAACGATAACAGCAACCAGTCACGGACTTACACAAGGCACTCCATCTGCGATGACATTAGTCATAAGCGGTGTTGTTGGCATGACAGACCTTAACGGCACAAAAACGGTAATACGAATTACAGATGCTAATACGATAGTTGTAAGTTTAACCACAGCACAAACCTACACATCGGGCGGGACAGCAACCACGACTAATTTTCCGGGCAGTTTTTCTGATTGTAAGAGTAACAGCCAAACGCCAACCGATAATTATGGAGGCGCTTGGGCGGCGGCTAAAAGCAGAGGTAGTAATTTTGCGGTGTGGTCAATGTTTATCCATTCTGCGATAAGCTTATTGTCACTTGCACATGGACAAGCTGCTGTGAGCACAACAAATTGCGCCTGGTATCTTACAAACAAAAATTATCCAAAGGGCAATAACAACTACGGTGCAGACATTGACGATGCAACATGCACGTTTACCACATGTGATGGCGGATATTGGGCAAGCAGAAACGAAGCACGTAAGAACGGCAGCGGAACTCTTTTTGCTAAAACCACTCATAACGGACAAAATTGTGGCGTAAGCGATCTTCAAGGAGATCAATGGCAGATTGCGCAAGGATTAACTTGCATAGCTACGTCAACCGCTATAACATCAATTACAAGAGCTAATCCTTCAGTATTTACAAAAACAACGCATGGTTACACAACCGGAGATATTCTCTTTGTTGATGGAAGTATGGCTAATTCAACACCATTAACCAGCGGAACATTAGAGGTTGGTAAATCATACACGATTACTACCAGGTTAGGTTCTGATGATTTTACAAATGTAGGGGCGGCGGCAAATACTAATGGGACAATATTTATAGCGACTGGAACAACCCCAACAACATGGACAAGTTCATCAATTATAACCCCTAAGACTTGGAATTCGTTATTGCAATATGTCTTTTTCACCGTTGATGTTATCGATGTTGATACTTATAAACTCAAGTATCGTTCTTCAACCGCTACTGATGGAACATACTTAGATGCAAGTATAATTAATTATGATTATACAAGCGGATTTACTACAGTTAAAGGTACATTTTACATCCTTAAAGAAAGCGCAACGCTTAAAAATGTTACCGGCGGAAGCGGTGCAGCAACAGATCACTTTAATAACGCAACCATTTTTGATGCAGTTGATTTTTCATCTTTTTTAGCAAACTCTTATACTTCCGACAGGTTTGGCAACGGTACAAATCAAACTTTACCGTTTAATACATCAAGATCAAACACTGATTATAAACTATCTTCCTTAGCAATGCCAAAAGACAAAAATGGCATTAGCGGCGCCGGATCTAATACATTTGGGGCTGATTATTTTTACAAATTTATTCGCAACGAACTGTGCCCTCTTTCCGGCGGCTCTTGGGGT
>Ga0210043_1002131_pt1 | contig 13795 bp, 17 predicted proteins | sample CryGeymet201501t_FD_183990 | JGI IMG/M metagenome (GOLD analysis project Ga0210043, IMG submission 183990) | Groundwater microbial communities from Crystal Geyser aquifers in Utah, USA - Crystal Geyser metaG 2015-01t (SPAdes) (version 2) | ecosystem: Environmental > Aquatic > Deep subsurface >... | reverse complement strand
CAAGAGCCTAAGATCGTCATGGGTAGACCGATTTCGGTGTTGTAGTTCGCGGCCGTGGCTCGGACGCGCCAGTGGCTTGTGAGAATAGCGGCGATTGCCTCTTTGGTTGATGTTTTGCCGGCGCTGCCGGTGACACCAATTATTTCAGGCTGAAAGCGTTGCAGAGTCCAACGGGCCAGGGCCTGCAGAATTGCGGCTAAATATGTACGAGCTGTTTTTGGCATGCAATTTCTTGTAAATAAGGGTTTGCGAATAACGAATAGAAAGGCGAATCATCGAATTTTCTAATGATATAATTTGCCATTCGCTGATTCGTTGGTGCGAATTCGTTATTCGAAGACTTTAGCGGTCTGGGGGTACATTGTAGGAGGTTAGAGCATATCTGGCAATCTCTGCAAAGGCGGGCACGACAGTCTGGCCAGCCAAGGGTGCGCCAGCTGGCTTGTCTAATTTTACCAAAATGGTAAAGCGCGGATTGGTTGCCGGAGCAAAGCCAACGTAGGTATTGATAACATCATCCGTGTAGCCGCCGTCTTCAAAGTCTGGCACAAAGGCGGTACCTGTCTTTCCGGCGACTGTGTACCGAGGAATGGCGGCTACTTTGGCTTTGTCTACCGCGGAGATCATCATCCCGGTCACAGCCTCGGCGGTTGACTCGCTCATTATTCGCTCTGCTTCAAACGAAGGCGTATCCGCGGTTATTGTGGGCTGATTCATGACGCCCTTATTGGCGATAGCCGAAATAATAGTTATTAGGCGAAGCGGCGTGACGGAGATACCGTGGCCATAACTGGCAGTGGCGAAGTTGATGTCGCGCGGGTAGCGCTCTAAGGGCGTGAGCCGGCCGGCGGTTTCGCCGGGAAGACTAATGCCGGTGAGGTCTTTAAAGCCAAACTTTAGAAGGTAGTCGTAAAAGGCTTTGTGGCCGGTTTTTTGTTCGGCGAAGGCCGCACCGGTGTTGACCGAGTACTCAAGGACCTCGGTCATAGTTAGAGTGCCGCGGGCTTTGAGATCCCAGTTCTTGATGGTCCGACCGTCTAGGGTTAGAGAGCCGCTGTCGTAGTAGGTTGTGCTTGGTGTTATGGCCCCGGTGTCTATGCCGGCGACCATGGTTACTACCTTGCTGATGGAGCCCGGCTCGTAGACTTCTTGGAGAGTTGGATTAATAAAGTCTTCCAAGTTTGACTCGCTGTAGTTGTTTGGATCAAACGTCGGGTAGCTGGCCATGGCCAAAATAGCGCCTGTGCGCGGATCTTGAACAATAATGCTGCCACCGATGGCCGAGTAGTCTGTGGCTAACTTGCTTAAGATCTTTTCGGCCTGACCTTGGATGTTGTGGTCTATGGTTAGGGAGATCTCTTTGCCGGGTATGGAGCCAACTATTTCGCCGCCGTCACCAAAGCGACCGGGTGTGCCGGCAAGGGCAGAGTTGTACTGCGCTTCTATACCGTACTGGCCTTCACTAGCGCCGGTTTCCGCTGACTCGCCAACAAAGCCGAGGACGTGAGCCGCGACTGAGCCAAACGGATAATAGCGAGCACGGACCGTGCCGACATGCAGTCCTTTGATGTCTGCTTCTCTGGCGATGGCGACCTGTTCTTCGGTGGCGCGCTCAATTAACTGCTCGTACTGGTCGTTTTTTTTGCTTAAAGAGGCGGTGAGCTCTGCTGTGTATATTTCCTCTGTATATGCTTCTGTATATGTTTGAGGGATGGCCACTTTTATCTGACTTACAGCTTCGGCGACGTCCTCTACTTCAGTGGGGACGACAAAGATAACGGAGTAGTCTTTGTTAAGGGCGGCCGGTATTTTACTGCCGTTTTTGTCCGTGAAATAAATAGCGCCGCGCTCAGCGGCCAGAAGAGCGGCGGCACCACTCTGTGCTTGAGCGCGCTGGCGATAGTGATCCCCCCGCTCTACTTGGAGGAAGTACATGTTTGACGCAAGCAGGCCAAAGCCGGCGAGAAAAAATACGGTGAGCGTGGTGAACCGGATATTCATCAGCGAGCGTAAACCGCGATTAATTTAACTGGTGGAGTCTTCTCTATCAGCGCGGCTTCAGCGGAGCGCGCGGCCTCTAAGGCGGTCGCGATATCAATAAACTGCTCGTCGCGCTCAAGGCTCATGTAACGAGGGTCAGCGTCTTTAACAAGCCCAAGGCGGTCGGCGACAGCTAGCAGGTTTTGAGAGTCTAAGACCGTGTACAGTTGGTTTTTAAGCTCCGCGTTCTCTAGGCGAAGCTGTTCGGTTTGATCTACCGCACCGCGCGCCAGGTCTCTGGTTTTGATCATCTGGTTATACAGTAAGATAGCCGCCAACAAGGAAACAATAATAGCGCCAATGAGGACTTGGATGGAAAGGGAGCTGATAAGTTTTAGTTTTTGGGCGGACATTTTTTCAGTGACTAATACTTAGAAAAGACGGATGGCACGGAGCTTGGCGGAGCGCGAGCGCGGGTTGCGAAGGATCTCTTCTTCGGTCGCGGTGATTGGTTTTTTTGTAAGGAGCTCGCCTTGGTCAGCGTGGGCGAGTTCTCGGAATTTGTTTTTCACGATTCTGTCTTCCAGGGAGTGGAAAGAGATGATGGCCACTCTGGAGCCGGGGCGCATCACTGCTTCAAGTGAGTCCAGAAGATTTTCCAGTTGAGCCAGCTCTTGATTGATATAGATGCGCAGAGCTTGGAAGGTGCGGGTGGCTGGGTGAATTCTCCCCCGCTCATACCCGGCTGGAACCGCTTCTTTTATAGCCGCGACCAGCTGGCTCGTAGTTTGGATGCCGCCACCCTTTTTTGCCATTTGCGCTATGCTCTTTGCTATCCTAGCCGCGTATCGCTCTTCGCCATACTCAGTGATTATTCGCGCTAGCTCGGTTTCGCTTAGCTCCGGCAAGACATTGCGCAGGGCCGGTTGGCTTGGGTCGTAGGTCATCAGCAATGGCTCGTCTGTCCCGAAACTAAAGCCTCTACCGGCGAGGTCGCCGTCGCCTATCTGCTCGGAGGAAAAGCCCAGGTCTAGCAGCAGCCCGTCGGCGCGTGGTAGATCAAGCCGACTGAGTAGTCCTGGTAGCTCGGCGTAGCTCCCCTGTTCGACGAGTAGTTTATCCAGGGCGTAGTAAGTTCCTTCCAAAGAGGATCGGAATTTAGCGACTGCCGCCGGATCTCTATCAACGCCCAAGAATATACCGCCTGGTTGGATACGCTCTATAACTTCCCGAGCGTGCCCGCCGGCACCGAGCGTGCCGTCGATAAAGAAATCGCCGGGCTTTGGAGCCAGAACCTGCAAACATGATTGTAAAAGAACGGGGACGTGCATCAGATCCCTAACTCTCCTAGCTTTTCCGCTATCTCGTCTCCTGCCGCTTCGGTCTCGGCCTTATAACTCCCCCACTTGGTCTCGTCCCAGATCTCCACGCGACTGTACACTCCGGCAACAACTGCCTTGGCAGATATACCGGCGTACTCGCGCAGATAGTCTGGTAGCAAGATGCGCCCCTGCTTGTCTAGGGGTGCTTCCACGGCGCCGGAGAGCATCAGACGGGCAAAGGCGCGGGCGTTTTGGTTTGTGAAGGAGGTGGCGGATATCTTTTTGGCTAACTGCTCCCACTCATCTCTGGTAAATACGAAAAGGCAGTGGTCCAGTCCCTTAGTAACAAACACCGAAGAGCCAAAATCTGGACGGAATTTGACCGGAAAGGCAATGCGCCCTTTTTCGTCTATGGAGTGTTTGTACTCGCCGATGAACATATGAGTTTAAATTCCAAGCTCCAAGCACCAAATTCCAAATAAATTACAATTCCGAAATTCTAAATTCTAAACTTTGGGATTTGGAGTTTGGTACTTGTTATTTGCCACTTTAGTGGTTTAAGTGGGTTGGGGGCGGGGCCACCTTTTCTCTCACTCCTCTGCCACTGCGCCTTGCATAGCTTGGCAGCAAATAGATCAGGGTTGAGAGAAGATGACCTGATTCCGAAGACCTCCCCAGGTCATTCTTCCGAATCAACAGACCAGCCCCCATATGTAGCGTGGAAAGTTTTGAGTGGAAGTTATCCCCAGAATTAAGGGTTATCCCCACATTTATCCACTGTTCCCCACTTATGCTCAATCTTACTCCACTTTAGCCTTGTTTGTCAAAAAATCACCCACTTTTTGGAAAGCGTAGGTTTAATGCATGTTTTTGAAAATTAGCGCACAGGTTATGCACAGGTTTATCCACAGGGTACCATTCGGCACCCTGTTCCACAGGGCAGTAGACACCGCCCTGCTAGGCAGAATACCAGTCGGTACTCACTCCTCCTTGTCATTCCCGCGCAGGTTCCCGATTTGTCTACGAGCCTGCCTGCCGGCAGGCAGGTACTAGAGTAGATACAAATCGTAATGCCCGTGGTGCGGGAATCCAGGAAAATGGATCCCCGGGTCAAGCCCGGGGATGACAGAAAAAGAGAGTTTTGTAGCTCACAGCCACCGGGAACACAAAAAAAACGGCTCATATGGAGAAATTTGTCCGTATGAGCCGTTTTTTTAATTTCCTACTTGATTTTGAAGTAGTTGACAATGGCTATAGCAGTCTTTCTTGGAGAAAGCTTGGTGTTATTGACAATGAAGTTATTTTCAAAAGGCATACCCGAAACGAGGTCGTGCTTTTCCATCACATCTTTCAGCGATGCTATTTTTTTCATCTTGCTAAACTTTTTACGTGAAGCGTTCTTGATGCGTTTTTTTAACTCCCCTTCTTCGCAGAGGAGCTGAACAAAGCAAACCTCGCCACCGTGTTTTTTTACTCGGTTGATGATTTTTTTGACGAAAGGATCATCAGCCTCTTTCGCGTAGACCATGGTGAAGATCAAATTCACATCAGTCTTGGCCGCAGCCTCTATTAGCTCTAATCTATACTTGTTGATAAACTTCTCCCGTTCCGCACTAGCGCGAGAGAAAATAGACTTAACGAGGTCTATCGTAAGATGATTGTGGAAAATCTTAAATCCGGTTAGCTTCTCAAGCTCTTGAGCAACGGTTAGTTTTCCGACCGCCGGCGGACCGTATAGAAATATAAGTTTCATTATTTTTTAGTGAAAAGCTCCGAGGAACTTATTTGAATAGTCTTCAAAGATTTTCTCTGATTTTTTCCCATGTCACCCCTCCTTCAGTAATATCTTCTATTTCTTTGATCAAATACTTTAAAGTTTGCTTCGGCAACTTGTACTCGATAATCACCGCTTTCTGCGTACTCGGCCAGGTTGCTTTGTAATGGCTACCATTGCCACCCGTTTCGCTGATTAAAAATCCCAAACGCATAAGCGCCCTCAGGAATCGAGAGCGCTTAATTTCCCCGGGTAATTCACTAAGTGAGGGCATACGCGTCTTGCTTTTCGCCCACACGCACAACGCCCGCCTCCTTCCGATAGGATGATGGCACACCAAAGGCCACTAGGATTGCGTCTTTAATCTTTTCATCAAGCTCATCTTCATTAGCTCCGCTTGTTACAATGCTGCCAAACCGAAAATCGTAACTGACTGCAACAATAAGGTTATCCTCTTTGTGCTTATCAAAATTAATAGCCCCGTAGTGGCGAAAGTATTGATTAAGCTCAAAAAGACCTCGCGGAACCGATGAGGTGCCTAATAGAGCTTTCACTATATAATCTTTTGCTACCTTTCTAATACTCATAATATCAATATATTCATTATATTAAACGAAGTCGAGGCTGATTTATTTCACCCTAGGCGCAGAGTCAAGATAGCGCTCAATGGTTTTATGATTAGGATTCAGAGAAAATAGCACTGCCCTGTCTTTAATGAACTGCTTCAAGAAAGCGTTCACAACGGTAGAGAGCGGTACACCAAGCTCTTTGGCGACTTGCTGGGCCTGATCCTTGACCTCTTTGTCGGTTTTTACGTTAAGAACTGTTTTGGCCATATAACCAAAGTATACACAACGGTTATATGATGTCAACCACTTTAGACTAGATTCCCGCCTTCGCGGGAATGACAAATACTCTGGGTTACTTGGTGGTCTTTTTCTTGGCCGTAGACTTGCGCTTTGGCTGCTCCTCGGGTTTAGAGAAAAAGTTTGCCAGGACTTTCCAGACGGAGAGGATCTTTTTGCCTTCGTCTTTGATGTTGGCGCGGGCGGCGTCTAGGTCGTCGGCGACCATGTCCACCTCTTCTTGAACGCGGCGGGATATTTTGCGCACATTTTTGGCGATGCCCAGAACATACCAAAGTAAGATAACTAAAACAATCGTTAGTAAGACGACGGAGACGGCGGTAATAAAGAAAAAGATGTTGGCTTGTAGGATTTCGTTCATGTTGTTAGTGCTTAGCTACTTTTCTTTAAGTGATACTACCATTAGTATAGCGCATTATTTATCGCCAACGGTTTCGCTGCTGATTACTTGCACGTCTTTGGGCTGTGGTCGGGTTGGATGCATATCGGTCGCCTTGGTGACTGAGCGAATTGTCTTGCGGATCTTGTGGGTTAAAACAAGAGCGTAAATAACCACGAGCAAGACACTCAGGCCGACAAGGGCTAAAATTGTCCAAATAAAATCTCCAATCATATTGTCATTCTAGCTTGACCTTCTTTCTTTTAGCAACAGTGTCTGCGCGAGCTCGCGCAGGTTGTAAGCGTTTGTGATTGTATCTCTTTGCGGCATGTCGTCACGGGCGGTGCGGTCTCGGTATGCCTGAATCTTAGCGATAACTGCCTCGGCAGCGTACTCCCGGCTTTTGGAGCGGATTGTCTTTAGGTCTCGCAGCATTCGATAAAGCTCTTCAAAATCAGTAGACTCGTGCAGAGTAAGCCGGATTACTACTTCTTCCAAATCTTTATGTAATCCGCCCAACTGGCGCGCAAGCGCGGGTTGCTTACGGTTAATGACTACCTCGGACAAACCACGGGCTGTTGTCTTATCTTCTTCCGAGGCAACATCTTTTGCCCAGCGCAGGCCGGTTTTGAGCTGTTGCAAGCTATTAGCCTCACGAATGCCGGCGCCGGACTCTAGCAAGGCAACAACTTTTGCGCGTAGCCCTGCTGTTTCCGGGACGCGTCCGGCGTCTAAGGTATCGGCCTGGCGTAGCGAGTCAACTAAGTCTGCCGCTTCATCCGGATTTAGAATCTCTTTTTCCTTAGCCGAACGGGCTGACTCAAGCGCAATATACAACTCATGAAAACTTTGAGCTTTTTCTATTTCTTTTTCCAGGGCGCGGTACCGGTCCATGGTTTGAGCGGTGTTTTTAATTTCTTCTGGGTTTGCGTCCATAGTTAAGGTTTCCGGCTCAGGCTCCGCCTCAACCACTTGCACGCGTACGACAAGCACGCTGGTGTCATCGTCTTTGGAGATCATGGTTTCTGCCTGCCGGCTTTCGCGTACCTTTTGCATTAGGAGAGCGGTGGCGGCTTGCGGAGATTGGGTGCGTGCCGCGGCCGCTATTTCCGGCAAGACATCGTTTATTAGCAGTGGGTCATGGCCACCGTCTGTTAAAAGCACAAAAATATCATCCGGTTGGACCGACACCCTATTCACGTCCGGAAAAATTGCGCGACTGCCAATTGCCTGTATAAGAATGTTTCTTTTTTCAGCGTAGTTTTGTGCGTCCTGGGAAAGGCCGCGTGCTCCCACCTGCTTTGGCCTAGTGACGAGCTCTTTTTTAATCTCCTCCTCAGTCGCCGACCCCAAATAGCCGGCGTACCCGTGATCAGTTGTCACCTGGCGAATCTCTCCTTTAACCGTTATCTGATAAATACGGCTGTCGCCGACGTGGCCAATCACCGCCTCTTGTTTTTTTCCCGGGCGTGAAGGCAATAAGAAAAGGATGGAAGCTGTCGTACCCATGCCATATTTTCCCTTTCCTTGCCGCGGTGCCTCCAAGACTGCTGTATTGGCTTTTATTAGCGCATTTTTGACTACTTCCTCCACACCTTGCCCGGGTTTCGGATCCTTAGCTAAGGCTTCCGCAATTTTTTCGCAGGCAATTTGCGAGGCTATTTCCCCGCCGTCATGGCCACCTATGCCGTCAAACACGCCAAAAACGCCGCGGGTCGGATCGGCGAGTACAGCATCTTCGTTCGGATCACCATTCCTATAGTCGGCGGCTTCGGTTTTCATCGCAAACTCAAAGCGAGGTCGTGGACCTTGCTCGAGCGCTTGAGGAGATTTAATTTCAGCAGATGGCTCCTCTTCTGGCGCAGGTTTCGGAGTATCATAATCTTCAAAGCGATTCATGCATTAAGAATAGCATGAGTAAAAAAGATAACGTATAACTTCATCGCCAATTAGGGATGTGGCGGCGATAAGTAAAAAGTACGCGGCCGCGTACTTTTTACTTATTTGACAGAAGCTAGTTTTGGTGATATAATGGTTATGTACCTTGAAATAGGAAGTTTCCCTCCTGCCCCGACGGCCAGTGATGCTGACGGTCGGGGCAGGAGGGAAAGATCTCGATAGAGATCGGACGGCTAGTCGGCTGTCTCAAACTAATCCTCCCCCTGTGCCAACGCATATGGGTCGAGCGATCGGGTTTGGGATGGTGATGGTTGTACTCGCCGTCCTATTGCCGGACGTTTTTAGCGCCCTGGCAATCTTCCTGCAAGTGTTTCTAGAGTCGGCCACGAACATACTCGAGGCCATCCACTAGAAACACGCGCGCTACTGTACAGTAGCCGCATCCCGCACGATTAAGGGGTCCACTTCGCACACGCGAACGGACCCCTTGAACCTTTCTGGCTGTGCGTCCTGCAGGGATTGAACCTGCGACCTTTCCGATGTGAACGGAACGCTCTACCACTGAGCTAAGGACGCGTAGTATGCACCAGTATCGCCAAAAACAAGCTCATCGTCAACCAAAAAACCACTATTATGATATATCGTAGTGGTTTTTTGATCTGTATCTATCTGTGTTCGAAAGTGCGCTCTTGAAAATCAATATCTAGTGAATCGTATGCTTTCGGGTCTCCGTATTTTACGGTAAATTCAGTCATTTCTTTGGGAACCTCAAAAATTAGAGTCATTTGTCTGGTTGATAGTGCTTGAGCGATTTGTGTACCCCCGCCAATCGGGCGCGGTGCTATGAACCCCTCTTCAGACATAACTCTTACGTATTTACTAGGATCCAGGAAGGCAGAGTCAGTCGCGCTGTTTGTCATTATCGCCGTTATTACAATAATCGCCTTACCTGCTGGCACTTTAATCTCTCGCTTGGTAGACCCTGAATTGATTTCTGTATCTATAAAAAATATTGGAGCAACGCCAACCGGCGTTTCTAGATTAAATAAGACGGCTTTTGCAAGTTTGTAGGAGATTGATTGTCCCTCTTTTTCTAGGTTTGCTGGATCAGGAAATTCAACACCATCAATACTGACTGTTCTTGAACTTAGCACCCTGCCGGAATTGTCTTCACCGATACTAGATAGCGTAGGTGGCTTTTCGCCAGTTGGATTATAAACATCAACATCGGCAGTCTCTAATACATTGTTGCTCTGAATCTTGCTTTCTATCCCTGTACCGGAAGCGGTCAAAAGATAGGTGATGCTTGCACCTATGGCGACCCCGACGATGAAGATGATAATTGAGTATATATTTATCGCCTCTCGTGATGAAGGGCTTTGCGTCTCTTTGATATCAGCTTGTGGACTAGATTCGTTTGGTGTCATTGTATCGATATATCGAAGTAAAAGTTAATGAATAAGAATGCTATTGTGCTTGCTTTTTATTTCTGTGATTATAACGCAAAAGCATTGCAAATGCTATTTTTCAAACAAAAAACCGCCAGGGGCGGTTTTTTGGTGACTAGTCATTCCGAGCGCAGCGAGGAATCTCATGAGATCCTTCGCTACGCCTGCCTACCGGCCAGGCAGGCTCAGGATGACATAATATGCGTCTGTTACTTCAGCTCCACGGTGGCGCCGGCTTCTTCTAGCTTGGCTTTGAGGTCGTCGGCTTCGGCTTTTGGAGCCTTTTCCTTGACGGCCTTTGGCGCGGCGTCCACGATGTCCTTCGCCTCTTTCAAACCAATGCCCAAGGCTTCTTTAACAACCTTGATGACCTGGATCTTCTGGTTACCGGCGGCGGCCAGGATAACATCAAAGTCGCTCTTGGCCTCGGCTTCTTCAGCCGGACCGGCACCTCCGACAACGCCGACAGCGGCAGAGACACCAAACTTCTCTTCCATGGCTTTCACGAGGTCGGCCATCTCGGCGATGGTCAGTTTTTCCACTTTTTCAATTATTTCGCTAAGGTTAACGGCCACGTCTACTTTTGTTTCTTCCATAGTTTTAGCTTATTAGCTGTTTAGCTTATTAGTAATTTAGGATTCGACCTGTTCGTTATTGGTTTCTGGATTTGATTCATTAGTCGGTTCTGCCACTTCTGGAGCTGGCTCTCCCTCCTTCGCCGAGGCTTCGGCGGGTAAGTCTTCTGCCGGGTCAACTTCTGCTGGCTTTTCTTCAGCCTTGTCTGCGCCACCCTTGCCTTCAGACAGCTGAGAAACAATAGACATAAAGGCGCGGAGTGGGCCGGTGATGCCACCCATGACCATGGCCAGGAGGACGTCGCGGCTTGGGAGTTTGGCAATAACAACAAACTGGTCTTGAGTGAGTACGCCTTGGTCGGCGTCATAAGCACCCATCACAGTCAGGTTGGCGCCGTTGTTCTTCTTTTTAAGAGCAAGTCCGTATTTGTATACGGAGCCGGCTATTTCAGAGATATCAGCCTCGGAAAAAATACTGGCTAGCGGGGCGAGATTGCTCATCGGGTCAAACTCAATACCGGCCTCTTGTAGGGCGATTTTGAGCAAACGCTTTTTAAATACTTTAACGGTCGCGCCCTGCTTGCGCAGGTCGTTCTTTAAAGTTTCCAGGTCTTGGTTGGAAACACCGGTAAAGTCGGTAAACAAGATAGACTTGCTACCTTTGATCTTGTCTGTGGCGAGCGCGATGCTTACCTTTTTTTGTTCTTTTGTTAACATGAGAGTATTCCTGCCTGCGGTAGGCAGGCGCTAATAATGCTAATGCGCTACAAGGTAACCCCGTAAAGTCGCTTCGCTCCTAACGGGGCGAGTAATGCGAATGAAAATGAAAAAACTTTTTGTCCAATAGACAAAAAGAGCTTTGCCCTTGGGCGGATTTACTCGTATACGAGACCACCTGTCTATGGACTAATGAAAAGATAGTAGCATGGTCGGTGGGTTGCAGTCAAGGGTCTAGGGTTATTCCTCCTTTTCTAAAGGAGGTGTCCGGCGTTTTAGTCGGACGGAGGATTTTAAAATCACTCCCCCTTCGGGTACCTGCCTACCGGCAGGCAGGCTCCCTTCCCTCCTTCGCTAAAGCTACGGACGGGCGCGGTAAAAAAGGGAGAATTATTTGCTGAAATGTAGTGCGCCCCGAGGATATGGTGGTCCTCGGGGCGCGGTCCGATGTCCCGACGCGGAGCGTCGGGACGGGATGGGGCTAGGCGCCCCTGAAAGAGCCGAGGGGCGGCTCGGGCTCGGCGGGCTCGCCGAGCAGTGTGCATAGCTCGTCCGCGATCTTGAAGCGCCGCGCCGGATCGGCCTCGCGGGCGATCCGGCTCTGCAGTTCGTCGATGCGGTCGACGAGCGCGAAGCCCGGGTCTTCCTCACCAATGTCGACGAGGATGTCGCCGGTCGGTGGCGTTGCCCGGGTGAAGGCGTCGCGCCGGTTGGGCTTGTCGATGTGCCGGACTCCCAGCACGTCGCAGGACAGCCGGACCCCTTCCGGCATGTCCTGGGGTCCGCCCCCTCTGCGAGCGGACAAGAGCGCCGTCGCGGCCATGAAGAAAGCGTACATCATCTCTCCCTTCCAACAGTCCACTCCCTTAGCGGACTCATTCCACGAATTCCCACAACTGCCTTGGTTCACCTTAGCAGCCCTCTGAGATGGGACGTGAACAATCTAGCGTTATTAGCTACCTTGCTCACGTCCCACCTCAGAAAAATTTTGAAAATACTGTCTTTTTTATACAGCATTTCAGGGAAATTGTCAAATTGGCGTTTCTCCGCCTTCTATTTAGAATAGTAGGCCCTCTATGCAGAGATTGCAAGCGCTACCTGTGAAAAAATAGGGGGGCACTTTTTTCTGTCGCAACAGACTGGATCCCCGACTCCTCGCTTCGCTCGTCTCGAGGATGACAAGGGAAGCAAAAGCATAACCCCTCCCTGCCTCCCCTTATTTTAAGAGGAGGAGCCGCGGCGCCAGTCGTTTATCTTCTTATGGTCGCCGGAGAGTAAAACTTTGGGGACGCGGAGTTTTTTGGTGTGCTTGTTGCCGGGCTTTTTATACTCGATAACTTCCGGGCGGGAGTAGGTTGGATATGAGCCCTGGACCTCCTCTAACGACTCGGCCTTGCCAAGCACACCGGGGATCTTGCGGGCGACAGCGTCCACTGCGACCATGGCGGCGGCCTCGCCACCGGTCAGCACAAAGTCGCCTATTGAGAGCTCTTCGTCGGCGATGACGTCCGCCACCCGCTCGTCTACGCCTTCGTATCGGCCACAGATAAAGATGAGTTGATCGTATTTTGCCAGTCTCTTTGCTTCCTTGTCATTGAACACCTTTCCCCTTGTGCTGAATAAAATTACCCGTGCTTTGGGCTTTCTCTTCTTTCCATTCTTACTCCTTAATTCGTACTTCTTACTTCTTGCGGCAGTTACTGCCGCTGCAATTGGTTCAAAAAGCATCACCATCCCCGCTCCCCCGCCAAAAGGGCGGTCGTCCACTTTTCTGTGCTTATCCTTGGTAAAATCGCGGATGTTGTGCGTTTTTATGGAGATGAGTTTTTTCTGGCTTGCGCGACCTAAAATAGACTCGTTAAAATACGCGTCTAGCATTTCCGGAAAGATGGTGAGGATGTCGAATTTCATAACTTTTTAGCTGTTTAGCTGTTTAGCTGGTTAGCTGGTTAGCTTATTAGCTGTTTAGGAGAACAAATAAAGGATACATTAGCACGGAATAAAAAACAAAAGGCCGCCTTTGCGGCGGCCTTTTGTGAATTCGTACTTTCGTACGTTTTCGTAGCTTACAAAGCGAGTTCGTCGGCAATTGGGCCGAAGTCGGTGTCGGAGGCGGCTGCCGGAGTGGCAGAAGGCTCAGCGACGCGGTCAGCGGCTGGGCGCGGAACGTGAGTGGAACCTTCCGGCTCCTCTATCTTCAGGTTCACGCGAGCGTTGTGCTTGATGCCTACGATGCGGAGCAAGGAACGGATGGCCTTAGCAGTCGCGCCTTGGCGGCCGACAACCTGACCCATGTCCTCTGCGTGCACGCGCAAGCGCAAGAGTACGCCCATGTCGTCTACTTGTCGCTCAACAGTGACAGATTCCGGGTGATCAACGATACCCTTCACAACAAACTCCAGAAACTCCTGATCTACTTGTGTTTCAGACATAATGATTAGCTTTTTAGCTGTTTAGCTTATTAGTTTTCGACCTGTTCGTTCGGTTATTCGGGACTTTTTTCGGGTTGAGTCTCTGTCTACTCTGCGGCTGACTCCTCCTCTACGGCTTCAGGCTTCGGTGCTTCGGAAGTTGCCTCCTCTTTCGGTGCTTCTTCCACATTCGGTGTTTCTGCGGTTGCAGGCTTGTCCGCCACAGCTTCAGCGGCGGCGGGAGCCTTCTTGGACTTCTTGTGGACCGGGAGCTTGGTTCCCTCAATTATCTTTTTGCTGACAAGCAAGTTATAGACACTTGGAGACGGCTGTGCGCCCACGCCAATCCAGTACTGGACGCGGTCGGTGCTTATAACCGCTTCTTTAGAGTGCGGGTTATAAAAACCAAGGTCCTCCACAAAGG
>Ga0210043_1002126_pt1 | contig 13833 bp, 13 predicted proteins | sample CryGeymet201501t_FD_183990 | JGI IMG/M metagenome (GOLD analysis project Ga0210043, IMG submission 183990) | Groundwater microbial communities from Crystal Geyser aquifers in Utah, USA - Crystal Geyser metaG 2015-01t (SPAdes) (version 2) | ecosystem: Environmental > Aquatic > Deep subsurface >... | reverse complement strand
CCTTACAATTCTCGGCACGGGAGGAAAGCCGTTGTCCCCACTTGGAATTGAAACAGCTGTTAAGAAATTTAAATTAGGAAATTGTGACAGAAAACCCCAACCATATTGCTCGCCTATATCTACAGACAAAGACTCAAGGCCTGATAAATCCTTGTCGTCACTAGGGAGCACAAACTTTTCTAAAATTCCTTTTAGAATAGCAGCAGAAAGCCGCTTGGATTGATTAATAAAGTTACCGACAAAAGAATAGCGAACCACTCCCGACAAGGAAACAATCAACTCAAGGCTCTGCTTTTCAGCCGGAGTAAAATAACTACCGTATTCTGCAAGCATCGTAAGAATATCCCGAACACCCTTAGAGGCACCAACAAATATAATTTTATCAGAATTTTTTAAAGCCAACTTAGTTTGTTGAAAGATTAGATAGGCATTGTGCTGACTGGATTTTACTGGCGAAATCTCTAAAAGCCTTGCCCTAATTCCATCAGCTCTTACGGCAGATGCGGCCGCTTCAAAAACTTTTAGATCATCGCCTCGATGATGATTGTAACCCAAGACAACCAACACACTTATACGATTACGCAATCTTGATTTCAATCTAAGCAAAGAATCCGAAGGAATGTAGTTTTTTTGAGAAACCGCTCTCTCAAAACGCTTTTCCACCAATCCATCGGAATCATCCATTCGCCCAAGCCAATCGACCATCTCGTCACGCGCCCGACGCATTCCCAATGACTGGGACAAAAGGCGACCATAAGAAATTAGATCGACATCGTTTTCTCCTCGGCCAATAAAGAATTCCGAAGGAACCTGAGGGACGTCGGCGTTGCACTCGCCCCCAGAAACAATTGTAAACCAGCACAGCTCATGCTCCTTGCTTGCAAAAGCCTTCCAGGGAGACAACGACGAACTATAAACATATCGAGGTAAAGTGCTTTTTCCGCCTCCGGCAGCAAAAGACGGTCGCCTAAACTCGGCTCGATAATACTGTGGATTGGATCGGTAACGCACCTGATTCGAAAAATAACCTCTTACTGATTCTGGAAGTGGTCTCCAGGCTTCTGAGCGTGCATGAGACACTTGAGACGAAACAAAAAACACCGTCGCCAGTAATAAAAAATACCGAAAATCCCGTAGCCCCATCATCACCAGAGTTCTACCAAAGCTAAACGCTTGGTAAAGGACTAAATACTAATACCAAAGCACAAAAAATGCCGGGATTTAAAGACTATGTGCCTAATTTTAAACAGATTATATCACAGAGCACAGCAAGCTGGATGGGCCAATATCCAGAGTCAATCAAACAAGCCCCCACCCCAGAGCTGCTCCATAAACGCTGCCCAGGGCAATATTTCAATTCCATCGTCGGTCACCCTCGCCTTGCTATCGAGCGAAACAACAACATATTTTCTTATAAGACCTTCTTCTTTCAAAGCCCTAAGCCCTTTTAGATGCTTATCTTGCACCAAACTTGTCGCCTTGATTTCTATGGCAACCTCGTCTCCAACAAGCAAATCTACCTCAAACTGAGACAAGCTACGCCAATAGGTCATCTCGTGCTCTGAGCGCGAATAACTAAGACAGGCTCTCACCTCTTGCACAATCCAATGTTCAAAAGCCTTGCCAAACAACTCGGACTTTTGCCTGATTTCTCCTCTTCGACAAAGACTATTCACGACTCCTACATCAAATAAATAATGTTTTATTCGACTTATGGCCTTACGCTTCTTTGTTTTAGTGAAACCCCTTAAAGAAAAGCCAAGTAAAGTGTCGTCCAAGATTTGTATGTAATTTTTTAGAGTGCTCGCCGAAACACCACAATCGCTAGCGAGGGATTGAAAGTTCAACTCCTCCCCGTTAGCCAAGGCAACCACTTCTAAAAAAGTTGAAAAGCCTTGAAGATTGCGCGTAAGAGCCTCGGCTTGAATCTCTTCGCGAAGATACATCGACGTGTAAGCCCTAAGCTCCTCTGAAGGCTTGGCGGACAAATAAACTTGCGGCAGCCCTCCTCGGTTTAAAAACTTAACAAGGTCGAACTGAGGAATCTCGGAATAGGTTAGCGGGAAAAGATCGGCCCGCCATGCTCGACCTGCCAGCAAATTTGTTCCGTCACGTTTAAGCTTGCGAGCACTACTACCGGTGAGCAAGAACGTTCGGCCTTCGCTAGAAATCAAGCGGTGAACCTCATTCAACAACAGTGGAAGTCTCTGAATTTCGTCTATAACGATCAAAGTCTCTTTATCTGGGTTTTCCTCGGCTAAAAGCTTTGGACGTTCTAGTAACCTGCGAAAAATTTCGTCATCTAGGAGATCGTAAACCGCCGCTTTGGGCAACTGCCTTCGAATCATCGTTGATTTGCCCGTGGATCGAGGCCCAAACAAGAAAAATGATTTATTTTCAAGTAGTTGAGAAATATCCAGACGTCGATCGATGAGCTTCATACACCAACTGTATTGTTGTTTTTCATGAAAATCAACAACTGCGTTGCTATTTTTCAGACGACATCACTGAGCACAGCGAGCGGGATTGGCATGCAGCTGCCACGTATTGAGCACAATGTTCTCGGAAGGAGACAACACTTCGAAAGCCTTTTTAGTCGCCTTGAATTTCATTTGATCAGGATTTCCTGCCGAAGGCACGCTTAGATAAGCTCGCACCTTAACTCCAGTTAAAATTCCAGGATTCTCGGCCATTGCTATGCGAACTTTGTGCTCGCTTCTTGAACCCGTGAGCACAGACAACAGTGCTTCGGAACTAGAGTCTGAAAAACCTGTATAGTGCCCCTGCACACTGTAACAACCAGGATTGGCCAAAAGAACTCGAGCAAAAGAAAAATGGCTAGTCGCCAGTAAAAGCCCAACACATAAAATTAGTTTGTTCATAGACTCCCACCAATTTAACAAAATTCTGACCAACTAAACACCCCCAACCACCCCCATAGTTGTCAGGCCTTTGACTCACACCACACACCTGCCTCGCCTATACTTAAACCTATGCTTACAGCTCTAGTTTTAACTTTCTTCTTAAGCTTCAGTGCAAGGGCCTTAAAAGCACCTCCGCCACCAGGACTGCCCACTAACTCACGTCCGTTTTCAAATGTTAAAATGGGGGACAAAGAGCTTTGGCAACATCTTCCCTTTGAACTCTCGCCTGAATTTTTAAGTGGCCAATACCCCATTCCCGAATGCGACGGCACGAAAGATCGCGAATATTCAAAAGTAGTCGGCCTTGTGTGGAGTGGTCTTAACACGCGCAACGCTTACTTAAGAGCCATGGAATCTACCAGCACTGCCCTGAAAGGTGTGGCCGATGAAGTGCATGTGTTTGCAGCCGCGAGTGATTTTGAACGAATGCGGAAAGAAACCAATACTTTTAAAAACTACGGAAAACTACCCGCAAATGCCCGTATTGAACACGAAGCCACGGCCGACAACTTCATTGCCCAATTGGAGAAACTCTACACCGAAGCACTTGAAAACCCACAAGACAAAATACAAGTAGTGATTAACTTTTCCAATCACGGGGATATTCATTCGAGCAAAACAAATACAAGCTCTGATTTTTCAATTCCAGCACCTAACTCTAAGTTTTCACTAAGCGAGCAACAGTTAGCTCGCATTGGAAAATTACTAGCACCGTTGGACGCTACCATCGTCAATGGCACCTGCTTTAGCGGCGATCATGACGATATTATTTTTCAAAATATGCTCGCCCACAAAAAAGAACTTGCAAACCAATACCCACAAGTCATGAAATCTTGTTCGTGCTCGCTAACTAAAGGGGGCTTCGGAACCCCCACTTACGACGCCGATCAATTAGGCCTCTACGAACAGATGGTTTTCGAACGTGGCGCAGGGCGAGAAATGTTAGCTGCAAGCTTTGCTGCACTTGATAATCAGCGGACAGGCAACGCCGAACTACAAAGGCGATTTACAGATGGATTTAAATACGGACAAAATGTTCCCAGCAGTCGTGCGGAAAAACTAGCCCTCTACCTTCAAGCAATTGACCAATACCAGAAAGGAAGCATCAATAACCCTCTTTTCGTGGATGAAGCAGCCAAAACTTTCTTCTCACCAACCTCAACCGCAATCGAACTAGAAAAACAAAATTTGCCCCAAGAAGTGCTAGCACAATTGCGATCAAGCCAAGAGCTGATCGAAAAATATGTTAGAAGACTTAATGTCACCGGATTAGAGCGTTTTAGTTTTGATACTAGCGCTGCCGAGGGCAAACAATTTGCCGCACAACTTGCCAAAGTAAGTTCTAGCAAAACAAATACAACCACTGGACTCGATGATCTAATTCGTGAGGCTGACATCTTAGACCGAGAAGCAGCGGGTATCTCAAGCAGATCCTTGAAGGGTGAAGAGAATCCTCGAACAACTTATGGTGGCAAGATCCTAAACGGTCCAATGATTCAAGCAAAACTAGACGAGGCCATAAAGGCAGTTTATGGGCGACTGGATACCGACTTACACCGCAGACAGCTTGCAACCGCCATGATCAACCGCCACTTACTCACCGTAAAAATGTTGACCGATCCGAGGGCCCAGCAAGGCGACGGAAAGATGAGCCCATTGCAGAAAATTTTTGCTTGGTATAGGGCCTGTGAACAAATGGAATTGCTCCCTGATTTAAATCCAAATTTCGTAGAAGGTGGCACAGAAGCCAAGGCTATTAGAGAATCACTTCACAAGCAAAGAGCACCGAATTCGAAGCTTACCTCCGACGCTGCCGGCTAGTTAAAAGTTTTCTCCATTTGAATTTATTATACCCACTTCACCACCAGTAGAAGACCCACCAGAATTGCCAGTAGCAGGCTGCTGGACACTCGCACCCTGATTTCCCAATGCATGAAGATTCACACCGGGTAACTCGTTTCGAAGCTCTTTTATGGGTAAAGCCGCGATAGCAGCAGAAGCTCCAGTAGTGTCGCCAAGATCAGCCCCAACTTGCAAGATAGAGAGGGCTAAACGCAAGCGATCCCAATCTTCTCTGCAAGACTTCACGGGGTGAGGAGTGTGTGATGCGGTCAGGTTTAAACCTTGATCTGAAATTTTCTTTAACTCGTCTTTAATCAAATTTGAGCGCGCGTTGCCTTCCATGCGCAGCCAAGAAACAAAATGCTCTAAACTACCCGGCTCGACTTTGGTAACATAAAAGCCACCGCAAGAGCCATCCCCTTGCCCTGGAAACCGCTGCAAAAGAGAGGACGCAATAGACCCGAAGCACGTAGAGACTTCACTTGGTTTATTAGGTTCGGGAAGATTAGTGAACAGCAAGCTTTCTATATTTGAATTCGAAAGATTACTAGCAAGCTTACTACGCACATAATTAGTCAAATGATCTGAACAACCACCCACGGTATTACCCGCCCCATTGTATTCCATCAATTGAGCTACTTTTGAGAAATCTAATTGTGCAACTCCAGAAGATTCTGGATCACCACCCTCCATGTTATTTTCACTAGGTGGATCATCCTTCTTATAATCTTGTTCTGTTCCAACTACTCCTTCGAGGCCCATTTTGCCTGTAACATTGGGGACAGTTGCCGTAGAAACTTCGCCGCTGTTATCACTCCTCTCGCCACCTGGCGCCTTAAGCCCCTTGCTTGTCGCAGTTCCACCACCAGTTTCCTGAGTTGGAATATTACTTGCCACATGAGTTGGCTTAGCTGGAGTTGTAATTGCAGGCTGAGTTGTCGGAATGGGTTGCGTTGGAGCAGAATTAAACCCACCGCCATTTGCTACCTGATTATAACTGTTCTGTTGTTGCTGCTGAGCTAAGAATTGCTCAGCACAATGTTGTGGCCACTGAGTGGGTGAATCTGGGTTTTGCGCTCTAATCTTACTACAATCAGGAGCACCTTGTTTTTGCGATTTTGCGCTATTGCCTTTGAACAGACCACTGAGCTGATTCGCCACATCGCCCGAAGCACCCGCTCCACTAGAAGCGCCTGAATGAGACTCTCTTTTATAGTTTTCATCTTTACCAGCATAGGCCAGTTTGTTACCGGCTTGTTGCACGTCTGGGTTCCCATAATCCCTGAAGGTGTCGCCATACTCAAGACCGCCACCAATGCTGGGCATATCAAAAGAATAGTTTGCCCGCGCTACTACGAAAGTTGTGTTTGGGCTGGGTGTGTTTGCGGCCTTTGCTCCGCCTGCAACGATTCCGCCAACATCTTCTCTACCGGGAAGCGAAGTTAAATTTGATAAAAAGGAACTCCCCTCAGAAGGCGCTCCACTAAAAGCATCTGCTGTGGGTGTGCTGCTGTAAGAATCTGTTTGGGTTCCAGCATCAGCGCTTGCGCCAGCACTACTCGAAGCTACACCACCACCGCTAAAGCTACTGCCTACTGCTCCGCTGCCACCCGAACTTAGGCCTCTAGAAGAAGCAGCACGGCTTGTTGGGCCAGAGGCCTCACCTGCTACAGATTCTCCAACTTGAGTGTGCAAACCTGATTCAATAGCATCAGAAGGCAAAGACATGTCTTCGCCCACATTGCCTGTAACAATGTGTTTAAGGTTTCGAACTCCTTGGCTGAGGTCCAAAAGCACCGCGTGAGTATTAAAGGAGATCAACAAAGGCACGATAAACAATGCAGCCTGCGACCAGGCAGAAGCCCCTTTGTGCCGCTTAGAATAGATGTGTAAAAATGCCTTCATCTCTATAACCACACTCACCTATTAGGCTAAGGTGGCGCCAGTTAAACTACAGTTAAGGCAGGGGAGATACGCCTATACATTTGTATTTATTGACCTTTATTCCAATCGCGCAACAACCCTGGTTCCAGGATACTTTTTTATTGAATTTATTAGGTTTTCTCTCACCCCCTTAAGTTTTAAACGAGCCAATGGCTGAGAATTATCTTAGCCGAGATCAGATTAATACTCGGCTTCCGACTCGAGCAATTTTGCAAAATAAAGCTATAATCGAAAGCGACTGGGCAAGGTTCACTACGCCCAACAACGAGGAACATTTTTAAAGAACTCAAGCCATGATTACTCTTTCTATTGGAATCACCATTGCCGTTATCCTTCTTATTTTCCTGACTCAGATTTTTGACCTCTCTCCTCCAGATTTAACTTTTTTGGCTGGGGCTGTTGCCCTTTCCTTGTTTGGAATTATTTCTGTAAACGATGTCTTTTCGGGATTCTCTAACTCGGGACTGATTACCGTTGCTATGCTTTTTGTCGTTGCAAGAGGCGTTAGAGATACTGGACTATTGCACGCAGCCGCCAACAAAGTTTTGGGCGATCACAAAAGCACCTCTAAGGCGGTTGTTCGAATGAGTGCAAGCGTGTTGCCCATTTCAGCTTTTTTAAACAACACTCCCATCGTGGCCATGTTCACTCCGGGAGTGGCCGATTGGTGCAAAAAACAAAACCTTTCTCCCTCTAAACTTTTAATTCCTCTTTCCTACTTGGCTATACTCGGTGGCACCTGCACCCTCATTGGAACCAGCACAAACATTATTATAGGCAGTTTAATTTCTGCCCACAGCGACGTGGTCAAGCTAAGCGATGCTAGCTCAAGCTTGATTGGTGCAGGCCTCAGAGAGCTTAATTTTTTTGAGATTGGCGCCGTAGGCCTGCCCTACGCCTTGATCGGAGTGATTTACTTGTGGGTCTTTCACAGATACTTACCCGAGCGAAAATATCCTTCTCAAACAAAGAAGCTAGAACAAAGAAAGTTTTTGTCTTCGCTTCGACTTCCTAAGAACTCTTCCTTAAGTGGCAAAAGCATTGAAAATGCTGGTCTCCGGAAACTAGAGGAACTCTTCTTGGTTTCTGTCGAAAGAAACAAGCAATTGTTTTCTCCTGTCTCACCCGACTTTATATTGGAATCCGGCGATGAACTTTCGTTCTCGGGAAACTTAGATGCCTTGGTCGAGCTTAACAAAATTGCGAGCTTTGATGTCATCGACGAAAGCTCGAAAGAGGCCCACCCAACCGTGCGAATGTGGGAGGTCGTGCTAAGCTCTTCCTCTCCGCTAATCGGCTCCAAGGTAAAAGAATCGGACTTTCGAGTGCGATACAATTCGGCCATTCTTGCCATTCACCGAAATGGTCAATATTTAAAAGGCCGCTTGGGTGAAGTCACCCTAAAGGCCGGCGACACGCTTGTGCTTCAATCAGGATTGCACTTTAGACGAGCCTTCCGAGATCACAAAGACTTTCTACTGGTGAGCTCTATTCCCGAATGGCGCCCCCTAAACCGAGGCAAATCAGGCATTGCACTACTGTTGCTAACTTCACTGATATTGCTGATGACCTCTAACGTTTTCCCCAACGCATTAGTAGCAACGGCTATTGCCTTGGCCTTTGTTGCAAGCAAATGCCTATCAGCTTCAGAGGCTAGAGACTCTATCGACTGGAGTGTCATCATCACCATTGCATCGGCCTTTGCCATCGGACAGGCCGTGGAAGCCTCTGGTCTTGCACGATACATTGCAGAAAATTATTTGTCGGTTTCGCTAGGGCTTTCTGCTTTTTGGCAGATCCTCATCTTTTACTTTGTTATATCGTTAATTACTGAGCTCATCACCAACAACGCCGCAGCGATTTTGTTTTTTCCCGTCAGCCTAGAAATAGCCAACTCACTACAAGTGGATGCACGCCCCTTTATTATGACCTTAATCCTTGCCGCATCGGCAAGCTTTATGACCCCCATCGGCTATCAAACAAACATGATGGTTTATGGTCCTGGCGGTTATAAGTTTAAAGACTTTATGGTCTTTGGTGGATTTCTAAACCTCATACTAGGAATCTGCGCCGCTCTGCTAATCCCCTACATCTGGCGCTTTTAAGAGGCGAAGCTAAGAAACGGCATACTAAGCCATTGCTTTATACACCAACTAGGTGTATAAACAACTAAGGCACGGTTAATGGCTACTAAAAAATCTAAGAAAAAGAAGTCAGACACAATGAGTTTTTTGGACGAACTCATTGGCGAACCCATTAGCTTGGGAAGATTACTCGAAGCTCATCGACTGGGAGAAGAGATGACAATGGCAGAGTTTGCAAAAATTTTGAAAATCTCTGCCTCGCACCTCAACGACATTGAAAAAGGTCGCAAATATTTAAGCCCCGAACGGGCAGAGCATTTTGCAGAAGTCCTTGGGTTCTCAAAGCAACAATACGTTCGACTGGCTCTACAAGACCAAATTAATCGAGCAAATTTGAAATACACTGTTAAGCTTGAAGTGGCCTAGCCTCGGCCTCAGGACCTCGCCCAAACAATAAATCATTAAGCAAAAAACTTCCTATATTTCAAGATTTTACACCACCAAACTGACATCTTGGCAGCTTCAATACCGCACAGCACCATAAAGCCTTAACCTAAGGATACAGAGCCTGTAGCGCGTCTTTTCGTGGCCCACAAGGAGATTACGAAATGTATAGAAATCATAGCCAGGGATATAGCCTTAAAAAGTTACTGCAGTCTTGTTCTTTAGTTTTACTACTAGCAACAAGCTTCATTGCTCAAGCTACAGGCCTAGAGCGAGTCAACCTTTCTAGCAACCGCCCCTGCATCGAAACTCTTGCCGGTGTTGGCAGGCATTTTGAAAGCTATCTAGACGGAATGAACAAATCAATGGGAATTAAGTTTGACCTGATTCACAAATGGCTTCCCGAAAACAACGACCGAGGAACTATCGTCGACGTGGGCACAGGCACTGGACGCCTTGCTCTTCAGCTATCAGAACGATTTCCCGATTACCAAATAACTGGAATCGACATCTCTCAAGCCATGATCGATCGCGCAAATAATCTAGCAGTAGGAAGAGCAAACTTAAACTTCAAACTCAGCCGAGCCGATCAACTCTTCTCCAACGGAAATGCAGACGCCGCCATCTATAGTTCAATCACCCATGAAATCTACTCTTATTCAGAAGACTCCCTAGAAGCTGTTAAGCAATCTATGCGAGTCGCTCACCAAAGCCTAAGGGATGGTGGACGCGTGATCATTCGCGATTTTGTAAAACCACAAAACCCTGAGCAAATTGTAATCTTAGTTCACCAAAAATCAGACATGGTTGATGGGTGTAGCTTTTGCGAATTCAGCCAATCCTTTGGACGACCTGTTCACTACCAAAAGTTAAAAGAGACCGATACCGAGATTCACTATAAAACCACAATGAGCGCCGCCTATGAGTATATGTATAGAAAAGACTATCACGACAACTGGGACGCCGAACTTGCTGAACAATATGGCTTCTGGACCGAACAAGAAGCCAAACAGGTTTTGAGAGAATCTGGTTTCAAAGTGGTGCACTACGAAGAACTGAACAATGATTGGATCAACACCAACAGACTAGAAAATCGTGTTTCCCTGCTAGACCCCAGCACAGGAGAAGAAATCCCAACCCCAAACTATCAAATGCTCATTGTGGGTGAAAAATATCCTGTCGGGAGATAGCCCTAGAGGGCGGAGAAAATTTGTAAGAGTGGAGCGAGGGGACAACATTGGCTTCGGGTGACTAGAGTAAAAAGGCTTCAGAAGCCTTTTTACTCTTAGTCAGGCAAAATGAGCTATTCAACAGAGCGAAAGAAATAGCAATAGTTCAGAGGGCCCCGAGAGACACCAGAACGAGTTTTTCTTCCCACAAAGTCATGAATCTTATTTCCTTCAACAAGATTCAGGCGCTGAAACAGCACAAAATCCCCATCAAGGCGATAAGTCCCTTTCGTATCCAAGTTGCCATTTGGCTCTAAGTCAGAAAACGAAACAACCCCTTCGTCGGTTTCTTCAGCTAATGTGCTGGTCTTTCTAGCTACCCCAGCGCGCGAGGCACTTTTGAAGAATTCGACTCCACCTGCTTCTTCAACTATCCATTCAAGATCGTCATAGGCAGAGGGGGAGTTGGCACTTCTCAGATAAAACGACTCTACATAAGTCTTGGTTTCCCCTGGAAACAAAGGTCCTTTCTCTGAAAGGTCGGTAAACGAATACAAGACCGATCCACTAACAGCCTCTTTGTCTATCCGAGAAAAGCAGCGACCAGACCATAGCCCGTCGATGTCAGCAAATGTTGCCGGTTCTGCATTCTCGAAGCGATCGTGCAAAACATCAAACGCAGGTTGATCAGAATCATTCATGGCCTCAGCTAAAGATTCCTGAGCACTAGACATTGGCATAACTCCAAGCGCAAATATAATAGTTATTAGTTTTTTCATAAAAGTCCCTTCCTTCCGATGAACCTGGACATAGGTATCCTTCTCGATTGGGTCAAGCGTGTTGTCCTTAAATTGGGTTAACAGCATGGAAAGTTTCCATTATGTTAAGGACTTGAGTGAATGGCCAAAGCTCTGAGATGTTTCTTGGTTTTTGTGGTGGAGTCTGAAATTTTGCGTCTCTCGTATTTTATTGGTGGAGTCGCAGGAATCTGCTAATTTTCGCACACTTAACCTGCGAACAAAGATAAACAAGAAATCAAAGGTGTGCCCAAATGGCGGCCGTAAAACTCGTACAAAACTATTCGACGCTGCCCTTGTGGCACTCAGGAGCCCAATTGCTTATACAAATTTCTGAGCAACCTTTGCTTTGCCATTGCTGCATTGAATCTCAGCCAGGGCACCGTTTACAAAAAGCATTTGCGGGGGACGATGACCAAAGTCGGCATCAAAAACAATGGGAATATCTAGCTCACCAAGCACAGACTCCAGAGCCTCTACATAACTTAACGAAGTAGGGCTGGTCGCATCCTTGGCATTAGATCTTCCAAAAACCATCCCGCTCAGTCCCCTAAACCAACCCGCCAATCTCATCTGCCAAAGTGAACGAGCAAAATTGCAAGGAGTGAGCTCACAATTTTCAAGGTAAAGTATTGTTCCATCCTGAGAGTGTTTTGAGACAAAAGATGGAAGGTCTCCATAAGGAGTACCTACAAGATGAACCAAAGTATCCATACACCCGCCAATCAAGCGACCCGAAATTTTTGCATCTTTGGAAGTTCCAAGAATCTTCCATTCAACAGGCTCGGTGGCGTTGTAGAGTGCATCTAATTGTTGCTCAAAAGAGATGAACTCAACCTGAAACTTTGTAAAACTCCTTTGCGAGAAGGAAAACCCTTTTTCGGCTCCCAGAGCACGAATTGCGGTTCTATGAATATCATCAATCTGATTTTTAATGAGATCCATTAGATTTGACCCATGGGCCGTGGCAATGCCGGTACAAGTGGTGATTGCAAACAAAAGCGTTGAGGTGTCTGAATAACCAAGTACCCACTTAGGATTTGCACGAAGCTTACCAAAATCCAATTCAGGCAGGATTCCAATGAGAAGCTCTCCTCCCCAAGGAGGAATAATTGCCTTCACCTTCGGGTTGTTCCAAAGATTCATAAAATCGGCCGCCCGTTCCTTTGGAGTACCGCTGACGTGTTTGTGATCTTGTCTCAAGCAGCGACCTTCGATGACTTCAAATCCTTCATCGCGTAACTGCAATTCAATAAGCTCCAAGCGCTGAATATGAGATGGCGCTGAGACACCACTCGAAGAAGCCGTTACTCCGATAGCGTCCCCTTTTCTAAGAGGCCCTGGATACAAGATACTTTGCGGAGCCATCAATCACTTCCTTTTTTTAACGCTTGTTTGAAGTCCTGAAATGCTTCGCCCGCTCCCTCCGATAAACACCACTGCTCAACTTTCTTCATATTAAAGGGCTGCTTCAATGCAACGAGCACGGCCTGATCGAGACCTTCTCGTGCACGAAAATGGATATACGAAGCAAGTCGGTCCCGAATACAGTCCGTGGGACTGAATATTTTGATGCTCACACCATCGACCGTCACCCTGTCAGCTTTGATATCTGTATCGTCACCGATGCCAACGGGCGGGTTCTGAAACTCAATGAACAAGTGTTTGCACTGGGGATGCTTAAAGTGTCTGCTGTCTTTCTTCTCAAAACCAATTTCCTTAAGAACATTTGGCAGCTCTTTATTGAAGATGCTTTCCAGAACAAAATCTAAGTCGCCTGATCTGTAAGCCCCGTCGGAATAAATGGAAACGACAGCGCCACCCACCAAAACGGTATTGATTCCTTTCCTAGCCAAATGACTTGCAACAAATTCCCAAAGCTCTTTTTCCGAGCACGACTGCCAGTCAGGTTGCTTCATAATACAGGCTTCCCTTTACGTCGGGGGCGTCGTCGCACTTTGAATATCTGCTCCCGTTCCTTCAACGGAATTGCCTTGTAAAGCACTGCGACCAATTCCTTGAGCGGTGTAGTATAGGGATTCTTAGGATTAAATGAGTAAAGTCTCGTGCGACCCGCAAGTTTTGAATGAATCACACCCGTTTGTTCGAGACGGTCAAGCTGAGCTCTTACCGGATTTTCCGCTACGTTAAAATCTTTGGCGATCGCAGCCACATAAGTCTCTCCGTAATGAAAGAGGCTTAAGAGTACTCGTTCCGTTGTTTGATTTCCAAAAATTCCCTCAAGCATACAAGCCATTATCCACCATAATTTGGTCTTTATCAACCATATAATGGTGGATATGTCTCACAAGCTAATAGCACCGTTGGGAGAGTGCGCTTGTACGAGCGTTTCATAGGTAGCCGCATTGCAGAAACTGCTATGGCGCAAAAACTCACGCGGCTGCTATGGCGCCAAGACGGGACCAAGACCAACCAAGAAAAACCACGTGAATTGTTGTGAAGTTCTGTGAACTTCGGGCAGCAGCCCCGAGCTAGGTGCCTGAATCTTAGGTTGATCCCGATTGAGAGTGGGTAAAGCTAAAACAGACAAGTAGGCACTTAGAGTTTTCTCTGTAATTATTGATTTGTTCAAAGAATCAGTAACTTACGAAAGGAAAACAAGAAGTGC
>Ga0210043_1002120_pt1 | contig 13865 bp, 22 predicted proteins | sample CryGeymet201501t_FD_183990 | JGI IMG/M metagenome (GOLD analysis project Ga0210043, IMG submission 183990) | Groundwater microbial communities from Crystal Geyser aquifers in Utah, USA - Crystal Geyser metaG 2015-01t (SPAdes) (version 2) | ecosystem: Environmental > Aquatic > Deep subsurface >... | reverse complement strand
GCACCTTATTTGTCTTGTACGCCTACGGCGGTGGATTAACTTCATTTCGCACTTCCCAGTACAATTCATTGTACGTTTTTTAATTTGGCAAGGCCGGAGAGACTCGAACTCTCGTCCTAGGTTTTGGAGACCTATTCACCACCTCGGGCGGCCCTATAATTTGGTACGCCTGAGAGGAATTGAACCTCCATTTATCGGTTAAAGGCCGACTACTCTAACCATTGAGTTACAGGCGTGTACTATTTCTGTGTTTTGGCTTTCGCCAGTACTGTTTCATACTATTCCTCTAAATTGGGGTGACCAACGGAATTTGAATCCGTCCTTCAAGAGCCACAATCTTGTGTGCTACCGCTAACACTATGGTCACAGGTAAAGCATCTTTTAATACCTTACCTCTAACCATAATGGTGCCGAGCCTCAGAATCGAACTGAGTTGTCCTGTGCTTCAAACAGGTGCATTGACCACAATTGCTTACTCGGCGTATATTTGGTCAGGTTCGTGGAATTGCACCACATCTCCCGGGATCTTCCAGGCGTAATAACTGTTATACTATCCCCTGATACTTTTTAATGGTCTAGGTGGCAGGTACCGATCCTGCGTTCTCTTGAGTCCAAGTCAAGTGACTTACCATTAGCCTACACCTAGATATATTGTAATTTGGCACTCCTAGGGGATTGACTCCCCTCCTTTTGACCAAGCCATGTACAGGTTTTGTTCCTTCCCACCGTAGCCTACACAAGGGGTTTTCGGCGCCTCCTCTGGTTACCCTTGGCATTGGCCTCCCTGCCGTCAAACAGACCAGGCAGTAAGATTGTTCAAAAATATGGAGGAAGGTGGAGGAATCGAACCTCCAGGTTTCACCCCGCCACGGTTTTCAAGACCGCTTGCCAGCCATTTAGCGGCACCTTCCTTTGGTACAGGTAGCTAGATTCGAACTTGCACTTAACAGATTTTAAGCCTGTTGCCTCTGCCGTTGGGCTATACCTGTAAAAATGGTGCTCCTAGAGGGAATTGAACCCAGGCCATTAAACAATTATAAGTTGCTCGTTTTACCCTTAAACTATAGGAGCGTATTGTATACCTGATATGTCGTCTGAGTTGTTCATCTGTTTCCCTACTAATATTTTGGTGGACACGTGGAGACTCGAACTCCATCTTTCACTTTGCAAGAGTGACGCATTCCCATTATGCTAACGGCCCATAAATTTTGACATTAAAAAAAGCCCCTAAGATTTCTCCTAGGGGCTTTTAAATAACAATTATTTAAAGTATTCCCTAGGAGTTTGCGCCTTCCCATTTAGGCATATTAATACCATGACCTGCGGCAAATATACTTGTAGCATATGGGCGTTGGGATAATGGTGATGTATGTCTGAGCTGGTTAAGTGAAAACATTGTAGTTCCTAAAATTAAATTAACACATTTCAAAGTGAATTGTTAAAAACACACTAACACATGGATGTTGAGTATGTCAAGCACTTTTTAAAACTATTTAGTACTCAAAGAACTACATGAGTACACCTGTGCAGGTGTATCTGTGGTTGATATACCACACACTACACTATCGAGGCTAGTACTGAATGGATTGAAACCCTCCCAAAATGTGGGTGTTGGCCCATGAGGGCTTTTAGAATCCGTAGCTCTCATAGAGCCTTTGGCACCTTGGGAGGCCACTAGAAAGGGCGCACTACCACATCAATACGGTCAACATCCAAACCAGCGGCACCCCAATTAGCGCCCTCTGTTATGAGGATCTGCTGTGCCGCTTTTTGTCCATCACGAGCTACAATTGTCCTAGGCTCCATGATAATTGTACCTACCTTGCCATCCTCAATTTCTTTTGGGGTTGGATCAAGCACGGCTACTACAGTAAACACACTTCCAGTCATTGTTGTTACTCCTAAGTTAAAGGTTAAAATGAGAGGGCAGTATTAGTAGGGTTAGTAGGATTAACTACCAATGAAATTCCAACAAAGAATCCTGCTCCGCCTACAGGGTATTGCCCTCAAGGTTTTAGATACAAGCGTTCGCCCGCACTTCAGCGAAGGACATATCTCGGACTAGTTCCCCATTTTCAAACACGGTTTCAAGTAAGTCCTCGCAACCAGGGAACTTGTGCTTTTCATCAACACGGATAGTTTCAATACCATGTACTGTGTCAATAAGCATAAGCCTACCAGCCTTTGATTTCTTAGTACCGTCTAGGGGGTCTTTGAATATATCGTACCCCTTACCATTACGTTCCTGATAAGAAGATTTAAAGGCGAAACGTTGCGTATCCCGGTTCACTTTTTGTAACAAACCACCACCCATACCAAACACAATGTTTTGCGCATCCCAGCCATGCCTAAACATGGCTCCTAAGATGCCATCAATACCAGTAGGCCCCACACCGTCACCCCATAATACACCGACCTTAGGGTTCAACGTTTTGAAGCCTTTAGAGTTAAGGCTGTACCCAAACTCAGTACCAACCCTAACCATAACGTCCATTGCAGTTTCAGTAGGAGGCCCACTATCCGGACGGAAAACAACTTTACCATCTCGAGCTTTAATTTGATCGCCAAACAGTGCCCCCACTTTAGAAATAAACTCTTTGTAATTGTAAGAATCTATTACCATTGCAAGAATACCTGTAGGGTAAGCATCCAGAAGGCGTTTGACAACATTCATCTCACCTTCTGGGCCTTCAGCAGTCATGATACTGTGTTCCGTAGCGTTCACTGAGTACCCAGGCATAGGCCCACCGTAGTACTCCATAATGTATTCTAATGCCCTGAAGGTGTCAGTACCAAGGAAATTAACTAAGTGCCCCATCCCAGCACTACCAGCACTTTCTACTGAACTCACACCACGGAAACCAAAATCATGGAGCATGAAGTTAATAGCATCTGGGTTATCTGAGGTATAGTCAAGGTACCGTTTAAAGGTCTTTTTGACTTCCCTAGAAAGTGTTGCTACCGTACTAGGCGACCACACCTGTGTAAGTATGGTCTCCACTACGTTTGTAAGTGGCGCACACAAAGGGTCTGTACTATCCACAGTCATAAGCACATTGCCATCCCCAACAGGAACCACCATACCCTCAGGTACAGCCTTGATCCTAAGGGGTAAACGGCCACCGTGAGCTTTAACAATGTGTTGGTACATGGTAGTATTAAATAATTTCATACCAAAGTGCGCGTCTGACTTCAGCACTGCGTCAGCTATCTTGCTGGTAGTAACCACCTCACCAACCATATATTCCTTCAGTAGTGGTTGTAGGCCCACAAACACAGTTTCGGGGTACTTTGCCCCAGCACGAGCCGCAAAGTAAGCATGGTTACGGGTTGTCCCTGGAGGGTACATAGGCCAGTGTGTTAGTTTGTAGGAATCAGTCAGTGTACAAAAGTTCGTGTCCATAATAATTCTCCTTATCAATAATAGGTTGGACTAGGGTATTTGCTGTGCGGCGATATGCAACACAGCGGCGAGCAGCATCTTGTGACCATCAACAACGTCATCAAGGAGGCTATTACTAATATCGAACCACCTAACCTCGTAAATATCATCACCAGGAGTAGGTTTTCCGAAAGTGTACAAGGCAGTAAACAAGGAAGTAGTAATGTTATCCACTTCACCCCTGTACCGCCAATCATCAATAACAAAAGAACTAACATACTGTATACCATTGACTTCGATACCAGCTTCTTCCATCACTTCTTTGCGGACAGTTTGTTCCAGTGTATGTCCAGGTTCCACAAACCCACCAATGAGCCTGTACTTCTTTTCATCTTTTTTACGGCCTAATAAAATGCGTGACCTTTGCTCATCCAAAACAGCGACATCAACCGTAGGGTAGCATACTGGATAACGGTTTTGTGTAGCCCATATCACACCGTGACGGAACGCCGGATTAGCCTTAACACTAACAGAGAGCTCTTTCCTACGTGCAGAACCTGAAGTAAACACTTCTTGCAGTAACTCTTGAGTATCGTACTTCCCGCTGTACCTAGAAATAAAACTATCCCTACCTCCGTATAAACACACAGTTTGTGTAGGGCCTACAAGGTGCCTAATCTGTTGGTCAAGGGTGTTGCTCCAAACATCATCGTGCATTTGGTCAGCAATGTACAAGACATTAATGTCAGGAAACGTACATAACAACATCTGTTTCCTAGCTTCAAAGTCCAATGGGTTTTCTTGGGTGCATTTTAGTGGGCTTAGCCCCAAGAATACTATAACCTTTCTGTGTTTTTGTTTTACATGCTGGATTAACTCAACATGCGCCTCGTGCAACTCGTCAACCTGGAAACGTGCTACGATAACACCGATGTTGTACTGCTTACTTACTTCTTGCATAGCTGCTACTCCTTATCATTAAACAGGATACTATGGTGGCGGAATGCCCTTTCAAAATTCAGTTAGTAACATATCTTTCATAACCTGTGGCACCCATTCAATGAACCCTTCCCTAGTAGGTGGTGAATCCATCCAGGATGTATCCGGTTCAGGTAGTAAGTAACACTCATAAGCCAGCAGCATCTCAGGAACTAAGACGCACTGAGGCTTACCAGCTTTAGAAGTCCATACTATTTCCTTGTGCTGTTCAATGTACTGCACGAGGTCAAGTGGTTGGAGTATATCAGATTGTAGGTACCTTAATACAGCATCGTACTCTCCAGCTTTCCACAAAGCTGGGGCCTGACTGCCTTCCATACCTTTTAGGACGTCACCGGACTTTAATATAACTTCTTTTAGTTTACCTTTACAACCAGCCCCTTCTAAGGCACTTTGTAGGCTTAGGTACCACCCTTTAACAAAGGTAACGTACAGCATCATATCTACATGGTGTTCAAGGGCTAACTTAGCACACTTGTACCGCATACCTGATTCCTCGGCTAAAACTCGAAAATCAAAGCCTAAGCCGTTCCATGTTAAAAAGGTGTACCCTTGCTCGGCAAGGTCCCAAAACTCACGTACGACTTCTTTACACTCCTCCTTGGATAACTGTCCTGGCTCATGCCAGTATATCTCTTTTTTAGTATCACTAAGTGCAACACCGATACATGTAATACCAAGTGGGCCAGCTTTCTTTAAATCAAAGTCACCCTGCGGTATCTCTAGTGCTATTTCTAAATCAAATGATGCATACTTCATAATTCTGGTACCTTTACACCTAAATTATCCGAGAGCCACTTAGCAACTATTCTCCTATGGCAGAAACTACCTGACTTCTCCCAGCATAGAATAGTACTGCCTTTTAAATCATTGTAAACTTTTTGGGGGTCTAAACGATTAAGTACTTCGGAGTAGTACGCCTCTGTATAAGCCACTTCATCTCCATCTTCTTTGTACCTTTTAAAGAACCAGTACTTAGGGAATAATGCGGGATACGAAGTACCAGGGAATCCTGGAGGATGTTTTATTGCAATGTTAACGCCATTGCTACCACGGTATTTTGCAAAATATGAGGTATTCATGCGCCGCCACCCAAACGCCGATCAATGTACCTGCCAAGGTCAATCAGGGATACGGCGACCACCCATCCCAAGGTAAAACGTAATGGCCCAATAGTTGATGGAGGCATACCCCATATATTACAAGCGGCAACCGTCCCGGTAGCGCACATCAATATGTTGATTATAGTGCCCATCTGCACCTCCTTAAAAAGGGCGTTATCAAAATACTACCCTCCCTTCTGTGACCGCGTTACTTAGATAGCAAATCAAATCCCTTTGATCTTTGCTAATGGAATTCATGCGGTGGAGGCCTGTGTAATCAATCAAATCAAAGAACGCCTTAGCTGCCCTTACGGTCTTAAGTTCAATTATAATGGGTTTAAATTCAGTTTCACCTTGCTTTACATGTACTCCATTATGCATTTGTGGGACTCCATTCATGTTCTGTTCCAGTTAAAGGCACGCTAGAACTTTGAACTACTTGGGGTGGTAGGACACGTATCAGATCAACAGCATCTTTTTTACGGGCGAAGCGTATAGCTGCATAACTATCCACTGTCCATTCAAGTTGACCAAACATCTGCCCTAGCCACACTGGTTTGTATTCCTGCTCTCCCTCAATAAGCCACCCTGCTTCATTCACTAGCATCTATATTATCCCCGCTTTTGTTTGTGCTCCAGTCGCGTGCAAGAACTTTATCAATGACCTTCGCTATTTCTGTTTCCGCATCAAGTCCTACAGCACTGATAGCTTGAATACCATAAATAAGGGTATCTGCTACGGCATCAGCGACAGCTAAAGGATCAACACCGTTAACACCATCACGGATCTTTTGGGTACCTTTTAGCACTGCATGGCAAAGCTCGCCTGATTCTTCAGCACACCCTAAAGCTGTCCTTAGTAGGTCAGTATCGTGTACACCAAAATTCTTTGCTTGCCACTGTGCTAATTCCTTCTGCTTTAAATCAATCATCTTATATTCCTTTGAATTGTTAGTATTATATATAACATACCCAGCGCATAATTGCAAGGTAAAATGAAAAAGGGCACTGAACTTAATCAGTGCCCTCTGTACTACAATATAGGGTGGTACTTACCCAGCTAGGTTAGCACACTTGTCATATTTAGGGCAGTCATCGCAAGCATCGAATTCGTCAATGTCTGCACCCATTGTACCACCAGCAGGGCACGCATTCTTATTGCCATTGCTTTCTTTAGCTTTTTTGGCTTCAGCTTTGTCCTTTGCACTCCTACGTGGGGCGGGGGTTTTAACTTCTTCCTTAATTTCAGGATCTACCTCACATACACAAGGATCTTCCTCGCAGTCAGGGCAAATAGAGTCGCCTTCATCTTCACCTTCATCTTCATCTTCATCTTCACCGTTACTTACATCAACAGTACTTTTAGAATCCTTAGATGATGGGGCTCCTACACCGTAGTACATTTTGTAAATTTCATCGTACGTATGAATTTTAATGAGATCATCAAGGCAGACTGCGGCCTCTAACTCAGCATCCGTAATTGGTTCAGGACGGTCTTCAAATTTGTGACCGCTGTATCCAGTGTTATCAGAACCAGTACCAGTACGCTCGAACGCAATACTGCGACCATCTTCTAGGTCACTAAAAACAATGTACCCACCAGTCCGGGCGCTTTTACTGATTTTAGTAAGGTGTTTTTCCATGAAGAAATGAGAAATCTCAAATACCTGATTACCCTTTGCTTCCATGGCACCACCATCGCGTACAATAACATTGTATACTGTCCTACGTTTTGGTTGGAGTGGTTTAAGCACTGTTTTGAAGTCTGCACCCTCATTACGCTTTCTACGCATATCTTCGCAGATAGGGCAAGGCTGCTGGTAGTTTTCCGCAGGGCATACCACTTGTTCTTCACCAGCACCAACTTTTTGATGTACTAGAATGTCTAGTACATAAGCAGGCTCACCTTCCTTATTGAAAGGATCATTTTTACCAGCGAGGTACGGGATAATGTCAATAATGTGCTCACCTTTACCAGCCCACCATTTAATAATACCATCCATTTTTGAGGAGTCAAAAAAATCCTTGAAGTTACTGCCACCACCACCACGTCCATGAGATTCTTCTGTACGTTTTTTGAGTTTGTCACGCATTTTATCACGCATTGATAACTTAGCCATAATCTTAATTTCCTTCGGCACCTAGGCCTTAATTTTAAATGTAATTCGCTTTTAGTCTTCTACCATTTCACGTTTTAATGCATGCTTACGTTTCCTAAGCGTATCTCTTAGCTTATTAGCACTTGCGGTCTTTTGATCGTTGTCGTGCTGGTTTTGTACTTCAGTACACACGCTAGGCCGTGAAAAATACCCACATGTCCAAAGGTTAGCTTCAATTTGAATCATAGCCTTCTTGTGCTCAAGTACAGTTTTTGCGTTCTGCAAGTAAGTAACATCACTTTCAGCTTTATTCTTATCCTGCACCGCTTTTTTATAACTAGGTTGGATGGTAACCCAAGACTTAATAACGCTTTCAGTGAGCTTGCCATATTCCTCACAAGCACCAGTCCTAGCCCTTAACTGTAGCTCCGCTTCTTTATCAGCCAAACGAGTCTTTGCTTCATTAAGGTCATCCTGAGCTTGTGCTAATAAATCAAGCCACTTAACCATGAGGGAAGATTGGATCCTTGCCGCTTCATCAAGGCCATATTTATCTAGTTCCGCGTCATCACCTAGATTATATTCATCCCATGTTCTTTTTATTATGTTTTGCATACAGTATATATAACAAAGGCTATGAGGGAAGTCAAGCTTCCTTCAAGGTTCAAAAAAAAATAAAAAAGTACTGCACCACCAGATAGTTTGTTAGCATACAACATATCCTGTATCACTCCAAAGGTAACTCCCATGACCCCTAGATTGAAAACTGTAAACGCCTTAAAAAGGTTTGTTATAGTGGTGCAGTACAATCTCAGATAGCTTTTACATGTTACGCATTAAATTTTCTAACTTCTGTATGGCCCGTAGTACATCATCTATCTCCTCACGTACCTTACACATGTTTGATTTACTAGTAAAAGGATGGTAGCTATCCCATCCAAAACGCTGTACCTTGCAGAGTGCTTTAATTAATTCAGAACACTCTTCAATTAGGAGTGTTTCTGGGGTACCTATATGCTCATATTCTGGGTGGGCCATGTTGTTAGTGCTCTCTTTACTTGGATTGCGGCTACTGACCTGCCAATCTGCTTTGATAAGGACACATCACCATAGGGGAATGTGAATAATAACGAAATTTCATCCTCTTCCCAACGTTTATTCTTATTAAAAGCATGCTTCCGGTGCTTTGTGTAGTACCGTTTCCGTTGGATGTTACGTTCTTCAGTATTTTTAACCTTTGGCATTAGAATGTCTTCCCTTTTGCGTACTTAATATCTTCATACCTTTCAAGGCCTTTGATGCATTTTTTATCTACCTCAAGCATACGTGCAAAAGTGCCTCCATTTTCATATAAATCAGATAACTCTGAGTCACATTCCATAGGGGTAACAAGCCAAGAAAATTCAGTGTTCAACCCTGCAATAATATCACTAACTAAGTTCAGGTATAAAGGAACTTCATCCTTAGGGATATCAGCTATAATACTATCGTGGATTTGGCCTATGAGTTTTGTTTCCATACCCCTGCGGTCAATCTCATTTTGAAGCTTGTACAATGTGTATAGCATTAAGTGGAAACTAGTACCCTGAATAGGGTAATTGCAAGCCTCCCTGTCGTTCATGTACCCTTTGAACCTAAACCCTAGATAAGTTTCAACGTACCCTTTCTTGATGTACTGTTGAACCATTTCTATTTTCCATTTAGCGTACTCAGGAAACATAACAGTCCAGAACTTCTTCTCAAACTTTTGAATATGCTCCATGAAACTTTTTGGAGTAGCAACACCCTTTGAAACTGTACCAAGGCGCGTAATGCCCTTAGATTTAAGGTGATCTTCTAGGGTAGTACCTTCAAATATGAATGTTTTACGGGATTCCCATAGTAATTGAGCACAAGCTCCATAATAACTACCATAGAACTGAGCAAATGTCCACCCTCCTTTAATATCTTGCCTAATGTTCTTTGCTATAGTAGGCTCTATTTTATCCCATATTTCTTTAAGGAACCAAATATCCTTAGCACAGTCACGGTGCATGTCTGTACTTGGATTTAACTGATAGTTAATGAAGTTTTTATCCCTATGATATGCACAACTTGTATTTACTTCTGCGCCTGAGAAATCCGTTTCAGATATAACGCACCCCTTAGATGGGATAAGGCCCTCGCGTGTGATTTTCTTAGCTTCTTCATCACGCTTAGGAATATTCTGAAAGTTAGGCCCTGCTGAACTACTCCTAAAGGACACAACCCTATTTAGGTTAAAGAATGGGTGTATTTTACCATTAGTTTCTTCCCTAAGGAAACCATCAAGGTACGTGCCAGCTATTTTCTCGAGCTTACGCATCTTTAATATTTGATCAGCGAATGGAGAATTTAGCCCCTTCATTGCTTCAACATCAACTGAGGCCCCAGTTTTTGTTTTCTTTTTGATTGGATACCCTAGGATTTCATAGAAAAGTACTTGCAAATCCTTAGGAGAAGCGAGGTTCAGTTCATGTCCCGTTCTTTTCTGAAAATTTTTGGCGTCGTCAGAGCGTAGTAATTTACGTTCAATACGCTTAATCCTATTGCGTATTTGTACTTGTTGTTTCTTGTAGTACTCAACATTTAACCCCATACCATTGATATGCAAACGAGTTAATGTTATGTTACCATTATGAAAAAACTTGTAAGCGTCTGTTTCACGCCCTACTAACTCATCTTTTTGTGCTTTGTATAGCCAATACGTGTACAGTGCATCATATCCATTGTACCTTAACAATAAGTCAAGTGGAGCCTTGAGTACATTATTAGGTACTAAAGGTGAATCACTCTTTAGGAATTTCCCGATTTGTTTGCTGTATTCATTTTCAGTAATACCCCAACGTCTCCAAGCCTGAAACTTCAAGCCGTATATGTCAGGCCTATTGTCAAGTACGTGTGCGCAAAGCTGGGTATCCCACACCATATTAACAGGGATACAGCCGAAGCGTACATAACTCCAGGCCATTTCAAAGTTCAGGTTATGCGCTATTTTCTTTATTTTAGGGCTACGTAGCACCAGTACCCAGTATTTAAGTACTTCTACTCTTTCCTCAGCAGTCCAGTGAGGGTGCTCAAGGGGCATTGCTACACAAGAACTCTCTGTAGCTATACCAACTGACACAGCCCTAGCAAAGGAGCGTTGTGGTTTAATACAGGTACCCTCATAATCAAAAGCAAAGGTAGGTTTCGTTTTAAGCATCCATTTAAGGTAATTAATAGCATCCTGCGCTACTATAAGCCTTTGTGGTGTTAATGTAGGAATAGCAGGGGTATCTTCAGTGTGTTTGATAGCATGCACTAGATCCCTTCTGAATAATGCAGGCATAGCTTCGTCGCGACACTTTTCACTTGCACGCACCATGCTATGTGGGAGTAAAGGAAACGACCAAGTTTGGTACTTTGAGTCCCAGAACGCGCTGCCCCTATGTTTCCATACGGCATCAATCATTTCTGGCCTATCACTATAAAAGGAAGCTTGTGAGTACAACCCAGTAAGTATAACCTTCTTGGGTTTTAATTCCCTAAGTGCCTTATCAAGTACCGGAGTACAGTTACAGGCTATTTTTTTGTTGAATTTATGTGCATGCTCGTGTGACTTACAACGCATGGCATTAGTTTCCCATACATCATCGATGCTTATGTGATTTTCCCTAAGGATACGTAATAATTCAGTTTTATCTGTTTCAGGTGTTTCGTTTACGATAAGGATCTTTTTCTTCCCCTTACCTGTATAATCCTCTGTTGGTATTTGCCCTTCATTAAGGACACAATTTAGGCAGGCTGGTTTGTTTACTTTTATTTTTTTAAAGAAGTCTAGGCCCATTATTTAGTAACCTCTTTATAGTAGTTATCAATTGCCGTACGGACGTCGTGTACTCCTTCTTTTATTGACGTTTCATGCAATCTCCACCCCCTACCAGTGACGCTATCCCTTAATACCACCCGCTTTGTGTACTTTGAATCTTGGGTTAGTTTTTGCAAAAAATTAATTCTATCCGTGTCAGTCAATACCAAAATCACTGCCCCCTAAAAGAATACGTTAAATAGGTGTTTGAAAAATGTTACAGCGTACCCTGTAGATTTTTCATTGGCATCTACCTGGATGCACTTTACTAAAACTTTATTGTTAGTGTAAGGATAACAAGGACTCCTCTCTGAACACAGTATGTTTTCATATATGTCCATAAGCACTTCTTCGTGCTCATTTACATGATGACATACGGCGCAGGGAAATCCAGGAAGTATGTAGGCTTGCTCACATTTTACTTTCATTTTGAACTTACTCCACCCAGTATGCCATTTCATCTAGTGCTACAGCACGGCCAACTTCTGCTGGATCCTCCCCTGTACCGCCCTCAGCATCCCACGCATCCTGTGCCATGCCTTTTACCATTGAAGGATCTAGCTTAAATGGGGCTATTGTTTCTGTGTATGCTTCTGTGTATGCTTCTGTGTATGCTTTCACAAAAGTGTCCTGACAAATACATGTCATACGGTCACAATGAGGGCAATACAATCTCTCTAGGTTCCTACGTATTAGGGCACTGTGCCTAGTACTAAAATTACCTTTTGTCCATTCATAATCAGCTTTCATTTTAACTCCTTAACTATACACGATAGTTATATTTAATCTCAATCCCTGCAAGGTGCTTGCATTACTATTCCAGCACTAATTGGTATACAATTGCACTTCTTTTCGGTTTTAATTAGTTTGCAGTACGGACACACCCAACCCTGTGCTACAACCACACAGTTAACCCGTATAACTTCCCATTTCCAGTCCTTTTTGGAGTTTTTAACAGCTTCATTGTCATTTATAAACTCATCTAATTCAGTCATAGAGGCCTCCGCAGATACTTCCAGTACCATGCTTCACAATCTTCAATAACACTAACATTCCAACTTTTCCAGTATCCAAGGTGCCCTTTGTCTAAATGACACCTAGGATTGGAGCACAATGTTATTAAATTACTTGGTTCTAATTCAAGTGTTGGGTCGCAATGAAATGGGACTATATGATGAACTTGCATACCAACAAATTTCTTTTCTCCACAGTTAGCGCAAATTGGGAACTTTTTGAGGTGTTCCCTACGGGTTTTAGCCCAACCAGGACTCCGTGTAAGTGTTTTACCTACTTCTCTCCATATTCCTGCCATATTATTCCCCAAATTACTAACTATACTCACGTGGTGTTTAAATTCACTAGTACTGCCACCCTAAAGTGGAAACCATTGTAATTCTAACTATTCTGGTGTAGTACCGCCTCTAGTAAGTAACTGTTGCTGTATACTCTTAGCAATTGATATAGTCCTTTTGACGGAATCAACCTTGTTATTCAGTATACATAAGTACCTTTCCCTACGCTTAATGTACCCTTCTAAGGCCTCTAACTGGGTGCCGTAGGCGTAACGCTTGTAACCAGTAGTTTTAAGCACAAAACGCTCTTTTGGTGCCTTACTTGAGTCGTTACCGTACCTACGCCAATCACTGTACTCATATACACGCTTAATCCACCACCCTTTAGGTGTACTTCTAAGGACTTCATGCTTTTCAATCGTAGGAACAGGGTCAAATGAATCGGAGAACATATCAGTTCCGTACCTGTACAAGTACTTAGTACTATCATGGGTATCTAGTAATATCTTTTTAGTATAGGGTTCTATGTTAGTATTGAGTACAGTACTTAAAATTATCATGTGGTACCCGAGCGTTGTTCGCTCCTTACTAATTTTCTAATGTCACGCACATTCCTACACCACTTATCATAGTGCATTTGATGTGTAGGTTTAAGAACCTTATCCTTAATGCACTCACCACACTGTTCTGTACTAGCTTTATTACAAACGCAAATTATCATTTCTTCTTACTCAAGAGAGCACTAAGCCCACCAGCCCTACGTTTTGGTTTATACGCCTTCTTCCACCCAACTATAACATCCACCCTAGAGAATGTCCCATCCTTCTCTGATTTGAGGCCCCATGCATTTTTACTGCTTTTTACCTTTACCTTTACCTCAGGATGATTGTTTTCCATCCAATGCGACGTAGTTTTCTGCACCTCATAAGTCCTGTATACACTGCAACCACCATCAGCATTAGAACCTATGTCCTCTTGAGCGAAAGTATGCAAAATTCTGTTATTATGCCCAGCATTCAAGAAGCATAACGTCATATGGAAATCTTCAGCTACAAAATTCGGTATTGGATTGAACTTAGCCCCAACCTCCATGAACACCTCACGGTTCATAGCATAGCAACG
>Ga0210043_1002118_pt1 | contig 13896 bp, 15 predicted proteins | sample CryGeymet201501t_FD_183990 | JGI IMG/M metagenome (GOLD analysis project Ga0210043, IMG submission 183990) | Groundwater microbial communities from Crystal Geyser aquifers in Utah, USA - Crystal Geyser metaG 2015-01t (SPAdes) (version 2) | ecosystem: Environmental > Aquatic > Deep subsurface >... | reverse complement strand
GTTACTTATGCCAGCACCTAAAAATAATGCTACTGAAGATAAGGCACAGATCAGTTTGATTCCGCTTGATCTTATTATTCCAATGCTAGAACCTACTTATCGTGAAGGAATCTTAAAGTACCAGCGTGAATCTTGGAGGCTTGGATTTAATTCAACAGTAATGTATGATGCTCTTATGAGGCATCTTACTGCATGGTTCTTTGATTTGGAAACGTATGATCTTGAATCAATGAAAAAGTTTGGTATCAAAAAACATCATCTTGGAGCGGCAATATTTTGCCTAATTAATCTTTACGCAACAGAGATGAACTTTCCTGAACTTGATGATCGGCCACTTATAGTATTGGAGAAACTTAGAAATGAAACTAAATGATTATCAGCAAAGTGCTTTGAGTACTGCTATTTATTCTGAAGATTATATGATTCTATATCCTGCACTTGGTCTGTGTGGTGAAGCAGGTGAGGTTGCTGATAAAATCAAGAAAGTTCTTCGTGATAATGATGGTTATTTTGATGAAGAAAAAAGCAAAGAAATTATGTTTGAACTTGGAGATGTACTTTGGTATTTAAGTTCCTTGGCTGATGATCTTGGTTTTACTTTAGAAGAAGTAGCCCAAGCCAATATTATAAAACTTGCTGATAGAGCAAAGCGAAATAAACTTCAAGGATCAGGAGATATGAGGTAAAGTTATGCCATTAATGGATAGAATATATGTCAGATCATTTCTTGAGATGTCATATCCTGAGCAGTTAGGATTGGTTGAAAAGATTAGAACGATTCGAAGCTCGGCACTTAATGAAGCTCTTGTTAGTTCTAAAAAGATTTCTCCAGCAGGAATAAAAAAAGCAGCTCAAAAGACTTCTGGTCGAATAAGGAAACCAAAAGACGAGACTAAGAAAGCTACTGATGCTCTTGCTAAACTAACACCAGAACAAATTGAGCTAATCAAAAAACAATTAATGAATAACTAGAAGGATTATCTGATGCAACTATTTCAAATAGAAGAAAAACAAATCTCTGATATCATCATTAAAGAACGAGCAAGAACTGAAGTAGGTGATATTACTTCTCTTGCAAATTCAATTAAGATGGTAGGGCAATTAACACCTATCTTGATTGATGAAGATAATGTCTTGATTGATGGTCTTCACAGGATCGAAGCAATTAAAAGTCTTAATCTGAAAACTATTGAAGCACGAGTGGTCTTTGGAATCACTAAAGATGATCATGTGCTGATTGAAATGCTTTCTAATATGGATCGCAAGGAATTTGTTTGGCATGAAGAAATAGAGCTCAAGTATAAATTACATAACTATTGGAAAGAAGCTGCTGAAAATAATGGTAAGACCTGGGGCTATCGAGAGACTGCAAAAAGACTTCATTGTAGTTTAGGTGGCTTATCAACTGATTTGGCTTTTGCTGAGGCATTAAGAGTCTTTCCTGAACTCAAGCAACAAACTACTAAGGGCCGAGCAAGAGAACTTTATAAAGCTTTTGGTGATCAGGCAATTGCAATTCAGCGGATGGATAGTTTCACTGATGTTGAGAAAGATCGTTTAAAGGAACTACAAACTGGTAATTTTCAAGTACCAAAGCAGCAAAAAGAAATAAAAGCTAAAGAAGTAAGAGCTAAAGTAGTAAAAGTATTGGATAATGAATTAGTAGAAGATTATGATAATGAAGATCAGGAATATGATCAGGAAGATGATCAGGAAGATTTTTCCTTAGCTACTGAAGAAACCAAGGAAACATGTCAAAACATTCAAGTTATTTATGTAGCTGAAAATTATAAAACTTTCTTAGACAAAATTCCTGATAACTCTGTTGGTCTAGTAGAGCTTGATCCACCTTATGCCATTGGTTTTAATGAGAATTATGGCAAGACTAATGGTATCTCAAGCAAAGCAACTGATTGGACTGAGAAAGAACTTTATGAGTTTTACTTTAATTACTTGCCTTTAATCTATAATAAGATGCTTGAATCTAGTTGGGTACTTTGTTGGACTGGTAAAGAACATTTCGTAGAAATTAATAAAATTGCAGAAAATATAGGATTTAATGTTCAGCAGCCAGGAGCTTGGAATAAAGTTGGCGGAAGTACTAATCAGCCAAAGAGAAGCCTGGTAAGTAACTGGGAAATGTACTTGTTGTTCAGAAAAGGCAATGCTCAGTTTAATACACCGAGTCTTTCAAGCTCTATTAATATTAACTCGTCAAATGGTTCTCAAAGAATTCATCAGTGGGAAAAGCCGATTGAACTTTATGATCATTTTCTTAATGCACTAGGACGACCAGGAACTATCTTTTTGAGTCCTTTTGCAGGTTCAGGAAACTGTCTTATCAGTGCTGCAAAGTCACGAATGTTTCCAATTGGTTGTGATAAAAGCCAGAAGTACATTCCACAATTTTATCAGAGACTTGAACAGTTTACAGGAATATCAGCAGACATCAGCGGGCTTTAAATTAAAGAGGTACTTAATATGCCAAAATATGAATCAGGAAGAATAATGAATGAGGAGGAACAAGATAATAGAAAACAACATGATAGAAGACATTTTTGTTGTTTGCATAAAAACATTACTCCTCTTGAGATAGGCTTTGCAACTAAAACATGGCCGAATGGTTATAAGGAAGAACCTAATTATAACTTTGCAGTGGGTATTTTAAGTGCAAATGTTGTGCGAATAAGAAGTTATCTTTGCTTGGATTGTAAGCAGGAGATTAAGGCTCCTAATCCAGGTCAACTTAAAAAAGATAGGTTATGATATGAAAATTCCAAAAGATCCTACAAGCGAATCAGATCAGAAGAAGAGTTCTTTTGATATCCTTGCTGTAGAATGTCCACCATCAGATAACATTAAGACTGCAATTATTGCTATGGTAGGTGATGCTCCTAATGATATTGATGTTCTTAAACTTGAGCCATTTTCTGGCCCAATTGGAGCACAATTCAATCGTATTTGTGCAGCAGTCAGATTAGCTCGATATCAAATCTACTTGACTAATGCCTGTAAAGCAAAGTTGCCAAAGAATAATGTTAGCAAATTGTGGACTGAAAAAGGTTGGCGACATCCTAAATGGGGTGAACTCCAAAATAATCTTATCAATGAGCTTGCAGAATTTCCTGGCAAAATAATCATGCTGCTCGGAGATACGGCTATGCGGTTACTAATTGATGAGCCTCGATTTGATTCCATTCAAAAATTCAGGGGATCATTTTATGCTGCTGAAAGTTTTCCTCATTTAAAGGATAAACTTGCTGGCAAAATCATAGGTTTTTCATTTCATCCATCTTTTACTACATTCCTTGGTAAGCCTACGCACTTCTATACGATGATTGCAGACTTTACTAAAGCCCTGAGACTTCTTGAAGAACCAGAGTTATTAACTGATAATACAGAAATAGTTATTCAGCCTGGTTTTGAGAAAGTTATGCAATTCTATGCTCTTATTGAAAGCAAGGAATTTGTTGCCTTTGATATTGAAGCAACTCCAAAATTTATCACTTGCTTTTCCTTTGCTGTTTATGATGAAGGTAAAATCAAAAGTATGTGTATTCCTCTGATGAATAATCAAGGAAGTTACTGGTCCCCTGAAGAAGAAGTAAAGATATGGATTGGAGCTGCAAAGATATTAGCTTCTAATAGCATTAAGAAGATTCTTCAAAATGGTATGTTTGATATAATGTTCATTCTGCGAACAATGAATATCAAGACTGAGAACTTTTATTTTGACACAATGCTTGCACAGCATATATGCTATACTGAGCTTCCAAAAGGACTAGATTATTTAACTTCCTGCTACACTTACTATCCTTACTATAAGGATGATGGTAAGCAATCACACTTAAAAGTCATCAAGGACTGGCCACAATATTGGAATTATAATGCTAAAGATTCAGCTTATTTGTTACCTATTTCAGAAGCCCTAATCAAGGAGCTTGAAGAATTCGAGGCATCAAATGATATGGAATATACTATGGACCTTCATAAACCCCTGATGGAAATGGAGTTCAATGGCATATTAACTGATACTGAAGGCATCAAGAAGACTAAAGCAGAGTATGAAGAAAAGATCATTGAGTTACAAAAGCAACTTAATGAAATTGCTGGTCAAGAACTTAATCCAGGATCAGCAAAACAAATGGTTGCATATTTTTATGGCATCTGCATGATTAAGCCATACGTTAATCGCAAGACTGGTAGTGCTACTTGTGATACTGTTGCTTTACATAGAATTGCAAAGAATGGTGGTAAGGGTTCTACTGAAGCAAAAGTTATAATTAAGATCAGAAAATATAGTAAACTTGTTTCTACTTATTTTAATGTATCAGTAGATGAAGACAAGCGACTTCGATGTAATCATAAAATTTCAGGGACAAGTTCAGGTAGAATTGCTACTGAAGGAACTTACTTTGGAACTGGAACAAATCTTCAGAACATTCCGTATGTGTTTAAATACTTTATGTTGTCTGATTCTGATTGGATTTTATGTGAATGTGACTTAGCAAAAGCAGAGGCTCATGTAGTTGCATATCTAAGTCAAGATACTAATATGATAGAATCTTTTACTAGTGGAATTGATGTTCATAGTTTTAATGCAAGTAAGATTTTTCATGTTCCAATCGATCAAGTAATTGAAGAAGCTAAAACAAAAAAGGTTGATCAAAAATCAACAATGCGATATATGGGCAAAAAGGTAGTACATGCCAGTAACTATGCGATGGGTCCACAGACATTCTCAGATCAGTTAGCAACTGAAGAAATCTTCATGAGCCAATCAGAATGTAAGAAACTTTTGCAGAATTATCAAGATCGTTTCCCTGGACTTAAGCGGTGGCATAGATCTATTGAAGAAGAAGTGCAGGCAACAAGAACTTTGTTTAACTTGTTTGGCAGACCAAAAAGATTTCTTGGTGAAATGAATACTGCATTATTTAGAAATGCTTATAGCTACAAGCCACAATCAACAGTTGCAGAACTTCTAAATCGAGGAATAATTAAAGCTGTAAATGATCCTCGGCTTGGCAAAGATGGTTTTGATCTTCGGATGTTAACTACTGTTCATGACTCAGTTGTTTTTCAATTTCATAAGAATCAAATACCAAATTTGCTAAACATCTTGCTGATTATTAAAGATCATATGACACATACTTTTACTTACAAGGGCAAAAGTTTTACCATAGGATTAGATGCTAAGATAGGAACCCAATGGGCGGGCAACACAGCAGGAATAGATCGTTTTACTCAAGAAGAAATCAATGAAGCAATTAAAAAAATAGGATACTAATGAATGTCTCGGCAATTATCAGACTGGTTAGAATATTATATGAAGTATACACAACGAACAGAGCCTCCAGAACTTTACCATTTGTGGTCAGGACTAACTGCTATTAGTTCAGCCTTGCGAAGGAAATGCTATTGCAACTGGGGAGCACTTAGAGGCTATGTTTATCCAAACTTATTTGTTTCATTAGTTGGTCCGCCTGGAGGTCGGAAAGGAACGGCTATGAAAATTGCCAAATCAATAGTTCAAACTTTAAATGTCCCTATGGGTGCAGATTCGTTAGGTTCAACACAAGCACTTTATAAAGAAATCATGGACAGCGAGGACAGCTATGTTGATCCTCAAGGCCTAACTAAAAAGCATAAAAGTGTCTCGATCTGGTCAGAAGAATTTCAAGTATTTCTCACTGATAGAGATCAAATGCTTATACCTGCATTAACTGATCTTTTTGATTGTGCAGATAATTGGAAGTATAAAACTTTATCCAGAAAGAATGAAGACTTATCTAACTGTTGGCTTACAATCATTGGAGCAATTACTCCTAGTTTACTTCAAACAAGATTAAGTCAGGATGCTGTTGGTGGAGGTTTGATCTCTCGAATTATTTTCGTAGTAGGTCATGGACCAAAGCAACGAAAAGCTTTACAGTTTCTTACTGAAGAAGAAGAAGAAATAAGCAAGAATCTTGAGAATGATATTCAGGAAATAGCAAACTTATCAGGTCCGTTTATTTTAAGTCAGGAATTTTTAAAAGCATATGTTAGATGGTATGAACAAGATTATGACGAGTCAGGCGTACCATCTGACAAATTCTTAGGTTATAATCACAGGCGACCATTGCATCTTAACAAGATCTGTATGATTGTTTCTGCATCTGAATCAAATGAAATGATTCTTACTGAAAAACATTTTGAAAAGGCTCTAGCTATTTTGCAGATAACTGAACAAGAAATGCAAAATGCTTTTTATGGCCTGGGCTTGTCTAGCCAATCAGATGTCTATGCAAAGTTTCTTACTTTTATTGATTCACATGAATACTTTGATTGGTCTGAACTTGTGAGAAATTTTCATCTAGATGTTGATAGTATTCCACAGCTTCGTGGATATGTTGAAATGGCCGAACAGTCAGGAATGATTGCAGCTGAAAATTCTGCAACAGCATCAAGATATACTACTATCAAGACTAAACAGGAAGTTGATCGTTCAGGTTACTTAGATGATACAGTTTTCAGGCTAATGGATCGAAACTTAATTAAAAAGAATTAACAAAAGGAAATTTAACATGGCAGGTAAGACTATTGAATTAACTGATGATACGAAAATCCTTTTCTTTGATACTGAAACTTCAGGTTTCATCAAGAAGGATTTAACTTTCGATCATCCTGAACAAGCATGGACTGTACAAATCGGAGCAATTTTAGCTAATCAAAATGATGACTTAGCTAAGATAAATACAATCATTAAAGCGAATGGCAGATCAATGAATCCATTTGCACAAGAAATTCATGGAATTTCGATAGAAAGGGCTGATGCAGAAGGAGTTCACGAACTTCAGGCTGCTGAAGAATTTGGCTTGATGCTTCGTCAGGCTGACTTAATGGTTTGTCATAACTTTGATTTTGATTGGAAGTATGTTTATCAGTTGATGGAAAGAAACATTGACAAGATGTCAGATGAAGCAAGATCAGCATTTTATCTTGATTTACCTGGTTACTGTACTATGAAAGATAAAGCAGTAGTTAAATTTTGTGGCTTGAAAAATAAAGCAAATAAACCTAAATGGCCAAAGCTCATTGAGCTACATGAAATTTTGTTTAAAGAAACTTTTGATGGAGCACACGATGCATATGCAGATATCACAGCAACCAAACGATGTTTCTTTGCATTGCTAGACCTTGGAATTATTACACTAGATTGATCTGAGAATCACCTGTATGAAGCGTTTTCAGTGTGGTCCTTTATATACTAGGTATGTCTGTATTAGGGCCACCTAAAACGCTAAAGATATAACAATTTCAACCACATAGGACATTTTAGTGGGTAGAATAAATCGTACCTAAACCATATTTTTAGGTTGACAAAATCATACCCGTAAAGTACAATAAGGATTATTAAATCTATTCTTTAAGGAATCCTTATGCAAAATGTTTATGTTGAAAAAGCAGATACTTTATACTTCAATAGCAATAAAGATCAGAGTTTTAAAATAACTACTGAAGAAAAATTTAGGAATAATTTTGGTGCCTTTACTGCAGTGCTTACTCTTAAATCACTGACAACGAGGATTCATTATATGGACGCATATGATATTGTAATTTCATTATCAAAGAAAGAACAGGAAATTTTTCAGGAGATTAAAAATTTTTCTGATAGAGATTTACGCATTGCTGCAATGGATCATTGGGAAGATCTTGATAAATCTATTCAGGGAGCACTCTATCAAAGATTAGCTCATATTAAAGAAGTCGGTTTAATTCGCAAAATTCATAAGATGCCTATACCAAAAGGTATGCAAGATAAAGCTCTTACTGCAAGGGTTGTTAATCTTCTGACAAATCCTGGGAAATTTACATTCATAATTAATCCTGCAATTATTATGGGATTTGAAGTAAATTCAGCTAGAGCTATTTGGAATCAATTAGAAGAAAAACAAAACAAGGAAATCTAATGGATAAAAATATAATGTTACATTATTTACGTAATCCATTTAATCATGATGAACACTCATTGCGTGAAGCAAGATTGCAAGCAGCAGATGAACTTGAAAGACTTTATCATATGGAAAAACAATTCAAAGATTTTGTATCAACAATGTGTGATCTTAAAAAAGTCTTGGAGGCAAATAAATGATTAGAAATCATGGTATAGTCCCAAAAGAACCCAAAAGTGCAAAGCATTATTATGCTACTCATCGTCAGCCTAGTAATAAAAATTATTACTTATATGCAGCGATTTATTGTTTTTGTATAGTATTTGTCATTGTAAGTTATTATTATTTTAATTAGTAACTTTTCGTTCACTTATGAACAACGAGACTAAAGGACATAATTATGACTAATCAAATAGATCCATTTGACATTAGAAATTATAAAAGCTTCAGTCAATTTAAAAAAACATTTCTTACAAAATTACCTAAAAACTATAATGATGAAAACATGTATGATTTATGTTGGAACTGGAAGGACTCTACTAATAATAAATATTGTAAAATAAGATATGGAAGTGAAAATTATTATGTTCATAGAATGTCTTATATGATTTTTAAAGGGCCAATAAGTTATGGTTTACTGGTAAGGCATACTTGTGATAATCCTGGTTGTGTAAACCCGAATCATCTTATTTTAGGCTCTCACTCAGATAATATAAATGATATGTGTCAAAGAGGTCGCCATGTAGGAAATAAGAAATTAACTATAAAAGAAGTTATTGAAATTAAAATAGCTTTAAAAAGTTCTTACCATGGACTAGTAAAGGAATTAGCAGTAAAATATGATGTAGTACCTATGGCAATTAGTTTGATTAAAGCCAACAAAAGATGGTCCTGGGTAACTATTTAATTATGAGTATCTCTAATCAAGAGTTTCTTAAGGCAATCTTTGGAAATGATTTTATCTGGGCTCATGTCACAGATTTTTTTCATGATCCAGGTACTGGGTTTACTGATGAAAGTAAGCGAGCATGGTTAGGAGATTATTATGTTAACAAAATATTACGAAGCTATGCTAATCAATACTTTACGATTAGTTTATTTCATGAAACTGAAGATCAGCTTGCTCGTAGGCGTAAGGAACTTTTCAAGTCAACCCATTGCATAGTTATTGATGATGTTGGAGAAAAGATACCACTAGAGCTTATGCTTGATAAACCTGCACCGAGTTGGATACTTGAAACTTCACCAGGATCTCAGCAGTGGGGTTACATCTTAACTAAGCCATGCAAGGAACGATCAGCAGTTGAGAACTTGTTAACTGGTTTAGTTCATAAGATTTGCCCCGATGGAGTTGATTCTGGTATGCTAGGAGTCACTAGATATGTTAGACTTCCTGAAGGTTATAACACAAAAAAGAGTAAGATTGCTCTGAATAATGGAAAGATTTTCAAATGCAATTTGATAATTTGGCAGCCAGAAATCAAAGTAAGCATTGAAGATTTAGCTGATTCATTTGAAATTGATTTAAGTAAATCTTCTAAATATTCTCAATCAAGTGATTATGATTTCCTTGAAGATCATTATGCTTCACAACATCCTGCATGGGAAAAGCTTGAAATTAAAAACATTCTTAATGAAGGTCATTATGATATTAGTTGTCCTTGGAGTGATAACCATACTGATCCTTCAGATGATCGTGCTACAGTTTTTATTTTACATGATGGTTATATAAGCTTCAAATGTCATCATGGTCATTGTGAGGAACGTACAGGAAAAGATCTTTTAACTTATTTACAAGAGCAGATTCCTGATTGGGATGAACTTTATTCAGAATATCGAAAAGAACTGATTAAACTTGATCCAGTTAAACCTTGTCCAATTAAATTCAAAGGAATTAAATGAAAAATTTAATTAAAGTTCAACTTATTGTTTTTGTTGATTGTTCAAGTACTTGGGGAGATGATTGTACTATTGGACAAGTAAAAAAGCAGGCAATAGAAGAAGCATTACATATAGCTCAAAGATCACTTAAAAAAGATCCATTAGTTAAAAAAGTTGAGTTTGGTGAAGTTACATTGAATGTCACTTTATAATAAGATAAAGGAAAGTAATAATGAAAATTGATTCAATGCAAGATGAACTTGATTATCCAGATTCATATAAAGATTATAAATCTCTTAATCATTATAAGTCAATTAAAAATAAAATGATAAGTACTAAAGAAGCTAAAAAGATAATGCGAGAGTCAAAGTATGTGCCACCACCTAAGCCATATATCGTAGCGGCTTATGATTCAATTCCACGTAAGAGGAAGCCCATGACAAAACTTGATAGAGCACAAGAGAACTATGATAAAATGACTGATCCATTTTATGAAACGATTAATCTTTGTCCAAACTGTGCTGAAGAATTAATTGGTGATGGAGTTACTGTGGTCATGCATTGCCCATTTGCTGATGAAGATGATTACTTTGATCATGAACCAGATGCTGATCCTGTATACTGCAAGGAAGACTTTAATGCAAAATAAATACAGAAAATATCTTGATGATAATATTACTATTGAAGGTTTTGGTTTACTTAAAGAACTTTTATATAAAGATCTTTTTAGTGCAGCAACTAATCAAATTGATATAGATATAAAAAAACTTAAAGATAATATCAAGGAATTAAGTAAATTAAAAAAAGATTTAATCAGTGAAATAGAATTAAAAATAGGAACATGAATTTCTCCATGTTCCTATTAGTAATTTACATTGTTTCTTTTATTTCAAAGTATTTCTTTAAGATATTTTCTCGTTGATTTTTTAATTGACCAAGTCTTTCCTGAACATTGGCAGTTGATGGAATCTTTTCCAGCTTATTAATCACTGCCTGATTTCTACTAAGAGCTGCTTGAAAATTCTCCTGTAATTTCATTTGTTTGAATCGATCAACATTTGATTGAATAAACAAACGTTTATCTTGAGAGTTTTCAAGTTGCTTTTTAAACAGCCTAGTATCTTTACTTGCCTTCTTAAACTCCTGCTCATTGATAGACTCTTTTAGTTCACTTCCTCTACCATAATGCCAGTAATAAAGTTTGCCAAGACCTGGGATCGAATCTATGATTCTTGCATGATCAAAATTACTTGTATCTCCTGATACATGATTCTTATAACCTTCAACTATGTCTTTGCTTGCAGCATTAGCAAATTTCATCGGAGGAAGAATCTGCTGACTAAGTGCAGATCCGAAACCATCTTTAGTCACTTGCATTCTTAAAAATCTTGAAGCACCTCCCATGGTCAAGAAGTTTTCAATTACATGATCACTGAATTTTGTTTCTCTTCCTAGCAACAAGTCTTTTAATTCATCTGCTCCTGCATTTGCAATTGTAAGCAGGGCCATCAGTTGAATCATGTTTGTCAGGCCCTGAAGTTTCTGCTGTGGATTATCAGACTTAAGGTTATGTACTACCTCTTTTCTGAATACATCAAATTGCTTCAGCGTATAAGTCTTGAGCATATAAAATACTCGGCCATTTCCACTGTTAAGATATTTTTCAGGCATCTCAGAAAGAGCAATCGGCTGAAAGTCAAGCAAGCGCGAATACAGTAACATCTTAACATTTTCAGATGGATTATCTGATAAAATATCTTGAACTACATCAGTAGATTTTTTACCAAAGGTCGGTCTAATTAACTTAACAAGTGCTGCCGGATCTGCTTTTGCCTGAGCTTTAAATTGAGCAAGGGCATTATTAATCAGAACCTCTTTACCAATAGTATCTATCTTCTCAAGAAGAACATACTTAAATACTTTATTAACTGCCTTGCTTAATGTTGTTCCATCAGCAAATTCTTGAGCAATTCTTTCAATTCCTAAGTCTTCTTTAGTTATTTCTGATTTACCTGATATTGCCTTAATAAAATTCTTACCTGTATTAAGGAATCCTTGTGGAGTCCATACTTTGCCTACGTACATTGCCCAAGCTAAATCACCAATCTGCGTGATAGCTGATAGCGGGCTACCCATAGTATCAATATAAGATAAGTTCTTATACGCATTAACTATGCCTGTAGTGCCATGCTCATGAAATCTTGCATCAAGAATATCACGAACCATCTTTTCATCTTTTTTCTCGATACGTCCATCAACCATCAGGCGATCAATATATGCTCCGATGTTTTCAGTATAATCTCGTTGAAGTTTATATGCATTTAACTTTTCATCAATGATTGTGATGCTTTCATTTAAGTTGCTGATTCGATCTTCAAGATCAGCAAGTCTTTCAGGATTTTCAGCACGAGCCATATCAGCAAGTTGATTATATTTTAAAAGGTCTGCTTGCTTTTGTTTCTTTGACGATTTAAGATCACTGATTCTCTGAGGAACTTTACCAAAGAATTTTCTTGCTTCGATCTTCTTAGTCATACTGTAAACATATTGCATCAAGGCTGCATCAGCATCCATATAAAACTTTGCATACTCTTTCGGAATCGTTTCAAACACACGAGACTGAATGTTGCCAGGACCACCAATTCCTGTAGGCTGACCAAGGATTAAGTTACTTATGATGTCTGCCTTGACTTCAGGAAAATCTCGTTCAAATTGTTCTTGAGTGATACCAAGTTTTTTTGCCTGTGCTCTGAAGGCTTCTGTAAATACTGGACGCTGAGATATTTCTTGTGTTGCTTGCAGAAATCCTTCCTGGTCTTTGATTACACGTGGCCAGTATTCATCAATGAATCCTACGTCATAGCCGACTTCAATTGCATCAGCTCGAATTTGATTTAACTTTTCTCGTAAAGCTGCTTGATGTTCAACTAGATTATACTTTCTGCTGATTTGATTAATCTTACCTTCATCAGAGTTAAGTCTTGCCCAGTTCCATGCACTCTTATCTTCAGGAGACATACCTTTTGTTGCATCTAGCAGGGGCTTTGCAGTCTTAAGAACGTCGATGATCTTTTGACTGGTATTAAAATCCAACCATCTAAGATGCTGTGAAAGTTCTGGATCAACATTTTTCAGTCTAGTTGATATTGAACCAAGAGCCTTATCTGCAAGAAGTCGTACTTCAGTAAACTTCATTCGAGCATTTTGTGCAATACTTTTCAGAAGATTATTTTTTTCTGCATAAATTTCAGCATATTCTGAATTACTTAATTTTTGCTCAGGCATTTCAGCTACTTGAAACAGTGGCATACCCTCACGCAGAACCTTAGATCGCATCCGATTAGTGATTGGCAGAGATAAGGAAGCAAATGAATCTTTTTCACCAGTATCTTCAATTGTAAAAATTACATCTGGATTAGTTAACTCATATTTTTGTTTTAACTGATTAGCTTTTTCAAAAGTATCATGACCAGTAAGCTCAGAGCCGTCCATCATGAGAATAAACATTCTATCATTAGAGACTACTTTGCTTACTTCAACTTTTGCATTGCCCCACTTACCCCGGTTGAATTCTTTGTTAAAAGTATTTGGAAGAATTCTATCATAGAATTCTTGCATACCATTAAGTCTTTCAGCTTGTTCTTCAGGTGTTCCGTCTGGATATCTTTCAAACTGTTGCTGACCTGTAGTCCAGGCAATTTTATCAAATCCATTCTCAGCAGCATACCTGACCATCCGCTTCATTGCAAGTAAAGACCACTGAGATGATTTCTTGAATGGTGCATTGGGAATTGCTGTTTCAGATTTAGTTTGTATTGCATCCCATTCTTGATTTTCATTTAAAAAAGTATCTAATTCATTTTCATTATTAAAATCTTTTGTTTGATTTGTATCATTTATATTATATGCTGTCCATGTTGCTGGACTGTTAATTTGATAACCCTTCTTTCTTCCTTCTTGATGCCAGTCACTTTGAATTTCTTCAAGGAATAAAACTTTATTACCATCTGCATCAGTTCGCTCATTAAATCGAATATGTACTAGGATGTTTGGTTCGTCCCAATGATCAGATTTATAT
>Ga0210043_1002116_pt1 | contig 13896 bp, 11 predicted proteins | sample CryGeymet201501t_FD_183990 | JGI IMG/M metagenome (GOLD analysis project Ga0210043, IMG submission 183990) | Groundwater microbial communities from Crystal Geyser aquifers in Utah, USA - Crystal Geyser metaG 2015-01t (SPAdes) (version 2) | ecosystem: Environmental > Aquatic > Deep subsurface >... | reverse complement strand
GTTTTTCTGTGGTAGTATTAATCGTGTAATCCAAGCTTCACCTCCTGGGTGTAATTAGATTTGTGGTTAAATCATTATACAACACCAGGATAGCTTGGATTTTTTTATTTTTTATACGGATTCAGGTTTAACAAAAAAATTGCCAAGCGGAACCTGAGAATGATTTTGGAATCGGCCCCGGATATTCATTACACCTTCGAAATACGGGCAGAACACATCGATGAAGAGATGGCCTACCTATTTTCTCAGCTTTATTGCTCGCTGCAGATTGGCCTACAGAGTATTCATCTGCCGGTGTTAGAAAAAATTAACCGCACCTTTCATTCCCAGGAGTTTTTCGACCACGTCTTACTCCTCCACCACGAACAGATTCCCTATGGATTTGATCTCATCTACGGTTTGCCCGAGGATAGCCTGGACGGATTTTTGGAGAGTCTAGATTTTACCTTTTCGATGATACCGAACCACATCGATATTTTCCCCCTTTCCGTCCTTCCGGGGACCGAAATCTACGACAATGCGGAAAGCTATCAATTACACTACTCCGGCCCAGACTACACCGTCACCCATACCCCGACCTTTTCCGAGGCCGACATGGCCCAGGCTGGCAGGGTTGCCAACTCGGTTGATCGGTTCTACAACCAAGGCAAAGCGGTAACCTGGTTCGATATTTTGCTGACCTATTTGGACCTTAGGCCCTCGGAGTTTTTTACTCTTGTTTGCAATCTGAATCCCGAACCGTCAGGTACCGACATTTTGGAGTATCAGTTGTTGGTAGTAGAGGCAATACTCCAAGAGCTTCAGATTTCCGGCCCGTGGTTAACAATCAAAGAAACGATTCGGTATTTTTGGCTTAGCAATAATGTACTCTCCTCGGCCCAGGACGAGGGTCCATTCTTCGGCGCCTATACCCTTAACCCCCAACTCCAGCTGGGTACCTTCGATAGTAATCCCCTGGAAATTGTATCGCTTTTAGAAAATGGCATTCAGGATTTTGATGAACTCACCAGACAGGTTTCGCCTTGTCGGGTATACCTGGCGGTCTACGAGGCAGATGGCGAAATTCAGCACTATGAATGTACTCTTGGGGAGTATGAATTGCTGGAAGCAGCCAGATCCAGAAACGAGGCTTCACTTTTCGACTTCATGAAACAACCCGACAGCCCAGCGCTTTTGACCCACCTGGAGGCCTTGGGGCTGGTGAGCTATAGCTCATCGGGGACGAAAGAAGTCGTTCAGTCGATTTAGGGCTTCAGTCAAACTACACACAAAAGTACCAGCCCTCACGGGCCAACCGGTTTCGACAGGAGCTACGACCAGGGCTACATCAGGCTTCAAATCCGCCATGGCCGTCCAGAACCCTCGGGTCAGCTGGGGGGCGGTACTGGCTTTGGTCTCCACAACCAGTCGTTTTTGATCCTGTTCCAGAACCAGGTCCACTTCGATACCCGAGGCTGTTCGGTAGAAGCTGGCTCTAACCCGAGGAAATCGGGAGAGGATCTGTTCCAACACATAACCCTCCCACGAGGCCCCAAAAAGTGGGTGGGCGAGGATGTCGTTAAAATCCATCGCTTCCCATAGAGTATGAAGTAGTCCCGAATCCCGGATGTAAACCTTGGGGGTTTTTACCAGTCTCTTTCCTTGATTCTCCATCCAGGGTTGAAGGACCCTTATCTGGAAGGTTCCTTCCAGAATCTCTAGGTAATGGCGGATTGTTGGGCTACTTACACCCAGGGAGTTTCCTAAAGCTGCCATATTCAAGTTCTGACCGTGCTGGAGTGAGAGCATCCGCACAAAACGTTCCAGGGTCAGAGGCGAAACCCTAATACCGAGGGCGGGAATATCCCAGGTAAGGATTGTCTTTTTGAAGGATTCTCTCCAGTCATAGGAGGCTTGATTACTTTCTGCCAGGAAACTTAGGGGATAACCGCCCCGGAGCCAGTGCTTTTGAAGCAAGGACAATGGCCCCTCGGTCGTCGAACCGGAAATCTCTTCCCACAAAAGAGGGCTCAGCTCCCGGTAGACCAAGCGACCGGCCAAACTTTCTGCCGATTGTTTGAGCAAATCCGGGCTGGAAGACCCCAGAAGCAGAATGCGAGTTCCTCGATGATGGCGATCGACAAATCCTCGCAAAATTGGAAAAAGCCCTGGTAGGTGCTGGAAAAAGTTCCGGGTCATCAAGCTGCCTCAGGTCCCGGGGACGTTCCAGGTCCTTGTAAACAAACCCTGTTTTGTCTTCCCATAGACTTTGAACCAAGGTGGTTTTACCACTTTGCCTGGGCCCCAAAAGAACCACAATCGAATTGGCATTCAGATCAGTTTTGAGAAGGGTACTCAGATTGCGCGGAAGATAAATTTGCATATAGAAAGTATATCTTTAGATTTACAATCTTACAAACCTTCCCCATTAAAACCCCAACACCACTCCCGCCACGGCACCAATGAGGATAAACACCACCGGATGAATTGAAAACTTTCTAATCGCCCAAAACAACACGACAAATACCCCTGTCTGGGGAAGGTATAGAAACTGGGTCCAGGATTCGGCTCCAGGCCGAACCAGGGCTAACTGCATAATGCCCAAACCCGCGGCGGCAATAAGACCCACAGCGGCGGGTCGTAATCCCAAGAATCCCCTTTGAACCAGGGTATTTTCGCGAAAAGCCTCCAGACCCCGGGCGATGAAGACAATAATGAACAGCGAAGGGGTAATAAGACCCAGGGTGGCCACGACCCCACCAAAGACTCCAGCGGTAGTAAACCCAGCAAAGGTGGCCATATTAATGCCGATTGCCCCGGGGGTCGATTCGGATACGGCAATCATGTCCGCCAGCTGGGCGGGGGTGAACCAGCCGGTGGTGGCCGAAAGAGCGTACAAGAAGGGTAAAGTCGCCAGGCCTCCACCCACGGCAAAGAGGCCAATTTTGAAAAACTCCCAGTACAGTTCGAGGTAGATCACTTTTTGCCCTCCTCGCCGGCGGGACCAGAAAACAAAATCAACCCAAAAAACCCACCTCCCAAAACCAGGAGAAAGGGCGAAAGCCCCAAGAAAAACGACAACCCAAGAGTGAGGGCAAAAATACCCAGGCCTCGTTTGTTCTTAACCGCCCCGGTGTAAAACTTGATAACCGTGCTCAAGACCAGAGCGGCTACGGCTACCCGCACCCCGGCCAAAGCGTGTTGCACCGTGGGTACGTCCCCGGACCAGGTCAGGACCCCAGCCAAAATGGTAATAATGACCAAGGAAGGAAGAACAAACCCAAGGGTGGCGGCTAAAGCCCCCACCCACCCGGCCCGCTGCCATCCAATGAAGGTGCTTACGTTAACGGCAATAATGCCCGGGGTAGATTGACCTATGGCGTAATAATCGAGGATTTGCTCTTTGGTGACCCAGGAACGTTTGTCGATGAGTTCTCGTTCCAAGAGGGGCAACATGGCGTATCCACCACCGAAGCTGACCGAGCCAATTTTTGTGAAGGTCCACAGGAGATTGAATAGGGTTTTCGTCATAACTATCCTTTCCTAAGGAGTCTACCCTAAAAATAGGCCCACGGAAAATAGAGCTTCCAATACCCAACGGAATCCACGAATAAATTATCGATTTCTCTCCTTTTTCCCTCTTGCCAGGCTCCCCTTTCCCTCGTATAATCCAAGACGAAAGCAATACGAAAGTATTTCAAAAGGATTTCGTAAGTGATAGACAACCTTTCCGACAGAGAAAAGTTAATTCTCACCCGCCTGGCCGATGAGCCCAATGTGTCGGTGAGCACCCTTGGCCGCGACCTGGGGGTTTCGGAAGTTACCATTCGAACCGACCTAAAATCCCTGGCGGCCAAGGGTCACATAACCCGCACCCATGGGGGAGCGACACCTGCCTTTCATAAACATATCCTCGAACGCCAACAGGCAAAAACCGAAGAAAAGAACCGAATCGCCAAAGCTGCAGCCGAACTGGTCCAAGACGGGGACACCATAATGGTCCTTTCGGGCACCACCACGGCTCTTTTACCCAAATATCTACTAGGCAAAGGATTCATCCGAGTGGTCACCGACTCTACCCTGCTGTTGCCCTATGTGCGCATGAATCCCAACCTCAGCCTGACCGTTTTGGGGGGAGAATTTCGCAGTAGCACCGAAAGCTTCGTCGGACCTGCAGCCCTGGAGATGGTGAAACGGTTCAACGTGAACTATGCCTTCATCGGGACCGACGGGTTTAGCATCGAAAAGGGGCTCACCACCCACCTAGTTGAGGTGGCCGAGCTGGTGCGGGCCATGACCGGTCAGGCCACCAAGACCGTACTCATGAGCGACTCGTCCAAGTACGGCCGGGCGGGTTTCGCGACCATAATGCCCCTGGCGGCGGTCGACATTCTCATAACTGATTCGTATCTGGACCCCGAAACCCAGGCCCGTATTCGGGAACAAAATTTGGAAATCGTAACTGTATAGACACAGCAAAAAAGGAGAACCCCTTGGCAGAAAAAATCGTCATGCCCCGACAAGGTAACACCGTCGAGTCGTGCATCATTCTGGAGTGGAAGGTAAAAGAAGGCGACCAGGTTACCGAGAAGACGGTAATTTGTGAGGCCGAAACCGACAAGGCGACCATCGACGTGGAAGCCGGAATGAGCGGAACAATTTTGAAACTCTTGTACAAGACCGGGGATGATGTGCCGGTCATGGAGCCCATGGCCATCGTTGGCCAACCGGGGGAAGATATTTCTTCTCTTCTGGGGGGGATTTCGAGCGCCGCCTCCGAGCCGGTCGCCGAGGCTCCCGTCGACAAACCCATCGAGGCACCCGCCGCGCCTTCGGCCACAGCAGCAACACCTGCCCCGGCAGTGGTAACTCCGGTCGCCGCCGCCTTTCCGGGCACGGCCGCAACGGGCGCCGTCAGTCCCCGGGCCCGCAACCTGGCCCAGAGCCGAGGTTTTGATCCCTCGGGCCTGGCAGGCACCGGTCCCCAGGGTCGAGTCATTGAGCGGGACGTTCAGGCAGCCTTAGCCGGCACACCAAACCTTACTCCCGCAGCCCTGGCGGCTTTGGGCAGTGGAACCTCTACCCTGCCCTCCCAAGGTACCGGCATCGGGGGTCGTATTACCGCTGCCGATTTGGCCACCGGAACGACCACCGCGGGAACAGGAGCAGGAACAGCGGTATCGCCGGCCCCCGCCTTTGGTACACCCGCCTTCCCCGGACCGGCTCGCGAAATCCCCATGAAGGGAATTCGAAAAATTATCGCCGACCGAATGAGCCAGTCCTTGGCGTCTACCGCCCAGTTCACCCTCAATGCCAGCGCCCCAGCACAAAAGTTGCAGGACCTACGAGCCCGTTTCAAGGCCAGTGCGACCGAGTTAGGCTATCAATCTATTACGATTAACGACCTGGTCATGTTTGCCCTGGCCCGAACCCTAAAACGATACGGCTACATGAACGCCCACTCGGTCGATGGAACGTTGAGGGAGTTCGAAAATGTCCACATTGGAATGGCGGTGGATACCCCCCGAGGACTCATGGTTCCGGTTATTCGATTCGCCGATCTACTCACCCTCAAACAATTGTCCTCCGAGGCCCGACGACTCATCGAGGCCTGTAAGAACGGCAGCGTCAAACCCGAAGAACTCACCGGCTCGACTATTTCGGTCAGTAACGTAGGGGCTTCGGGGGTCGAAAGTTTTTCCCCGCTTTTGAATATACCCGAGGTAGCCATTTTAGGAATTTGTGCAATTGGGTACAAACCTATGAAGACCGGCGACACAATCGGATTTGAACCTGCCATGGGTCTGTCGTTGACCATCGACCACCGGGCGGTAGATGGGGCTCCCGCAGCCCGATTCTTGCAAGAACTATCGACGGTTATTAGTCAGATCGATCTGGTTCTGGCGGGCTAAAGGAGTAAGAAGTGTACGATGTCATTATTGTTGGTGGGGGACCGGGGGGCTACATCGCCGCCGAGCGAGCAGGCGCTCTAGGAAAATCGGTCTTATTAATAGAGAAGGAATTCCTGGGAGGCACCTGCCTCAACTGGGGGTGTATACCTACCAAGACCCTGTTAAATTCGGCCAAACTCTACACCCACGCCCTGGAAGGGGAACACTTTGGAGTCCATGCCAAAGAGGTAAGGTACGACTGGCCCCGGATGATGGCCTGGAAGAACGATGTTATCGGCAAACTTAGGGCGGGAATCGCCTCCATGATGAAGCGTTTCAAGGTTACGGTGATTGAAGATTCGGCGGTCGTCCTGGGACCGGGCAAAGTTCGGACCCAAAAGGATGGCCAAGTCCACGAGGGCAAAAATATCCTCATTGCCACCGGAAGCCGGCCGGCCATGCCCCCCATTCCCGGAACCCAGAACAATCCAAAGATAAAAGATTCGACAGGTCTGCTGGAACTGGACAAGGTTCCCACCAGCCTGACGGTTATTGGCGGTGGGGTTATCGGCCTGGAATTTGCCGGCCTCTTTGCCACCTTGGGAACCAAGGTGCAGGTCATAGAAATGCTGGACGAGGTCATACCCTTTATGGATAAGGATCAGGCCCCACTTCTGCGCAAAGCCATGAAGGGGGTCGATTTTGCCCTGGGTTGCAAGGTTACGTCGGTCGATGGGGGTAAGGTTCACTACACCGACCCCACCGGAAAGGCCCAGATCAGCGAGTCGGACATAATTCTCGTGGCCGTTGGCCGCCGAGCGAACCTTCAAGGTATTGGCCTGGAGGATGGGGGAATCGCCTTTACCCCCAAGGGAATCGAGACCGACCAGTACATGCGAACAAACATTCCCGGCATCTACGCAGTAGGCGATGTCACCGGCAAGAGCCTCTTGGCCCACTCGGCCAGCCGCATGGGCGAGGTCGCCGTCAGTGCCATGTTTGCCGGTGACAGTCCCTCGGGTGCTGCCGGTGCTACGGCACCCGGCCACGGTGCCTCCCCAGCCACTGCCCGGCAGACCATGCGCTACTGGGCGGTGCCCTGGGTCGTGTACACCAACCCCGAAGCAGCGGGTGTGGGGCTGACCGAAGCCGAGGCCACAGCCAAGGGCCACCAGGTCGCCAGCGCGACCCTGCCCTTAACCATGAGTGGCCGATTCCTGGCCGAGCAGGGTCCTGCAGGGGTGGGAAAATGTAAGGTACTAGCGGACAAAAAAGATGGCCGAATCCTGGGCATCCACATGGTGGGAGCCGGGGTCAGCGAAATCATCTGGGGAGCCGCTACCTTTATCGAAATGGAAATGACCGTCTGGGAAGCCCGGGAAATAATCTTCCCCCACCCCACGGTTTCAGAAGTTATCCGCGATACCCTGTGGGAACTCAGCCACAAGCTGGCCCACTAGATCGAAAAATCAGCCCGAACCAACAGGAAACAAGGAGAATTGAATGCCAAAGCCGATGTTAATTGACCCCAACGAGGTCCGAAAAAGCAGTGTTTTAAAAATTAAGGATATTCCCGTAAATCAGTACGTGAACAATTTCGCCGCCGAAAAGAAAGCCTACGGAATCGAGAAACTGGTTCGTATGTACAAGACCATGGTCACCATGCGGGAATTTGAGTCCATGCTCAACTCGATTAAGGCCACCGGGGCCTACAACGGCATCGAGTACAACCACCGGGGGCCTGCCCACCTGGGTATTGGCCAGGAATCCGCCGCTGCCGGGCAGGCCTTTGCCCTGGAGCCCGAGGATTTTATCTTTGGAAGCCACCGGAGCCACGGGGAAATTTTGGCCAAGAGCTTCGCCGCGGTCAGTAGCATAGACGACAAGAAACTCTTGGAAATTATGGAGAATTTCTGGGGGGGGGCAACTCTGCGGGTTGCCGAAAAAATCAAAACCAAAAGCACCAAAGAACTAGCCGACAACTTTGTCCTCTACGGAACCTTGGCAGAAATTTTCGCCAAGGAAACGGGATTTAACAAGGGATTAGGTGGGTCGATGCACGCCTTCTTTGCTCCCTTCGGCTCTATGCCTAACAACGCCCTGGTTGGGGGTTCGGCAGACATCGCCACCGGATCAGCCCTGTATAAACGGATTAACGGAAAGCCTGGCATTGTCATCGCTAACATCGGGGACGCATCGATGGGTTGTGGTCCGGTTTGGGAAGCCATGATGATGGCCGCCATGGAGCAGTACACAACCCTCTGGGGTAAGGATGCCGGTGGTGCTCCCCCCATTATGTTCAACTTCTTTAACAACTTCTACGGCATGGGTGGGCAAACCTTCGGGGAAACCATGCCCTACAATGTTCTTGCCCGGGTTGGGGCCGGGGTGAATCCCGACAACATGCACTCCGAACGGGTAGATGGATATAATCCTTTGGCAGTGTTGGATGCAGTAACCCGGAAGAAGAAGATTCTTACCGAAGGTCGAGGTCCAGTGCTTCTAGATACCATTACCTACCGGATTTCGGGCCATAGTCCCTCGGATGCTTCCAGCTACCGCACCCGGGAAGAGGTCGAAATGTGGGAGGCCAACGACGGGGTCAAGGGCTACGGCCAGTACCTGGTGGACAACAAGGTCTTCAGGCCTGGAGAAATTGAAGAAATCCAGTCCCGGACCATCGAAACCCTCAAAGAAGTCATGAAACTCTCCATCGATATGGATCTGTCGCCCCGAACCTCTGTTGGATTTATCGATTCGGTTATGTACTCTAACGGCAACGTGCCGGCCTTCGACACCGAAGGGGGACGCAAACCCGAGGTTCTGTTGACCAAGGCGGAAAATCCCCGGGTAAAATCCCTTGCAATCAAAGCCCGCTATGGCCTGGATGAAAAGGGAAATCCCCTTCCCAAGAATAAAATTTTTGCCTTTCGAGACGGTCTTTTTGAGGCCATGCTCCACCGTTTCTACGAGGACCCCACCATGGCTGCCTGGGGCGAGGAGAACCGAGATTGGGGTGGTGCCTTTGCGGTCTACCGAGGCTTGACCGAAGCTCTTCCCTACAAACGATTGTTCAATAGCTCGATTTCCGAAGGGGCCATTGTAGGTACCGCCGTTGGGTACGCCCTGTCCGGTGGTCGGGTGGTTGCCGAGCTTATGTACTGTGATTTTATGGGCCGGGCAGGAGACGAAATCTTCAACCAAGCCTCCAAGTGGCAGAGCATGAGTGCGGGTATCCTAAAAATGCCCATGACCCTGCGGGTGAGTGTAGGTGCCAAGTACGGCGCCCAACACAGCCAGGACTGGGCCGCCTTGGTAGCCCACATTCCCGGCCTCAAGGCCATGTTCCCTGCCACCCCCTACGATGCCAAGGGTATGTTGAACCTGGCCCTGCGGGGAACCGACCCGGTTATCTTTTTCGAAAGCCAATCTCTCTACGATATTGGGGAACTGTTCGAGAAGGGCGGAGTTCCCGAAGGCTACTACGAAATTCCCGAAGGTGAACCGGTCGTTCGTCGGGTCGGAAAAGATCTGACCATCATGACCCTGGGAGCAACCCTCTACAAGGCCCTCGATGCAGCGAAGGTTCTGGAAGAAAAGTACGGCCTCTCGGCGGAGGTAATCGATCTGCGGTTCATTACCCCCTTGAACTACGAGCCCCTCATCGAATCGGTTAAAAAGACCGGCCGAGTTGTGTTTGCCAGCGACGCCGTCGAGCGGGGAAGTTTCCTCCACCACGTGGCGTCTACCTTGAGTACCCTGGCCTTCGACTACCTCGATGCCCCCGCTGCAGTGGTAGGAAGCCGAAACATCATTACCCCGGCGGCCGAGATGGAAGAGGTGTTTTTCCCCCAGGTAAGTTGGATTTTGGACACCATCCACGAGCGAATTCTGCCCTTGCCCGGCCATACCCCCGTGACCGCACCGACCAACGCAGAAATAATTCGCCGCAACAAGGCCGGTTTGTAATGGACGCTACTGCCTTACGGGAAGCCATAAACGACTTTTCGGCCCCTTCAGCCCAACGGCTGGAGGCCTTGGGGGCCTACGTTGCTGCCGGGTTACTCAAACCCGGTCGACGGCAGGGGGAGGTAAACAACCACGTTCATACCATCTACAGCTTTAGCCCCTACTCCCCGGAAATGACGGTGGTCAAGGCCTACGAGGCAGGGCTGGAGGCCGTGGGATCGGTAGATCACGACTCGGTAGCCGCCGCCCAAGGGCTTGCTGCCGCAGGACGGGTCGCCGGCCTGGCAGTAACCAGCGGGTTCGAGGTGCGGGTCACCTGGCCGGATTCTCAGTTCGCGAATAAAAAAATCAACTTCCCCGACAGCATCGGCCGGGCCTACATCGTGGCCCACGGAGTTCCCGCCGGAAGTTTGGATGCGGCAGAAAAGTGGTTGGCTCCTTTACGCCAGGCCCGAATTCTTCGAACCCGGGCTATGAACCAAAGAATGTCGGCGATTTTAAGTGACGCAGGTTTTGGCCCGGTAGATTTCGATACCGAAATTGTCGGGTTGTCAAAACTGTCGGAGAAGGGCGGTATTACCGAACGCCATTTGCTCGGCGCCGCGGCCCTGCGGATTCTGAAGTTTATAGCCGACAACTCCTCGGTTCGCCGAGCCTTGTCCCAAGAGCTCAAGATTCGCCTGGGAATTGCTGTTCCCCCCAAGACCGCGGCCTTGCTCGACGACGAAAAAAATCCCCACCGGTACTACGACCTACTGGGGGTCCTCAAGACCACCCTCATCGAGCAGGTGTGGATCGATCCAAATCTCAACGAGTGCCCCACCGCCGAGGCGGCCACGGCCTTTATCCGCAGTATTGGCGGAATTCCGGCCTATTCCTACTTGGGCGACGTAGGCGAGAGCCCCACGGGGGACAAGAAGGCTGAGGCCTTCGAAGATTCGTACCTGGATAATTTTATGGAGTCCGTAAAGTCCTTGGGTTTTCAGGCTGTAACCTACATGCCCCCTCGGAACACCCGGGAGCAGTTGTTACGTTTGCGAAAGCTCTGCCAGCTCCACGGGTTTATGGAAATTTCTGGAGTCGATATTAACTCGTCCCGGCAAGTATTTTCCTGTCCCGAGATTCTTCTGCCCGAGTTTCGGCACCTGAACACCTCGACCTGGGCCCTCATTGCCCACGAGGTCTTGTCGAGTCTCAATGCCGATTGGGGGATTTTTAGTCCCCAATCGCCGCTGGCTGGGCGCCCCTTGGAAGAGAGGATCGAAGCCTACGCCGCGGTTGGTGCAGCCATGGATCCCCACTTTCCCGAGAAGATAACCCGGCCCTGGGAGGCCCACACTACTGGAGGTAAGAAATGAATGTGTTTGATCAGCACCCCCATCTGAAGGTTGGTCCTTGGATTCGGGGATTGGCCGCCGCCGAGGGGTCTAGTTGTGTGGCTGCGTACAAGTCCACCAGCGGTGGCTCAGCCGCCGGTTCGGCTACCCTGGTAGTCGATGCGAAGGCGAGTAAGGATGCCTCGGCCTTCACCGCTGCTTGGAAGGCCTACCTGGCATCGGCGAAAAAATTCCCCGCCGCGGTCCAAACTCCCGACGGCCTATGGTCGCTTACAACTACGCCAGCCCTACCCGAGAGTGACCGGAACCGATCGGTCTACAATCGCATCGCCATCGTAACCGGTGGGGCCCAGGGTTTTGGTGAAGAGATTACCCGAGGGCTCATCGACCGAGGTGCCCGGGTTGTTATCGCCGACATGAACGATGAAGGGGCTAAAAAACTGGCCGCCGAGCTAAATTCGGTCGCCGAACGGAAGGGACCTACCCAACCGGCCCTGGGGCTGAAAGTGAACGTAACCAACGAAGAGTCGATGATAGCTATGGTCCAACAGGTAGTAGAAAACTGGGGAGGAATTGACCTTTTTGTGGCCAACGCCGGGGTCCTCAAGGCCGCCAGTGTGTTGAACCAAGAGTTAAAGGATTGGGATTTTGTGACCCAGGTGAACTACACCGGCTACATGGTCAGTACCAAACACGCGGCCCCTGTCATGAGGGAACAGTGGGCGGTGAACAAGAACTACTACGCTGACATTATCCAAATCAACTCAAAATCCGGGTTAGAGGGCTCAAACAAGAACGCCTCCTACGCCGGGAGCAAGTTTGGTGGCATAGGCCTGACCCAAAGTTTTGCCCTCGAGTTAGTCGCCTACAACATAAAGGTAAACTCCATTTGTCCGGGCAATTTCTTCGACGGCCCCCTGTGGAGTCACCCGGAAAACGGTTTATTCGTTCAGTACCTGCGAACCGGCAAGGTTCCGGGAGCAAAGAACGTTGCCGACGTCAAAGCCTTCTACGAGGCCAAGGTTCCCATGAACCGAGGTTGCTCAGGAGCCGACGTTCTGCGAGGCATCCTCTATCTAGTAGATCAATTGTACGAAACCGGCCAGGCCCTGCCCATTACCGGCGGCCAGGTCATGCTAAATTAAACAAGAATTGAGAACCAAACCCATGAAGGAGCAAAGTATGAAGACAAAAGCGGTACGAATCCACGGAAAAGACGACCTTCGCCTCGAGGAGTTCGAACTTCCCCCAATCAAGGACAACGAGATTCTGGCCAAGGTAGTGTCAGACTCTATTTGTATGTCCAGCTACAAACTGACCCACCAAGGCGAGGCCCACAAGCGCGTACGGCACAATTTGGCCACCAATCCGATCATCATTGGCCACGAGTTCTGTGGCGAGTTAGTCGAGGTCGGCTCTACGTGGAGTAAGAAATTTAAGGCTGGTCAACGATTCTCTATCCAACCGGCCTTAAACTACCAGGGTACCCTCTGGGCCCCGGGCTACAGCTACGAGCACATTGGGGGCGATGCTACCTATGTTATTATCCCTAATGAAGTTATGGAAATGGACTGCCTTTTAGAGTACAACTCCGATGTCTACTATCTGGGTTCCTTGAGCGAGCCAGTTAGTTGTATAGTTGGTGCCTTCCATGCCCAGTACCATACCACCCCCGGTAGTTACGAACACAAGATGGGCATAATCGAAGGGGGCACAATGGCCCTCTTGGCCGCTGTGGGTCCTATGGGAATGGGGGCCATCGACTACGCAATTCACAACGATCGCCGACCATCTCGCCTTATTGTCACTGACATCGATGACGCCCGTCTGGCCCGGGCCGCCAGCATCTTGACCATCGAAGAGGCAGCAGAACACGGTGTCGAGCTTATTTACCTCAACACCAAAAATGTTGCCGATCCGGTTGCCCACTTGGTAAGCCTGAATGGGGGTAAAAAGTTCGACGATGTGTTTGTATTCGCGCCTGTCCGCCCGGTTCTAGAAATGGGCGATAAACTTTTGGGTGACGACGGGTGTCTGAACTTCTTCGCCGGTCCCACGGACACCGAGTTTTCGGCGACCATGAACTTCTACGACGTCCACTACGCCAGCCACCACATCGTAGGGACCAGCGGCGGAAACACCCAGGACATGATCGAATCCCTGGAGATGATGACCGCCGGCAAGTTAAATCCTGTCATGATGATTACCCACGTGGGGGGCCTAAACGCCGTAGCCGAAACCACCGCTACCCTGACGAGCATTCCCGGGGGCAAAAAGCTCATGTACACCCACAAGAAGCTGGACCTGGTCGCTATCGCCGACTTCGCCGATCGGGGTAAGACCGATCCGTTCTACGCCCGCCTGGCCGAAATTGTCGCCGGCAACAACGGTCTTTGGTGTCCCGAGGCTGAGAAGTACCTTCTGGAGAACGCACCGGAAATCTAAGATTTCGGTTGAACTAAGCGGATTTCGTGCCCCTGCCCCCACCTCCTGAGCAGGGGCTTTTTAATGTCCCGGAAAATCGACACACCCTATCAAATTGACTCACTCTTGGTGCTCAAAATCATTGTAAAAATTGACAAATAAATTGTAAACCTGAATCCGTATAAACCATCCAGTAATCCACTCCCCCATAAAATGGAGTGCATATAATTTACATTTGATACCTGGAAGTCATCTTAAAATGTAGATCAGACTGATTTTTGGAGTAGCTCAGCTAC